>Ga0102924_1004504_pt1 | contig 14018 bp, 6 predicted proteins | sample PaiPotPPM11metaG_FD_80116 | JGI IMG/M metagenome (GOLD analysis project Ga0102924, IMG submission 80116) | Iron sulfur acid spring bacterial and archeal communities from Banff, Canada, to study Microbial Dark Matter (Phase II) - Paint Pots PPM... ... | reverse complement strand
TGCCCGTTGGTGGTGACCGCGCGCTGCAGCTGCGCTTCGTCATGGATGGTGAAATCGTGGACGTTGAGAACGCCCTGTTGCACCGGGTTCTGCGCCGACGGTGGGTCCATGGCAATCGACATCTGCCCGCCGGTCATGCGCGCGTAAACGTCGGTGAAGCGGAAGAAGGCGCCGGCGTCACTGGCGTCGAGATACACCACCTGGTGGCCGGCCCCGCGTCCGCGCAGATCGCCGAACAGCGTGGCGTCGCGCCCGATCTTGGCGGCGAGGCCGAAGCTGCGGATCTCGCCGGCGCGCCGCGACATCTTGAGGTCGAGGCTGCGCAACGCCTCGCCGTTGAAGCCAACCACGGCGCCAAGCTTCATGTCGAGGTCGACATCCGCAGCGTGGCGCTTGGAGGACGGACCCGGCGATGCGCCGCCGGCCGTCGACTTGACGAACCCGCGCCCGTCATAGACCTCGCCCCGCATCACTACCCGCAGCGCGCCGTCGGGAACACGTTCGACCTTGAGGTTCGCGCGGTCGGCGTCGGCGAAGCCGTAGGCCGGGAAATTGGCCGACAGCAGTTCGCCCGAGCCATCGAAATCGATCGTGCCTCTGACGCCGCCGCCGGCGCCCTCGATCAGCAGGTCTTCGATGCGCGTTGATTGCGGCTTGGTCACGAGCGTGAAGGTTGCGCGCGCCGGCTTGCCCGACGGCTTCGTCCAGCCCGGCAGCAGCCCGTCGATCTGGGCCGGCGTCAGATCGGCCTCGATCGCAAAGCGACCCTCGCGGTCGGATGTGGTGGCGAGCCGGCCGGCGAGCCGCACCGGAACGGCGCCGCCGACCGCGTTGCTCGGATCGAGGCCGAGGTTGGATCGCGCCGCCTCGTCGAGCGTGCCTTGCAGGCGGATTTCGGCCTCGGCCTCGCCGCGCGTCTTGCGATAGTCGAGGCTAGCCGGCGTACCGGCGATCTTGACGTCGCCCTTGAGCTGAAACCCTTGCGGCGTAGCGCTCGCCCGCAGCAACGCCGCTTCCACCTTGTGTCCCATGATCATGCGGTCGGCGGAAAAATTCGTGGCATCGAGCGTGATCGCGTAATTGGTCGAGCCCGGCGGCAGATCCGCCTTCAGCGGCATTCCCAGCGTCACCTGCGCGCTTATCGTTCCGCGCATCGTCGAGGGCTCGAACGGAGCCTCGGCCACATCGCGCAAGCGGTCCATGCGGAGCAGCTCGAGGGCGGCCTGCAGCGGCCCGTCGAGCTTGAAGCGGACGCGCGCCGGCGGCGCGCGCGGCGCTGTATCGGGCACCTCGAAGACGCCGGACGAGAGCACGAGCTTGCGCCCGGGCGACAGGTCGGCCGTCGCCTTGCCCAGCGAGACCACAGCATCGCGCCCCACGATGTGCACGTGGAGGTCGGCGTCGTGCAGCGCCGGGAGGCCCTCGACCGGCCGGATCAGGCAGCCGGTGGCCAGCGCGTCGACCGTAAGCCCGTCGTCGGGGATCGGCGGCCCGCTTTCTTTCAGCGTCTCATACGGAGCATTCACCGCGATCACGAGGCGGTCGACGCTACCGCTCGTGAGATGCTCGTTGATCCACGTTCGCACCTTCGGTGCGACAAAAACCGGCCATACCCGTTTCAGCGTGTCGACCGGCATGCGCGTGGCCGCGAGGCCGGCCGTGAGGCGCAGGTCGGCGCCCGAAAAATCCACATTGCCGGACATGGCGAGGCCGACGTCGGTATTGCCGACGTCACCCTCGTCGATGACGAAGCGGCGCCTGTCCGCATCATAGCGCCCGCTCACGGCGATGTGGTTGAGGATCAGCGGCTCGCCCTGCCCGTTGAGGGAGGTGAGGAAGACCGTGCCGCCGCCGCCGACCTTGAACGGCCAGATCGTGCCGGCGCCTTCCTCCGGCGCCTCGATTTGGCCCATCAGGGTGATCCGGTTACCGCCCGACAGGATCTGGAATGGCACGGTCAGCACGCGGCTTGCGGCATTCCAATTGAGCCTGAACTCGGCGTGGTCGAACCGAAGACGACCGTCCTCGTCATTGGTGTCGCCGATCGAGCCGGCGTCAGCGACGACGCGGCCTGACAACGAGTCCGGCACGCCGTCGGGCCCGACCAGGGCGGCAATGCTCGCCGAGAGCGGCACATCGAACTGCGCGCTTCCGTCGCCGAGGCGCGAGGCCAAAAGGAGATCGCTCGCGGCGACGCGGCGCGCTTCGAGATCGATCTTGCGGTAACCGTTGCCGGCCGGCACGATCGAAGCGGTTATCCCCCACGGCCGTTCGGCATTGTCCGAGCCGATGGTGACCTCGACGCCGCCCCCCCGCGCGCGCTCGACGCTGAGGCTGATATCGCGGAATGTCCAACGCTTGCCGGTGCGCTCGTCGTTGACCGTCAGGTTTCCGTTCTTGAGACCGAGCTCGCGCAACTCATGGCCATCGAGGCCGCTCTCACCGATGGCATCGATGCGCGACAACAGGCCGGCGAACATCTCGCTCGCCCGCCGCGGCGGCGGCAGCTTTTCTGCGGACGGGACGGTAGCCGGAGCAGCCGCGCGCAGCGCCGCAGCGGCCGCGTGCGCCATCCGTTCCGGCTCGTTCCGGCCCGACCGGGTTGCGGCCGCGGCCGGCACCGCGGCGGTCGCGATCGGATGCTTGTCGGCGCCGGCGAAGATGGTCACGCCGCCGTCCTGCTCGATGCGCACGGCCATTTCCGCCCCGACCAGGTTGAGACTTTCGGCACGGATATGACCGCGCAGCAGGCTCAAGCTGGAGACGCGCACCTCGGCTTTCGGCGCGCTCGCCACTACCGCGCCTTCGGAGTCGCGCACCACGATGTCGCGGATGCGCACCGCGGTGCCGCCGCTCTCGGTATGTTCGATCTGGGTCCCGCCGACCTCGACGTGATGACCATTGCCGAAATTCTCCTCGATGGCCGCGACAAGCCACGGGGTCACAACGTCGAGCTGGATGGGCCCGCTCGCGAGCCGCCACCACAGGCCAGTGGCCCCAAGTGTTACGAGCGCGGCGAGAGCGGCAATGACGATGCCGCCCCGGCGGATGAGCCGCTGGTGCCGGGCGAAGACACCCCAGTAAATGTGCATGGATGCGCCCTTGCCAGGGCGTAGGCCACGGTCGAAGGAGAAAAGCTTGAGCAGCCGGCGCGGGTCGGCGAACCGCTCCCATAGCGGAGCGACCGCGCTTTGCCGGTGCTGCATCGTCATGGCCCCCTCGGGCGTCCCGTCGTCCGTGGCGCCTTCAGAACGACATCACCGTCAATCGACCCCCGGCGAACCCCAACCTACCTCGGAATGGTCGACCTTGCCCGCTCGCATGTATTGTGGCGAGGTATTGTCGCGAACTGAGATGGCCCTGCGAAAGCGTCGAAAGGAAGGCATGTCCGACGAGCTTCAGCCCGGTGCAAAGGCTCCTGCCTTCACCCTGCCGCGCGACGGCGGCGGAACCGTTTCGCTCGCGGACTTCGCCGGCCGCGCGCTCGTGCTTTATTTCTATCCGAAGGCGGACACGTCGGGCTGCACCAAGGAAGCGATCGACTTCTCGCGGCTGAAAAGCGCCTTCGCCAAAGCGGGCGCGGACATTCTCGGCGTCTCCGCCGACCCGGTCCCGGCACAGGATAAGTTCAAGGCCAAGCACAAGCTGGCGATTGCGCTCGGTTCGGATGAAACCCATCGCATGCTCGAGGCCTATGGCGTTTGGCAGCAGAAGTCGATGTACGGCCGCAAGTTCATGGGGATCGTGCGGGCGACTTTCCTGATCGGCCCCGACCAGCGCATTGCCCGCGTGTGGCCGAAAGTCTCCGTGACCGGCCATGCCGAGGAGGTCCTCACCGCCCTCAAGGCACTCTGAGGGCCCAACGCGGCTGCGGTTTTCGCGGTCGTCGCCCGCGGTTGTGGAAGCATTTACCGAAGGTCGCAAAATGTTGGCGGGAATTTTCTGAAAATTAACCATACTCGGCGCAATTCCCCTGCCGGCGTTGGCCGATGGGCCGGCCTGGGGAGCGTTGATGTCGGGGTCGAGGGCGTCTCAGTCGCGACAGAATATGCCGGTTGCCGAACGCGGCGTGCCGTCACGCGCGCGAAGCAGCACGGCTCCCGCCGCCGGCGCCGGCTACACGATCACCCACGCGGGGCGACAGATCAGGTTCGGCCCGGTGGCGTTCTGGATTGCCGTCGGGTCGGTCGTTGTCATGGCGGGCTGGTCGGCCGCGACCGCGACCTATTTCGCGTTCCGCGACGACGTGCTCAGAGGGCTCATCGCGCGCCAGACCGCGCAGCAATTCGCCTACGAAGACCGCCTCGCCGAGCTGCGCGCGCAGATCGATCGCACCACCAGCCGGCAATTGCTCGACCAGGAGCAGTTCGAGAGAAAGCTCGAGGAGCTTGCCCGCCGCGAGGCCACGCTGGAATCGCACGCGACGGCGCTGGGCGGCATTGCCGATTCGACCCCGACCGGCTCGATCCGCGGCACCTCGCGCGGCTCAGACGCGTCCGGCGCAAAGCCTTCGCCGGCCGGTGACGCGCTCGCGGCGCCCCGGCGCCCCGACCACGGCGCATCGATCGAGCCTTTCCGCGCGCCGGCGAGCGGCAAGCGCGACGCACACGTCGCCGTCAACGCCAGGCTCGACAGCATCGAGGCTTCGCTCGATCGCGTCGAGAAGCGCCAGGCCTTGGCACTGCGCGAGGTGGAGGAGCGCTACCAAGGCAAGGCGCGCAAGTTGCGCAGCGTCCTCACCGAGCTTGGCCTCAAGCTTGGCCCGCCGCCGCCGGCGAGCGGCGGCCCCTTCGTTCCGGTGAAGCTCGCCGGCGACGCTCACGACTTCGAGCGCGCACTCTCGCGCATCAATCTCGCGCGGACGCAGGCCGATCAGCTCAGCCATGCGCTCGTTTCGGTGCCCTTGCGCAAGCCGGTGAGCGGCGAGATCGACACCACCTCGAATTTTGGCGTGCGCATGGATCCATTCCTGCACGTGCCGGCCATGCACACGGGCATCGATTTCCGTGGCGAGCTTGGCGAACCGATCCACGCGACGGCCGCCGGCGCGGTGACCGCCGCTGGCTGGAGCGGCGGCTACGGCAAGATGGTCGAGATCGATCACGGCAACGGGCTTGCGACCCGTTACGGCCATCTGTCGCAGATCGACCTTTATGTCGGCGACAAGGTGCGCATAGGCGACATCGTCGGTCGCCTCGGCTCGACCGGGCGCTCAACCGGTCCGCACCTGCATTACGAGACGCGCATCGACGGCGAGGCGGTCGATCCGCAGAAATTCCTTAATGCCGGCGCCAAGCTGATCGGCGACTGATAGTCTCTCGGCGAATAGCGAACGGGAATGGCGATTGGTCAATCGTCATTCCATTGCCATTCGCCACTCCTCATTCGCTATTCGCCGCCTTTGGCCTCTTTCAGGGAGGGCTCAGATGATCCGTGTCCACCATTTGAACAATTCGCGCAGCCAGCGGGTCTTGTGGCTCCTGGAGGAGTTGGGCGTTCCCTACGAGATCACGCGCTACCAACGCAACAAGGCCACCATGCTGGCGCCGGATGAAATGAAGCGCGTGCATCCGCTCGGCAAATCGCCGGTCATCGAGGATGAGGGGAGGACGTTCGCCGAGACCGGACTGATCGTCGAGTATCTGGTCGAGCGCTATGGACCCGACCTGGCGCCGTCAAGCGATTCCGATCTCCATTGGCGCTACCGCTACTGGCTGCATTATGCCGAAGGCTCGGCGATGCCGCCGCTGCTCCTCAAGCTGATCGTCGACCGGCTCGGAATGCTGGCGTTTCCGGCCCGCAAATTCGTGAACTCCCAGGTGAAGCTGCACCTCGACTATCTGGAAGCCGAATTGGGCGGCGGACCGTGGTTCCTGGGCGAGCGCCTCTCCGCCGCCGATATCATGCTGAGCTTTTCGCTCGAAGCCGCGAGGGTCCGCGGCGGGCTCGATAGGACGCGGCCGAATCTTTTCGGCTTTGTCGAGCGCGTCCACGCTCGTCCGGCCTATCGACGCGCGCTCGAAAAGGGCGGTCCCTACAGATTCGCGGAATGAACCGCTGCCCGCGTGGCGCGCGGTGAACGCGGGTTCGCAGCGTCCGCGCCGCGCGATGCCGCATCGGTGGCGCCGCAAACGGGCTGCGGCAATTTACTCGACGTCCTGCACTGCCTCGGCCTCGCCGCCGAAAGCCTTTTGTGCCAGGGCCGCTTCCATGAAGCGGTCGATTTCGCCATCGAGAACGGCTCCGGTGTTGGAGGTGGAAACGCCGGTGCGCAGGTCTTTCACCATCTGATAGGGCTGCAGCACGTAGGAGCGGATCTGGTGGCCCCAGCCGATATCGGTCTTGGCGGCCTGCTCGGCGGCGGCCTTCTCTTCGCGCTTCTTGAGTTCCAGCTCGTAGAGCTTGGCGCGCAGCATCTGCCAGGCCTGCGCCCGGTTGCGGTGCTGCGAGCGGTCGTTCTGGCACATGACCACGATGTTGGTCGGAATATGGGTGAGGCGGATCGCCGATTCCGTCTTGTTGACGTGCTGGCCGCCGGCGCCGCCGGCGCGCATCGTGTCAACACGCACGTCCGCTTCCTTGACGTCGATATTGATGCGGTCGTCGACCACCGGATAGACGGTCACGCTCGCGAATGAGGTGTGGCGGCGGGCATTGGAATCGAACGGCGAGATGCGCACCAGCCGGTGCACGCCGTTCTCGGTCTTGAGCCAGCCATAGGCGTTGCGGCCTTTGACCTCGATGGTGGCCGACTTAATGCCCGCTTCCTCGCCCTCGGTCTCCTCGATGTAGTCGACCTTGAAGCCGTGCTGCTCGGCCCAGCGCACATACATGCGCAACAGCATGTTGGCCCAATCCTGGCTCTCGGTGCCACCGGCGCCGGCATGCACTTCGAGGTAGGAATTGTTGGCGTCGGCCTCGCCTGAAAGCAGCGCCTCGAGCTCGCGGCGCGCCACCTCGGCCTTGAGCGTGCGCAACGCCGCCTCCGCCTCGGCGACGACCTTCTGGTCGTTCTCCGCCTCGCCGAGCTCGATCATCGTGAGCTGGTCGTCAAGGTCCTGCTCGATCCGGCCAATCGCAGCGAGCTGGTCCTCGAGCGCGGTGCGCTCCTGCATCACCCGGCTCGCGCGCTGTGGGTCGTTCCAGAGAGTGGGGTCTTCGGCCTGCCGGTTCAGCTCGGCAAGCCGTGTCCGCGCCTTGTCGACGTCAAAGATGCCTCCTCAGCAGCCCGACCGACTGCTTGATCTCGGCGACAATGGAATCGATCTCGGCGCGCATGGGTTACCGATTTCAGAGGTCAGAGTTCAAATGTCAGCAATCAGATAAGTTCGGAAATCAAACGGTACAATCGTCGTGCCGGCGTCAATACAAGCCGCCGGTGCCGGTGCGCACCGCACGCTCGGCGTCGGGCGAGACCGGCACCGGCGCGCCGCTCGCGGTTTCCGCCCCGATCACCGAGTAGTTGTCGGGGGGCGCAGTGCCGGGCTTGAACGCTTCGAGGATCGCGCGCGGGTCGCCCGGGCCGGCGCGCATGCCGGTCTTCGCGTCGACGCGGATGAGCTTGATACCCGGCGGCACGCGGAATGGAATCGGCGGCTTGTCCGCGAGCGCGACTTTCAGGAAGTCGCGCACGATCGGCGCCGCGACGTGACCGCCGGTGGCGAGCCGCCCGATATGGCGCGGTTTGTCATAGCCCATGTAGACGCCGCAGACGATATCCGGCGAATAGCCGATGAACCACACGTCCTTCTCGTCGTTGGTGGTGCCGGTCTTGCCAGCAATCGGCTTGCCGACGTCGCGGACCACGGTCGCCGTGCCGCGCTGAACGACGCCCTCCATCATCGAGGTGATCTGGTAGGCGGTCATCGGGTCGATCACCTGCTCGCGGCGGTCGACCAGCGACGGTTCGGGCTGGTTGCGCCATTTGTCGCCGTCGCAGCCGCGGCATTCGCGCTCCTCGTGGCGATAGATGGTATGGCCGTAGCGGTCCTGAATGCGGTCGACCAGCGTCGGCTTCACGCGCCGCCCGCCGTTGTCGAACATCGAATAGGCGGTGACCATGCGCAGCACCGTGGTCTCGCCGGCGCCGAGCGCGTAGGAGAGGTAGGGCGGCAGATCGTCGTAGACGCCGAAACGCTTGGCATATTCCGAAATCAGCGGCATGCCGATGTCCTGCGCCAGCCGCACCGTCATCACGTTGCGTGACTGCTCGAGGCCGAAGCGCAGCGTGGACGGCCCATAAAACCTCCCGCCGTAGTTTTCCGGCCGCCACACCGCCCCCCCGCCGGCGCCGGTATCCACCTCGATCGGCCCGTCGAGGACGATGCTCGACGGCGTGTAACCGTTGTCAATGGCGGCGGCGTAGACCAGCGGCTTGAACGATGAGCCGGGCTGCCGCAGCGCCTGGGTGGCGCGGTTGAACTGGCTCTGGTCGTAGGAGAAACCGCCCACCATCGCCAGGACGCGGCCGGTCAGCGGATCCATCACCACCATGGCACCGGAAATCTCCGGTACTTGGCGCAACCGGAATTCGCCCTTTTCCTTCGACGACAGCTCGACATAGACGACGTCCCCGGTCGCGAGAACCTGGGTAACGCGCTGGATCGGCTTCGCCGGCCCATTCGCCGGCTTCGCCCATTTGACGCCGTCGAGCGGCACGATGCCGACTTCGCGGTCTTTGACCACGGCGCCACCGGGATCGCGCGCCGGCTGCAGACCGATGCGCGCCGACTGATCGTTCACCTCGAGCACCACCGCTAGGTGCCAAGGCTCGATGTCCGACAGCGACTTCACGTCGGCGAGCTTGATCCCCCAATCGGCGCCGGTGTCGATCTTGGTGACCGGGCCGCGCCAGCCCAGCGCCTCGTCGAAATTGACGAGCCCGTTGATCATGGTCTTGCGCGCCAGCACCTGCAGCTTGGTGTCCAGCGTGGTGCGCACCGACAGCCCGCCTTCGTAGAGCTTCTTGTCGCCGTACTTCTCGGAGATGTAGCGGCGCACCTCCTCGGCGAAGTATTCGGCCTCGAAGGTGTGGGCGCCGGCCGGCCGCACCGCGATGTTGAGCGGCTCCTTCTTCGCCTTGTCGCCGGCGTCGGCGGCAACGTAGCCGTCCTCGACCATTCGATCGATGACGTAATTGCGCCGCGCGATGGCCTCGTCGCGGCGCCGGAACGGATTGTAGTTGTTCGGACCCTTGGGCAGGGCGGCGAGATAAGCCGCTTCGGCGATCGAAAGCTCGTGAACGGATTTGTCGTAGTACAGAAGCGAGGCCGCGGCGACCCCGTAGGCGCCGAGCCCGAGATAGATCTGGTTGAGATAGAGCTCGAGGATCTTGTCCTTCGAATAGGTGCGCTCGATGCGCAGCGCGAGCAGCGCCTCCTTGACCTTGCGCGCGACCGACAGTTCGTTGGTCAATAGGAAGTTCTTCGCGACCTGCTGGGTGATCGTCGAGGCGCCTTGCGGACGGCGGCTGCCGCCGTAGTTCTGGACGTAGAGCATGGTCGCGCGGGCAATGCCGTAGAAGTCGAGCCCGCCATGCTCGTAGAAGTTCTTGTCCTCGGCCGCGAGGAACGCGTTGATGACGAGCTTGGGGACTGCTTGGATCGGGAGATAGAGGCGGCGTTCGTTGGCATATTCCGCGAGCAGGGAACCGTCGGCCGCGTGCACGCGGGTCATCACCGGCGGCTCATAATCCTTTAGCTGTGAATAGTCCGGTAAATCCTTGGAGAAATGCCACAACATGCCGGCGACGGCGGTCACGCCGACAATGAACAGGATCGTACCCGCCGCGAACAGAAAGCCGAGAAACCGCAACAGGATTTTCATTGCGAACGTCTCGCCCCATCCGAACCGGCGCATGCGCCGGATCGGCCCGGGCTCGGTGACGCGGCGAACACCCAGATCTGCCGGAACCGGACCGAGCCCGCCCAAGCCCCACTTATACAGCGTGTGTGGTCGCTCTGCTTCTTGTTCAAACTGAGGCCGCTGGGGCATTCGGGGCCTCTTACTTTGTACCGGTGCGGGCGCCGGCCATGCGGGTCGCAAAATAGCCATCGATCGCCTGCGCGACCGAATCCGCCGTCCGGTTGCGCCAATTTCCGGAAAGGAGCGAGTGCAGGTCCTCGCGGTTGGACACATAGCCGAGTTCGACCAGGACCGAAGGCACGTCCGGCGCCCGCAAGACCCGCAAGCCCGCCGACTTCAGCGGCGTCTTGTGGACGCGCGTCACCGCCCTCAGTTCGCCGACCAGCCGGTGGGCGAATTGCATCGAATAGCTCTTGGTCTCGCGCTGCGCGAGATCGATCAGGATATCGGCGACGTCGTCCGGCTCGGCCTTGAGATCGACGCCGGCGATGACGTCGGCCCGGTTCTCCTTCTCTGCAAGCCGCGCCGCTTCCGAATCCGAGGCGGTTTCGGAGACCGTATAGACGCTCGCGCCTTGCGCATCCCCCTCCCCGCGCGGCAGCGCGTCGGCATGGATGGAAACGAACAGCGCCGCGCCGGCGTTGCGCGCCATGCGCACGCGCTCGCCGAGCGGCACAAAGGTATCGTCGGTCCGCGTCATGAGCACACGGTATTTGCCGGTTTTGTCGATGCGTTCGCGCAGGCGCTGAGTGAAATCGAGGACGATGTCCTTCTCCAGTTCGCCGCTTGCGGCCTTGGTGCCGTTGTCGATGCCGCCGTGGCCGGGATCGAGGACGACGAGCGGGCGCGGATCGCCGCCGCTCTTTTCCGGCAGGCTCGCCGGCGGCGCCTCGCTGCGAGCGACCCGGTTGTCGAGGGCGATCCGGCGCAAGAAGTTCTCGCGATCGGTCGCGGCAAGATCGAGCACCAGGCGAGCCGGCGCACCGTCTGCGGCGTCGACGACGAAGGCCTTGTCGATGCGTACCGGCTTGGCGAGGTCGAAGACCATCCGCGAGCCGCCCTGCATCACCAGGCCGAAGCGAAAGGCGGTAATCAGGCCGCGCCCGCCCTCGCCGGTCTTCGGCGGCAGCCGGAACACCACTTGCGGGATGTCGAGGACGACCCGGTAGGGATCGGCAAGCGTGAAGGCGTGCAGGTCGATCTTGCGGCTGAGATCCATGACGAAACGCATCTGCGTCTCGTCGCCGCCGAGGCGCGCGTCAGTCGCAATTGGAAGCGAATCGGGGAACGGCGGCGGACTTGGCCGGTCCTCAGCGGAAGCGGCCGAAGCGAGGAGGACACCAAGAAGCACGCAGCTCAGCGCCCGCGAAGCCATCGGTTCTCCCCGCCCATCGCGTTCCTCATACTCCATTAGGCGGGCGTGGTTAACCGAAACTTAAATGACTAGATACGGGGCTGGGGAGATTCGTCCCGTTGCTCGCGCAGTGACCAATCGGCGCAAATCCCTGGGCAAATCCGCGGAGCGACTTGCCAATTCCCCGCCGGCGGCCTTAAGAAGGATGTGCTGACAGATTCCGGTTCTGTCCCCGTCAGGGCATCCGGCGCATTCGCCGCAATGCTCCCGAAGCCATAAGGGGTGGTGGACGCCGCCTGCGACCGTTCCGGCGCTCATGATGACGCGCCGAGGGATGCGGCGCGCGCGGCAAAGCCGATCCCTCAAGGAGGAGGCAACCGGAATCTGGCGCGCCGCCGGCAGCGATACGCGCTTCCGGAGCGAGCCGACAGCAGAAGCAACCGCGTGATCCCCCGCGGCGGCGCCGAGCCGTCCCACCACGGTTGGAGTTCATGTTCGAGGCGGAAGTCGAGTTTCGATCGAAGCGATGCGGAAGCGCCCATGCGGCGCTCGCCCGCTCGCGGATAGGTCTCGGTTGCCGCGCTCGGAGTTCTCGATCCGTTTCCCTCACCGACAATTGGGCGGCTCGCCGTCCTCCGTCGCCATCTGCGGCGCGGGGCGAGCGGCGCCAAGCCGGCCCTCATGAGAATTGCCAATGGCCAACAAAATGCTCATCGACGCGACCCATCCGGAGGAAACCCGGGTGGTCGTCCTGCGCGGTAACCGCGTCGAGGAATTCGACTTTGAATCCGCGCACCGCAAACAACTGAGGGGCAACATCTATCTGGCGAAGGTGACGCGCGTCGAGCCGTCGCTGCAAGCCGCCTTTGTTGATTATGGCGGCAATCGCCACGGGTTTCTCGCCTTCAGCGAAATCCACCCCGACTATTACCAGATCCCGATCGCCGACCGGCAGGCGCTGATCGACGAAGAGGAGCGCGCCCAGCGCGACGCCGAAGACGAGGCCGATCGGCGCTCCCGCCGGCACCATCGCGGCGGCCGCAGGCGTTCCGCGGCAAGTCGCGACGACGAGATCGTGCGCAGCGAATTGGCCGAAGTCCCGGCCGACGACGCGATCGCAGCGGACGAGATGGCGGCGACAACCGCCGGCGACGAGGGGTCCGCAACGGGGCCGGAAGCCGACGCTGCGGCCGAGATCATGCAGGACGCTGCCGGCGAGCCGCAGGCCGGGGAGCCGCCGGAGCCTCTTGCCGACGAAGCTTCGCCGCGCGCGGTGCAACCGGTCGAGGCATCAGCAGTGCAGACGGCGGAGATCGCGACCGCGCTTTCCGAGGCAAGCGAATCCGATGGCGCCGTGGAGACCGACGAAACCGCAGCCGCAGCCGCAGCCGCAGCCGGCAACGAAGGCAACGGAGCGCGCGAATCCGTCGAGAGCGACAATGGCGGGGAGGACGGCGACGAGGATGAGGCGGCCGAAGAGATCGTCGAATCGGTCGGCGGCGCTGACGCGCTCGAGGAGGTGCCCGACCGGGCGCCGCGCTACCGCCGCCAATACAAGATCCAGGAAGTGATCAAGCGCCGGCAGGTGATGCTGGTGCAGGTGGTCAAGGAAGAGCGCGGCACCAAGGGCGCGGCGCTGACCACTTATCTGTCGCTCGCCGGACGCTATTCGGTGCTGATGCCCAACACCGCGCGCGGCGGCGGCATCAGCCGCAAGATTACGAGCGCGGAAGATCGCTCCCGGCTCAAGGAGATCGCGCAGGAGCTCGAAGTTCCCGAAGGCATGGGCGTGATCCTGCGCACCGCCGGCGCCGCCCGCACCAAGACCGAGATCAAACGCGATTTCGAATACCTGCTGCGGCTGTGGGAGACCGTGCGCGATCTGACACTTAAATCCACGGCGCCCAAGCTCGTCTACGAGGAGGGATCGCTGGTCAAGCGCTCGATCCGCGACCTCTACGGCAAGGACATCGACGAGGTGGTCGTCGCCGGTTCGGACGCCTGCCAGGAGGCGAAGGACTTCATGCGCATGCTCATGCCGAGCCATGCGAAGAACGTGAAGCTCTACGCCGACACGCAGCCGCTCTTGTCGCGCTACGGCGTCGAAAGCCAGCTCGACGGCATGTTCTCGCCGGTCGTGCAACTGCGCTCGGGCGGCTACGTCGTGCTCAATCAGGCCGAGGCGCTGGTCGCGATCGACGTCAATTCCGGCCGTGCGACGCGCGAGCATCATATCGAGGACACTGCACTCAAGACCAACCTCGAAGCGGCCGACGAGATCGCGCGCCAGCTCCGGCTCCGCGACCTCGCCGGCCTGATCGTCATCGACTTCATCGACATGGATGAGAAGCGCAACAATCGCGCGGTCGAACGGCGGCTGAAGGAATGCCTCAAGCAGGATCGCGCCCGCATCCAGGTCGGCCGCATCTCGCATTTCGGCCTGTTGGAGATGTCGCGCCAGCGCATCCGCACCAGCGTGCTCGAAAGCTCGACGGAGAAGTGCCCTTACTGCGGCGGCAGCGGCCATGTGCGCTCGGTGTCTTCGCTGGCTCTGCAGGTGCTGCGCGCGCTCGAAGAGCAGCTCATGAAGGGCGCCACGCATAATCTCATCGCGCGCACGCGCCCGGACGTGGCCCTCTATGTCCTCAATCAGAAGCGGGCGCATCTGCGCTCGCTGGAAGAGCGATTTGCCATCACCGTCACCATTGCCGCGGATGAGACGGTGACCGCGCCGCAGGCCTTCGTCATCGATCGCGGCGAGCAGGTCCATACGCTCGAGGCGGCGCGGGCGCGCGCCGAG
>Ga0102924_1004503_pt1 | contig 14020 bp, 9 predicted proteins | sample PaiPotPPM11metaG_FD_80116 | JGI IMG/M metagenome (GOLD analysis project Ga0102924, IMG submission 80116) | Iron sulfur acid spring bacterial and archeal communities from Banff, Canada, to study Microbial Dark Matter (Phase II) - Paint Pots PPM... ... | reverse complement strand
CGGCGTGGTGGTGTCGTTCTTCGGCGACGGCGCGGTCGCGCAGGGCGCCTTCCACGAGGCGGCCAACCTGGCGGCGCTCTGGCGGCTGCCGATGGTGTTCTTCTGCGAGAACAACGGTTACGCGGAGTTCTCGCCGATCGCCGATCAGCAGCCGGTGCCGATGGCCGCCCGCGCCGCCGGCTACGGGCTTGAGTACGTCCCCGTCGACGGCAACGACGTGGAAGCGGTGGCCGCGGTCATGACCGATGTCGTGCGGCGCGTCCGCGCGGGCGCGGGCCCGGCGTTCGTGGAGGCCGCCACCTACCGCTGGCACGGGCACTACGAAGGTGACCCGGAAAAGTACCGCAGCAAGGACGAGCTGTCGGACTGGCAGCGGCGCGACCCCCTGGTCATCACCCGCGCGCGGCTGCTCGCCCGCGGCGTCGAGCAGGACAAGCTCGACTGGGTCGAGGCGCAGGTACGGGCCAGGATCGAGGCCGCCGTGGACGCCGCGCGGCAGGCGCCGCGGCCGGACATGAGCGTGCTCCGCTCGTCGGTGTACGCGCGGCGCCCTGCCGTGGCCGAGCCGGACTGGGTGCCGGACCCGGACGGCGAGATCTTCCGGACCATGGACGCGGTGCGGCTAGCGCTCGAGGGCGAACTGGAGGCCAACCCCGAGTCCTTCGTGGCCGGGGTGGACGTCGGCAAGGGCGGCAACGTGTTCGCCCTCACCCGCGGCCTGCACGCGAGGTGGCCGGACCGGCTCCGCGACACGCCGATCTCCGAGACCGCGGTCATGGGGCTCGCGGTTGGCGGCGCGATGGCGGGCATGACCCCGGTGGTCGAGCTGATGTACCTGGACTTCCTCGGCGTCTGCTTCGACCAGATACTCAACCAGGCGGCCAAGCTGCGGTTCATGACCGGCGGCAAGGCGCGCATGGGACTCGTCATCAGGACGCAGTTCGGCGGCGGCCGTTCATCGGGCAGCCAGCACTCCCAGTCCCTTGAGGCACTGCTCGCCCACGTCCCCGGCTTGACGGTGGTGATGCCCTCGACCCCGGCAGACACCTACGGCCTGCTGCGATCGGCGATCCGCGACCCGAACCCGGTCGTGTTCATCGAGAACCGTCAGCTGTACGGGATGAAGGGCGCCAAGCCGCCGGCCGACTACCTCATCCCCCTCGGCAAGGCGAAGGTGGTGCGGGAAGGCACCGACGTGACCATCGTGAGCGTGTCACGGATGGTTCACGAGGCGGTAGCCGCCGCCGAGGCCGTCGCCCCCCGCGGGATCAGCGCCGAGGTGATCGACCTGCGGACGGTCGCGCCGCTGGACAAGCAGACCATCCTGGCGTCGCTGAAGAAGACGAGCAGGCTGCTGATCGCGCACGAGGGAGTCACCGACTTCGGCATCGGCGGGGAGATCGCCGCGCTGGCCGCCTACGAGGGGTTCTGGACGCTGGACGCGCCGGTGATGCGGGTCGCGCCGCCCCCGACCCCCTCGCCGTACGCGCCGAACCTGGAAAAGCGGTGGCTGCCCGGCCGGCAGTCCATCGAGCGCGCCCTTGAGGCGCTAGTCCGGGTCTGAGAAGTCCACCATCCGTTCGGGATATAAAGGAGAGTTTCCCGAACGAATGGTGGCTTCGCCGAACCGGCCGATAACAGTTGTGTTTAACTGACCACTCGGTCTAATTCGATCATTAAGCATCACAAACAACAGCAGGATCGCGCGGCTAGCGAAGTTTTCGAGAAAACCGGATTGTACTGATCGGTCAGTGTTATCGTCGGCGCTACCCACTGCTGGTTCCTGTGAGGCTCAATGACGACCTTTCGACGTCGCGTCCAGTCCCGGCCGATCAGGCTGTTCCTGATCGGCATGCTCGTGGTGCCCCTGGCGTCCCTGCTAGCGCTGTGGGGAGTCGCGGCGAGCATCACGGTCGGCGCCGCCATCACGGACGCGGATTACAGCTCGAACACCCAGAGCACCAACGCTGGCGTGTATGCGCTGATCGCCGAGCTGCCCCAGGAGCGCCAGGACACCTACCTGTGGCTGCTGACCCGCCAGCCGTCAGACCGTACGGCCATGCTCAGCGCGCGAGCGCTGGTGGATAAGGCGGTTCCCCCGGCCAGAGCCGCGCTCCTGGCCGGGCAGGGAGCGAACATCTCCGTGCTGGACGCCCTGATCACGGACCTGAATGGGATCGGCGCGATTCGCGATTCCGTCGATTCCCGCGCGATGACCCCTTCGGCCGCTTTCCAGGCCTACAGCGGAATCATCGACGCCGAGTTCCACTACTTCCTCACCGACGCCTACCAGCGGGGCAGCGCGTCGCTCGTCGCCATCTCGGTCGGCGCCGTTGACGGGGCGTACGCCCTGGAGATGGCCGGCCGGGAGGCCGCGCTCGTCAACGGCGCGCTGGCCAGCGGCGGTCAGCTCACCACGGCCATCCGGCAGCTGTTCGCCGGCAGCGCGGCGCAACGGCACCAGCTCCTGGCCGAGACCCAGGCCCTGGTCACTCCCGGACTGTACGCCAACTACGTCGACGACTCGCCGGCGTACCGGCAGTTCGAGTCCATGGAGTCGCAGATCCTGGCCAGCTCGGGTAACAAGGTCCCGGTGAGCGCGACCGCCTGGAACTCGGCTACCGGAGCTTACCTCGCGGCCACGCAGAGGACCGAGGCGGCGAACGCCGCGACGCTGTCGGCGATGAGCGCGTCGCAGAGCGACGGGCAGGTCACCGAGGCCGTCATCGTGGGCGGCATCGGGCTGGTCGCGGTCGTGGCCTCCGTCTTCCTGCTGATCTGGTTCGGCCGTAAGGTCACCAAGGACCTGACCCGGCTGAACACCTCCGTTCGGGATATGGCGGAGGAACGGCTGCCACGGGTCGTCGGGCTGCTCCGGCGGGGCGAGGACGTGAACGTGCTGGCCGAGTCCCCGCCGCCCGGTCAGAGCTCGATCAGCGAGGTCTCCACGATCGCGGAGTCCTTCGCGACCGTGCAGGGCGCCGCGGTCGCGGCGGCGGTCGACCAGGCGCGGCTGCGCAAGGGCGTCAACCAGGTCTTCCTGAACATCTCCATGCGTAACCAGTCGCTGCTGTACCGGCAGCTGAAGATGCTCGACTCGATGGAGCGCCGGACCAGCGATCCGGCCGCGCTCGCCGAGCTCTTCCGCCTCGACCACCTGACCACCCGCATGCGCAGGCACGCCGAGGGCCTGATCATCCTGTCCGGTTCCACTCCGGACCGCGGGCGGCGGCAGCCGGTGCCTGTCGTCGACGTGCTGCGCGCGGCGGTCGCCGAGGTGGAGGATTACGTCCGGGTCGATATGGTCAGCGAATCGCGCGACCTCGTCGCGGGGAGCGCGGTCAGCGATGTCATTCACCTCATGGCCGAGCTCGTGGAGAATGCCGCCGTCTTCTCCCCGCCTAACACCCGGATCGAGGTAAGGGCCGACCGGGTGGGCACTGGCCTCGTCGCGGAGATCGAGGATCGCGGCCTCGGCCTGAGCGAGACCGAACTTGACTCCATCAACCGGCGCCTGGCCAGCCCGCCGGAATTCGACCTCGCCGACAGCGACCAGCTAGGGCTCTTCATCGTCAGCCAGCTGGCGACGCGGCATCGCATCATGGTGTCGCTGCGCGAGTCCGCGTACGGCGGCACCACGGCCATTGTCCGCCTGCCGTTCGGCGTGGTCGTGCGGGACGACGACATGGCGCCGGTCGCGGACGACGGCTGGGTGATCCCCGACGGCGCAGCTCACCAGGCAGTAGGCACCGGACCGGAGCCGCCCGCGGCCGCGGCCGCGCTGGAGCGCACACGGTCCGCCGACGGGACGGCCACCCGCGAATACTCCCCGCAGAACCAGGACGACGAAGCGCCATCGTCATTCGTCGGGACCGGACGGCACCGGCTGAGGACGGCCCCGACGGGCCGCATCGCGGACCCGGGCGGCACCCCCCGCCAGGCCGGGCAGGAAAACGTCCCCGCTCCGAGGACCGCGCCGCGAGCGCCGTGGGAGATAGAGTCCCGGGCGCCGTTCCCGGCGACGCCGTCTGGCCCGGACTCAAGGGTCGCGGCGCCGCGTCCCGTGGCCACGGGACCGGCATCGGCGGGACCTGCATCGGCGGGACCCGCGTCGGCCGGGAGCCATCTCGGGATGCCCATCCGGGTCCCGCAGGCCAGTATGGCACCGCAGTTGCGTGCTCGCGGCCCGGCGGACGGGGGTCAGCGCGAGGATCCCGGAGTCGACGACCGGGCCCCGGAGGCGACCAGGGACCTGCTGGCGCAGATGCAGGAGGGGTGGAAGAGCGGCCGGATGGACGATCTCGACGACCCCGAGGGCGCGCCGCATTACGGAACTGACTGGTAGGGAGAACCGGTGATGGCCCAGACTGACACAACCGGGCAGCTCAGCTGGCTGCTCGATAACCTCGTCGAGCAGGTTGAGCCCGTCGAGCAGGCACTCGTCTTGTCCAGGGACGGCTTGGTGGTGGCCGCGTCCCGCGGCCTGACGCGCGAGGACAGTGAGCACCTGTCGGCCCTGGCCGCGGGGGTACAGAGCCTTGCCAGGGGGACCGGAGAGCACTTCCGCGGCGGCCGGGTCCGGCAGACCATCATCGAAATGGAGAATGCGTTCCTCTTCGTTATCGCGGCGGGGCGGGGGACGTGCCTCGCCGTGCTGACCTCGGCCGACCCCAAGGTGGGCGTGGTCGCCTACGAGATGGCGGTGCTCGTCCGCCGGATGGGCAAGTACCTCGCGGCGGAGCCGCGATTCCATGTTGATGAAGTAGGCCTGGAGTGACAGCGCATGACGGAGACGGGGCATGACGGGGGTGGGGCACGACGGGCACGGCCGTGACCGGCACGAGGAGCGGCTGGACTGGGAAGCCGTTCCGGTCGTGCGGCCGTACGCGGTCACGAAGGGCCGGACCGCGCCCAGCGGCGAGGCGAACGTCGGGCTGATCGACGTCGTGGCGGCGACCGGGCAGTGGCCGCAGCCGCATTTCCGTCCGGGGCCCGAGCAGCGCCGGATCCTGGAACTCTGTCACCGGCCCAAGCCCGTTGTCGACCTCGCCTCCGAGACGGACCTGCCCGTCGGGGTGGTGCGCGTCCTGATCGGCGACCTCATCGACGAGGGGCTGCTCCGCGTCATCCCGACCCAGCGCAAACCCCATACCGACCAGCGCCTACTGAGGATGGTGCTCGATGGACTTCAATCGCTCTTATGACACCGGCGACGAGGGAGGCGTGCCGACGACCGCCAAGTTCCTCGTGGCCGGCGGCTTCGGCGCTGGGAAGACCACCTTCGTGGGCTCGATCAGCGAGATCAGGCCGCTGCGCACCGAGGAACCGCTGAGCGACCGCAGCGTGGGCATTGACGACACCCAGGGGGTGAGCGCCAAGACCACCACCACGGTGGCCATGGACTTCGGCCGGATCAGCTTCCCGTCGGAGTTGGTGCTCTACCTGTTCGGCACGCCCGGGCAGGAGCGTTTCTGGTTCATGTGGGATGAGCTCGCCGTCGGCGCGCTCGGGGCCGTGGTGCTGGCCGACACCCGCCGAGTTGCCGACTGTTTCGCCTCCATCGACTATTTCGAGCGCAGCGGCACGCCGTTTGTCATCGCCGTCAACTGCTTTGACGACGCCCCGCGCTTCCAGCCGGAAGACATGAGGATCGCGCTGGCCCTGGGACCGGAGGTACCCGTCGTGCTGTGCGACGCGCGGCAGCGGGACTCCGTTAAGCAGGTGCTCGTCAGCCTCGTCAAGTACGTCCTGGCGAGCAGGAGCACGCTGATTCCCGGTCACGCCTACTGACGGTCCTTACTGGCGGCCCCTACTGACGGTCGTAGGCCAGCCGGCCGCGACCGGGGCGGCCGTCAGACCTTGCGGCCCACCGCGGCCCACATGGCCGACTCGCTGGTGCCGTCCCCGCCGGGTTCCTGGCACCAGTCGTCGACCCGCACCAGACCAGGTTCGACCAGGTCAGCGCCGGCGAAGAACCGTGCTACCTCGTCGCGGGTACGCCACTGGAACTGCTGCTGTACCTTGCCCTTGAAGCTGTCGTAAAGGCCCTGCAGCGCTTCTGGGTCGATGAGATCCGATGCCCCGTGGGTGATGACCAGGTAACTGCCAGGCGGGACCGCGTCCATGAGCGTGGCCACGATCGCGTACGGGTCGTCGGCGTCGGGTATCGCGTGCAGGATGGCGAGCAGCGTGACCGCTACCGGCTTCGTGAAGTCAAGCAGCCGCGCGGCCTGGGACAGGATGGCGCCGGTGTCGCGCAGGTCCGAGTCGATGTACTCGGTGGCGCCCGCCTCGCCGCTGGTCAGCAGGGCGCGGGCATGAGCGAGGACTACCGGGTCGTAATCCACGTAGACAACCCGGGACTCCGGGGCGATCGCCTGAGCGACCACGTGGGTGTTGCCCGCCGTGGGAATGCCGGTGCCGATGTCGAGGAACTGCCGGATTCCCGCCTCGCCGACCAGGTAGCGGACGGCGCGCCCGAGAAACGCCCGGTTGGCGCGGGCGGAGGAGCCCGTGTCGGGGTAGATCTTGAGCATTGCCTCGGCGGCGACGCGATCGGCGGCGTAGTTGTCCTTGCCGCCGAGCAGGTAGTCGTACATCCGGGCTTGATGCGCCACGCGGATGTCGAACGGCAGCGAACTCGTCCCCCCGGCGGTGCCGCCGCCGGCCGACGGTGCCGCGTCGTCGCTGATCATTTCCTTGTGCCCTTCATGTCTCGGTGACACCGGTCTGGTAAAGCGAATCGCGCGACCGAGTCGGTGCATCGCCTTTCGTCTAGTTTAGTCACCGCATTACCCCCCATCACCGGCGATCAGAACCCGGTCCCGCGCACCGGGTGTGTATGCGGCACATCCGTATACTTCAATCATGGCTATGACGACCATCCGCGTAGAGAGCGAGGTGCGGGACAGGCTTGCCGCCCGGGCGCGCGCACACGGCCGAAGCCTAGGTGCGGAGCTAAGCGCCATGCTTGACGACTTCATGTGGCAAGGCATCGAGGACGGCTACCGGAGGCTCGCAGCCAACGAGGCAGATTTCGCGTCCTACCGCGACGAGACGGCCGAATGGACGGGCACCGACTTTGGCCGCCTTGCCGCAACCGCAGCCGAGGAGTACCCGGAGTACAACTCATGACCAGCGGTGACGTTCTGCTCTGCGACCTTAACCCGGTCGCCGGCCGCGAGCAGGGAGGTGTACGCCCCGTGGTGGTGGTATCGCATCCGCGATACGCCGCAGTCCCGGGGCTCTTCATCGCGGTCCCGCTCACCAGCCGGTACCGCGGCCTTTGCGTAATACCGGCGGAAGCGGCTGGCGCGCTGGCGCGGCCCAGTGGGTCTCGGCGAAGCGCCGGACCTCGCGCAGGATCTCCTGGTCTTCCGGTGCCATGCCCATGAACCCGCCGTGCCCGGCGGCCTCGGTGACGTGCAACTCGGCGGGTATCCCGGCCCGGCGCAGCGCCCGGTGCAGCAGCACAGTGTCAGAAAGCAGCATGTCGCGGGTGCCGGTGGTGAGGATGGCGGGCGGGAAGCCCTTGCTGAAGTCGCCGTTCAGCGGCGAGAGGTACGGGTCGGCCAGGTCTCGGCCGGCCGCGTAGAGCGCAAACGTCTGCTTACCGCTGCCGAGGATGAGGGGATCAAGCCCCAGGTTGGTCTGATGGGAGTCGCCCGCCTCGGTGAGGTCGGCGGCGGGCGTCATCAGCACCACGGCGGCCGGAAGGGGCAGGCCCTCGTCACGTGCGCGCAAGATCAGCGCGGCAGCGAGGTTGCCGCCCGCCGAGGCACCGCCGACGACGATCCGCTCCGGTGGCCACTCGGCCAGCAGGGCGCGGTAGGCGGTCAGGCAGTCGTCAAGCGCGGCCGGGAAGGGGTGGTCGGGCGGCATCCGGTAGTCGACCGCCCACACTCGGGCGGCCATGCGGACCGCGGTGCCGGTGGCCATCGTGGCGCAGAGCTCGCCGCCTCCGTGGATGAACGCACCGCCGTGAATGTCGAGGTACACCCGCTCGTCGCTGTCGCCGAGGCCCGCCGGCGTGATCTCGTAGACGCGGCCGCCGCCTGCCAGGTCCCGGTTCCGCACCGTGACCGGGGCGGCCGCGGACCGCCCCGCCATCATCGCCGCGATGGCGCCGTCATGGGCGGCGATCATCGCCCGCCACGCCTCCGGGTCGTCGAGGGCAGGAGACTCGACGCGTTGGGCGGGCGGGTTCGCCATCACCGCCTGGGCTTCCCTGCTCACCGTGGACGGGACGACGATGTCACGCGCGGGCAGGCGGATGGTGCCCCGCTGTTCGCTCATTGTCCTTCCAGAACCCGCTGCGGAGCGGGCGCGGGCGCGCCGTGCTCGCCGCCGAGGTAGGCCGAGCTGATCATGTCCCCCACGACGTCGGGCGCGCCGTGGTAGGTGATCCGCCCGTTGATGAGCAGCGCGCCGGAGTCGGCCACCTTGAGCACCTCGGCCGCGAACTGCTCCACCACCAGGATCGTCAGGCCTTGCCGGGCGATGCCGGCCAGCACCTCGTACAGTTCCTCCACCACCTTGGGCGCGAGTCCCATCGACAGCTCGTCGACGAGCAGGATGGACGGGTTCACCGCCAGCGCGCGGGCCATCGAGACCATCTGCTGCTCACCGCCGGACAGCTTCCCGGCCAGCTGGTTGCGGCGCTCCGCGAGCGGCGGGAACTGCGCGAAGGACTTCTCCAGGATGTCGTTGTAGCTGGCCCCGGCGAAGCTGGCCATCTTCAGGTTCTCGGTGACGGTCAGGTTGGGGAAAATGCCCCGCCCCTCGGGGACGACGCATAGCCCGCCGCGGACCAGGCGCTCGGTCGGCACGCCGGCGATCGGCCGACCGTTGATGGAGGCCGTGCCCTTGGTCGCCGTCACCTGCCCGGACATGACCTTGAGGGCGGTCGACTTGCCCGCGCCGTTCGGCCCGAGCACCGCGCACACCTCGCCCGCGCGGACGGTGAGGCTAATGTCCCGTAGGACGTCGATGCCGCCGTACCCAGCGGACACGCCATCGAGCTGTACGGCGATCGGCCGGTCGGATTCCGGCCGCGACGGCGGGCCGACCAGCTCGGTGACCAGGGCGACCCGGCGGGCGCCGGGCGCCGCGCCGTCCGCGGGGCGCGCCGCCTCGTTGGCCCCGGTGCCGAGGTAGGCCTCCAGCACCTTCGGGTCCGCCTGGACCTCGGCCGGCGTGCCCGTCGCGATCACCTGGCCGGCGTCCAGGACGACGATGTGATGGCAGAGGTTCATGATGAACCCCATATCGTGCTCGACCACGAGGATGGCGATGCCGGTAGAGGCCAGCCCGCGCAGCAGAGTGGCGAACGTCTCGGTCTCCGACGCCGACAGACCGGAGGAGGGCTCGTCCAGCAGCAGCACTCGCGGCTGGGTGGCCAGCGCGCGGGCCACCTCGACCAGCCGGGCGGTGCCGGTCGGCAGCAGCTCGGCCCGGGTCGACGCGACTGCCTGCAGGCCCAGGTGCTCAATGATGGTCTCGGCGATGACGTCGGGGCGCCCGGCCCCAGTGCGAGCCCACCGCCTGCGGTGCAGCTCGGCCGCCACCCGGATGTTGTCGCGCACGGTGAGTGATCCGAACACCTCAAGGCGCTGGAAGGTGCGGGCGAGCCCGAGCCGGGCGAACTGGTGCGGGCGCGCGCCGGTCACGTCCTTGCCATCGACGATGATGCGGCCCGCGTTGGGCTCCTGCATGCCGGTGGCCACGTTGAACAGCGTCGTCTTGCCGGCCCCGTTGGGCCCGATGAGGCCGATGATCTGCCCGTCCTGCAGATCGAGACCGACCTTGTTGACCGCCGTGAGGCCGCCGAACCGAACGGTGACATCGCGCAGCTCGACCGCGGGACGGTCGGTGCGGGCACGCGGCGCGGCCGAGGGCAGCCGGGTCAGCTCGCGCACCTCGGACAGCGTCGGCTTGTCGGCGGCCTGGGCTGGGGCGGGCCTGCCGCCCCGGATCCGGTTGCCCCTTATGCGGTCGCGGAGCTTGACCACGTTCTGGACTTGGTGCTCCCAGAGGCCTTCCGGGTTCTGGCCGATGCCGATCCCCATCAGGCCCGGGCCGAGGTTGCTGAACCAGGTGAGGAAGGTGTTGTCGGGAAACGCCTGATTGAACCAGGCGAACTGGACAAGAAGAAGGCCGCCGACGACCGTGCCGCCGACGACCGACACGCCGCCGACGACCGCCAGCAGTAGGTAGGGCAGGCCCACCGTGAGCTGGAAGTCGCTGGTGCCGACCGAACTGTAGTAGAAGGCGAACAGGCCGCCGGCCAGGCCGGCGATCGCGGCCGAGAACATGAACACGCCCAGCTTGGTCAGCGTCAGGCTCATGCCGAGCATCGAGGCGGCGTCGGGGCTGTCCCGCAGCGCGACCAGCCGCCGCCCGAAGCTGCGCCGCTGCACGGCAATCACGATCAGGCCGACGATGCTGAACATAATCGCCACGAAGATCAGGAAGCCGGCGTCCTGCGCGAACGAGATCCCGAGGAAGTGGAACGGGTTCTCCACCTGCAATCCGAACACCGACAAGGGCGGCACCTGGCGGCTGCCGTTGCCAAACACCTTCGGCTGGTCGAAGAACAGGAACTCGGCCAGGCGGGCGAACGCCATGGTCGCCAGCGCCAGGTAGATGCCCTGCAGCCGGATCGCCGGTCCGGCCATGATCATGCCGATCGGGACCGCGAACGCGGCCGCCACGAGCAGGCCGAGCACGTTGCCGTTGAAGCCCCACTCCACCATGGCGAACGCGCCGCAGCCGACCAGGGTAATCTGCGCCAGGCTGATCTGGTTGGCCCAGCCGGTCAGCGGCACCAGGGAAAGCATCACGAACGCGGTCAGCACGATAAGGATGACCTCGCGCAGGTTCGGCCGACTCAGGGTGCCCGCGCAGACCAGCGCGATGACGATGAGGACGGCGAAGCCGAGCAGGGCGTTGCGGGTCGAGGGAATGCGGTCCGCCGTCTGCCGCGGCTTGGACCGGCCCTTTATCCGCGCGTCCTTCACGAACAGCACCGCGATGAACAGGATCGCGGCGGGAATGGCCTGCGACGCCGACGTCCACCGGCCGGTCCAGCTCAGGAAGTTCTCCTGGAAAGACAGCGTCAGGCCGATGATCAGGCCGCCGACGTAGGCCATAGGCAGGCTGCGCAGCCGGGCGATGATGGCCGCGGCGAACGCGTCGACGATGAACAGCGTCAGTGTCGAGGGGTCGAGCGCGCTCAGCTCCTCGGACAAGAAGATGCCGGCGAGCGCCGCCATCGACGAGCCGAGCGCCCACGCCGTCATGGTGGCCGACGCCGGCCGCGCCCCGTTGAGGACGGTCAGGTCCCGGTTGTCGACGACGGCCCGCATCGTGATGCCCAGGCGGGTGTGGTAGAGGAGGAAACGCAACAGCAGACCGATGGCGATGCCGGTCGCGATGGTAACGACGCGGTAGTACGGCAGGAACGTGCTGCCGATGTTGAAGCCACTGGTTCCGAAGAACGTGGGGATGGTGCGTTGCGTGGTGCTGTTGGGGTTCCAGACCGATGCCGCGACGCCCATCAGGCCGAGCATCAGGCCGATCGTCACCACCAGCTGGGCGACGATCGGCGAGTCGGTAAGGAACCGCATGATCCCCCGCTCGATGAGCACGCCCATCAGGGGGGCGGCGACCAGCACGGTCAGCAGGATGCCCACGATCGTCGGCAGCCCGATGTCAACCCGGAACTCCCAGTACACGAAGGCCAGGAACATGCCGATGGCGCCCTGGGCGAAGTTGAACACGCCCGAGGTCGCGTAGGTGACGACCAGGCCCTGCGCGGCGACGCCGTAGATGGAGCCAAGCGCGACCCCGGTGATGAGAAAGCCGAGGATGCTGCTTCCCGTGACGGGCAGCCCGCTCCACGACTGATCGATGATGACGGCAACGATGGCCGCGACCACGACCGCGCCCGCGATGTTGCGGGTGCGCTCCCGGGAAATCACCTGCCGAAAACCAGTCACCTTTAACCAACTCCTCAGCTAGCCCGCCCGCCGCGGCCCTCGCTGGCCGCGGCGGGACAAGCCGTTACCATCCGACGAACGATCCGCCGCCGGTTACGAAGGCTGCACGCTTCATCGCTGTCGTCCTTGTCATTAGTAAGCTGTACCGACCGGTTGGTCCTAAGAATGCGCTTTCGCGGAGTTTCCGTCAACAGCCTCGCCGTAGTGCGTTGACATCCAACAAGATGCATATAAGACTGACCGTTCAGAACAAAAACAGCAACCATGGAGGTTCCGGCAAGCCATGCCAAGCGCGCAGTCAGACGGCACGTTGGCCGGGTCGCCTGGTCGCGATGGCCTGCTCATCGTGGGCGGCGGGCAGGCCGCGATGCAGCTGGCCCTCTCCCTGCGCGAGCTCGGTTGGCAGGAGGCGGTCACCATCGCGGGCGATGAACCGTACGCCCCCTACCAGCGGCCGCCGCTGTCCAAGGCATTCTTGTCGGGAAACGCAGAAGCCACAACGCTGGAGTTCCGCTCGGCGGGACGCTATGAGCACGAGCGGATCACTCTGCTCACCGGGCAACGGGTGACCAGCGTACGGGCCGCGGCACCCGGCCGCCCGGGCGTCGCCGTGACGGAGGGCGGCGGCCGCCTCGTGTTCGGCCGCCTGGCGCTGGCCACGGGGGCGCGGCCGCGGCTCCTCACGGTGCCGGGAGCCGATCTGGCCGGGGTCTGCTACCTGCGCGACGCCGGGCACGCGCTCGCGCTGCGCGAGCGGCTGGCCGCGGCGCAGCGGGTCCTGGTCGTCGGCGGCGGTTTCATCGGGCTGGAAGCCGCGGCCGCCGCCACCGCCAAGGGAAAGACGGTGACGGTGGTAGAGGCGGCCGACCGGCTCATCGGGCGCGTGGTCGCGCCGGCCATCTCCGACTTCTACGCCGCGGCGCACCGGCGCCGCGGCGTCCGTATCCTGCTCGGCGCGGGAGTATCCGGGTTCGACGGCACTGAACTAGCCACCACGGGGCCAGCCAACACGGGGCCAGCCAACACGGGGCCAGCCACCACGGGCGGGACGGTCACCGGAGCGCACCTGGCGGACGGAGGCTTCGTCCCGGCCGACCTGGTGATCATCGGCATCGGCGCCGAGCCCCGCACCGAGCTGGCCGAGCAGCTCGGGCTCCGCTGCTCGGGCGGCATCGTAGTCGACGCCTTCGCCAGAACGAGCGACCCCGCGATCGTGGCGGCGGGCGACTGCGCGGTCACCCCGCACCCCGCCGCCGCGGACGGTTCCCTGGTCCGCTTCGAGTCATACGGGCACGCGCTCGACCACGCTAAGGTCGCCGCGGCGACGCTGGCGGGCGCGCCGGCCGCCTATGACGCGGTGCCGTGGTTCTGGTCCGACCAGGGCCCGCTCAAGCTGCAGATCGCGGGGCTGTCGGCCGGGTTCGACCAGACGGTGCTGCGGGGCGACCCCGGCCAGGAGCGGTTCTCCGTGCTCTACTACCGGGCCGGCCGGCTGCTCGCGGTGCACGCGGTGAACTCCCCGCGTGACTACCTGGCGGTCCGCCGCGCGCTCGCGGCCGGGCAGGACATACCAGCGGAGCTAGCCGCCGACGCCGACAGCCCGTTGCGGCCGGTCGGCGCGGGCGCCTAGGGGTCCCGAGCGCGCGGAGACGAGTGCGGGAAACTCTGAGCGCGAGTCGAAGCGCGCGCCCCTGTCCCCCGGACTGAGGAGGGAGGGAGCGACGAAGGAGCGGACGAGCGACGAGGGAGGAGGCAGGGGTCCCGAGCGCGCGGAGACGAGTGCGGGAAACTGCCCGTTCCGACTACTCTGCCTAATTCCCGGGGTCGTCGGCGTCTGAGGTAATCGAGATCGCCTGGGTGGGGCAGCAGTCGATGGCGGTCTGTATCGCCTCTTCCGGGTCGCCCTGTGGGTTGGTTACGATCGCGATCGTCTCGTCGTCCTGGTCGAACGTATTCGGGGCGTACCAGCTGCACTGCCCCGAGCCCATGCACAGGCTCCGGTCCACGCGGATCTCGCGGTG
>Ga0102924_1004501_pt1 | contig 14020 bp, 12 predicted proteins | sample PaiPotPPM11metaG_FD_80116 | JGI IMG/M metagenome (GOLD analysis project Ga0102924, IMG submission 80116) | Iron sulfur acid spring bacterial and archeal communities from Banff, Canada, to study Microbial Dark Matter (Phase II) - Paint Pots PPM... ... | reverse complement strand
CTTCAAGGGCGCCGAGGCCGCCTTCGTGCTCGGCAAGGCCCGGGCCCGCACGCTCTTCACCGTCACCGGGTTCCTCGGCACCGACTACGTCGCCCTGCTGCGCGACGCCGGCGTCGAGCTGCTCGACCTCGAGCGCACCGTCGTGCTCCGCGGCGACCCGCCGCCCGGGACCGACTCGTTCGATGCCTACCTGGCGGCGGGGGAACAGGTACCGGCCGCCGACGCGCTCGAGCGCATCGCGGGGATCCGGAGCGACGACGTCTCCGACATCATCTTCACCTCCGGCACGACGGGGCGGCCCAAGGGCGCGGTCGTCACCCACGGCCAGTCGCTGCGCGTGTACGAGGCGTGGACCGATGTCATCGGGCTGCGGGAGGGCGACCGGTACCTGATCGTGAACCCGTTCTTCCACACCTTCGGGTACAAGGCGGGCTGGATGTCGTGCCTGCTGCGGGGCGCCACGATCGTGCCGTTCCAGGTCTTCGACGTCCCGAAGGTGCTCGGCGCCGTCGAGCGGGAGCGCATCAGCGTGCTGCCGGGCCCGCCGACGCTGCTGCAGGGGATCCTCGACGCGCCCGGCCGGAGCGGCTTCGACCTGTCGTCGCTGCGGCTCACCGTGACCGGGGCGGCGGCGGTGCCGGTGAAGCTCATCGAGCGGCTGCGCGACGAGATGACGTTCGAGACGATCATCACCGGCTACGGCCTCACCGAGACGACCGGCACCGCCGCCATGTGCCGTCACGACGACGACCCGGACACGATCGCGAACTGGTCGGGCCGCGCGATCCCCGACACCGAGCTGCGCATCGTCGACGACGCCGGGACCGAGGTGGCGACCGGCGACCCGGGCGAGGTCGTGGTGCGGGGCTACAACGTGATGCGCGGCTACTTCGAGGAGCCGGAGGAGACCGCCGCCGCGATCGACGGCGACGGCTGGCTGCACACGGGCGACATCGGCGTGATGAACGACCGCGGCTACGTGCGCATCACCGACCGCAAGAAGGACATGTTCATCGCGGGCGGGTTCAACGCCTACCCGGCCGAGATCGAGAACCTCCTGCTCGGCAACGAGGCGCTGGCCCAGGTCGCTGTGGTCGGCGTCCCGGACGACCGACTCGGCGAGGTCGGCATGGCGTTCGTCGTGCCGCGTCCCGGCGCGACCGTCGATCCCGACGAGCTGGTGGCGTGGGCCCGGGAGCACATGGCGAACTACAAGGTGCCGCGCTACGTCGAGGTCGTCGACGCGCTCCCGTTGAACGCGAGCGGGAAGGTGCTGAAGTACGAGCTGCGGGAGCGGGGCCGGGCCCGGGTCGGCTGACCGAGGCTAGGCGTCGACCGGGGTCTCGAGCTCGGCGAGCCGCTGGCCGACGGTGGCCATGATCTCGTGCGACAGCTCGGGCGTCTCGGCGAGCAGCCCGTGGAACTCCCGCCGGCCGATGACCTCGATCACGACCGGGGTCTTGGCGACCACGGTGGCGGTGCGAGGCCGGTTGTCGAGCAGCGCGATCTCGCCGACGTAGTTGCCCGGCCCTCGAGTCGCGACGACGCGGTCGCCCTTGCGGACCTCGATCTCGCCCTCGAGCACGATGATGAACTCCTGGCCCTGGCGTCCCTCCTGGGTGAGGACGGTGCCGGCCGGCTCGTTCAGCCGGGTGGCCAGGCTCGAGACGAGCCGCAGCTGCTTCTTCGACAGCCCCTTGAAGAGCGGGACCTCGTGCAGCCACTCCTCCGTCTTGCCGTGCTCCATGCGTCACTCCTGTCGCTCGACGCGCCGGGCACCCCCCTCGGCGGGGGCAGTTTAGGTTTGGATGGTCGGCGGCGGGCTCGGCCGTGGGCCTGCGCCCGAGGCCGGGCGGCGGGCCGGTTGCCCGACCCCGCCGGACGCGCAAAACTAGAACCTGTTCTCATTGAGGGGTCGCGATGCTGGACGTGCTGATCCGGGGCGCCACGGTGGTCGACGGGACTGGGGGCCCGAGCCGCCGGGCCGACGTCGCCGTCGAGGCGGGCCGCGTGACCGAGGTCGGCACCGTCGAGGAGCCGGCCCACGAGACCGTCGACGCCGAGGGCCTGGTCGTGGCCCCGGGCTTTGTCGACCCCCACACGCACTACGACGCGCAGCTGTTCTGGGACCCGACCGCGTCGTCGTCGAGCCTGCACGGCGTCACGACGATCGTCGCCGGGAACTGCGGGTTCACGCTCGCGCCGTTGGCGGACCGCGACGCCGACTACACGCGGCGGATGATGATGAAGGTCGAGGGCATGCCGCTCGCTGCGCTCGAGCAGGGCGTGCCCTGGAACTGGTCGACGTTCGCTGAGTACCTGGGCCGCCTCGAGGGCAACGTCGGCGTCAACGTCGGCTTCCTCGTCGGCCACTGCGCGATCCGCCGGAACGTGATGGGCGCCGACGCGGTGGGGAACGAGGCGACCGAGCGCCAGGTCGCCGACATGGTGGGGCTGCTCCACGAGTCGCTCGCGGCCGGCGGCTTCGGGTTCTCGACGACGCTGTCGTTCACCCACTCGGACGGTGACGGCGAGCCGGTCGCGTCGCGGTGGGCCAGCCGCGACGAGGTCCTGGCGCTGTGCGGCGCCGTGCGCGAGCACGAAGGCACCACCCTCGAGTACGTGACGGACGGCTGCCTGCGCGGGTTCCGCCCCGACGAGGTCGACCTCATGGCCGACATGACGCTGGCTGCCCGCCGGCCGCTGAACTGGAACGTCCTCACCGTCGACGCCAAGGAGCCGGAGCGCTATCGCTCCCAGCTGGCCGCCAATGAGAACGCGGCCGCGGCCGGGGGGCGGGTGCTGGCCCTCACCATGCCGGTGCTGGTCGAGATGAACATGAGCTTCCTGACCTACTGCGCGCTGTTCATGCTCCCGGACTGGGCTGCCGTCATGAACCTCCCGGTCGCAGAGCGCATGGCGAAGCTTCGGGATCCCGCCGTCCGCCGCCACCTCAACGACCGCGCCCATTCGCCGGACGCCGGCGTGATCGGGCGGCTCACCGCCTGGGGCCGCTACCAGATCGGCGACACCTTCTCGGCCGCCAACGAGGGCCTGAAGGGCCAGCGCGTCGGGGACGTCGCCCGGGCGCGGGGCCAGGAGCCGTTCGACACGCTGCTCGACATCGTGCTCAACGACGACCTCAAGACGGTGCTGTGGCCGCTGCCCACCGACGACGACGACGGGTCGTGGGCCCTGCGCCGGCAGGCGTGGGACCGCGACGACGTGCTCATCGGCGGGTCCGACGCCGGCGCCCACCTCGACCGCATGTGCGGGGCGCCCTACACGACCCAGTTCCTGGCCGACTGCCTGCGAGGGCGGCGCCTCGTCTCGCTGGAGCGGGCCGTGCAGCTCATCACGTCGGCGCCCGCGGCGCTGTTCGGGCTCCGCGACCGCGGCACCCTCGCCGCCGGTCGCCAGGCCGACCTGGTGCTGTTCGACCCCGAGACCGTCGGAGCCCGCGACGCGTCGCTGGTCCACGACCTGCCCGGTGACACCGCCCGCCTGTTCGCGTCCGCGGTCGGCATCGAGCGGGTGCTGGTGAACGGGCGGACGATCGTCGCCGACGGCCGGACGACCGGCGACACGCCCGGCGTCGTCCTTCGGTCCGGGCGCGACACCGCCACCGTCGGCGTGCCGGCGGGCGCATGACGCCAGCCGTCGATCCGCGACACGCCCCGCCGGTCGCGAGAAACCGCGGTGGTACGTTCCGACCGACCGACGCGCGGCTGAGGAGACCATGACCGCGAGCGCGACGAAGGACTACGAGCTGCTCATCGGCGGCGAGTGGGCGCCCGGCTCGGCCGGCTCCTACGACGTTGTGAACCCGGCGACCGAGACCGTCGTCGGGACCGCGCCCGAGGCCAACGCGGCCGACGCCGACGCGGCCGCGCAGGCGGCGCGCGACGCGCTGCCGGGCTGGAAGCGCAGCACGCCCGAGCGGCGCGCCGAGCTGCTCCAAGCGCTCGCCGACGAGATCCGCCGCCGCAACGACGACCTGCTGCCGCTGATCATGGCCGAGACCGGCGCCACCCTGAAGGTGGGGTCGGCCCTGCAGGTGCCGCAGGCGGTGGCCCGCTTCGAGCGGTACGCGAGAGGCGCGCTCGAGGACCTGTCGGTCCCGCTCCCGCCGTCGGTCATGGGCTCGACGCCGCTGGCGCCGGGCGGCCTCATCGGCGGGCTCGGCCTCCGCCAGCCGGTCGGGGTGGTGGCGTGCATCTCGCCGTACAACTTCCCGCTCGTGAACATGGCCGGCAAGGTCGGCCCGGCCTTGGCGACCGGGAACACGATCGTGATGAAGCCGGCGCCCCAGGACCCGCTGGCGATCATCGAGTTCGCCGACATCTGCCGGCAGGTCGGCTTCCCGCCCGGGGTCGTCAACGTCGTCACCGGCTCGTCGCCCGAGATCGGGGAGGCGCTCGTCGCGACCAAGAACGTCGACATGATCTCGTTTACGGGCTCGACGGTCGTCGGATCCCGGATCTACGAGGCGGGCGGGAAGACGATGAAGCGGCTCCTGCTCGAGCTCGGCGGCAAGGGCGCCTGCGTCGTCTGCGAGGACGCCGACCTCGCCAAGGCCGTCACCGCGCTCGTGAGCGTCTGGGGCTTCCACTCGGGCCAGATCTGCACCGCCCCGACCCGGGCCATCGTGCACCGCAGCGTCCACGACCGGCTCGTCGCCGGGCTCGAGGCGGCGGCGCCGAACCTCGTCGTCGGACCGCCGGAGCGGGAGGACACGGTGATCGGGCCTGTGATCTCGGCGCAGCACCGCGACCGGGTCGAGGGCTTCATCGACGCCGGTCAGCGCGAGGGCGGGACGCTGCGCGTCGACGGCCGGCGGCCGCCGATGGACCAGGGGTTCTACGTCGGCCCGACCCTGCTCACCGACTGCACGAACGACATGACGGTGGTGCGGGAGGAGATCTTCGGTCCCGTCATCGTCGTCGTGCCCTTCGACACCGAGGACGAGGCGATCGCCATCGCCAACGACTCCGACTACGGCCTCTACGACTACGTGTTCTCGGAGGACACCGGTCGGGCGTTCGAGATCGCCCAGCAGCTCGAGGCCGGCCACGTCGGGATCAACACCGCCCAGCGCAACCACGAGGCGCCGTTCGGCGGCTTCAAGATGAGCGGCATCGGCCGGGACGGCGGCGTGTTCGGGCTCCACGCGTACACCGAGCTCCAGAGCGTGATCTGGCCCGGGTAGGGCGGATCAGGAAGGGACGCCATGAAGGGCCTGGTCTACGACGGGAGCAAGGCCGCGATCCGTGACGACGTCGGGGTGCGGGCGCCCGGCCCGACCGAGGTGAAGGTCAGAGTCGTGTCGGCGGGCCTCTGCCACAGCGACCTCAGCGTGATCGACGGCACCATCCCGTGGCCGACCCCGGCCGTGCTCGGCCACGAGGGCGCCGGGATCATCGAGGAGGTGGGGGAGGCCGTCACGCACGTCGCGCCCGGCGACCACGTCGTGCTCCACACCCTCGCCTACTGCGGCGCCTGCAAGTGGTGCAACACCGGGCGCCCGGCGTGGTGTCGCAAGAGCATCGCCAACGCCAGCCAGCCGTTCACGGTCGGCGGCGAGGCGGCCTGGAACTTCGCGGCCGCGTCGTTCTTCAGCGAGTACACGGTCGTGCGCGGCATCCAGGCCGTGAAGATCGACGACGACATCGACCTGTCGGTCGCGTGCCTCATCGGCTGCGGCGTCCTCACCGGGATCGGGTCGGTCTGGAACCGCACCAACCTCGGGCAGGGCGACACCTGCGCCGTGTTCGGGGTCGGCGGCGTGGGCCTGAACGTGATCCAGGCCGCGAAGGTGCGCGGCGCCCGGCGGATCTTCGCCATCGACACCGTGGCCGCCAAGGAGCGGACCGCCCGCGACTTCGGCGCCACCGACTTCATCCTCGCCGGCCCCGACGTCGACGTCGTGGCCCGCATCCGGGCCGAGCTGCCGACCGAGATCGCCAACGTGGTGGGATCGTTCGGCGAGGGCGGTGTGGACTACGCGTTCGACTGCGTCGGGCACCCCGACATCCTGAACTCGGCGCTCGAGATGCTCGACTGGGGTGGCACCGCGGTGGCCGTCGGGGTCCCGGCGCCGACCGCGACGGTTCCGGCCCGGGTCACGAACTTCACCCACGTCGAGCGGACGCTCACCGGGTCCCGGGCCGGCTCGCACCGGCCCCACTGGGACATCCCGCTCATCGTCGACGCCTACCAGCGGGGCGAGATCAAGCTCGACGAGCTGGTGAGCGCCCGCTATCCGATGGAGGAGTGGGAGTGCGCCGTCGACGACCTCCACGACGGCAAGCTGGCCCGTGGCGTGCTGGCCGTCACCGCGCCGTGACTCGCGGCGGGCGATGACCGGCGACCAGGGGGGCTGAGGTGGCGCTGCCGGCCGACGTCAAGGAGCTCGGGGCCCAGGTTCGGAACTGGGGCCGGTGGGGCGACGACGACGAGATCGGGACCTTGAACCTCATCACCGACGAGGTCGTGCGCGCCGCGGCGGGGGAGATCAAGACCGGGCGGCGGCTCGCGCTGGGGATCCCGATGGACGCCGACGGCCCGCAGACGGGCGTGATCCCGGGCCGTGACAACCCGACCCACGAGATGATCATGGTGGACACACCGCTCACCGGCGATCCCTCGAATTTCACGACCAGCGACGACAAGGTCGTGCTCGCGTTGCAGGCCGCGACCCACTGGGACGCGCTCGCCCACGTCAGCTACGAGGGCCACCTCTACAACGGCGTCCCGTCGAGCGTCATCACCGAGGCCGGCGCGGCCCGGATGGGGATCGACCAGGTGCGGACGCTCGTCGGCCGGGGCGTCCTGCTCGACGTGGCGGCGGCGAAGGGCGTCGACCGGCTCGAGGGCGGCTACCCGCTCACCGGCGACGACCTCGACGCGGCCTGCGACCACGGGCACGTCGACGTGCGGTCGGGCGACATCGTGCTGATCCGCACCGGCCAGATGCGCTGGTTCTTCGAAGGCGACCGGGAGCGCTACGGGGCTCCGGCGTCGGGCCCGTCGCTGCAGACGGTGGCCTGGTTCCATGACCACGACGTGGCCGCGGTCGCGACCGACAACATCACGTTCGAGGTCTACCCCTGCGAGCGGGAGGACGCGCTGCTGCCGGTCCACCTGCTGCACCTCGTCGACATGGGGATGACGCAGGGCCAGAACTGGAACCTCGAGGACCTGGCCGCCGACTGCGCGGCCGACGGGCGGTACGCCTTCTTCCTGGACGCGTCGCCGCTGCCGTTCACGCACGCGGTCGGCAGCCCGGTGAACCCGATCGCGGTCAAGTAGGAGCGCGTGGGCCGCTTCGACGACCGGGTCGTCGTCGTCACTGGCGCCGCCAGCGGCATCGGCCGGGCGACCGCGGTGCGCTTCGCCGCCGAGGGCGGCGCCGTCGCGTGCGTCGACCTGAACTGGATCGGGGCCGAGGCGACGGCCCGCCAGATCCACCTCGCCGACGGCCGCAGCCGGCCCTACCGGTGCGACGTGAGCGACCCCGACAGCGTCGAGGCGACCATCGGCCGGGTCGTGGACGAGCTCGGCCCGCCCGACGTGTGCTGCAACGTGGCCGGGATCGGCAAGTTCGCCCGTTCCGAGGAGGAGCCCGTCGACGAGTTCGACCGGATCGTCCGCGTCAACCTGGTCGGCACCTTCACCGTGTCGCGGGCCTGCCTCCCGCACCTGCTCGCCCGGCAGGGCTGCATCGTGAACGTGTCGTCGAGCGCGGGCTTGTTCGGCCAGCCGTACAACGCCGCCTATTGCGCGTCGAAAGGCGGCGTCACGCTCATGACCAAGGCCATGGCGGTGGAGTTCAACCGTCGTGGCGTCCGCGTGAACGCGGTCGCACCGGCCGGGATCGACACGCCGCTCACCAAGGACTTCGCGTTCGTCGAGGGCACCGATCCTCGCGAGTACCAGAAGATGTTCCCCCCGACCGGCGAGATGGCGCAGCCGGAGGAGGTCGCGAGCCTGATCGCGTTCCTCGCCTCCGACGAGGCCGGGTACATCTCCGGCGCCGTCGTCCCGATCGACATGGGCGTCACCGCGTGACCGATACCCGGGAGAGCCGTGGCGAACACCGGATAGCCTCTCGCCCATGACGCAGCAGCCCCCGGCCGCGATGGGTCACGGCGTGAAGCAGCGCGACCTGATCCGTATGACCGACGACGAGATCGACGAGTTCATCCACGGTCGGCGCACGATGAGCTGCGCCACGATCAACCACGACGGGACGATCCACCTCGTGGCCATGTGGTACGGGTTCCTCGACGGCTGCCCCGCGCTGGAGACCAAGACCAAGAGCCAGAAGGTCCAGAACCTGCGCCGCGCCCCCCAGATCAGCTGCCTCATCGAGGAAGGCCAGTCCTACGAGGAGCTGCGGGGCGTCGAGATGGTGGGGCGCGGCGAGGTCATCGACGATCCGGAGCGGATGTTCGAGCTCGGCATCAGCGTCTTCGAGCGCTACCAGGGCATGGAGTACCGCGAGGAGCTGCGGCCGATCGTCGAGCAGATGCTCAACAAGCGCGTGGTCGTGAAGATCCACGTCGACCGGTACGTGTCGTGGGATCACCGCAAGCTGGGCCTCCCGAGCACCTCGCCCGCGTCGTAGGCGACTCCGGCCGCCTCTACGAGGGGATCGGCGACGGCTACGCGCGCCATCGCCGCAGCGAGCCGCAGATCGTGGCCCGGATCGAGGCCGCGCTCGGCGACGCCGAGACGGTGGTGAACATCGGCGCCGGGACCGGCTCGTACGAGCCGACCGGGCGCAGCGTCGTCGCGGTCGAGCCGTCGGTGGTGATGCTGGCCCAGCGCGGCCCATCCGCGGCACCGGCGGTGCGCGCCATCGCCGAGGAATTGCCCTTCCCGGACCAGGCCTTCGACGCCGGCCTGGCCGTGCTGACGCTCCACCACTGGACGGATCTGCGGGCCGGCCTCGCCGAGCTGCAGCGAGTGTCGCGTCGCCAGGTCCTCCTGCACTTCGTGCCCGGCTTCGGCTTCTGGGTCCCGTTGGAGTACTTCCCGGAGCTCTGGGAGGCCGAGGCCGAGACGGCGCCCGGCGTCCCCGAGGTGGTCGCGGCCCTAGGCGAGGCGCAGGTCGAGGTCGTCCCAGTGCCGGCCGACTGCGCGGACGGGTTCTTCGCCGCCTACTGGCGCCGCCCCGACGCGTACCTCGACCCGGCGGTCCGCGCGTCCATCTCGTACTTCGCCCGTGCCGAGGCCGACGAGCTCGAGCCGGGGCTCCAGCGGCTCCGCCACGACCTCGCCTCCGGCGACTGGGAGGCTCGGCACGCCGACCTGCTCACCCGCGACGAGCTCGACGCCGGCTACCGGCTCATCGTCAGCGGGTAGACGTCGCGACGCCCGGCCTCGGCCCGCTCACGCATCGCGGCCGGTGACGTTGGTTCGCGCGGTCGGCACCGCCTCGAGCCGGGCCGCGTCGATCGGCTCGCCGGTCAGCTCGTCGATGCCGTAGGTGCCGTCGGCGACCCGGCTCAGCGCGGCGTCGATCTCGGTGAGCTCGACCTCGAGCGACTCGAGGATGGAGAGGTCCTCGGTGCGCTGGGTGGTGTCGCTCGCGGTGTCGGCGGGATCGAAGGTGGTGGGTTGCGCGTCGGCCTCCGTCTCCCGGTCGGCGACGTTGACCCGCAGGTCGCGCATGAGGCTCTCGACGCGCGCTCGCTCCTGCTCGAGGCGGGCTCGCGCCCGGGCCAGGTCGACGGGCGGGCTCTGGTCGGCGGCCACGGGTGGCGGCTACCCGTCGTGCCGGCGCGGGAAACGTCGGCGCGAGCTGGATCGCCCGGTTGGAGAGGTCCGGCCGCTCAAGCCGAGGCCGTGACGGTCTCGGTGTCGCGCCCGGAGCGGAGCAGCGTCCCGGGGCGCTCGCCGGTCAGCTCGCCGCCCCGGATGATCTCCACCCCGTTGACGAGCACCCGGTCGATCCCCTCGGCCTCGGCGTACAGGCGCCCCGCACCCGCCGGGAGGTCGTTGCGCCACTCGACCGGCGCCGGCGCGACGCGCTGCTCGTCGAGGAGGACGAGGTCGGCGTGCCAGCCCTCGGCGATGCGGCCCCGCTCGCGGATCCCGTAGAGGCGAGCCTGCCGGTCGGTCAGGAGGTGCACCGCCTCCTCGAGCGGCATGAGGCCGCGGTCGCGGCACGAGCGCAGCATCGCGGTGCTGTACGAGAACGTCGACAGCATGTCCAGGTGCGCGCCGGCGTCGGAGGCGCCGACGACGGCCCGCTCGTCCCGCCAGATGTCGCGCCGCAGCTTCCACGACTCGTCGTCGTTCCCGGCCAGCGGCGGCAGGAGCACCGTGCGGAGCTCGTCGGCGAGGACGATGTCGAGCAGGGCGTCGAACGGCTCCTGGCCGCGCTCGGCGGCGATGTCGCCGATCCGGCGGCCGGTGAGGCCCTGGTTCTCGGGCGCGAACGTCTCGATGATCGTCATGTTCTCCCACGTCGCCAGGCCCCGGAGCATGCCCGCCTCCTTCGACGACGCCCGCTCCGCGAGCCGGGCCCGCTCGGCGGGGTCGGCGAGAGCGCGCATCTTCTCCTCCGGGGGCAGCGCCATCGTCTTGTTCCAGCCCGGCAGCGCGTCGAGCACGAAGCCGGCCTTGAAGGTCAGGTGGGTGCGCATCACGTCGGGCACGGTGAGGGCCAGCACGCGCCCGCCGCGCTCGGCGGCGTAGTCGGACGCGCCGAGCGCCTGCCATGCGTACTCGGCCCGCGCCGCGTTCGGCACTAGCACGTTCCAGTTCAGCGGCCGGTCGGCGGCCTTCGACATCCGCGCCATCAGGTCGAGGTGCTCCTCCTTGAAGCCACCGACCGCGGGGATGAACTCGAGCGTCGTGCCCTCGTGGCGCCCGGCCTCGGCGGACAGCTCGATGAGCTCCTCGGGGGTCGCCGCCCGCGACGGCACCGGGTCCCCGTCGCCGTCGTTGTGGGTCGTCGCCTGCGACGACGAGAACCCGAGGCCGCCCGCGTCGATCGACTCGCCCAGCAGCTGGGTCATCGCCTTCAGCTGCTCGGGGCTGGCCTCGTGGCCGACCGCGTCGTCGCCCATCACCACCCGGCGCAGGGCGCTGTGCCCGACGAGGAACCCGGCGTTGACGGACAGCGTCCCTTCGAGCCGGTCGAGGTACTCGCCGAACGTGCGCCAGTCGTACGGCACGCCGGCGACCAGCGATTCGAGGGGCATGCCCTCGACCCGGGACAGCATCCGGGTGAGGTAGTCGACCTCGCTCGGCTCGACGGGGGCGATCGTGAAGCCGCAGTTGCCGCCGACCACCGTGGTGACGCCGTGGAACGGGGACGGCGTCGTGGCCGGGTCCCAGAGCACCTGCGCGTCGTAGTGGGTGTGGATGTCCACGAAGCCTGGGGTGACGACGAGGCCGTCGGCGTCGATCGTGCGAGCCGCGTCCTCGTCGACCTTGCCCACCGCGACCACGCGGCCGGCGCGGATGCCGATGTCGGCGTCGCGTCGCGGCCTTCCGGTCCCGTCGACGACCTCGCCACCGCGGATCACCAGGTCGAGCACGCGCGTCCCCCTCGTCCGGACCGGTCGGCCACCCCACGGTAGTACCCTCTCGCATCCGACTCCCATGACGGCTTAGTCACGGGAACTTGACGCGAGTCCTCGCGTTGAACCGCGAGCGATTCCCTTGTTTGGGCAGCCCGGGTACGGGCAGGACCACCCGACGGCCGACTCGACGTTTTTCGATCGTGCCGGTGTCGGCGGTGATCACGTCGAGTCGGAGGCTGGCCGACCCGACGGTGCTCAATTCGAGCGATGGGTTCCACCACACCTCCCGCGAGGCGAGAGATGTTCTGCGCGCCAGCTACATCTCGATGATGCTCGAGAGCGCACGCTGGATTTCGACAGTGCAGTCGCCGCCCGCGCTTGGTTGCAGGCTGGCCGCAGGCCGGGCAGCGACTGCTGGACCGCGCTCGTCCACAAGTGACAGGTGGATGGCAACGTCCTCAAGACGGTATCGGATCACGTTTCGCGTGTATGCGCGCAACCATCGACCGACCCGACGGTTCTGGACGGCGCCCACGTCATGGTTTTCGATCCCGACCGGATCTCCCAACGCGACCAGTTCGATCTGGTGTTCCACGGCCCAACCAGCAGCGAGGCGAGCAGCTCGATTGGCGGCGAGTCGCACCCGCCGTCGGCTCTTAGCCTCGGCACTTCGCTGCTTCGCCGCGATCTTTGCCCAGCGGCGGGATCCGGCCTGCCGCGGCGTAACGCGGCGAGCGGGCGTCGGCGCCCGTCGTCGCGCCTGGTGGACCTGGCGGGCCTTGGTATCAGCCAGATGTAGGTATTCCTCGGCGCGCACTGCCCGACCCGAGATCATGAGCGCGTCGGCGCCCGTGGCTAGTACAAGCGGGTGAATAATTCCTGGATCCGCTCCCGCAACGCGAGCAGGCGCACGTTTCGCGGCTTTGATCGGTACCCATGCGGTGAAGTCGAGATAGAGCGCCCCGCCATCGTCCAACAGCTTCACGGCCCGTACCGCCTCGGCAGCATAGGGAGCCGCATGCGAAACTGCGAGCTCGAGCGGGGGATACCCGCGCGACCGACCGAGCGCGACCCTCGGGCGCACCTTTTTTCCGCCAGCAAGAAGCCGGAATTCCCCGCGCCGCCACACCACCGGGCGCTGGTAGTGCTTCCGAAGCGGTAACGACGCGCGCTCACCCTCCTTGCGGCGCCGGACTGACTCAAAGAAGGCAGCCGACCACGCCTTAGCGACGTCCTGGCCCGTATGCACCGACAGAGGCCCGAACGGCCCATGCGCGCGCAACTCAGGCCAGATTTGCGTGTTCGAGTTCGCAGCTGGCAACTCAGCACGACGCCGGCTGTGATATCGATCGACGCACCACGCCCATACGTCCCCACCCGCGACGAGAAGATCGCGTGCCTGTCGACTCTTGGCCGGCGTGCTCATGACTTTGACCCGAAACGTCCGCACTACGTGACCGGGCGGCACTTTGGATCCTCCAAAACTCACGACGCGACTATCTGTGCTGGGTACGACAACTACCCAGCGAAGTGAGCCGTGTAGGAGTGCACTAGCGTGCCGACGATTTCGCCGACCCGCCGATGAGGAGACGACGCGGCCATGGGGACGATCGCGGTGACGGGCTCAGCGGGCGGCATCGGCGGAGCCATCCGACGGCGGATCGAGGAGGCCGGGCATCGCGTCGTCGGGGTCGACCAGCGCGACGCCGAGGTGGTTGCCGACCTCTCGTCGGCCGCCGGCCGAGCCGACGCCGTCCGCGCCGTGCGGGCGCTGGCGACGGACGGGCTCGACGGCCTCGTCGTCGCGGCCGGAATCGGCGGCAGCACCGGCGCGTCCTCGTCGATGGTGGTGCGGATCAACTACTTCGGCGCGGTCGCGCTCCTGGCGGGCCTGCACGAGGACCTGGTCGATGGCCAGCTGCGGGCCGCGGTGGCGATCTCGTCGAACTCGGCGACTGCGGTCCCGAACCCGGACCAGGCGCTGGTCGAGCACTGCCTGGCCGGAAACGAGGACGCGGCGGCCGCACGGGCCGACGGCCTCGACGGGGAGCTGGTCTACGCGAGCGGCAAGCTCGCCCTCGCCCGCCAGGTCCGCCGGTTCGCGGTGCAGTGGGCGCCGGCCGTGCGGATAAACGCGGTCGCACCGGGACCGGTGCTCACCGCGCTCACGAAGGCCGCCCTCGAGCATCCGGTCACCGGGGATCTCATCCGCCAGTACCCGGTCCCGCTCGACCGCTGGGGCGAGCCGGAGGAGGTCGCGGCGGCGGTGTGGTTCTTGCTCTCCGGTGACGCGTCGTGGATCACCGGGGCCGTGCTCTTCGTCGACGGCGGGACCGACGCGCTCCTGCGCGTCGACCGCATCTGAGGAGGATCGTGAGCCCTGCCTTCGAGGTCACCGAGCACGACGAGGGCCGTCACCTCGCCGGCACCGACGAGCTGTGGGGCGAGTCCTGGTACCACGACTTCGCGGCCGCCGACGG
>Ga0102924_1004500_pt1 | contig 14028 bp, 12 predicted proteins | sample PaiPotPPM11metaG_FD_80116 | JGI IMG/M metagenome (GOLD analysis project Ga0102924, IMG submission 80116) | Iron sulfur acid spring bacterial and archeal communities from Banff, Canada, to study Microbial Dark Matter (Phase II) - Paint Pots PPM... ... | reverse complement strand
ATGCCGTTCCGCGCCCCGGGCCAGACGGGTGACGATCGGCCCGGCGCCGAACGCCCCGGCGGTCCGGCCGCTCCCCCCCCGACGGGCGGGACACCCATCGGGGGGGTGATCTCGCGGGTGACCGTCGGTTCCGCGTCATCGCTGATGTCGAGGGAATCGAGCGCGGCGGCGAACGCCCCGGCATCGGGAAACGCGCCGGTCTGGGCGCCCACCAAGGCGGCGTCGAGCGAGGCGGGCACACCCGGGCGCAGGGACCGGGGGGAGTACGGCGGCTGATGCTGACCGCCGACGAGCGCGTCAGCAAGGGTCGCGCCGAGGGCAGCCACATCCGGGGTCGGGTGGGAGCCCAGCCGGGTCCGCACCCCGCACGCCACGAACCGGGCCAGCTTCACCCGGTCGTCCTCCCCGAACAGCACGGTGTCGGCGTCGATTCCTCCGTGCTCGACACCGGCTCGGTGGGCGGCCTCGAGGGCCCGGGCCACCTGCCGGCCGACCGCCACGACCCGGGCCGGCGAGAGGGCGCCATGCCCTCTGACGACCTCCCCCAGCGTCACCCCCCTTGTGCGCTCGGTGACGACGTAGGGGAGTGGCGGTCGCGTTCCGTCTGCTTCCGAGCCGCTGTCATAGGTCGACACGATGCCCGGATGCACCAGGCGGGCCGCGGCCGCTACCGCTCCGGCGAACGCCGCCCGGGCGTCGAGCCCGGCGGTCGGGGAGAGCGCCTCGATGATGACGCCGCGGGCGAGCACCTCGTCGGTGGCGGTCCAGCGCTCCGTGATCCCGTCGTCGGCCACCCGCCGCTCGAGGGCGTAGCGGCCGCCGAGCACGGCGCCGGGGGTGAACGGCGTCGACACCGGTTAGGTCGCCGGGATCTGGAAGACCACCCCCATGGCCCGAGGTCCGGAGTGGGTGCCGATGACGGCCCCGATCTTGGTCACGATGATCTCGTCCCGGGGGACGAACTCCTCGAGCATCGTGAGCAGGTCCTGGTAGTCGGCGGCGTCAGCATGGAGCAGCATCAGGTGGTCGACCTTGCCCGCCTCCCGGACCTTGTCGGCTAGGTGGCGCAGGGATTTGGTCCTGGTCCGCTGGCGGGATTCGGCTTCGACCACCCCGTCGATCAGCTCGATCACCGGCTTCATCGACAGGACCGATCCGAACAGCGCCTGGGCCCGCCCGATCCGACCCCCTTTCCGAAGGTTGTCGAGGGTGTCGAAGGTGGCGTAGAGCTTGGTCCGGTTGGCCTCATCACCGGCGGTGCCGGCCACGTCCTCGATGCCCTTGCCGGCCTCGGCCAGGCGGGCCGCGTTGAGGGCGATCATGCCAACGGCCCCACTCGCGTTGCGGGTGTCGACGATCCGCACCGGGATCGTGTCCTTGACCGCCTCGGCCGCAAGCTCGGCGGCCTGGACCGTCGCCGACAGCCCACCCGACAAGAGCACGGCGACCACACCGTCGTGCCCGGCGTCGGCCGCAGCCCGAAAGGCGGCCTCGAACGCGCCCGGTGACGGCGCGGAGGTCTCCGGCAGGGTCGGGGACGCCTCCACCCGCCGCCAGAACTCATCAGGCGTGAGGTCCCGCCGGTCGACGAACTCTTCCTCGCCGAATCGGATGCTGAGCGGCACGATGGTGATGTTGGCCTGGTCGGCCAGTTCCTGGGGCAGGTCGCAGGAGCTGTCGGTCACGACCTTGACGGTCAAAGTGGGCCTCCGGGACTGGGGGCCGGCGCGCCGAGGCGACGGCGGTGGCGGGCGGGTGCGCCCGGTCTATCCCACACCGGGCCCACGTGTGACCTCGCCCCCGTGGCAAAGGTGACGTGGCGCACTACGGGCGGACGCTGGCGGAGGCGTTGAGGTCGACGATGTGGGTGCTGAAGTAGTGCAGGACGAGGGTCTTGGACGTCCCGCTCACCGACACGTTGAGGGTGTCGGTGACCGAGTTGTAGTGGAACGTGGTGATCACCATGCCGTGGGCCTTGGCCGTGGCGTCGGCCGCGATCCGGCCCTTCTGCTCGTCGTGGGTGTCGTGGATGATCGTGCCCGACTCGTTGACCGAGTCGACCGCAACGTTGCTCACCTGGCGCCGGTCGACCGCGACGCGGATGCCGTCCACCGAGAACACGGTGACGATGGCCAAGATGACGATCAACAGCAGCTTCATGCCTGCCGCCTCTGCAGCTCCAACTGGGACCTCACGTGGCGGAACCCGAGCGCCCGGGCGGCGATCAGGTAGACGGTAACACCGGCACCCACTGCGGCGATGACTTGGCCGAGGAGGCCGACGGTGGTCGCAGGGCGGGCGTGGGCGACGCCGATCGAGACGACCCACGCCGCGAGCGCCGCGCTCGCTCCGGCCAGGAGCACACGCCCTGTGGCCGGGATGAGCCGGCGTCCCTCGACCCCGCCCAGGCGGCCGGACTGGTGCCACAGCGCGACGACCGACCCCGCGCCGTAGGCCAAGCTCCAGGCCAGGGCCAGACCCGCAACCCCGAGGCTCGGGTAGAGGGCGAGGGCGAGGACGACGTTGACCCCGTTCTCGAACGCATACACCAAGAACATCGACCGGGTGTCCTGCATCGCCTGATACGAACGCATCAACACCGCATAGAGGCTGAACGTCGGCAACCCGAGGGCGAACGCGGCGAGTGCGTCAGCGGTCGTGCGGGCGCCGGCGGCGGTCACGTTGCCGTGCTGGAGGACGAGCGCGATCGCGGGCCGGGCCAGGACGGCGTAGCCGAGCCCGGCCGGGATGATGAGGACCATCCCGAGCCACACCGCCTCGACGAGGTGTCGGCGCGCGCCGGGGGCGTCGCCCGCCTGCCAGGCGTGGGCCATCTCGGTCTCCATCGGCCCGAGCAACGAGACGATCCAGATCCCGTGGGGCAGCAAGAAGAACTGGTAGGCGTAGCTGTACGCCGAGTAGTCGCCGGCCCGGTGGTTGGCCACCAGGATGATCACCAGGTAGGCGACCTGGTTCGCGACGACGAAGCCCGCCGTCCAGCCGCTCAGCCGCAGGATGCGGCGGCATGCGGGGTGGCGGGGGTTCCACACCCACCGGAGGCGGACACCGGCGCGGCGCAGCGCGGGGAGCAACGCGGCTGCCATGGCCGCGACGCCGGCCGTCGTGCCCGCGCCGAGCAACCACACGGCGTGACGATCTCGGTGCACGGCAGCGGGCGTGACCGCCGTGACCGTCGCCGCGAACACGACGAGCACGCCGATGACGATCAGGTTGTTGAGGATCGGGGCGTACATCGGGGTGGCGTAGCTGCGGCGCGCGGCGAGGACCGCGGTCACCACCGCGATCAGTCCGTAGAGGGCCAGCTGGGGCACGAACAGGTACAGCAGCGACGTGGCGATGGCCCGTTCGCTTCCCGCTCCGCTGGCGCTCGTCACCGTGTAGAAGCGGATGATCGCGGGCGCAGCGACGAAGAACAGCAGGGTCAGGCCGGCGAGCACGGCGGCGATCGCGGAGCACACCGCCGAGATCGCCTCCCACCCTCTGTCCTCGTCCTCGGCGAGGGCGGCGACGAACACCGGCACCAACGTGCCGGCGAGGATCCCGCCGAGCACCAGGTCGTAGATGATGTTCGGGGTGGTGTTGGCCAGGTTGTAGGCGTCGCTGACGCCGTTGATCCCGAGGGCGGAGCCCTGGACGATCGTGCGCCCGAGGCCGGTCAGACGCGACAGGAGCGTGCCGACGGCCGACAGCCCGGCGATGCCTGCCATGGCGCGGCGGGGAACGCGGCGCCCTCCTGGGTGAGGTGCGCCGCTGGTTCGGGCCGGGGTGCGCGGGCCGGGCGCAGGAGGTGCGGCGCCGTCATCGAGGAGGCTGCGGAACAAGCCGACGGGTTCGACCAGCGTGCCTCGGGGCAGCGGGCTGGGATCGGCACCCGGTGCGGGCCGGCCGGGTCGGCTCACGGCGGGGTCATGACTCGCCGGCGACGGGGCGCTGGAGAGCGCGGCGGCGGGTCATGACTCGGCGGCGACGGGGTGCTGGCGGGCATGGCGGCGGGTCACGGGGCTCCGGCTCCGCCACGCGTGACGGCCCCACCAGATCAAGAGGAACACAGCGGCACCGACCGACAGGAACACCCCCACGCCCGACAGGGCATGGGACTGGACAGTGAACACCGTCTGTTGGAAGACCAACCCGCCGCGCGGCGACAGGACGGTGATGCGCAGCGGGAACGCCCCAGCCGACCGGGCTTCGACGAGGAGGTCGAGGAGGTTCGCGCCCTTGTGGAGATCCTCGGTGAAGGTCGCCGTGCCCGAGGTCTGGGTGAGGGGGAACCGGAGCTTGTCGCTTTGGACCCGCAGCGTGATGTGGACCGGTTCGTCGGACTGGGAGACGATCGTGATCGGTAGCCGGCCCTTGCGTTCGGTGAGGGTGATGGTGCGAGCGCCGGGCAGGGTGATGAGGTTGGTCTCGGCACGGATCGCGGCGCCGACCGCGTCGAGCCGGGCCCGCCGATCGGTGGGGGAGAGGTCGGCGGAGGGGATCACGAGGAGGCTCCGTTCGAGGCGCGGGTATACCGGGGTGTCGAGCGGCAATGCGCTCGCCAGTGCCTCGAGCTGGTCGCGGGCGCTCCGCTCGTCGGGGGCGAGCAGCCCCCCCGCAGTGGTGCGGATGACGTCGGGGTGGATGACGAGCCCACGCAGGAGGGGCTGGGCGCCGGTGCCCACCGCGGGCGGCACCGCAGCGAAGAACCCTCCGAGGGTGACCGGGTTGAGAACGGGGCTCGATTCGAGCGCCGACATCCACGCCTCGAGGAACGCGCCGCTCGGGCTCCATCCTCGTGGGGCCGCCACGACCACGCCACGGGTGTTGGCCGGGGCGTCGTCATAGATCTGGGTCAGGTCGGCGAGGAGTTGGTGGGCGGCCAGCACCTGGTCCGGCTGATCGTTGAAGTGGGCGGCGAGCCCGGCGTCGGCCACGGCGGCGCGGATGCGGGTCCGGTCCTGCCCGGCCACGTCGAAGGGTTGGGCCAGCGTGAAGCGCAGAGGGTTCGGATCGAGATCGGCCTCCGGCAGCACCACCCGGTCGAACTGCGCTCCCCGCACGAAGCTCAGCGCGTCCTGGTCCACCGGACCGTCGAAGGCCCAGTCCGGGCCGGTCACTGACGTCCCGAGGCGCGAGCTCAGCGTGTCCGTCCCGCGAGTGAGCGAGAGCGAGACCTGATCGGCGAGCCCCGCAGAGATCATCGACGCGATCGGAGTCGGCACCCACGTCGATCCCAGGACCTCTCTTCCCGCGAGCGACCGCCCCAGGCGGCTGAGTACCGCCGGGTCGATGCCCTCCAAGGCGTCGAGCGTTTCGGGGTTGGGGGCGAGGGTCGCCGGGACCTTGGCGTGGACGCTCAGCGAGTTGATCAGCGCCGTCAGGCGCGCATCCTGAGCCGGGGTGATCGGCAGGGCAGTGGTTCCCGGCGGCGAGTAGATCGGGGCGATCCACGCCACGTCGAGCTTGTCGGAGTTGGTGGGCGGGGACGAGGTCAGCAGGTGGGTGACGAAGCGCGCGATCGGCGCGCCACCGCCGCGGGGGCGCAGGACGACGGAGATCGGATAGATGCCGGAGCGGGCCAGGTGCAGGCTGGCCACCGGAAGCTTCAGATCGACGGTCCCGGTCGCGTCGGGTTTCAGCGCAGCCAGCGGTGAGGAGACGACCCCTCCGGCCTGGAAGTAGCTCTGGTAGTTGTCCGCGAACGAGCGGGCGAGCTCGGACCGGGTGGTGACCCGGACCAGCACGTCGACGACCAGGAGCATCTGATCCGCGGGGGCCGCGGTCTTGGCCTGGACCTGGAGGTCGAAGGTCTTGTCTTTGGTCGGGTCGATCCAGTTGCTCTGAGCGGCCAGCCGCAACGTTCCGGCCGGACCTGAAGGAGCCGGCCCCGCGGCAGGCGTGGCGGTGTCGGTCCGGGCGGTGTCGGTCCGGACGGCGACGGCGCGGGCCGCAGGCGGGCTTGCGACGCTGAGGAGCACGACCAGCGCCGCGAGAGCGGCCGGGCGCCTCACGCGATCCCGGCGGAGAGGACCGAGAGCCCGAGCGGCTGGCGGCGGAACCCGAGGCGCTCATACAGGGCGAGCGCGCCGCCGTTGTCGAGTTGGGTGTTCACGACGGCTCGATCGACCCGCCAGCGGCGCAGCCACCGAAGGCCGTCGACGACCAGCGCCGCGCCGAGACCCTGCTGCCGGTGGTCAGGGTCGACGGCGAGGCGCTGGACATAGCCCCGCCGGCCCGCTCGGCCGGTGATGCTGTAGCCGACGACGCGGCCGTGTTCGACGACCCGGTAGCGCGTGCGAGGCGTGGCCCGGATCGCGTCGTGCAGACCACCACAATCGAGCTGCCAGAAGGGTGGGAACGCGAGGTGGTCCACCTCGAGGACGGCGTGGTCGTCGCGTCCCACGCCCTTGCGCATCGGGAGCGGCGTGGACGCGTCGGGGATGATGCGAAGGTCATGGCTGAGAAGGTGCAACTGTTCGCTGATCTCGAAGCCGGCCGCCAGGAACCCACGCGTCTCCGCCGGCGACAGTGCGCCGGTCACGACCCGCTGGTACCCGCGCGACGCGAGCGTCTCGAGGCAGGTGCGGACGAAGGCGGCTGACAGCGCTGGAGCGTCAGCGACCGGGGTCAGGTAGGCGACATGACCGTCGCCACGCCACGGACCGGCGCGGGCCCGCTCGGTCCCCCACTTGATGACGTCGACTCCGGGTGCGCCCACGGCGGCCAAAACCTACTGCGGCGACCCCGCCCGATCCGGTCCCGGTAGCGTCGGGTCGATGGCCGTCCTGTTCGTCACTCACGAGGCCTTTCTGGACCACGAGACCGGCCACCGGCATCCCGAGCGTCCCGCCCGCCTGGACGCGGTGCGAGCCGGAGTCCACGCCGCGGGCGCGTCCGATGCGCTCGTCGACGTCTCTCCCCGGTTGGCAACCGCGGCCGAGTTGGGCCTGGTGCACAGCGCGGACTACATCGCCGCCGTCCAGGGGGTGTGCGCCGGTGGCGGCGGTCCGCTCGATCCGGACACGTGGACGTCGACGGGATCATGGGAGGCGGCGTTGCGCGCGGCCGGGTCGGGACTCGAAGCGGTCGAACGAATGGAGCGGGGGGAGGCGGACGCGGCGTTCTGCGCGGTTCGGCCGCCCGGGCACCATGCGCTGGCCGGGAAGGCGATGGGCTTCTGCTTGTTCAACAACGTCGCGGTGAGCGCCTCCGTTCTCGCCGAACGAGGGGAGCGGGTCCTCATCCTCGACTGGGATGCCCACCACGGCAATGGAACCCAAGCCACCTTTTACGAGGACGACCGCGTCGGGTTCGTGTCCATCCACCAATACCCGCTGTGGCCGATGTCCGGTCGCCTGAACGAGACGGGTGCCGGCGCCGGGAGTGGGTTCACGGCGAACGTCCCGCTCCCGCCTCGGGCTACCGGTGAGCACGTCCTTCGGGCGATTGACGAGGTGGTCGGGCCGCTCGCGGCCCGGCTCGATCCGACCTGGCTGCTCATCTCGGCCGGATTCGACGGGCATCGCGCCGACCCCCTGACCGACCTTGGCTTCACTGCCGGTGACTTCGGCCTTTTCGCGTCCAGGGCCCGGGCTCTGGTGCCGCCCGGCCGCGTGATCGCCTTCCTGGAAGGCGGATACGACCTCGACGGGCTGGCCCTCTCTGCCGGGGCTTGCGTGGCCGCCTTCGCGGGCGAGCGATGGGCGCCGGAGGCACCCTCGGCCGGGGGACCCGGCGCCGACATCGTGGACGCCGCGGCCAGCGTGCTCGCCCGCACGGCCTGAGGGCTCGGCCCGGCCCGCAGGTCAGCCGGACATCTCGCTCGATACCCGTCCACCCCGGGAGCCGGACATCTCGCTCGATACCCGTCCACCCCGGGTCAGACCGGCGAGCGACTATCGGCCCGCCAGCACGAGTTCTGCTCAACGACGGCCTGTCCCTGGCCGATGAACATGATGTGCTCGATCTCCATGCCCTGCTGCAGTACACGGTGGAGCACCGTGGATCCGACCTGCATGTGAAGGTGGGGTCGCCGCCGCACGTGCGGGTGGACGGCCACCTGTCTCCCGCCCCCTTCGATCCGGTCACGCCTGCCGACGCCGAAGGCATCGCCTTTGCGATCCTTCCGCCCGACCGGGCCGAGGAGTTCAACGCATCGTGCGACGCGGACTTCGCGCTGAGCGTGTCGGGCCTCGGGCGCTTCCGGGTGAACGTGTTCCGCCAACGCGGCTCCGTCGGGCTCGTGTTGCGCCGGGTGCTGCCCGGGATGCCGTCGTTCGACACACTCGGACTACCCGGCAGCGTTCCTCGTCTGGCCGACGAGCTGAGCGGCCTCGTTCTCGTGACCGGCCCCGCCGGATCAGGCCGGACGACGACCCTGGCGTCGATGGTCGACCACATCAACGAGACCCGTGCCGTCAACATCGTCACCATCGAGGATCCCATCGAGGTGCTGCACCCGGACAAGCTGGCGATCGTCAACCAGCGTGAGCTCGGTACGGACACACGTGACTACCCGTCGGCCCTGCGGCGTGTGCTCCGCCAGGACCCGGACGTGATCGTGATCGGCGAGATCACCGACGCCGACACCATGTGGGCGTCGCTGTCGGCCGCTTCGACGGGGCACCTCGTGCTGTCGACGATGCAGACCAGCCGGGTGGGCGAGACCATCACCCGAATCGTCGACTTCTTCCCGCCGTTCCAGCAGCGTCAGGTGCGCCAGACGCTGAGCACGTGTCTGCGCGGGATCGTCAGCCAGCGTCTCCTCGAGCGCGCCGACGGCCGCGGCCGAGTCCCAGCGGTCGAGGTCGCCGTCAACACCGCCCGGGTGCTGGACCACATCCTCGACAGCGACGCCCGCCCGGAAAAGCTCGACGAGGTCATGGCCGAGGGCGAGTACCACGGCATGCAGACCTTCGATCAGAGCCTGTTCGGCCTGTACAAGAACGGCCTGGTCAGCCTGCGCGACGCGCTCGGCTCGGCCGCCGACCCGTCCGAGTTCCGCATCGCCCTCGAGGCCGCGGGGCTGATCGCGTCGTAGCCCGCGGGCGTCAGACCGTTCGCGTCTTGTGGTCAGCGACCGAGGCCGCGGTCGGGGGGTTTGAGCCGGCGCTCGCGGACCCGTTCGAGGACATGGCCGACGTCAGCGCGGACCGAGGACGACCTTCGTTCCGAATGGTCCCGTCCGTCCCGCGAGTGCGAGACGCGTTCCAGCTCTGCGCCGGTGGGGAGGCGCTGGAGGCGCCGGGTGAGGGGCAGGGGGACGACGCTCAGCCGGGCCCGGTCGACGCTGACTGCGATCCCGCTGGCGAGGTAAGGCTCGAGGCCCGGCAGCAGCGAGCCGAGCCGCTCCGCCTGCGCCCGTGTTCCGGCCAGGGCGTCAGGACCGCGCTGGGACAGGCGCACCACGGAAGGACTTGCCGCGCCCCGCGCGAAGAGGTGCTCGTGGAAGTCGTGATCGGCGGTGATCACGGTGCGCCCGCGCTGCGCCGCCCACGCCATGATCGTCTGGTCGGGCTCGCCTTGCAGCCCGACCTCGTTCACGTGCCTGGCATCGTGACCGGCAGTGGCGAGCGCAGCGGCCAGCCGCGGCGACAGGTTCTCGTCGACGAGGAAGCTGCTCATGCCAGCCGCGCCTCGGCGTCGTAGTCGAGCGCGTCGCGCACATCATGAGACGTCAGCTCCGGGTACTCCTCGATGATCTCCGCCGGCGTCCACCCCTCCGCCGCCAGCCCGCAGACCGCGTCGACCGTGATGCGAGTGCCCCGGATCACCGGTTGGCCGCCTTGGACGGCGCGATCAACGGCCACGTGCGGGTGTCGCGGTCCGGGAGGGGGCGGCTCTGGTCCGAGCCCATCGTCACCGAACCGCTCGAACCACTCGAGCGCGGCGTCGACGTCGTCGGCCCTCAGCTCTGGCACGGCATCGAGGATCCGCACGGTGGAGTAGCCGGCGCGGTGGAGGGCGACCACCGAGCCGACGGTGATGCCCGTCTCGCGCAGGCAGGGGGTACCCCATCGCATACGGGGGTCGCAGGTGATGACGCGGGAGTCCATGGGACGCCTTTCGCAGGATGCGAGAACGATGTGGGGGGGAAGGGCACGCCTGTCTGGCATGAGAATACATGAAAGATGCTTAGAGAAGCAAGTGGTCCGGGTGGTTCCTGCCCCGTAGCCTCGACGCCCGTGGTCCCCGATCGTCTCCAGCCCCTCCTCGAGGAGACGTCCCCGTTGTCCGAGCGGTTCGCCGCCGCGGGCCACCGCCTCTACCTGGTCGGCGGTGTCGTGCGCGATCTCATCCTCAACCGCTTCAGCCCGACCGCCGACCTGGACTTTGCCACCGACGCCGTGCCCGATCAGATCGAGGCGCTCGTGACGGGATGGGCCGACGCGGTCTGGACACCGGGAAAGCGGTTCGGCACCATCGGCGCCCGCAAGGGGAGTCGGGACTTCGAGATCACAACCTTCCGAGCGGAGGCGTACCGGCCGGACTCTCGCAAGCCGGACGTGGCCTTCTCCACCGAGGTCGAGGCCGACCTGTCGCGCCGGGACTTCACTGTCAACGCCATGGCCCTGTCACTCCCCGGACTCGATCTCGTGGATCCGTACGGTGGGGTGGCCGATCTCGCCGCGTCCCGCTTGCGCACACCGCTCGATCCGGCCGAGAGCTTCGGCGATGACCCCCTGCGAATGCTGCGGGCGGCCCGGTTCATCGCCGGCTACGGGCTGGAACCAGACAATGCGCTGGTCGCGGCCGTGTCCGGGATGGCCGACCGGCTCGAGATCGTCTCGGCCGAACGGATCCGCGGCGAGCTCGACAAGCTGATCGTCGTCGACGCTCCGGGGCCGGGGCTCTGGTTTCTGGTCCGCACTGGGGTTGCGGCGCACTTCCTGCCCGAGCTGCCGGGGCTGGCCCTCGAACAGGACCCGATCCATCGCCACAAGGACGTCCTGGCTCACACCATCGCTGTCGTAGAGAAAACAAGCAGCGATGACCGGCTCCTGCGGCTCGCCGCGCTGTTCCACGACGTGGGCAAGCCCAAGACCCGCTCCTTCGCCCACGGGGGGGTCAGCTTCCACCACCACGAGGTGGTCGGGGCCCGGATGACCCGGGACCGGATGCAGGCTCTGAAATACCCCAACGACGAGGTCGACGTCGTGTCGACGCTCGTGGAGCTCCACCTGAGGTTCCACACCTACAAGATGGGGTGGACTGACCGGGCTGTCCGCCGATACGTCAGGGACGCCGGGCCGTTGCTCGATCAGCTCAACGAGCTGACTCGCTGTGACTGCACGACACGCAACGCCGCCCGAGCCCGTGCTCTCGGTCGGCGCATGGACGAGCTCGAGGCGCGCATCGCCGAGCTGCGGGCCAAAGAAGAGCTCGACGCCCTGCGGCCGGAGCTCGACGGGCGCCAGGTCATGGAAGCCCTACGGGTTCCGCCCGGACCGATCGTGGGCCGTGCTCTCGACTACCTCCTCGACATCCGCCTCGACGAAGGGCTGCTCGGCGAGGACGAGGCGACGGAGCGGTTGCGCGCCTGGTGGGCCGGTCAGCCGGAGGCCGCGCCCAGAGCCTGACCCTGTCCGGCAGTCGGGAGCCGAGCCTGGTCGCGTCCTACGGGCGGGTCAGTTGCCGGCTTTACGGGCCTTGACCACGATCGTGCGGGGCACGAACCGAAACGCCTCCCGCCAGAACGCGCTCCGCGGGCCGCCGCTGACCGGTTCGGGTTCGACGATGGCCTCGACCCGATAGCTGGCGCGCATCAAACCCATGAATAGGTCGGCGAACGTGTGCGGATAGACATCGAACGTCGTGCCCTCCCGCTCCACCCTGATCGGTGACTGATCGAAGTAGGCCCGGCGTACCAGCAAAGGTTGCTCGGAGTCCTCGTTGATCAGGGCGCTCGCGGGGTGCGGGAGGCTGAACACGATCGGCGCACCGACCTTCAGCACGCGATGCACCTGCCGGAACACCCGTCCGAGGTCTTCCACATACCCGAGCGCGCCAGCCGAGAACACGACGTCCACCGAGTCGCTCCGGAGGAACGCGAGGTCGGCGAGATCGCCGTACCGCAGTTCCACTTTGACGCCCTCGGCATCGCACAGCTGGCGGGCGTGGGTCAGCTGTTCGGCCGAGAAGTCGACCCCGGTGACGCTCGCGCCCTGTTTGGCAAAGCTGATCGCGGCTTGGCCTCCGCCGCAGCCGAGATCGAGCACCCGCTTGCCTTTCACTACTCCGACGAGGTGTAGATCGGCCTCGGTCGGTAGATCGGGCCCGTAGTGGGCCACGTCGATCGGCAGCCGGGCAGCGGCCTGATAGGTGGAGGCGTAGCGGTCCCAGGCGGTGGCATTGTCGGTCACGCCGCCGAGTCTGCCCCAGGCAGCCGTGTCTGGTCTCGGGTGCCCTACCCCGGGAGGCGAGATCCGACCTCCAGAGGGGATGGTCGACCGAAGTGGTCGGGTCATCCGCCCGGTTCCTTCGAGCGTCGAGCCCTCCTTCGAGCGTCGGGTCGATTGGGTCTGCAGGTGGTTGTTATACGACCACAGGCAGACCCAATCCCCGGAGAGGATCCCGACCAAATCGCCGCGTCGAGCGTCAAGCACCGTCTCATCTGGACCCGAGCCCGGTCAGGCAGCCAACGGCGGACCGCGGCGGACCGATCCGGACCGCGGCGGACCGCGGCGGACCGCGGCGGTCCGCCAAGCGGGCATCTCGGGGGCGGTTCAGCCTCCGGCTGCGAACTCCTCGACCATGCGGTGGGCGGCGTCGTCGTGGAACTGCACGGGCGGGGACTTCATGAAGTACGCCGATGGGCCGATCAGGGGGCCGCCGATCCCGCGATCGAGGGCGACCTTGCAGCAGCGGAGGGCGTCGATGATCACGCCGGCCGAGTTGGGGGAGTCCCAGACCTCGAGCTTGAGCTCGATGTTCAAGGGGACGTCACCGAAGTTGCGGCCCTCGAGGCGGATGTAGGCCCACTTGCGGTCCTCGAGCCACGGGACGTGGTCCGACGGGCCGATGTGGACGTCGTCGGCCGCGATCCCGTGGTCGATCTGGGAGGTCACCGACTGGGTCTTGGAGATCTTCTTGGACTCGAGGCGCTCCCGCTCGAGCATGTTCTTGAAGTCCATGTTGCCACCCACGTTGAGCTGGTAGGTGCGGTCGAGCACCATGCCCCGGTCCTCGAACAGGCGGGCCAGGATCCGGTGCACGATCGTCGCCCCGACCTGGCTCTTGATGTCATCTCCGACGATCGGCACATTGGCGGCCTCGAACTTCGCCGCCCACTCGGGGTTCGACGCGATGAACACCGGGATGGCGTTGACGAACCCGACCCCAGCGTCGATGGCGCACTGGGCGTAGTGCTTCTGGGCTTCCTCGGACCCAACCGGCAGGTAGGACACCAGCACGTCGGCGCCCGTGGAGCGGAGCACCGAGACCACGTCGACGTCGGCCGCAGGCGACTCCTCGATCGTCTGGCGGTAGTACTTGCCCAACCCGTCGAACGTCGGGCCCTTCTGCACGCTGATGCCGAGCTCACCGACGGGGGCAAACCGGACCGTGTTGTTCTGCCCGGCGAAGATGGCCTTGCCCAGGTCGAGCCCGACCTTGGCCGCGTCGACGTCGAACGCGGCGACGAACTCGACGTCTCCGACGTGGTACCCGCCGAGCACAACGTGCATCAGGCCCGGGACCGACTCGGTCGGGTCGGCGTTGCGGTAGTACTCGATGCCCTGCACGAGCGAACTGGCGCAGTTGCCGACGCCGGCGATGGCGACCCGAATCTTGCTCACTGGTTGTCCTCCTGCCGCACGGCGGCGATCTGATGTTCGTGGGCGATGAGGCGGTCGAGCCAGGAGATGTCCCGCTCGGTCGCTTCGGTGCCGTGCTCGGCGATGGATTGGGTGTAGGTGTCGAAGCGCTCGCGGCCGGCCCGCAAGCGGGCTCGGGCGGCGGCCAGCCGCTCCACGAGGGCGGCGCGCCGCCGCTCGAGCATCCCGAGCCGGGCGTCCGGCGGGAGGT
>Ga0102924_1004499_pt1 | contig 14031 bp, 9 predicted proteins | sample PaiPotPPM11metaG_FD_80116 | JGI IMG/M metagenome (GOLD analysis project Ga0102924, IMG submission 80116) | Iron sulfur acid spring bacterial and archeal communities from Banff, Canada, to study Microbial Dark Matter (Phase II) - Paint Pots PPM... ... | reverse complement strand
GGGTGGAGGAAGGCCTCGTGGCGTAGGTGGTCATCCTGACCGGTGAATGCCTTGAAGGGGCCTAGCTTGTAGGCGTCGCCCGTCCTGCGGGTCTGCACCTCGATGTGGAAGTCGCGCCTGAGGTGGGCGAGGTGCCGTTCGAACGCGGGGACCTCCAGCGAGACGGGCAGGCGGCGCAGGATCTGATCCATCGTCAGGAAGCCGCCGTGTTCACGGAGGACCGCGTATACCGGATCGTGCGCCGTGGGCGACTGCTCGACCAGACTCCGCGGTCCGCCCGAATGGTCTAGGGCGCGCCTGATCTGGTCGCCGATCGCGCGGGCGACGGGCGGCGGGAAGGCGTTGCCGATCTGCCGGTAGTTCGAGGTCTTCCTGCCGGTGAACGACCATCGGTACTCCGGGCCGTGCCAGCCCTGGAGCCTGGCCACCATCGCGCAGGTGAGCTTGGGAAGCAGGGCTACCGGGTCGTCGGCGGACGGCGGGGCGTCCGCGACGCCGAGCGCGTCCACGCCGAGCGCGCGCCAGGCTCGCTTGGCTCTCGTCGGCCCGAGGTCCGCGCCGCCGTGCTTCTTCGACCCGCCGACGATCGTCGGCGCGATGTCGTTCGCCCTCGCGGCCCACGCGACGGCGCCCGGCCAGCCGTTGGCGGCCATAAGGTCGAGCAGTGTCTCGCCCACGGTCCGAGTGTCACCGGGGAAAGGCAAAGGCCAACTGAAGTACGCGAAGTCAGCGGGCCGCATCGCGACCAGGACAAACCGGGGCCGCAGCTGCGGCACGCCGTAGTCGGCAGCGTGCAGCAGGCGCCAGTCGGCCGCGTACCCAAGCGCGTCAAGCCGGTCGAGCACGTGCTGCCGATACGCCGCGAACCGCGGCAAGGACAGGCCACGGACGTTTTCCAGCAGCAGGGCGCGGGGCCGGACGGTACCGCACAACTCGATAGCCCAGGCGAACAGGTCACGTTCGTCGGTCGCGCCCAGTTGCTGGCCGGCGATCGTGAACGGCGGGCACGGCACGCCGCCCGCGAGCAGGTCGACTCCCGCGTACGAGTTCGGGTCCCAGACTCGCGGGCTGGCCACGTCACCCACGGCCACCTTCCAGTGCGGCCGGTTATGCCGGAGGGTAGCGGCGGCATTCTGGTCTAGCTCGACGGAAAGCTCGTGCTCGAATCCAGCCAGCTCGAGCCCGAGCGACTGCCCGCCCGCACCGGCGCAGATCTCCACCACCCGGTACCGCGACACCATGACCTCCTCGAGGCCCAAAGGTAGCGGAGAACCCCGGCAACACGGGGTGACGGTACGATTTCTGGCCCGAGTGTCGCCGAGGCGCACTGCTTGACTGTACGGTGGTGAACGAACAGTACGTTTGCCCGCTACCGCCGCTCGGCCGACCCGAGATCTTCCTAGCGGCAGTGGCCCACGGCCGGGCGTCCGGATGGCAGGCGTGAGTTTCCGACGACTTGGAGTTGTCGATGTCGAAGCCGAAGCCGAATGCCCGCCGCGCCACCCTCCGAGCGGCGAAGTTTGCGATCACGAGCGGCGGGGTCTGCTTGCTCCTGTCGGTTCCCACCCAGCAGGCCGACGCCGCGACCAGCGGGCAGCCATCGCTGCTCTCTGGACTAACGTCCAGCGTCTCGGGGGTGGTCCAAGCGGTGACCGATCCCGTCACTGGCACTCTCGGGTCCGTCGTCAATTCCCTGGTTGCACCGGAGAGCAGCGCAACCCCGACGGTCGCCCAGACGCGGGCGTCCACGAGCCAGACCACGCCGAGCGCAAGCGCGGGCGGCACGAGTCAGTCCACCGCGCCCACCGAAAGCCAGCCGTCGCCGACTGTCACCGCGACGCGGTCTAATCCGGCCGCCGGCAGTTCCGCGGCCTCACCCACGGGCGCTACCAGGCCGACCGTGTCCGTCACGCCGACCGTGTCGAGGACCGGGCAACTCAGGACCACGGCAGCAACGCCGCCGCCCTCCATCTCGACCGCGCAGAGCAAGCCGGCCGAGCAGGCCGCAGCGGCCGCGTCTCATGCGCCGACCCCAGTCACCGGGATGGCCGCCGCAGCCGCGGGCAAGAAGGCCAAAGCGCCCGCGTCCGTCGCCACTGAGCCAACCACGACGCCATCGGCGAGACCGTCGCCCACGCAAACCCATCGCCCGAGCGCCGACATTCTGGCCGCCGTCAGCGGGATGCCCGGGTGGCTGCTCGACCTCCTGCTCGCTACCGGGCTGCTTGCCGCGGCCGCCTACGCGGCGGAACCCGTGGCCGTGCTCGTCCGCCGCAGGCGACAGCGGGGCAGCGCGCCACCCAAACGACGCGAATGAAGAACCGGCAGTGGTCTACTTCGTCCCCGTCGACGCCAGAAGACGGTGGACGTTTGGGCACACCCGGGTGTGCCCAAACGTCCAGCTAGTGCCTGCTGCTCGGCGATCATCGGAAGTCGGGCCTGCGGCTGCCGCCCGGCGGCCACGTCGAGGACGGGGAGCACCCCACCCCGCCGCGAGGCCCCACGACGCAGGAAGATATTCGGGCGGCCAGTGGTTGCACCAGCCCATAGACTGAAAAGCGTAAGGCGACGACCCGGCCATCACCGGTGAGCCCCCGGAAGAACAGGCACGCAGCCCAAGTAGAACCGGGCGGGTCCGGCCCGTCACAGCCGGCCAATGAGCGGCCGCCAAACCCAAGGCAAAGCCAAAAAGCAAGGCAAAGCCAAAGCAAGGCGGCAAGCGAGGTGGTACCGCGGTGTGCCCGCATGGGAGCGGGCGCGTCGCCCTCGCGGCACGTGCCCACGAAGGCCCGACAAAGGCCACGAAGACACAGAAATGCCCGAGGAGACCATGACCACCTACCCGCGCGCGGGCGCGTCTGAAGTACCCGCACAGCCGGACTTCCCCGAGCTCGAGCGGCGGGCGCTCGCGTACTGGAACGCACACGAGACCTTCAGCAAGTCCATCAGGAACCGCGACCACGACAGCGAGTTCGTCTTCTACGACGGACCGCCGTTCGCGAACGGGCTCCCCCACTACGGTCATCTGCTGACCGGCTACGTCAAGGACATCGTGCCGCGCTATAAGACCATGCGCGGCGCCAAGGTCGACCGGCGGTTCGGCTGGGACTGCCACGGCCTGCCCGCCGAAGTCGAAGCCGAACGGCTGCTCGGCATCTCCGGCAAGGCCGACATCCTCAAGATGGGCATCGAGACCTTCAACGAGTCTTGCCGCGACTCCGTGCTCCGCTACACCAGGGAGTGGGAGGAGTACGTCACCCGGCAGGCCCGCTGGGTCGACTTCGACAACGACTACAAGACGCTCGACCTCCCCTACATGGAGAGCGTCATGTGGGCGTTCAAGCAGCTGCACGACAAGGGCCTGATCTACCAGGGCTTCAAGGTGCTGCCCTACTGCTGGCGCTGCGAGACCCCGCTGTCCAACCACGAACTGCGGATGGACGACGACGTCTACACCGACCGGACGGACCCAAGCGTGACCGTCAGGTTCAAGCTGGAGACCGGCGAGTGGATACTCGCCTGGACCACCACGCCGTGGACGCTGCCGTCGAACCTGGCTGTCGCGGTCGGCCGGGACATCACCTACGTCACGGTGCAAACCGACGACGGCGAGCGCTACATCCTGGCCAAGGACCGCCTCAAGGCCTACGAGAAGGAGCTCGCAGGCGCGAAACCCATAGCCGAGACAACCGGCAACGACCTGCTCGGCCGCCGCTACCAGCCGCTGTTCGACTACCTGACCGACACGGACAAATACAGCACGGCCAACGCCTGGCGGGTCATCCCGTCCGCCGAGGTCACCACCGAAGACGGTACCGGCGTGGTGCACATGGCGCCCGCCTACGGCGAGGCCGACGCCACCGCTTGCCAGGCGGCGGGCATCCCGATCGTGCTCACGGTCGACGACGGCGGCAAGTACCTGCCCATGGTCCGCGACTGGGCGGGCGAGCACGTCTTCGAGGCGAACAAGGACATCATCAGGCGCCTCAGGGAAGACAACGCCCTAGTCCGACGACAGGACTACACGCACTCCTACCCGCACTGCTGGCGGTGCCGCAACCCGCTCATCTACAAGGCGGTCTCCAGCTGGTTCGTCGAGGTGACGAAGTTCCGCGACCGGATGGTCGAGCTGAACGAGGAGATCACCTGGGTGCCCGAGCACGTGAAGCACGGCCAGTTCGGCAAGTGGCTGTCCAACGCGCGCGACTGGTCGATCAGCCGCAACCGGTTCTGGGGCTCGCCGATCCCCGTCTGGCAGAGCGACGACCCGAACTACCCGCGCACCGACGTGTACGGCAGCCTGGACGAGCTAGAACGGGACTTTAAAACACGCCCAAGCGACCTGCACCGCCCCAACATCGACAACCTCACAAGGCCCAACCCCGACGACCCCACGGGCAAGTCGACGATGCGCCGCGTCCCCGAGGTGCTCGACTGCTGGTTCGAGTCGGGGTCGATGCCGTTCGCCCAGGTGCACTACCCGTTTGAGAACCGCGAGTGGTTCGACAGCCACTACCCGGGCGACTTCATCGTCGAGTACATGGGGCAGACCCGCGGCTGGTTCTACACGCTGCACGTCCTCGCGACGGCGCTGTTCGACCGGCCGAGCTTCACCAGCTGCGTTAGCCACGGCATTGTCTTGGGCAACGACGGCCGCAAGATGTCGAAAAGCCTGCGCAACTACCCGGACGTGAACGAGGTCTTCGACACGTACGGGTCCGACGCGATGCGCTGGTTCCTGATGGCCAGCCCGATCCTGCGCGGCGGCAACCTGGTCGTCACCGAGCAGGGCATCCGCGAAGGCGTGCGGCAGGCGCTGCTGCCGCTGTGGAACTCGTACTACTTCTTCGCGCTGTACGCGAACGCGGAGAACTACACGGCCCACGCCAAAACGGACAGCACGCACGTCCTCGACCGCTACATCCTCGCCAAGACGAAGACCACGGTCGAGGAGATCGCCCGGCAGCTCGACGTCTACGGCGTCGCGGCCGCCTGCCAGACGCTGCGCGACTACCTCGAGCTGCTGACGAACTGGTACATCCGCCGGTCGCGGTCGCGGTTCTGGGAGGGCGACGAGAACGCGCTCGACACGCTGTGGACGGTGCTCGAGACCGTGACCCGGGCGGCGGCGCCGCTGCTGCCGATGGCGGCGGAAACGATCTGGCGCGGTCTCACCGGGGGCGCCAGCGTGCACCTCGAGGACTGGCCGGACGTCTCCGGCTGGCCGGAAGACGACACGCTCGCGGACACCATGGACCTCACCAGGAACGTCTGCAGCGCCGCGCTCAGCCTGCGCAAGGCCCGGCAGCTGCGGGTCCGCCTGCCGCTCGCGTCGCTGACCGTGGCGCACGAAGCCGCGCCGACCCTCAGCGAGTTCGCGGACATCATCAAGGACGAGGTCAACGTCAAGGACCTGGTCCTGCACGACGACCCGGCGAGCCTCGGCGAGTTCCAGCTGACGGTCAACCCCCGCGTGCTCGGCCCGCGCCTCGGCCAGCAGGTGCAGCAGGTCATCAGGGCCGTCAAGGCCGGCCAGTGGACGCAGCAGGGTGATGTCGTCACCGCCGCCGGCGTCGAGCTCCAGCCGGGCGAGTACGAGTTGCGGCTGACCGCGGCCGACCCCGACCGCACGACGGCTCTGCCCGGCAGCAACGGCCTCATCGCGCTCGACCCGACGGTGACGCCGGAACTCGAAGCGGAAGGCACCGCGCGCGACGTCATCCGGGTCGTACAGCAGGCGCGCAAGGACGCCGACCTGGACGTCTCCGACCGGATCAGCCTGACCGTGGGCGCGGACGGCCCGGTGGCCGACGCGGTTCGCGCGCACGCCGACTTCATCGCCGCCGAGACGCTCGCCACCGAGCTGACCGTCGTGCCTGCCGGCGAAGTAACCGCGCAGCCGCAGCCGGTCGGCGACGGCGGCGAGGTCCGCGTCACGCTGGCGAAGTCCGGGGACTAGCAAGAAAGCTATCGTCCCGAACGTAAGCGGCTTACTCCGTCCGGCCCGCCCGCTCCACAAGCGCGGCGGGCCGGCGGTTTTTCGCGCGCGCTTCGGCTCGCGCTCCGTTAGTCCCGGGGGAACGGGCGCCGGGCGACGGTCGCGCGGATCGTGGTCTGGCTGTGCCGCTCCACTAGCGGGTTGCCCGAGCCACCGTCCGGCTCGCCCCACACCAGCTCTACTTCCGAGCCGAACCGGACCTCGGACTCGTCGATCATGGCGAGCGAGATCCAGCTCCTGACGTTGGACGAATAGCTGGCGAGCGGCGATACCCCGATAAGCCTGCCGTGCCGCTCGACCCGGTCGACGTGCGCGCCGCCGTAGAACGCGGCGGGCATCTCGATGTACTTGAACCGCCTGTCGGCCTGCTCGTACATGCTCGCGAAGACCTTGGCGACGTCGTCGCGGTGCCAGAACAGCCAGACCTTCCGCCGGTGCGCCAGCGGTGCCAGGCGCTCGAGTGCTTCCCGGCCGATGAAGTCGTGGTCGAACTTGACCACCTTCCCGTAGCCGAGGTCCCAGGGTGTGACGTACAGGTCCTCGGTCCGGTCGGGCACGTAGCTGCCCGCGAGCGCCAGGTTCGCCTCGAAGCCCCGCTGCGGCAGCCATTCGCGGTATGCCTTCATTGTGGGTCCGGTATAGATCGCGGGCACGGTGTTGGCCACCCAGCCGGACTCGGTCGCCACCGACGCGTAGGCGCGGGCGCCCACCTGGCGCATGCCGCGGGCCGCCCCGGCCTCGAGCAGCGTGTCCCGCACGTACCCGAACTCCTCGTAAGGACCGAAGAACTCCAGCCCGGGGAAGCCGGACATGCGGTGGTTGAGCGCGGTCACCTCGTGCTTGCCGACGTTGAACCGGCCCATGTGGAAGAACGGGATCTCCGGCATCGGCCCGCCGTTGACCGTCTCGAAGATCTCCCAGGCGAACGGGCCCTGCAACTGGAGCCTGAACAGCTCCCGTCCGTTCGGGTTGTTGGCCGTCCGCGGGTCGAGCCGCACGGTCACGTCGTAGGGTCCGGTCTCCGCGTGGTACTGCACCCAGTTCAACGCGGGCGGCCGGCCGACCAGCCGCACCAGGTTCTCCGCCAGGCCGAACAGGATGCAGTCGCCGATCATGTAGCCGTCGTAGCCGACCGCGACGAACTGCTTGGCCTGCATCGCGCCGAAGCCATTGAAGCTGTTCGCGCCGAGGTCCGCGAGCAGCCGGTAGGTGTCGGGACCCTGGACGGTCAGGTCGGACATGTGGTGTGACAGGTCCATCAGCGCGGCGGTCGTCCGCCAGCTCTCCTGCTCGTCCCGCCAGTTGGTGAACTCGGACTTGATCGGGAGCGGGAATCCGCCCGACCCGCCGCGCAGCAGCGCGAGCGAGCCGCCCGCGGCGTTGATCGCGTCTTCAAGACTTGGCATGCTCTCTCCTCCATGCCCCGTGTTTCGTGGTGACCAGTGCCCCCATGCTAAGAGTCTGACCAGTGCTTAACAAGCAATTGACAAGTACTTGTTTTAGAACGGCCGGTGGTACCCTCCTGCCCATGGCCGAGAGAAAGCCCAGGCGGGACCGGGCGAGCGACCCTTCCGCGCCCGCGCACGCCTGGCCGGGCGACAGCATCGGCTACCTGATCTGGCGCTCTTACCTGGTGTTCCGGCGAGCCTTCGACGACGGGCTCGCCGAACTCGACGTGACCATGGCGCAGGTTGGGCTGGCCGGAGAACTCATGGTCCGCGGCCCAAGGACGGTTGCCGACCTGGCGCGGGTCATCGGCATCACGCCGCAGGGCGCGGCGCTGGCCGTCGGCCACCTGCGCAAGATCGGCTGGGTCGCCGAGAGCCAGGCGAGGGGCCGCGGCCGGTCCATCCTGCTTGAGATCACCGAGAAGGGCCGCGACGGCTACCTCAGGGCGGCCGACGTCGTGGAACGGGTCGACAAGGCCATCACCGGCGGCATGACCGCCACCGAGCGCAAGGGCACGCTATCCGGACTCAGATCGATCGCCGAGCCCGGCGGCTCTCCCAGGTAAGACACTGATGCGTTAGGGACCGGCCGAGTGCGGTCAACGCTGCCTGGCGCGCACTCCCGCGATCTCGTAGAGGGCGATCGAGGCGGCGATGCCCGCGTTGAGCGACTCGTTGCCGGAGACCATCGGGATCGACACCAGCATGTCGCAGGCGTTGGCGACGACGCGGGAGAGCCCGCGCCCCTCGGAGCCCACGACGAGCACCATCGGCCCGTCGGCGATCGACATGTCGCGCACGTCGGTCGTTCCCCCGGCGTCAAGCCCCGCGACGAAGAAGCCGGCCTTCTTGTATCCCTCGAGCGCCCGCGTCAGGTTGACCGCCTGCGCCACGGGGAGCCGGGCGAGCGCGCCCGCCGAGGCCTTCCACGCCCCCGCGGTCACGCCCGCGGACCGGCGGGTCGGCACGACCACGCCCGTCGCCCCGAACGCCGCGGCCGACCGGATCACGGCCCCCAGGTTCCTCGGGTCCGTCACGCCGTCGAGGGCCACGATGAGCGGCTGAGTCGCCGGAAGTCGTTTGGAAAAATCCTCTGGGTGCGCGTACTCGTAGGGGCGCACCCGCAGCGCGACGCCCTGGTGGATCGCGCCGCCGGTGAGCCGGTCGAGTTCGGCGGGACCCGCCTCGAGCACCGCGATCCCGGCCTCCGCCGCCAGCTGCACGGCTTCCGCGACCCGCTCGTCTTCCTGGGCGCGGCCCACGACGTAAAGCGCCATCGCGGGAATGCCCGCGCGCAGCGACTCGACGACGGAGTTGCGGCCCGCGACCATTTCCGGCCCCTCGCCGCTGCCCCGGGGCGCGGAGTTCTCGTGCGAGTAGTCGGAACGGGAGCGGCCTGCTCCGTCCCGTTCGTTCCCCCGCTGGCCCGGGCCTGGCCGTCCGGCGTTCTTCGCCGCCTTGGCCGCGGCCCGCTGCGCGGGATGGCCCGGGCGCAGGTACGCGGGCGGTGTCGGGCCCTTGCCCTCAAGCCGGTCGCGGCGGTAGCCGCCCGTGCCCGGGCGTGGCTTGCCGCGCTTGCTGTAGCCGCCGCCCGGCGTGCTGCCTTCTCGGCCGCCCTTTGTCATCGTCCCCGCCAGTTCATCGTCCCAGTTCCCATCGGGTGCCCTCCGCCGTGTCCTCGACGACCACACCGGAGTCCTCCAGGGTGTCCCTGATGGAGTCCGCCGAAGCATAGTCGCCGCGTGACCGCGCCGCATCTCGCTGCCTGAGTGCCAGGGCGACGAGCGCGTCCACCACGTCGCGCAGGCGGCCGTCACCTTCGCCCGCCTGCCAGGCAGGCGCGAGCGGGTCCAGGCCAAGCACCGCGAGCATGGCGCGCGACTGCGTCAGGCAGGTCGCGGCGTTCTCCCGGTCACCCCTGCTTAGAGCGTAGTTGCCGTCCCGGACTGTTGCGTGCAGCGCGGCGAGCGCCGACGAGACGGCGAGGTCGTCGTCGAGCGCGGCGGCAAAAGAGATCGGCAGGCCGGGCGGCGACGCTTCCGGCGCGGGTGGGTACCCTTCGTCTTCGCCGACGTGCTGGCCGCCGACGTGCTGGTTGACAGTGGTGTGCTGGGCGCGGGTGACGAACCGTTCGATCCGCTGGTAGGCGGCCGCGGCGTCCTCGAGCGCCTCGCTTGAGTACTCCAGGGCCGAGCGGTAGTGAGCCTGGCTGAGGTAGTAGCGCAGCTCCTGCGGGCGGACCCGCTGCAGCGCGTCCGCGGCGGCGAGCGCGTTGCCGGTCGACTTGCTCATCTTCGCGTCGGCGGTCGTGACGAGACCGTGGTGCACCCAGTACCGGGCGAACTCGTCGCCCGCCGACCGCGACTGCGCGCGCTCGTTCTCATGGTGCGGGAAGATCAGGTCGACGCCGCCGCCGTGGATATCGAACGCGGAACCGAGGTAGGCCGTGGCCATGGCCGAGCACTCGATGTGCCAGCCGGGACGGCCGCGACCCCAGGGGGCCTGCCAGGCCGGCTCGGCGGGCTTCGCGCCCTTCCAGAGGACGAAGTCCCTTGGGTCCCGCTTCTCCGCCCGCGGGTTGGCCGGCTCGGTCTCTTCGACTGGTCCGGGCCACTGTCCGGGCGAGTGCCGCCCGGACAGGGTGCCGTAGTCCAGGTCGCCCTGCACGTCGAAGTAGACGTCGCCGCCGGTCAGGTAGGCGCGCCCGCTCCGCACCAGCCGCCCGATGAGCGCGATCATGTCGGGGATGTGGCCGGTGGCGCGCGGCTCGACGTCCGGCGGTCGGCACCCGACCAGCGCGTAGGCGGCGGTGAACTCCCGGTGATGCCGTTCCGCGTGCTGCCACCAGGGAATCTCCTCGGCGGCCGCCGCCGCGAGGATCTTGTCGTCGATGTCGGTGACGTTCCTGCAGTAGGTCACCTGCAGGCCGGACGCCTCCAGCCAGCGCACCAGGATGTCGAAGCACACCGCCGAGCGCAGGTGGCCGAGATGCGGAGCTCCCTGGACGGTCGCGCCGCACAGGTACACCGACGCTTTCCCGTGCGTGACCGGCCGGAACTCGCGCACTGCCCTTGATGCCGTATCGAACAGGCGGAGCGTCACGATCGTTAGCGTACGGTACCGGGCCGCCGCCGTCCCCCGGGACGACACACCTCGCCAAACGCCGAAATCGTTCCAATCCCTGACTAACACCGATACCGTGGGCATCGCGTAACTGGGTAAATACTCGCGAAGACCCCGGCAGGGTCCCTCCTGGTAAGTGGATACGAACCCCGATGAACAGTCCTCTACCGGCGTCCGGGCCGGATCAGCGCCGCAGCTGGACCCGCCGCCTGGTGAACCTGCTGGTCGCACTGGCGGTCACCGCGGTGGCGGCGGCGACCTTCGTCTTCTCCTATGACGGGGTGCACGCGATCGCGCTGCTCGGCGGCGTCTCCCAGCAGCTGGCGCGCTATTACCCGGGGCTGTTCGACGCCGTGCTCGTGATCGCCTGCGTGGCCGCCGTAATCCTCCGCGACGGCAACTGGTGGGCCCGCCTGTGGGCCTGGGTGGTGATCGTCGTCCTCCTCGCGGCGATCGGGGCGGCGGACGTGCTGCATGCGATGAACTACACGCTGCGGCACCGGGCGACCGAAGGGATCGTCGCCGCTGCGCCCGTTGTGGCGGTGCTGCTCGCGTTCAGCCTGCTGCTTACGCTCCTCCGCCAGTCTCGGGCGCATACCGCCGGCCAGGACGCGGGGCGGGCGGCGCCGCCGGCTGTCCCCGCGCTTCCCGCCGCGCTCGCCGGGCCGCCCATCGCCCTGCCGGCGGCTACCGCGGCTGCGGTGGACAGGGACTGGGCGGTCAGCGACTTCGATGCCCCGACCACCGAGATGCAGGCGGCCAAGGCACCGGCGGCCGAGCCGCCTACGGTCCCGCTGCCGGCGGCGGAGCCGCCGGCCCGCGAGTTGCCGACCAGGGAAGCGCCGGTGGCGGCGGGCGGGCCCGGGTCGGATGAGCCGGCGCCACCGACCGTTCACATACCGGAGCTGCCACCGGAGCCCGCGTCGGTGCCCGAGGCCGAGCCGGCCGTGGCTGCGCCGACCGTGGCCGCGCCGACGCGCGGGCGGCCGATCAGGTACGCGGGCAGGGGCGTGCCGGGAATGGCGGGCAATCCGGTGCCGGCCGAGCCCGACGAGTCGCCCGCTGAGGGTTACTGGGAGCGGGAGGAGCCTGCGCAGTTCGCTGGCCTGGTCTACCCCGCGCGCGACGACCAGCCGGACCGCGAAGAAGACGCGAGCGATTCCCAGGACGACGGCGACGGCGACGCTGAGACCGACGAAACCGCCCCGCGTGAGACTCCACCGGAACTCGACGACGACGCGCCGCCGTTCGCCACGGCGCCGTTCACTCCGGTCCCCCGGCTGAACCGGGTCCGCTCGATGCCGACACCGCCGGCGGACGAGGACGACGAGTAGCTAGCGCTTGACGACTAGGGCGGTGGCCATCGCCGCGATGCCTTCACCGCGCCCGGTGAGGCCGAGCCCGTCGGTCGTGGTGGCCGAGAGGGACACGGGGGCGCCCGCGAGTGCCTCGCTAAGCACGGCGACCGCTTCGGCCCGGCGCGAACCGATCTTGGGCCGGTTACCGATCACCGAGACGGCGACGTTGCCGATGAGATACCCGGCCTCGCCAACCAGTCGCGCGGTTTCTCGCAGCAGCGCAACTCCGGGCGCCCCGGCCCACTCCGGCCGGGAGGTGCCGAAGTGCGCGCCGAGATCCCCGAGCCCGGTCGCGGACAGCAACGCGTCACAAGCCGCGTGAGCCGCGGCATCCCCGTCGGAATGCCCGGCGAGCCCCGTCTCCCCCGGCCACTCAAGCCCAGCGAGAAACAGAGTTCGCCCCGCCTCAAACGGATGCACATCGACCCCAAGCCCAACCCGCGGCATATTCTCCACGGCAGCACCCTACCGACACGGGGGGCGGTCCAGCGGCGGTCCAGAAGCAGACAGGGCCGCCAGGGAAATTTCCCCGACGGCCCCGCCACCGCTTGCTTTAAGACGATCTAGCTCGTCAGAACTTCATCAAGCAGCGCCTCGGCCTTGTCCTCGTTCGTCTTTTCCGCGAGCGCCAGCTCGCTAACGAGGATCTGCCTGGCCTTGGCAAGCATCCGCTTCTCGCCGGCCGAAAGCCCGCGCTCCTTGTCCCGGCGCCACAGGTCCCTGACGACCTCGGCAACCTTGTTCACGTCACCGGAGGCAAGCTTCTCCAGGTTAGCCTTGTATCGACGCGACCAGTTCGTGGGCTCCTCGGTGTGCGGCGCGCGTAGCACCTCGAACACTCGTTCAAGCCCTTCCGCACCCACCACGTCCCGAACGCCGACGAGCTCCGCGTTGTCCGCGGGGACACGCACGGTCAGGTCTCCCTTGTCGACCTTCAGGACCAGATAGGTCTTCTCCTCGCCCTTAATCGTGCGAGATTCGACGGCTTCGATGCGAGCAGCCCCATGGTGGGGGTATACGACGGTATCGCCGACAGTAAAAGACATCTGGCAAGTACCCCTTCCGCTGAAGGCTATCTTACCACGACCTAGACCACCGATAAAATGCCCTTGCCAGCGGATATGCAGGTCAATGCGCCAATTTCGAGCACACAACAGTGCACTCGACAGGCATCTGCGGCAGCCGACACGGTCTTCGTCACGGGATACCTAGGTCACGGTCCGGGACGTCGCCGGTGACGATAGGTACCTAGTCTACCTGAGAGATCCACCGCACCTTCGTAAATCACCCCGCGCGAGTCGGTACTTGGGCCCGCGCGGGGTGATACTTGAGTGAAAGGGACAGTGGCCCCCGGCCACCGCCAGAAGAGGTGCCAGTGAGCTTCGCCAGCGACCCAGGGCGGGATGACGGCAACCTGCCTCCGGTCAACGTCGTGATACCTGACGATGCCAGGGAGCTAGATCGCGACGTCCTCGCGTACCGCCGTGAGCTGCGAGCCAGGCGGCGGCGGCAGCGCTTCCTGCGCATCTTCCGGCCGTTCCGGCTGCCCGAGCACGGCGGTTCCGCGGCGATAATCCCGCTGATCGCCGCCTGCCTCGCGATCTCGCTGGTCGGTGGTGCCCTGCTGTCGATCGTCACGATGAGCCCGGCGTCCGCGCCGACGGTCAGCGCGCCGCGAACCTCCAGCCAGCCCGTCGCGCCCGGTGACCTCACCGAGCTGCCGGCGGGCAGCGTCCAGCTCGACGGGCACTCCGTGCCCCTGCGGTCGCTGGTGACGTCGACGATCGCGCTCGTCCCGGCCAACTGCGGCTGCGACGCGGCGCTTGGCCGCCTGGCCGGCCAGGCGGTGGCCGCGCACGTGCACCTGTACTTCGCGGGCGCCGGCCCGGTGATATCGCAGCTGCCCGCGCTCGTCGCGCGCGACGGGCATGGCGCGGCGGTGGCGACGGCCGACTCGGACGGCGTGCTCAGCGTCGCCTACCACCCGGCCGAGCTGACCGTGCTCCTGGTCTTCAAGGACGCCACCGTCGAGGTGCTGAGAACCCTTCCCGCCGACTCCCAGCTGGCGGCGGCCCTCCGCGAGCTGACGCTGGCCGGCGCCAGC
>Ga0102924_1004498_pt1 | contig 14038 bp, 11 predicted proteins | sample PaiPotPPM11metaG_FD_80116 | JGI IMG/M metagenome (GOLD analysis project Ga0102924, IMG submission 80116) | Iron sulfur acid spring bacterial and archeal communities from Banff, Canada, to study Microbial Dark Matter (Phase II) - Paint Pots PPM... ... | reverse complement strand
GACCTGGTGAAGGCTGCTTTGCTTTACGGAGACACAGTCAACCTCATCAGCCCTGTCACGACGATGCTTCTCGGGGTCGAGGCCCTTCAACGCTTCTCGACTCAGCGGCTGATCGAACTTATGCGTCGAGTCGCCCCCGTCCTACTACCCGCCGACGAGGTCTCGGCGTTCCAGCATGGGGTCGAGCAGCTGGATCAATTCCTTCGTGCCACTGCCCGGGGTGGAACCGAGGCAACCCGCGTTCTCCGTGCAGCGTTGCTTCAGAAGCTTCAGGTGATGCAGCAGCCGCTATCCGACGCGGTGGAAGAGATTAGGCAAAAGGCGCACATCGACGAACTCGCCAAGGCTCGTGCCAAGGGCATCGTGCAGATCGAGAATGCTGATCCCGGCGACGCGATGGACATGCTCGTGGCCTGCATCGTCTCTGCAAAGCTCGCCGGGACTGGTGAGCAGCATGATGATTCCCACTTCGCTGAGATCGTTGTGACGTTCGTCGAGAAGCTGTCGAAGCACCTCTCGTCGGGACGCGAGTACCTCATCTTCGATGAGCGAATCGCCAACTTGACTCAGATCGCGATCCGAGAAGGCATCTTCTCGCCCGCGAAAGGGCCAGCGGGTCGCAGCGCTCAGGCGATGATGGCATCGGGCCTCATGGGAAGACTGCCGACATTCCCGACGGCCACGGTTGACGAGGTGCTCGATATCCGCAAAGAGTTGGCTCCGTCTCTGACCCAGTTTCGAGGCGCGATGGTGACGATCTCGAAGTCCTTTACCAGTGCAGCGTGGGAAGATGACTTCGAGGACGAGGTCCACGACGCTTGGGTCGAGAGCGTGCTCCCTGCCGTGGAGGCGATCGAGGCATCGGTTCAAGACAACGGCTCGCTGCTAGCTCTGGCCAATGGCGTGGTCGGAGCTGCAAATACGAGTTATCCCGGATTGGTCATCGCTGCCGCAGGGCTCCTCGGCCACGTCGCCGCTGTCCCAGAGATCGGTGCTGTTCTCTCGGGCACTGCACCGTTGCTCCAGGCACTTCGTGGTCGCAAGACAGCTGACAACGAGATCCGGATGCAGCCGTTCTACTTCCTCTACGCGGTCGAGCGCTCGTTGACCTAACAACGAGCGGGCTTTTTCGTGGGGCCATCTCGCTCCGGAGCTAGAGGCTTCGCCGGGCCTTCTCGACGGCCTGTGCAAGTTCCGGAAGCGAAACGCCCAGCGCGTCGATGAGCTGCATAACCGTCGCCCAAGCCGGTGCGCTCTTGGCCGACTCCAGGCGGCTGACGGTGCCGAAGGTCATCCCGGCTTGGCTGGCGAGTTCTTCCTGGGTGAGCTCGCGGGCCTCGCGCAGGTGCTTGATCGCTTGGCCGAGTGCGGGGTCGCGCGGGAGTGGGGGAGGCATAGGTCGAGCCTCGCAGGCACAACCGCTTGAGTCCATGCGAGTACGCGCATGGGCGTAAGCGTTATGATCTAGGGCGCAATAACCAAATGTGCCCCCGCGCTGCGTCAACAGCCGGGGGCGTGGCAAAGGAGCGTGAACTCCGATGCAACCGGAGGATATCCCGCGGGTTGTGCCCCCGGTCGTAGCGATCTACGGCCAGGAGAGCGAAAACGAGGCGCTGGCCGATGAGCTGGCGCTTGACGGCTTCGACACTCGGTTGGTCAGCGATCCCGCGTCGTTCGGCGAGGTTGATCTGATCGTCTTTGGTCGTGCGTCGAGGCGTGGCGCAGGGCTCGGCGCTCTACGTGCCCTGCGAGGGGGTGGGCTCGCGGGTTCCGGTGCTCGCGTCCTGTGGGTCAGCACCAGCAGCGATGCTACGGACACGCTGCGAGCGTTTGCTGCTGGCGCAGACGATGTGATCCGAGCGCCGTTCGTGTACGCGGAGCTGCTTGCGCGAGTGCGAGCCCTTCTGCGCCGGCCGACCGGCGAGATGCCGCCGGTGATCCGCTACGCGGCGCTGACGATCCACACGGCGACGCGGACAGTGATCTACGGATCGACGCCGGTGGAGCTGCGCAGACGCGAGTACGCGCTGCTGCTGTACCTGGCGCGTGAGCCTACGCGCGTGTTCGCCAAGGTCGAACTGCTGCGCGGAGTGTGGGGCTATCCGTCGCAGGACACGACGCGCACGGTGCAGTCCCACGCGTCGCGGCTGCGCCGCAAGCTCGCCGAGGCAGGCGCGACCGGCTGGGTGCCCTCGATCTGGGGCGTGGGCTACTGCCTCGCGCCTCGCGCACAACTACCAACGGGAGGAACACATGGACAACCGAACAGAGCTGATCCGCTTCGGCGAACAGCTCAGGCGAGTGCGCGAGCAACAGCGGCTTACCGTCACTGATTTGGCGGAGAGAAGCGGCATCAGCCCGACGCGAGTAGCCAAGCTCGAGGCCGGCCTGACTGACCCGAGATTCAACGTGCTAGTGGCATTGTCCGATGGCCTGAGCGTTGGACTGTCCGCACTGATCCCCGAGGACGACGAGGAAGGCCAGCAGGCATAGCCAGTCGCGGCGCTGTCAGAGCAGCCGGTTGAACTGTTCGCGGCTGAGCCCGGCGGTGCGCAGGATGTTGCCGAGCGTGCCCTTCTTGATCGGCTGGTTGCCGTGCACCGGGACCGGGATCGCATCTACGCGACCGCGGGCGCACTCCAGCGAGGTCGCGGGCTTCGGCTCATCGACGCACTGGCGCACCAGCCGTGAGGTCGAGCCTGAGACGATCCCCTCCAAGCCGAGCGTCGGGCCGCTGACCGAGCTCGCGCGCTAAACGGTGAGCGGCATCAACGGCGCCCTGCGGATCACCGACCCGCCGGCATCGGGTGCCGGGCGTGCCTACATCGTCGAGCATGGATGCGAGCAAGACGGCTACTCGGCGCTGCAGACACTCGTCGTCCGACTGCATCGAGCAGGCACGCGAGCTCGACGCGATCCGGTGGCCAGCAGCCGCGTCCGGCGCGACCTCGAGCTGATGGCGGAGGAGCATAGCTCCGCGGCCGCTGGGAGCAGAGCGCGACTTTGCGTCGGGACCGACCGCCGCCGGGCAGTCGTCGCCCGCGAGGGCCGACGCATGAGCTCGCGAGGTCGAAACTCGCCTGAGCGGCCGTGCGCGTTAACAACTGAGGCCCGACGCTCGCGCCGGGCCTCTAAGTGGAAGGGTCAGGAGGCAACTATGTTGCGTCAGGACCCTTTTAGATCGTGGCCGCAAAGCGACCTTGCGAGTAGCCTAGCACGCAAATGGCCGCCGCCAACGGATATACCGAGGACGTTCTGGCACGGCTACAGGAGTATTTCTCTCTTGGGGCACCCTGGCAGCGCACGCTCTGGAGCGTAGGCCCTGCCTTTGCTCTGCGCGAGCTCATCGAGAGTGCCGACGGTGTTCAGAACGGCGCGCTCAGCGCGAAGGCTCTCAAGCGGCACGCCGAGTCTGTCGGTCGCATGCTCAGCGACAATCCCGCGGCAGGCGAGGCGAACGCGCGTCGCGAGCTCCTGGTCCTCCTGACCCGGGACGTTTCGGCAGGCGGCGTCAACTACCAGGAGCTCCAGCTCTGGCTTGAGGACGTCGAAGAACACGGCCTGAACCGCTGGGCTGTCGCAGTTGCTCAGCCTGACAAGCCGAGTCGGGAGCAGTTTGCCCGCGCAATCGCATGCGAGCTCTTTCGGGAGGGCTTCTCCGCCCAGCGTCTGCAGCCGTGGATCGCCCGGATGCGCACCGGCACGGAAGTGATCACCGAGCAGGATCTGGTCAGTAGTACGCAGGCTCTCATCGCACCAGGACCAGAAGACCACGAGGTACTGCTGACGTTCGAGCAGCCACTACCTCGCAGTGTTAGCCGGCCGCCGCAGGCGATCGACGCCCCAGCGGTCGCAGGCTGGCTGACGGCACATGAGTTTGGGCGAATCCGCCAACACGGCGGATTGCTGCTGAAGATCAGTGCTCGCGACCGCTACACCGCTGCGCAGTTGGGCGCAGACATCGCTGATCGTCTGCAGGCTCGTGCCTCGGTTGGGACGCGCCACGATCTGCGCTTCCACGACATGATCTACGTGGCCGGACACTCGAGGGCGATCGCGACTCGACGCTCACGGCGCGCGGAAGTACGTGCGCTCGAGCGCCAAGGGCGACTGCTCGACCTCGAGGCCAGCGACAGCATCGATCAAGCGCTCGAGCTGCTGTCGAACCTCAATACGGCACCGGCCCCAGTCGCGGCCGCCGCAGGGTGGTCTGCTGTCGAGTCCCTGCTATCGGGACCTGGAGACGATGACAAGGTGATCACGGCCGAGCGTCTTGCCAACCTCGTCGCCTGCTCCTGGCCTCGCGCTGAGCTCACATCGATCGCGTGGGCCCGCATCAAGCAGACCACTGACCCCGCGAGTTCGATCGTGTCGGAGCTAGCGGGCTTCGGGACGAATCGCGAGCGCGCCGAGAGGGTACTCGCGGCGATCGTCAGCGACGAAGCGCTCGGCCTCTCAAGCCCTGCGGAGCGGCTCGCGCTCACGCGCATGAAGAAACTTGTGGCGGCTCCGCGCCGCGAGCTCTTGGCGGTCCGAGACCAGGCGAGCGATGCGCTGCGCCGACTGTACCGGCAGCGCAATCTCGTCGTCCACGGTGGCATGACGGCGGGTTTCGGCTTGGTGAGCGCACTGAGGACGGCTGCGCCGCTAGTCGGCGCCGGCCTTGACCGGGTGGCCCACGCCGCTCTGACGACCCAACGGGAGCCTCTTGAGATCGCTGCCCGCGCGCAGCTTGAGATTGAGCGAGCGGGAACCCAGGACGCTCCGCTGCTAACCCGCATGCTCGAGTAGCCGGTCGACCAAACACGCTGGCGGTCGCAAGGACCTCCCGATCCGCGAACGGAAGACGCTAGCCGACGCGGGCCCGCGCCCACTGTAACCGAGCCGCCTTCGTCGGCTCGCCTGCCGTTCCCGGCGCTGCGTCTGCCGGCCGTGCAGCCCCGATGGGCTGCACGCTCGCCGTTCGCTGACGCTCACAAGCTCACGCGGCCGGCGGCGCACCGCCAAGCCCGTACAGACCACATGCACGACCCTGCGGGTGCTGTGCGAGCGCTGTGTCCTTGCTGCGCGGGATGACCTGGCTGGAGCCGGACGACCGAGCCGTAGAGAGCGGTAAGGAGCCGCGCGTGTCGCTGGTATAGGGGCGCGCGGAGCCGTAGGGGTGGCGCGGTCGCCGGGAGCGGTCGCGGCCGGGTGGTCACCGCCAGTTGCACCGAGGCGTCGGCTTCGCCTCCTTGTCCGCGCTGCCTCGCCCGGCGCAAAAGTCGGTGGCCGGTCTGAGGCAGTTGGGGTCAGTAGCGGGTGTGAGAAGGCGCAGACCCGAAATTTGGTGGCCGTTTCGGTGGCCTCACGGTCATTGACCGTAGTGGTGACCGCTTCCAGCATTGGTGCCGCGAAAGGCGGCGGCTACGCCCGGTATCTGGAGGGCAAGACCGTCCAGCCCGAGCGCGGCGACTACTACCTGACGCCAGGTGGCGAGCCCGCGCAGGCACCCGGACGCTGGCTCGCCTCGGCGGACACGCTCGCGCAGCTCGGGATCGAGAGCAGCGTCGTTGACGGCCCGGACTTCATCGCCCTTATGGAGGGCCGACACCCAAGGAATGGCGGCTGGCTGCGGCAGGCGGGCGCGGATGGCAGCCGGGGCGGCGGGATCGACGTGACGTTTAGCGCCCCGAAGTCGGTGTCGGTGACGTGGGCGCTCGGCGACGAGCACGAGCGCAGTGTGATCGAGCAGGCGCACCGAAGCGCCGTCGAGCAGGCGATCGAACACATGACTGAGACGGTGCCGACCGTCCGGCGCCGGTATGGCGCCGGGGTGGTGGAGGAGCCTGCACGCGAGCTCATCGCCGCGGAATACCTTCACACGACCGCACGCGGCGTCATGGATGGTGACGCCCCCGACCCGCAGCTGCACAGCCATGTGGTCGTGACCAGCGCGGTCAGGGAGGACGGGCGGATCGTCGCGGTCGCCTCCCGGCCGCTCTTTAGCTCCGCTCGGGAGGTCGGGGCGTTCTATCGCTCCGCGCTCGCGCACGAGCTGTCCCAGCGTGGCTATGAGATCGATGGGGGCACGGGCAAGGAGGGCCGGTATTTCGAGATCGCCGGGGTGCCGCAGGGGTTGCTCGACGCGTTCTCGGCGCGCAGCCGTGAGGTTGCGGCGGCGGCTGAGCGGTTCCGTGCGAAGTGGGGGAGGGCACCCGAGCGCGGCGAGCTGCGGCGGCTGAAGCTGGAGAACCGCAAGGCCAAGCACCCCGTCACCCGAGCGGACCTACAGCGCGTGTGGGATGAGAAGGTCGCACGCCACCGCCACGCACGCGAGCGACACGACAGGCAGCAGGACGGTCGCTCGCGGCGGGAGGGCGCGCTCGAGGATCGCGTCGAAGAACGATTGACCGAGCGCGCGGCGACGTTCAAGCCCGGTGAGCTACGCGCCACGCTGCTGGAGCAGTCCGCCGGCGAACTCGCCCCAGCCGACGCGCTCGCGAGGGCACGGGGGATGGTTGCTGAGCGCCGCGTGCTCCCGTTGGAGGGTGGGCGGATGACGACGCTCGCGGTACGTGCGAAAGAGCAGGCGATCGAGCGCAGGGTCACCCAGCTTGCTCAGCCCGCCGATAGGGACGTGGGCGAGCGGGCGCGCACAGTCGCGGGTGACCAGCTCGCTGAGCGGATCGGATCGCGCCTCTGCGACGAGCAGGTCCACGCGCTTGAGGTCATCACTGGCCCCGAGCGCGCCGTGGTCCTCGTCGGACCGGCGGGCACAGGTAAGGGTGTGGTGATCGATGCTGCCGCTCGCGCCGAGCAGTTGACCGGACATGCGACGTTCGGGATCGCGGTGTCCGGTTCGACCGCGCAGCGTCTCGGTCAGGACTGCCCCGCGCTCGCTGGGCGGACGCTGACGCTCGACGCGCTCGTCGCCAGGGCGCACACCGGCCGGCTGGACATTGACGCGTGGACGACGATCTTCTTCGACGAGGCGGGGATGGCAGACACAAGCAGGCTCGACCGGCTGACCGAGGTTGTCGACCGGGCAGGGGCGAAGCTCGTGGCGATCGGCGATGGCGCGCAGCTTCCCTCGATCGGCGCTGGCGGCATGTTCGACCGGCTCACCGAGATCGCCCCGAGCGCTGCGCTGTCGAACGTGCGACGCACTCTCGACCCCGCCGAGCAGAGAGCGTGGGCGGACCTACGCGCGGGACGCTCGGACCGGGCGATGGCGCACTACCTTCGCCAAGGCCGGCTGCACATGACCGACACCCGCGACCAGGCCGTCGAGAACGCCGTCCAAGACTGGGCCACGCTGACCGAGACCATCCCGATCAGCGAGGTCGCGCTGATCTCCGACGCATCCAACCTGGAGATTAACCGCCTCAACGCTCGAGCTCAGCATTACCGAGCCGAGCGCGGCGAACTCGGCGACATCGAAGCCGAGATTCCAGGTGTGCACTACGGCATCCGTGCCGGTGACCGCGTAGCGATGATCGATCAGCACCACGAGCGAGACGCGGAGCGCGTCGAGAACGGCGCTCGCGGCGAAGTCATCGACATCAACGAGACCGGCGAGGTGCTGATCCAGTTCGACGCCACCAACCAATGGCGAACACTCGCCGGCGACGACCTCGCGCGCCTACGGCTCGGCTACGCCAGCCATATCCATCGTGCGCAGGGCGCGACCGTTACCCGCACGCTGGTCGTGACCGGCGGCTGGCAGACCAGCAAGGAGCCCGCCTACGTCGAGGCATCCCGCGCCCGCGAAGGCACCGACTGGTACGTCAACCGCCAAGACCTCGGCACAGACGGACACGACAGCGACCGCATCAAGCGCCTCGCACGCGACATGAGCCGTAGTCGCACGCAAACACCGTCACTCGCACACCCCGAGCCGCCCGCTTACGGACGGTGGCCAGGGTTCGACCGCACGATCGCAAGCCGCGGCCCGGAGCGTTACGCCCCGCGCCTCCCCAGCATCATCCGCACTCTCCACCGCGCCGCCGAGTCACCAGCACCCGAGCGCTCACGATGAATCCCCATCGAGCCGGGCACGCCACAAGAGATGTCTGGCAGCCAAGGCCACATGGACCCAGAAGGCTGACCGCGGATGACGTGATGACGGCCCGAGATGTCGCACGCCTTCTACACGCGCCAGTTTCAACCGTCGAAGATTGGGCACGCCGCGGCGTCTTGCCAAGCATCAAGATCGGCAGGCGTAGGCTCTACATACGTCAGAACATAGAAATGGCATTGACCGGCCACACGGGGGAAGATCAGGCTAGATGACGAACCGCGGGCGGCCAGCAAAGCCCTTGAGAATGACTGGCGAGCAGACTCTTGGAGTCGCGCAGATGCCGCTCGGCCTTCCGAGATGGCTTCAGGTGTCGAATCGCGCTTCGTTGCCTAGATTCGAGCGCGCACGGCCTGAATGATCTTCAAGAAGACCTCGGGCGGGTCAGTTGCGGTTGTGGCCGCAGCGAACCGATAGACGTCCTCTGACTTTCCACGCCAATCGCCGAACTCAGCCTTATGTCGATCTCGCTGTTCGGAGTAGCCATCCCACATGTTCGTCTCGGACTCCAGGTTGTCGTGGAACACTGCATATTGGGTAGTCACGTCTGTTTGCGGGTAATCCACCGGTGTAGCGCCAAGTCCTCGCAGAAGCTTTTCATTCTCGCGTGGCACCTCTGCCTCCACTTGTGTGGCCTGCGCCGTCCTGTCCTGCTGGCGAAGACGTCCAACGCGGCCGGCGTCGCCGTCGAAGACCACGAAGGTCGGCACCGCTAGCTCCTCGAGGATCGCTTGCGGGATCAGCAAGCTCGTCTTGCCCCTGGCGACGACGACTGCGATCCCGTCAGCGTCCAGCCCGCCGTCGCGATCTGCGATCCCTTGGAAGAAGCCAGCATCACTGTAGCCCTCGACAATGAGAACTGCGCGGGCGAACACTGCCTCGGCGAGTTGTCTACGTAGCGTGATGCGGATGCGCGTCTCAACCTCGTCGGGATTGATTATGTCGGCTAGACGGCGGGTCACTCCCGCGATAGTTGCCTGAGTGACCTCTCCGACCGGCCACTGAGTATTGGCGCGTCTCTGGAAGCGGCGGAGGCGCTCATAGCGGGCAGGATCAATGAAGTGCTCTGAATGGGTGGCGTAAGCGACCTGAATCGAATCAGCGGCGACAAGGCCAGCAAGAGAGGCAGCAAAATGGCGCGCTTGCAGGGGGTGTTGATAAAGCTCGGGCTCCTCAAGTGCCAAGAACAGCGCCGGACGATCCCGGCTGGCTACGTTGTTGTCGTCGTCGGACAGTGGACGCACCGCCGCGAGCTGTTGAACGATCGCGATCAGCAGAGCACGTTGAAAACCGTGACCCTGCCGACCAACAGCAGTCTCAAGACCGCCCTCCGCTACCCTCAAATCTACGCCGAGGCTTGGGAGGCGGATTGCGGGCGGCCGTGCCTCGAGGATCACCTCGCCAGCCGGAACGAGACGGGCAAGCTCGACGCTGATGTCCTGCGCGAGATTTTGTAGCGCCGCGCCGCCCTCGGAAACCATGATCTCGTGCATCTGTCCGATCGTGTTCTCCTCCAGTTCCTTGAGGCGCTGGTTCAAAGCAATCTGGTCGCCGACGGCACGGTCGAGCAGTTGCCGCAGTAGCGTCCCTCGACCATCTCGGGTTTCGGCCTCGGGGTCACTAACGGCGGGCACGAGAACGAAATCGAAGCGTCCGTTAAGGCGGCTTCCGCCAGTGAAGCCAAAGAGATGGGTCGCAGATACCCTCGATTCCTCAAGGTGACCCGGATGGTCGTTTTCCCAAGCCTTCATTGCGTCGTCGACTGCCTGTTGGCTGGCTGCTGTCGGTAGTCCCAGCTCTGGGTGCTGCGTGCGCAACTCGTTGTAGACCTTGCGCTTGTCCATGGCCTTGGTGTACTTCCGGACCTCCTCGAACGCCGGATACGCTTGTCCGCGCCCCGTCAACTTCTCTGACTGCGCCGCTGAGTAGGTACGCCAAAAGGTCGCCTCCTTGCCGACGACGTAAGATCCAAGGGCTTCCTTGTCGGCCGTAGTGAAATCAGTAAAAGTCACGCTTACCGACGCTGTGACGTCCGGCTGACAGCCGGCAAGATCCTCGGGCTCGAGCGTCCCGCCCTCAAAGAACCAGCGCAAAGCGTGCAGCGCCGTCGACTTGCCGGTGCTGTTCGCGCCGACGAGGACTGTGACGTCGTCGAACTCGATTTTAAGATCGCTGAGGCAGCGAAAATTGACGATGTGGGCGCGCGCTAGGCGCATCAGAACCTCCTTTGGCAGTCGGACAGAAGAACGCAGTCGTCACCGGCCGACTTGGCAGGAGCCAAGTCGGCGCGGCCGACGTTTCTTCATGTCGACGCGTGCGTGCGCGTGATGCCGATGGAGACGCATGGACTGAGCGTACCCGGTGAGACTCGATTGGGCAAGCACGTCGACGATCGAGTCTCATGCCGGCGGGAAGTATGATGCTTCAAGCCAAAAGACTGGACTACGACCGTCTAACTGAATACGTGGGGAGATATTAATGTCAGACGCATACTCCATCGTTCGTCAAGCGATCCTTGACAAGGAGCAAATCGTCGCGACCTATCGCGGTCATCGCCGTGAGATGTGCCCACATGTCATCGGGACCAAGGAAGGGCGGCTCCAAGCTTTGTTCTTTCAATTCGCGGGCTCGAGCAGTTCGGGTCTCCCGCCAGGTGGCGCGTGGCGTTGCATCCCGATCGAGGGCCTCAGCGACGTGGTGAGTCAGGCTGGCGCGTGGCACAGCGGAGGGGATCACACACAGCCGCAAACCTGCGTGGATCTCGTTGATGTCGAAGTCGCTTACTGACAGCGCCAACGTATCGAGACGCCGTTCGCGGGCCTTCCCACGTTGTGGACCTGATTCCGGGCAAATGGTCGACCCCGCGTTCGCGCTCTCTGGCAGACGCCGGGCTGTTGGCCCACGCTGAAGACGACGGCTTTAGGCCAGCAGTGCCTCGGAGCCGTCCTGCACGCTAGGCATGAACGCCGCCGTGAACGCCTGCGCCTGCTCGGAGGCCGGCCGTGCATGCAAGTAGCGACTGGTCGTGCTGAGCGCACTGTGGCCCATCGCCTTCTGGATCGTCACGACATCAACGCCGCGCGCCGCCAGAAGCGAACCGAACGTATGCCGAAGGTCATGGAAGCGCAGCGGACGAACGCCAGCAGCGACCTGGGCGCGCTTGTAGCGTCGGCGCAGCGCCGAGCCATCGAGAGGGCGCCCGAACACATTGCAAAACACAAGGTCGTCGGGCGACGTGAAGTGATCGCGCCGGCTCATCCGATCCAACGCGCCAGCGGCCTGGTCAGCGAGCGGCACACGGCGGACACGCCCGGACTTCGTTGACGACTCCACGCCCGCGCTCATCGCACGCGCGATCGTCAGCGCGGACCCAGCGAAATCAACATCGCGCCAGCGCAGCGCCAGCAGCTCGCCCTGTCTCAACCCGGCGTAGGCAGCGACGCGGACGATCTCGGCGTCCTGTTGGTCCTCGACCTGTCGTGCCATGCGCTCTCCCTCGTTGACCGCCGGATACTCCGGATTGCGGTGTCGTCCCTCGGCGAGCGCGCGGGCGATGGCCTCTATCTCCTCCGGCGAATAGAACACGAGGGGAGCTTGGGCTGGCTCGCGGCGCTTGTCTGCTCCGACCACGGGATTCGCGGGCAGCGCGAACGTGGACGGCTTGCATCCGTAGTTGAAGACGGCCGAGACGGCCGAGCGGTACTTGTTGACGGTGGCCGCCGATGCGTCCGTTGCGCTGATCGTCGCCAGCAGCTCGTCAATCTCCCGCGTGGTGATCTTCGCGGCAGGACGATCGCCGAGTGCAGCCACAACGTGTCCGAGCGTCTTGCCTTCGCCGCGCTTGCGCGGCACGCCTGGCTCGCCCAAGACGGTCTCCCGGTCGCGCAGTGTCGAGGGCTTCGCCCCGGCGACGTCTGCCAGCCAGCGCATGTAGGAGTGGGCGACCTCGCGGAACGTGACGCCGCGCGTGAGGCGCTCGTGCTCGACTCGCTCCCGATCGGCGGCATCGGCCACATAGTCGGCCACGAGGCGGGCGGCCTCGACGTGGGCGCCGCGCTCGTCGTAACACCCGTCAGGGACGCGCCCCCGGCGCCGGCCCCATTCACCAGAGCCAGGGTCGCGGTCGAGCCAAGCGGGACCGATGCGGCGCTTGACCTGCTTGCCGTTCAGTCTCCAGAACGCTTCGTAGAAGGGTCTGCCGCGGTGCTCGCGGATGAGGATCGAGGCTTTCGGATCAGGTGTGATCGCCGCAGTCTACACCCGTGGGTAGCGGATGGGTAGCAGGTAGGCCGTGGGTAGCGCTCTGGGTAGCAAACCAGCCAAATCGCACCTAAATAAGCCATGTTGAGCTGACCAAATCGCGCCAGTTTGCGTGCCTCGGGGCGTATTTCACGGCTTGCCATGGCGAAGGTCGAGGGTTCGAATCCCTTCATCCGCTTCTGTGTTGTGTCTCGGGACATCGGAGACAGATGTCGCGGGTGATGGTAGACAGTTCAGGGCTGTTTGAGGGGCTGGTAGTCGCGGCCAGGGCGAGTATGAGCTCTCGGATGAGTTGGCCGGTCGTTGTAGTGGCGGACGGGCGCTCGAGCTGATCCTGGAGCCCTGTGAGCGTGTGGAGGGGCTCTTGGGCAGCCCACCGCGGCTGCCCTCGACGGCCGACACCTGACCTACGCGGAGCGGACAGCTATGCAGTCGTGGTGGACCTTGGGGATGGGCAGGCCATTCGCGTGCATGACTTCCAGGTATGTCTCGATCGCCTCTCGGGCGTTTGTGCGCGCCTCCTCGATCGTCTCGTCCTGCGTGGCGACACTCGGTAGCTCCGGTACGAGCACGCTGTAGCCGCCCTCCGACTCGGCCACCATCACGACATCGAATGCACGCTCTGCGCCTGTGGTCGGCACGCGATCGACTTTGAGCGAGTCGATCCGGGGTATCTTGGCGCGCGCCATGATCACGAAAATATCACCGCGTCTGCGGCGCAGATGCCGTTCGTAGATTGTTACCGCCCGCCGCTCATCGTGGCCCGGTCGGTGCGGGGACCCCGAGCTGGCGGCAGATGCCACGTGCCGTCGGCGGCTTGATCTCACGATGCCGCGGGATGGTGCTGCGCTGCCCTGTAGCTGGGTTCTCTCAGACCTCGTGGTTAGAAGCCTGGCGGGCGAGCCTGCAACCGTGCTCGCCGAGATGACGCTCGAGGTCGCGCTTCTTCACGCAGCGATCTCGACAGGCTCCACAAGTGCCCATCCAGTCGCCGGAATTGCTGCACCGCGCTCGCGCCGATCCTCGAGCACTAGTTCGATCGCCTCGCGCACCATGACTCGGGCTTCGTCGAGTCCCTCTCCCTGTGTGTGCACCTCGGGCAGCTCCTGAACGTGCGCGTAGACCCAGCCATCCCCTGCATCCTCGAAGACGACATTGAACTTGAGCGCGCTCATGTGCAGAACGGTAGCGTGTGCCAGGCTCTGGGCGCCGCACCCGGCAAGGATCGAGCGTTGCGGCCCCTACTCGAGGGTGGCTGACTGAGCCGAGATTCGACGTGCTACATCAGGGTTAGTGAACGCACAGGTACGCGGGCGCCCTACGAGGCCTGCGACATCCCGTTTGTGTCACAGCCGCCGCTCTGCTGCCACTCCCGCAGAAATGCCTCCGCTTCCTCAAGCTCGAGCGGCCGCGCGAACAAGAAGCCCTGCCCGCTGTCGCACTGCTCACCCTGTAGCACCGACAGCTCGTGCTGTTGCTCGATGCCCTCGGCGAGTGTCTCGATAGCCAGCGCCTTGCCGAGCTGGACAAGCGTGTGGATCAGCGTCTCGCCCTCGGGGTTCTCGGCCAGGCGGGAGATGAACGAGCGGTCGATCTTCAGGGCGTCCACGGGGAACTGGCGCAGGTGGGCAAACGACGAGTAGCCCGTGCCGAAGTCATCGATGGCGATGCGCACGCCAAGCGCCTTGATCGCGTGCAGCCGCCGAGCGGTTTCCTCGG
>Ga0102924_1004496_pt1 | contig 14043 bp, 14 predicted proteins | sample PaiPotPPM11metaG_FD_80116 | JGI IMG/M metagenome (GOLD analysis project Ga0102924, IMG submission 80116) | Iron sulfur acid spring bacterial and archeal communities from Banff, Canada, to study Microbial Dark Matter (Phase II) - Paint Pots PPM... ... | reverse complement strand
TTCTGCTCACTGACCGGCTCAGCCGGCGCTCGGCGTTACTATCGGACTCTTCGCCTTCGCGGCAAGACGCATCACCAAGCGCTGCGAGCGCTGGCTAATCGATTGGTCGGGATTCTTCCTGCCTTGAGCATCGCCAGCCTTACTCCGAACAAGTCGCTTGGCCCAGTTCCGTCACGGCTCCCGCTTGACATTTGCGACCGTGGGATGTCTGGTCACTCAAGCTATCGGGGTTGGCCTTTGCCGGTCTCCTTGTGATTGGGCGGTCGGCCAGCTATGGCAACGTCCAGTGGACGCCGACGTTCCATCCGGCTACTCCGCTGATCGTGCAAACCTCGAACCAACCGGGACCGGCGCCGGTCTTGCCTGACGTCAAGGGAGCCGCTGCCGCAGCCCTCAGCAAGCCTGCCGCCGCGGAAGAAGTGATTGCGTTCCATCCCGGGAACAGCGGTGACGGCGGCGATGGAAAGAGCGACGGATCCGGGGATCGGCAGTCAGACCAGCACGATGCCAGCCATGGTAGCGGCCATGGCTCGGGCGCCGTCTCGGCGGCGCACGCGATTACAACCAGTGCCGCACAGGGCAGCGGTCACGGCTCGGGCGCCGTCTCGGCGGCGCACGCGAGTACGACCAGTGCCGCACAGGGCAGCGGTCACGGCTCGGGCGCCGGATCGGCAGCCGGACCAAGCAGTACGAGCGTCAATCAGGGCAGCGGTCACGGCTCGGGCGCCGGATCGGCAGCCGGACCAAGTAGCACGAGCGCCAATCAGGGCAGCGGTCACGGCTCGGGCGCCGGATCGGCAGCCGGACCAAGCGGCAGCAGCGCCAATCACGGAAGTGGTGGCTCAGGTGCCGGCTCGGCGGCTGCGCCAAGCGCCACCAGCGCGAACCAGGGCAGCGGCGGCTCTGGTGCGGGCACCGCAAATGAAACATCGACCTCTGCTGGGGCGGGCAGCGCTGGCAGCACCAACGGCGCAGGAACTGTCAATGAGACATCGACGTCCGCTGCAGGCGGTGGCACGGTCACCGAAACGACTGCCTCTGCCGGCACGGCTAATGAGACCACGTCATCGGCCGGTGGAACCGTCAATGAAACCAGCGGCTCAGCCGCCGGTGGCGCCGGCGGAACGGTCAACGAAACGACGACCTCGGTCGGAGGCGGCGGCGCCGGCGGGACCGCCACGGAAACAACCGGCTCAGTTGGGGCGGGCGGCGGCGGTGCCGGCGGTGGCACGACCGCAGGTGGCGGCGGCGCAGCGGCCGCCACTCAGGCCGGTACGCTCGCGAACACCGGAGGCGGAGCTAATGGCTCATCGATCCCCGGAGCGGGCTTGCTGCTGGCTGGGCTGGTCGCACTCCTCAGCGCGGCCGCGCTCAAGCGACGGGAAATCGTGTCGAAGTTCATGCGGTAAGGCGATGGCGAGAAAACCGTCGGGTTACAAGAAGCGCCCGACGGTTTTCTTTGTCGGCATCTTTAAAGGAATTCGTAAGCTGTGAACGCCGTGTCGGTCAGCTACTCGACGATCAAGGCAATTTCCGAGCCCGCCGCAATTGGTGAGTTGGTCGCGAGCCGCATCCTTGCGCCCGTGTTGCCATCGGTCCATATCAAGAAAGTGCGCACCAAAGAAGGTCGCCGATTCGAGGCGCCAAAGATCCTTTGGAACGTTTACGAGGCCACCTTGGAGCTTCCCGGCGGCCTTGAAGCCAAGAAGCTTTTCTGGACCAAGGCATTTTTTGAAGACGGCGAGTGCGAGCGCTATCGCGCACGCATCGTCAGGTTGCTGGAAGGCCGGAGCGGCAATCCGCTGGACCCCATGGGCTTCGCCCATCACTTCGAGGATCTCAACCTGTTCGTGTTCTTCTTTCCGGTTGATCCCGTCTTCCCTGCATTGGGAACCTTTTTTGATCCCGAGCGAGCCCTGCCTGTCCTCGCACCTCACTTCACGCATCTCCGTCCAGACCTGTCGATCACCACTCTGAACTGCGAACGGGTGAAGTACCTGCCGGAGATATCGCTGATCGTCCGTTTTGAAACGGGCATACAAGAAGAACGTCCCCTGGCTATCTACGGCAAGTTCCAGCACAGCCGTCGAGGGCAGTTCACCTACGAGGTCATGCGTGCCCTTTGGGATTCACCGGCCCGGGTAAACGGTGACCTGCTGGTAGCCGAGCCACTCGGCTACTACCCGAAATACGATCTGCTTTTGCAGTCCGAGTTACCGGGTGAAGAGATCAAGGGCGACCGCCACTCTGACATCTTCATGGCTCAGTGCGAGGCCGCCGGCCGAACCCTTGGGCATATGCACAATTCCGGTATCGAAATAGGCACTCCGCATACGGTTGACGTGGAAATCGACCGGCTTGTTAATCGCCTGGAAGAGTTCAAGATGTCGGGTCCCAGGGTCTATCTCATGCTGCGTGACCTGCTTAAGCAGATCGCCGCGAGGGCCGAGCGGGTTGCACCCGAGGCGCCCGTACCGTCACACGGCGACTACAAATACAACCAGTTTCTTTATGACGGCACGCACTTCGGGCTGATCGACGTGGAGTACTTTGTCCAGGCGGAGCCAAGCTTCGATCTGGGCAAATACTGCGGTCATCTGGCGCCTTCCATTCCCAAGGACTGGTCCGATACGGCTCAAGCGAATGAGGCGCGCCGGGTCTTCCTGGATGCCTATTGCAAGGTACGACCGGAGTACCGCGGCGCCCGCTTTCCAATTTACGAAGCGCTTTCGCTCGCCACCCGGGCCCTGGTGGTGATGTGGTCACAGCCGCGGAATTGGGAATACACCGCTCAGACACTGGTCGCACTTGCATACGAACGGCTCAAGACACGCTGGGGCGAGTAAACAGCCCGAGCGGCCACGAGTCGGTTGCTAGCATGGACTTCCACCGCGCCCCCATCGTCTAGCGGCTAGGACACGGCCCTTTCAAGGCCGGAACGGCGGTTCGATTCCGCCTGGGGGTAGCCCCTCAAAACTGTTCGAGGGATCCGACTGTGTGTGACGGCGTTGCTGGCCAGCGCCGCCGCAGGGGACCGGCGACCGGAACGTCCAAGCTGGTATGCGAAGAGCGCTGCTGGGCGCGATTCTGCTCGTGCACTCGGCTCGATCCCAGCTCGGGCGGACGCACCGGCCGCCGCCCCGATCGTGACGCCGGTTCAGGCGGGCGGCATCCTAGACGACATCTGGAATCGTCGGGAGGACGCGCTCAACCAGCGCAACCGGCCGGTGATGTCGTCAGTCGATGAGGGCCCGGCGCTCGCCCAGGACCTCGCGTGGATGGATGGCCGCGTGCCGTTCCGACCCGGGCTCCTTGGACGGAGCGGGCTGGTTGGCCAGGTCGTCCTGGTGCCGCGGATGCCCAGCTATCCGGCCTGGTTTGTCGCGTCCACCCAGGTGACCAACGCGCCCGATCCCACGGGGGCCTACTCCTACCGGACCGCGGTCGTGGTCGTGGTCCGCGACGACGCGGCGTCGCCCTGGCGCATCCCGTTGATCGTCTTCCTGGCCTTCATCGTGCTTCGACTCCGGTTTCCCGGTCGCCGCCATCCCCACCTGGGTGGGCTCACCGGCCGTGCACGCCTCGTGATCGCGGGAAGCTGGCTTGTACTGGTGGTCTACCTGTCGGTCGTCTTCTTCCTCACCGCCGGCTGGCTCACCTGATCCCGGCGATCGAACGGTTTAGGTTTGCGCTAAAGGTGGTATAGTTCCTCGCGACCCCCCAAATTTGGGGTCACCCGCTCTCGGTTCTCCTCCCCGTCACAGTACGGTGTCCTGCAGACCGCGGTCATTAAAAGAAAGGTAGAGGGGACCGAGGAGTACCCTCTTGACCACGACGTTTGCTGACCTGGGCGTAAATGCCCGCCTACTGACCGCACTTTCCCGCAGCTCGATCGATAGCCCTGTCCCGGTTCAGGTCGAATCCATTCCGCCGATGCTCGCCGGCCGTGATGTCGTCATCCAGGCGCCGACCGGCTCTGGCAAGACCCTCGCCTTCATGCTGCCGCTTGTCGAGAGGCTGATCGCGGTCGGCGGACCCGGGCCTCGCGCTCTGGTCGTCACCCCGACCCGCGAACTCGCCATCCAGGTGGACCGTGTCTTCCAATCGCTCAAAACTGGCCTCAAGTCGGCGCTAGTCTACGGTGGCGTCGGCTACGGCACCCAGGAGCTCGCGCTCCGCCAGGGGGTTGACGTCGTGATCGGCACCCCCGGCCGCATCCTCGACATGGTCTCGCGGCGCCGCCTGGCCTTGAGCCGGGTGCAGCTGCTCGTCCTCGACGAGGGCGACGAGATGCTCGATGCCGGCTTCGCACCGGACGTCGAACGCATCATCGAGATGACCTACCAACCTCAGATCGTGCTGGCCTCGGCCACCATGCCCGAGTGGGTCAGCCGGATGATCACGCGTCACCTCGACGATCCCGTACGGGTCGTCGTGCCGGGCGCCGCCGAAGAAACTCTCGAACATGGCTTGCTGCGCGTGAGCCGGCCCGAGAAGCTCCGAACCCTCAGCCGGTTGCTGCGCAATCACAAGGGCTCGGCGATCGTCTTCGGCCGCACCAAGCACGGCGTTCGCAAGCTCAGCCGGGATCTTCGCAACCTCGGTCATGACAGTGCCGACCTGCAGGGCAATCTGTCGCAGAATGTCCGCGATCGCACCATGGACGCCTTCCGTGGGCTGCGAACCAACGTCCTGGTGGCGACCAACGTTGCCGCCCGCGGCCTGGACATCAGCCACGTCGACCTGGTGATCAACTACGACCTGCCCGATTCGCCGCAATGGCTGACCCACCGCGTTGGGCGCACCGCCAGGATGGGCGTCAAGGGCCGAGCCCTGACCTTTCTGACTCCCGAGGATGAGTCGGCGTGGCGGACACTGCGCCGTCAGGGCGCTCCCGCCCTCCCCGAGCTCGACGTCGCGCATCTGCTGACCGAGGGTGACTGGCGCTACATTGCCGCCTCGCTGGTGGAGCCCATGGCTGCGGCCCCACGCGGACCGCGACCGGCGCGGGCGGGCCAGCAGACCTGGCATGGCCGTCCCCGGCGTCGCCCGCGAGGGCCATATCGGTCGGACCAGCGGCAGGCCACAGCCGGCGGCTAATCTAAGCTAAGGGTTGGGGGGCGACAGTACAACGGGGTGAGCTGATGGCTAAAAGCTCGGTAAGCGAAATCCGAACGACCCAGGGATTTGACTTCATCCGCGAGCTCGGCCAGCAGTTGCGCGTCGATAGCATCCGATCCAGCACCGCCGCCGGCTCCGGTCATCCCACCTCGTCGATGTCCGCGGCCGACATGATGGCGGTCCTGATTACGCGTCACCTCGTCTACGACTGGAACGATCCGAACGCGCCGACCAACGACCACCTGATCTTCTCCAAGGGTCACGCCTCGCCCTTGCTCTACGCCATCTACAAAGCGGTCGGGGTGATCAGCGACGATGAGCTGCTGACCTTCCGCAAATTTGGCTCGCGTCTCCAGGGCCATCCGACGCCGATCCTTCCCTGGGTCGATGTCGCGACCGGGTCGCTCGGCCAGGGGCTGCCGATCGCCGTCGGGGTCGCCCTCGCCGGCCGCAAGCTCGATCGCCTCCCGTATCACGTCTGGACCCTCACCGGCGACAGCGAGCTGGCGGAAGGCTCGATCTGGGAGGGGCTCGACAAAGCCGGCTACTACGGGCTCTCGAATTTCACGGCGATCTTCGACATCAATCGCCTCGGTCAGCGGGGACCGACCGAGTACGAATGGCAGACCGATGTCTATCGGGATCGGGTCCAGGCCTTCGGCTGCCGCGCGATCGTCATCGACGGCCATGACCTGGAGCAGATCGACGAGGCCCTGCAGCAAGCGCGAGAGGCGACCGGCAAGCCGACGGTCGTGATCGCGCGGACGATCAAGGGGAAGGGCTTCAGCGAGATCGAGAACAAGGACGGCTGGCACGGCAAGGCCCTCCCGCCTGACATGGCGGAGCGCGCCATCGCGGAGCTTGGTGGCATCCGGCACCTGCGGGTCGACGGCCTGAAGCCCGAGCCCGGGGAGGCGGCCATCAAGGATGCCCGGGTCGACATCACCCTCCCTACCTATAAGAAGGGGGAAAAAGTCGCCACCCGCAAGGCCTACGGCGATACCCTCAAGGCGCTGGGCGCTCGGCCGACGGTGGTAGCGCTGGACGGCGAGGTGAGCAACTCCACCTTTGCCGAAGAGTTCGCCAAGGCCTATCCCGACCGGTATTTCGAGATGTTCATCGCCGAACAGCAGCTGGTCGCGACCGCCGTGGGCATGAGCGTGCGCCATTACATTCCGTTCGCGTCGACGTTTGCGGCCTTCCTCACCCGTGCCTATGACTTCATTCGCATGGCGGCGATCTCGCAGGCCAATATCCGGCTCTCCGGATCGCACGCGGGCGTCGAGATCGGGGAGGACGGGCCGTCCCAGATGGCGCTGGAGGACCTGGCCATGATGCGGGCGGTCCATGGATCGACCGTGCTCTACCCGTCCGATGCGACGTCGACCGCGCACCTGGTCAAGGCGATGGCCGACCAGCACGGCATCAGCTACATGCGCACCACGCGAGGCGCCTACCCGGTGCTCTACGACGACGGAACCAAGTTCCCCATTGGCGGCTCGAAGCTGGTCCGCAGCGATCCCAACGATCGGGTGGTCCTGATCGGGGCGGGGGTGACGCTCCACAATTGCCTCGCGGCCGCTGACGAGCTCGAAGCCGAGGGCATCAAGACGCGCGTCATCGACCTCTACAGCGTCAAGCCGGTCGACAAGGTGACGCTGCAGGAGGCGGCGGCCCTGACGCGGGGCCGGTTGGTAGTTGTGGAGGACCACTACCCGGAGGGCGGCCTGGGCGCAGCCGTGATGGAGGCGCTGGCCGCCGACATGGATCCGCCGCGGATCGTGCACCTCGCCGTCCGAGGCCTGCCCGGTTCGGGAAAGCCGACGGAGTTGATGGACAAGGCAGAGATCTCCGCTCGCCACATCGTCGCCGCAGCCAAGCGACTCTACGGGTTATAGGGAGGTAAGGAATGGCCGTTCTGAAAATCCTGGAGCTGGTCGGGACCTCGAAGGAGAGTTGGAGTGATGCGGCCCGTGAGGCCGTCAATGAGGCGGCGAAGACGGTTCGCGGTATTGAGACCGTTGAGGTGGTACATTCGAGAGCCGTCGTCCAGAACAATCGTCTAACCGAGTACCAGGTGCAGGTCCGAATCGGCTTCCGTATCGAGCGAACCTCCGGCGCTGCCTCGAAGAAAAAGGCGTAGGGTAAGCGACCAGCATGCTGCGAAGCCTCTTCGGCTCAAAGGTACCTGCGCGCGTTTTCATGCCTCCGGGGCTCACGCTCCCGAAAAGCGCCGTCCAGGCTCACCGGCAGCGGCACCCGGCCGCGCTGGGCCAGGCCAAGGCGGGGCAGACCCAAAATTTCATCGTCTTCTCTGATGGAACGCCGTCGGGCGATGCCGCCGCGCAGGCGATGCTCGACAGCGCCGAGGCGGACTATGCGGCGACCCAGGTCTGGTTCGGCGGGCTGACCCCACCCGGCTTGCCCTTTTACGTCTACGCCGATCCCAATGCCGGCGGCGCCTACCACATGACGTGCGCCGGCACTGACGTGCACGTGCTGTCCGACGCGGTCCGTGCCCCAGGCTTCCTCACCGCGGAAATCGTCGAGGTCTTCGAGGCCGCCATCAATAACGGCTGGGACTGCGCTGTGACCAACGGCGAGTCACTGTCGCGGGTGCTGGCCTTCGAACGGCATCCGGAGATCGCCGAGGAATTCAATCCCACCGAGCAGGATTGGTGGGCCCAGGGACACCGGGATTACGTCAACGACAACTCTGCCGGCGACACCGACCAGATCGCGGCCGGCTGCGGCGACCTCTTCCTTTACTACTTGCACGCCCAGCTGACCTTCGATTGGACGACCGTGTGCGGAGCCGGCGGTCCGACACTCGGCGCGACCTACCAGTCGCTGACCGGCTACGACCCGCAGCAGGGGTTCAGTGATTTCGTCGCGGCGTTAAGCACCATCGACCAGGGCGGCACCCTCGCGCTCCCTCCGTCCGGGAACCCCTTCCCGATCAAGACCTGACCGACCAGGGAGTCGACCCGACGGTAGTCCGTGTCAAATGGTAAGCCGCCGCTGCCTCGAGGAAGGCACAGACAAGAGGATGCGGGTCGTCTGGTGTAGATCGACCCTGCGGTACGAACAGAGTCGCTATGAAGAATGGGTGTTCCGGGATCTCAAGGATGCGGGCCTCGTTGTCCCTATCCACGGCGACGATTCTGAGGCCACCGTCGTCGATCAATTGCTGGTGGGCTGGATTGAGCCCGAAGTTGCAGTAGTAACGCTCGTGTGCCGCCAGCGCGCCGTAGAACCCGGACGTCCGCGATCCGCGCGTGATCTCTATTGACATCGTTTTTCCGGCCAGCGAACGGGAAAGCGGGGTGACAAACAGGTTGGAGGCGTAGGGATCGTATTCGGCGTGTTGGGCATCCCTGAAGCCCAATACGTTGCGGGCGAACTCAATGACCACGTGCTGAAACCCAGCGCATGTGCCAAGCAACGGCACACCCTGCTCGCGTGCGATTTGAATTGCCTTTAGGGCACCGTCCATACTCTTGTACGGGCTGCCAGGTGCGATCCAATATCCGGCCGCCGCTGATAGTGTCTTGCCCGCTCCCTGTTCCAACTTAGGTGTTGGAATCCAACGGGCTTCAGCCTCGATGCCGGAGTGCTGGGCGGCGTGACGGACCGCGCCATCGGTTGCCCTATGCGGTTCGAAGCTCGGGTCGAAATCGCCGACGACCGCGATCCAGAGCTTGTTGATGGCCACAGCCTACAGAAGGCTCAATACGGCAGTTCGTCTTCCTCCATGCCGAAGTGGTGGCCGACCTCGTGGCGCATGGTTTCCTGCACCTGCTCAGCCAATTCCTGCTCGTCGGCCGCGATGTTCTCGTGGTTGCGCTGATAGAGGATAATGCGCCCCGGCAGCCCGTGCTCGAGCACGGTGGCACCCTCGTAGAGCCCGAGCACGTCGGGATCTTCGCCCTCGCGGACGGCGTCCAGGTCGGGCAGGTCGTCGACCACGATCATGGTGTTGGTCAGCTGTGCCTGGAAGGTTTCCGGGATGGCGGCGAGCGCCACCTCAGCCAAGCGGGTGAACCGGCCGCGCTTGACGCGGTAGGGGACCGGGAAGACATCCGGTCGCAGCTCGGCGGCCCGCCCAAACGCCGCAAGCGCGTCCTTTTTATCAAGCCAGACGCTCACCCGCCCGAGGAGATTCCAGGTTGCGGCGTCCTCCTCGCGCGTCAGCGCCTGCTGCGCGAAATCCGCCGCGGCGGACATGTCGGCGGCACGGTAGGCGAGTCGCGCGGCGAGCCGGAGCCATCCCGGGTCCACCGGCTGCCGCAGTGCCCGCAGCTCCCCCAGCGCCTCGGAAAACCTTTCGGCAATCGTGTCGATCGCGCCGTCCGCGTCACCGTCGCGAGCCTGTTGTAACGCCTTTACGACCCGGTCTCGAAGCCCTGGCCGGCCACCGCCCAACCACCGGCTAAGCGGCATGCGACACCGCAGCGACGGCCTGCAAGCCTGCCTGCGGGACCTCGTTACACCCGCAATGGGCCAGCAAACGACGATGAATGCCCACGACTTCCAGAACCACGTGTTGAAGCGCTTGACCGCGCTCCGCCCGGGGTGGACGGTCAAGAAGGGGCCGGAGCCGTTTCAATTGATCATTCGCCGTGTCCAGGAAAGCGACTTGCGGTTCAACCTGGACAGCTTCTATCAGCAGTACCGCGAACAACCGTCGGCGCTCGACCGGCTCTTTGCCGCGCGGTTGCGCCGTCTCGACCAGGAGTGTGATAGCGAGGCAGCGTTCGGGGCGCCCCTGATCCTCCCGGTTCTGCGCCCGGCGAGCTTTCTCGAGTCGGCCGGTGGCCCGGTCGTCTACCGCCGCATGCTCGGCGACATGGTCGTCACCTACGCCGCCCATTACGCGCAGGGCATGCGGTACCTGCTGCCCCAGGACCTGACGGCCTGGAACGTCGGCCGCGACCATGTCGAGGTGATCGCGCTGTCCAACCTGGCCTTGATGTTCCGCAACGGGATGAAGTTCACCGGCCTCGAAACCGACAAGAACGGTCGCGCCCAGATGCTGATGCTCAGCTACGTCGACACCCGTCCGTACGGGGCCGCGCTGATGCTGCTGCCCGAGGTCTGGGCCTGGCTGGAAGAGATGCTCGAGGATATACCGGTCGTCGGCGTTCCGGAGCGGGGCTCGCTGATCGCGGCCGGCCAGCGCGCCCAGCTGATGGGCCGGTTGCGCCACGACGTCCAGGAACGGCATCGTGAGGCCGCCTTCCCGGTATCGGACCACCTCTACTGCGTCGAAAACGGCCGCATCCGGCAGTTCGCCCGCTAGCGCAGCTGCGTCGCGCAGCCTGCTGCTAGGGATAACCACCGTAACCGGGGTGCGGATCGACGTGCTCCCGCGGACGCAGGAGCAGGGCAAGGATGAGCCCGGTCCCAAAGCCACCCACGTGGGCAAAGAACGCAACCCCGCCGCCGATCGCCCCGATGTTGAGAAAGGCGTTGAGGGCCTGCAGCGCGATCCAGTAGCCGATGAAGACGTACGCGGGTAGCGTGAAAATGAAGAACGGGACGACGAAGGTCAGGATGCGCGCCCGCGGGAAGTAGAGGACGTAGGCAGCCAGCAAGCCGGAGATGGCGCCGCTCGCCCCCAGCATCGGGATCGTTGAGTCGGGGGTGATGAAGATCTGCAGCAGACTGCCGGCGATCCCGGAGGCGAAATAGACGACCAGGAATTTCAGTTCCCCCAGCTTGTCTTCCACGTTATTGCCAAAGATCCACAGAAACAGCATGTTGCCCGCGACGTGCAGCAAGTTGGCGTGCAGGAACATCGAGGTGATCAGGGTGCCGAGGTGCCGTCCGGCGGTGATGTCGGCCGGGATGACGGCATATTGGGCGATCGCGCTCTCATCCATGACCGGGTTCTGGGCGAGATAGAAGTAGACGCCGAAGTTGATCAGGATCAGCCCCCAGGTGAGCAGGGCCCGACGGCGCGGCGGGTTGTAATCGCGGATGGGGAGCATGGGGGTAAGGCGATTCTATGGACTCTGCGCGCGCTCCCGTAGACTGCCGATAGGGTCCTCTCGATGTCTTCCAAGCCCCCACCCTGGCTCGATCCAAAACCGGCCAATGTCGGCACCCTGGTCCGGGGCTTGCTGGCACTGGGCGCCGTATTTGTTGGCGTCTTCGCGCTGATGCGGGGCAACGCGAATGCCGGGATCTTCGTCGTCCTCGCGGTCGTCTGCGTTGGCTTCGCCCTGGTATCGCTGTTCGCTCGAGGCCTGCAGCGCTTCGGCGGTAGCGTCCTCACCCGCAGCGGTCGCACCGAGCGGGAGCTCCTCATTGGCGGCCTGCTGCTGACCGCGCTGCTCACCCCCTGGTCGACCGCGATCCCTCCGGTGCACTGGCCGCAGCGGTTTGGCTGGCAGTCCCCGCTCGCCCTGGTCATCGTCGCCGCGCTGGTCATCGTCCGGGTCCACCGGCTCCGGCGCTATCGCCTGCCGGCCATCCTTGTCGCCGGTGTCGGTCTGCTGGCCTGGATCGCCTGGGTCAGTGCGCAGCTGCTGACGCCGGCGTTTCGAAATACCGGCTTCCCGTTTCTTCCTCTCGACCTGCTTGGCGAAGGCTGGTCGATCGCGCTGCTGGCCTTTATCGTCACGGTGGATGGGACGGCGATCGAAGGGGCGGCCGACGACCACCCGGCCCAGCCGGGAGAGGTCTGGCCCTTCGCGCTGGTCCCGGGAATGGGACTGGTGCGGATGTCCTACACGGCGCGAGGCCGCCTCTGGTTGGCCGCCGCGGCCTTCGCGGTGTTCCTCGTGCAGGCCAACGGCATCGATTGGGCGGAGTTTCAGTACTACGGTTCGCTCGGCAGCCTGCCCGAACCGCAGCCGCGAGGCGCGGTCCTGATCCCGGTAGCGCTCGGCATCGCGATCTGGCTCGCCTCGCTGTGGGACACTCGCCGCAAGCTCCGGCTCGAGCGCGCCGAAGCGGCCTCGCTGGGCCGCTCATTCGAACGGCGCGACCCGACCGCGGTCTGACGCTTGTTACTCGGCCGTGACCGGATTGTCGCCTCACGCCGACTCGACCCGATAGGCCTGTTAACAAACCGCTGATAGCCTCACAGCGTCGTGCCCGACACGCGCGCGCTTTTTTCACGCCGGTACAGCCGGCGATCCTTCCTCGACCGCGGCCTGCGCATCGGCGTGGGAGTTGGCGGCGGCGTCGCCCTGGCTTCGCTGCTCGATGCCTGCGCCACCGGATCGGGCGCCACCGCCCCGACGCCCCCGCCAGGCGCAACCGTCATCCGGTCCTTGCTCTTCGACCAGGTTGGCTACGACCCCACGGTCCTGCAGACCCTGGCCAACAAGTTCCGTAGCCTGCACGACGACAAGGTCTTCGTCTCGATCGAGACCGCGCATTACCGCGAGCTGTACGAGAGCATCCTGGCGGCCGGGCTCTCGAAGCCGTCCCCCTACGACGTCGTCGCCCTCGACCAGGTGTGGGTGCCGGAGTTCGCGAGTCGCAAGCAGCTGCTCAGCCTCAAGGACCAGATCCCCGATGACGCTCGCTCCGACCTGTTACCGAGCCTGCTGGACGCCTTCTCCTATCAAGGCACAACCTGGGCGATGCCCCAGGTTCTGAATGTTCAGAGCCTCTACTACAACAAGACGCAGCTGCAGGCAGCGGGCTTTCCGGACCCTCCCAAGACGCTGGAGGACTGGTACGCGCAGATGACGGCGGTCCGTCGCCGCATCACGCCCTTCATCGATTCCTGGGCGCAGGATGAGAGTCTGACGTCGGACTTCGTCCGGCTGACGGCGCAGTTCGGCGGCGACCTTTTCGACGCTGCCGGTAAGCCGCAGCTCCAGCAGCAGCCGGCCCTGCGCGCCGCGGCCTTCATGCGCCAGCTGATCGACGAACGCCTGGTCGCACCGGAGATTGCGGCCAGCACCGAGCCCGACGCGATGCGCGGTTTCCTGTCCGGCGGGGTTGCGTTTAACACCAACTGGAACTTTGTCTGGGGGTCGATGAACGACTCGACCTATTCGCGCATCGTCGGGCAGGGTGCGGTCGCCCCCGTCCCGGCGGCGGCCTCGACCGGCAAAGCGGCGGCCTCCGTCAGCGGCTTCCTGGGGCTCGGCGTGCTGGCCAACAGCGCCCACGCGGAGCTGGCGGTCGAGTGGCTTCGCTACCTGACCAGCCCGGAGGTCCAGGCGCCGCAGACGGCTGAGCTGCCCATCTGGACCTCGCTCCAGAACTCCGCCGAGATGCGCAAAGCAAATCCGCAAATCAACGTCTTCTTGACCAACCTGGCGAATGCGCGGCCGCGCCCCAAGCTGGTCCACTACGTCGAGGCCTCGTCGGTGCTGCAGCGTCACCTGCACGACCTGGTGCTGGGCACGGTCACCCCGTCGCGCGCGATGGCCGATGCGCAGACGGAGCTCGTCGCACTCCAGGCGCGCTTCGCCAGCTAACCGTTTCTCGTCGGCCTACGATGGGAAGGGCATGCCATCCGACGTCGCCGGCTATCGATATGGCCTGATCGAGGCCGTCCTCTTGCTGCTGCTGCTCCTCCTCGCCTTCGGCGCCATCACGGTGATCGCCCGGGACCGGTGGCTCGCGCTTGGCCTGATGGAGTCCCTGCTGGCCCGCCTGGCGGCCGCCACCGTGCTGGCCTCGATCGCGGTCGGTGGGTTGAGTGGCGTCGTCATCAACCTGCTGCAGGGAAGCGCCTTCTCGGACACCACGCTCTCCGCCTCAACCGCGCGAGGGCAGGCGCTGCTCGGGATCGGGCTCACGCTGGCCGTCACCGTCGTCGGCATCATCCGAATCGAGGCCTATCACCGCCGCATCGTGAGTCCGGCCGCCCCCGAAGAGGATGCGGACTGGAAGGTCGAGCCGCCGGAGATCGCCGGCCGCCGTTAGTCATTGCACCCCCCTCTGGGGGAG
>Ga0102924_1004494_pt1 | contig 14048 bp, 11 predicted proteins | sample PaiPotPPM11metaG_FD_80116 | JGI IMG/M metagenome (GOLD analysis project Ga0102924, IMG submission 80116) | Iron sulfur acid spring bacterial and archeal communities from Banff, Canada, to study Microbial Dark Matter (Phase II) - Paint Pots PPM... ... | reverse complement strand
GTAGTAAACAACCTAAGAGTGGATCTTAAAAAGGGCGTATCGATAGAGACGAAGTTGAATAAGAATGATCAAAAAGACGATAATGGCATAGAGATAGACGCAGACAAAGCTCGTATTAGTCAGGTACTAAACAACATCGTTGGCAACGCAATTAAATTCACAAACGGAGGAGTTATAAGAGTAGAAAGTAATGTTTTTCCCGACCAGAACAAGATTGAAATTAAGATTAGCGATACTGGCACAGGCATCTCGGAAGAGATCGTTCCAAAGCTGTTTGGCAAATTTGTAACAGAAAGCGCTAACAATGAGAATAAGCAGGGAACTGGTTTAGGGCTATTCATAAGTAAGGCAATAATAACAGCTCACAAAGGAGAAATTACTGGATATAATAATAGAGACGAGCGTGGCGCTACATTTACGATTGTTTTGCCTATAAATACGGATAATAGTATGGTACGAAAGTAAGCCTAGCTTGGCTATGGTACCAATATCATTGTTTCTCGCAAAAAAATTTCGAAAAGCTATATGCTACTAGAGTCAGCAAACCGGGTCCTACATAAACAACCACGCTAAATTTGCAATCCGAGTTCGCTGGTCGTAGACACTATGATGATGACAAAAAAGGGGATAAATGGGACAATGGGGAGAGCGGAATAATTCTGATCCCCAGTTTTAGGTAGAACGGCAGAATTGGGCCGAATATACATAAGCTCATGACATGATTTCAAGTAAGTTCAAATAATCTTACATCTATATCCGCTAAGATTTTCGTCTTTTATCAGAAGATATCTAAATATATTGTTGCGGCTACCTTAAGAGATTGATTATCTTATGAAATAATGAGTATGATACACAAAAATCCATATTTGATGGGCATAGTGGCTGCAGTAGCAGTGTTCGGTATCACTACTGCGTCGCTTTCGCTTTCAGTCATAGGCTTGTCAGCCAATACAGTGCCGTCAGATATAAAGAATTCGTGGCTTTCGTTCGGAGGTCCTAGTACTGGTCCGGCTATCTTCAGTGGAGTTACAATACCTCAGGCGGTACAACAGATGGAAAAGTCGACGCACGAAAATGTGCAACTAGCAATGGTGAACAACCCATACCTGGCATCCGCGGTTCCTATAAAGATTGGCACATTGACATTAGCTAAAGCAATAGAACAAATGAACTACTACCAACAAACAGGTCCGAATACAGGGTCAGGCATCATAGCGTTAAGTGGTGGCGAACTCGTAAATCCGTTTGGTGGAATCCATAGCGTATCTTTTCACCACTTCGACATACCTGCTAATTCATGGCTTGACTTCAACTAGAATGACGTAGGGCCCAAAAACGAGAATACTTCCCTCTTTTTTTTATTTGAACTTTACGTATAATTATAAAGATACACTTTTAATGCTAATAACATAATATTCAGTTTGTTCGTGTCAATCCTTATTATGAAGGTTCGCTAAGGTTGTTTGTCGTATCCGGATAACGATCATGGAAAACAATTATAGGCGTGGTATATCGTCTAAGTCGATCTTCATTATATCCTTTTCAGTGACAACTATTGTGTTATGGATTGGAATCGGTGAATATGTTTGGCCATTCATCTCTAACCATGTTTTGGCAACAAGACTTGCAACAACAACCACATCAAATGAGCAATTTGGTAAGGTCGGAGCTCAAACGTTCCCTTCCATGGCTAAAGTATGTTTGGAAGGATCTTACAATCAATTGAAGACGTTGGAATGTTCTACCGATACACGTTTACAACCTTTGATAAGCTTCTTAGTCCTACCTTAAGACTCGATTACCACTTAGCAGATCGTTCTAACTAGCTAAATCTAGTAAGAATTAACTTCAGGAACCTCGTATCTATGTATGTCACACTATGCATCCGTGCTCTCGTAACCTCTTTGAACCCATCATCATTCAAAGCCTAAAGATATGCGTTATCCTCTATCTCGACTCTACGATCTTGATCGTAACTGGCCACGCAAGCCTTTTGACCCTAGGATCTTTCGATATAACCGTCGCAGCTAATAAAAACTCCATACTATTTATTATTCTTTGTCTTAAATGCGTTACCAGGGACTGACTTGCCGTCAAACCGTTAATCTTCAACGGCAATTCCGTTCTCAGGAATATACAATAACTTGTTTTATAAATCGTGAATTACCGGGCTTATGTTTTAAAAGCTTTTATAAATCTTAAATCTGAATCTAATTATTACGAAACGTCGTATAAAAATTATATCTACAACTTAAAGCATTTGGTACTACGGATTGAAGAACCTGCGTAAAAATGGTTAGCAAACAAACCCGTATCATTACCGGAGCATAATAACCTATTTTCCAAAAAAGATGTCATATTACACTGGGTCATTGCTCGCTGCTCAGGACCGGCAGGCTAAAGCTAAATGTAGCTCCCTTTTCTCCAATTGTCTTACTACTATTATTTTCAGCCCATATTCTGCCACCATGTCCTTCAACTATGCTTTTTGAAATAAACAGTCCAAGCCCTGTACCTTCAAAAGACTTAGTAGCAAACTTTGTAAATAATTTGGGCAAAATTTCAGGATCTATTCCATTTCCAGTATCCTTGACACTAACAATAATTTCTTGTTGATTTTCATTCTTTTCAGCAACGACAGATATCGTACCTTCTCGAGTAAATTTAATGGCATTACTTAGGAAATTAGAAATAACTTGAGCAAATCTATGTTTGTCTGCTTCTACTAAGACAGTATAGTGGACAGGTTTGTAAAATAATTTTATTTTGTCATTGGCTCCACTTAGCCTAATCTGGTTATTACAATCTTCTATGGCATTTGACACGACTCCCTTTAGATCGAATCGTTCTTTGTTTAATACTAACGACTTGCTCTCTATCTTTGCGACATCCAGAATGTCATCTGCAAGTTGTCCTAACCTTATCGCATTCCTAACGATCACATCTAGATATTCGTCCTTTTGTTTGGGGTCTAATTTTCTGGAACGAAGAATTTGTGTAAGGCCAAGTATGGGCTGGATAGGAGTGCGCAATTCATGGGCCGCTACATCGATAAATTCCTTCTGGAGTTTATCTTTAAGTTTCAACTGCTGGTTAGCTGATTTGAGTCGGTCATTCGCCAGCTCCATGCGGCTATTTGATTGCTTTATAACCTCGTATAACTGAGCTTGATTCCACAGAATTTCAAATATAGAGACGTAAGATAAAACACCTGCCTTGCTATTGGAATAAGTCGATAATCCTATCGCTTCATGGAAAGTCTTTTTTGAGTCATCTCTTAGCTCCATTACTAAGGATGCTTTCCTATCAACTAATAGAATTGTGGCTTTAGTACCTGAAACTTGTTCAATATATTTTACGTCTATGTGATGATAGAGTTCTTGTTCCGAGTTTCGTAATGCATCTTCGACTAAATCAGATGAATGCATCAGGACTCTAATTTTTAGATTAACGTCTCTTGGAGCCACCTTCCTTAACGATTCTATTATGCCTATTTTCTCGTCACGAACCAAAACATTGATAGTGGGAAGTATTAGCAATATTTCTTCCGTAGCAGATTTTAGCAGACTCAAGTATAGCTCCTGTGCCCTAGTAGGATTTCGGATAACTTCGATATCAGCCAAATCAGTACCTGTTTCAATGTCCGTCAATCTATCTGCAGCATCGACGCCATTTTTCCAAACCTTTTCAAATATTGATTTGTAATGATTTATGTGAATAGGTTCATTGCTAACCAGCAGGCCTTGCACCATTTTACCACCTTCCATCTTCTCGATGGTTGCTTGGAATTCCTTGTCTGTTATAGTAAAACTCATCGGTGTCAAATCTTTAGTGTGCCTTATCTGCATCTGAGATCTCAGAAATGTCTTGACTAGATCTACATTACCTTCGTCTATACTAGTAATCCATCTGATGCCCTTATGCTCTCCTTTTTTGTATTTTTCCAGTACCTTTTGATTCAAGTCAAAGAAGTTGTTGTAGACCAGTTGTAATCCGCCGGATTGCGAGCAAACTAATATCTCGTTAGAGGTTTTAATCGCATTCTCGATTTTCTTGAGAATTGCATCTTTATCCTCTAACAATTTAGTTTCGTAGCGAACCGCACCTTCTTCAACTTCCCTTATTCGCTGTTCAGCTGGTATTGCTTTACTCCAAAAGGTGTCGAAGATGTATTGTTGCTGTTCTAGAACTTCCTTTACGTTGCTGTAGATAATTTGTGATGCTATTTTTCCTTCATCATACAATATTGCTGGAGCAAGATATTCTCTCTCGTTTATCATAAAATTGGCTTTGATTCCATCTAAATGGCGGAACTCATCGACAATCTTCATTAGCTTTTTGCAATGATCGATATTATCATTGGTAATTTCAGTGAGATATCTTAATTTTATACCCTGACTTTTGGCTTCAAGAAAGCATTTTTTTATTGCATCGATTTCAATGGCTAATCGTGGTCGCGTATAGTTCATGCATGTATCAATTCTTTGCTTTGTTTTAGAGAAGAATCGCAACTCTGTAAGGAGTACACTATCACTGCCGTGCAATACTTTTGTCGCACTACTGCCTACTTTGCTATTTCTCATGCTGTTTCAACTCATCCACCATTTCGAATGACACATACATGGATTCAATGCCTCGAAGAATATTAATTGTCGGCGTGCTTAAATTCCTATTCCCTCCACTTATTCTCCCCGCAATAGTATAGACCAAGCGTATCAGCCGCACTAGGTTCTCCCTTTTGAAACCTCGAATAGGTATTAAATCCAATGGTGATACGTTCGTTGAGATTTTGAACGTGACTACTTGTCCAATTCTTGATATGTCGTACATCGCATAGATGCATTCGGGATATCCATCCCATTCTCGTTCAAGCACTTATTTTTAACTCCTTTTTCTTCTCTTGTTTTTGTCCGGAATCCGATAAGAGATGTTGGCTACTCCCTCGTCTAGAAATTATTGCAGCCCGTAAATCTTAGTCGAAGATAAGCACAAGAGCGTCAAAAAACCTAGCATATGTCTTGTCCACAAGATCTCATAAATTCGTGTAGAAGGCAACCACGGACTTAAATCTTTGCTTAATTACTGACCTGTGTAGTAATGCTTTAACTCTCCTCTGTAGAAAGGGGATATTTCAATCTCCTGTAAACCTAAGGTAGGATCGAGTTGAACAGACCAATCCAAAAAAATCAAAATGTTTTTAATAGTCGTCTGTTGCTTGATGTTAATGAACAAAAACGTTCTCGCAGGAATAGTTGCGGGTGTATTGGTTGCTGGATTGATTTTTAGTCCCATTTTCCTGGGACAGTCCCACGTGGCACAAGCACAAGCTGCAACAGCAGGTAAGACTAAAAAAGTCCTCTTAATCGCTAATGAAAAGGTGGTGCAGGTTGCTCCAGACGATCCGTTGCATCCGGGTGGAATAAAGTATAATGCAATGGTCTTTAATGGTACAATCCCGGGGCCAGTTATTTCACTCACACAAGGAGACAATCTACAAGTTACATTGAGGAATGATGGGAAAGTTATACATAGCATTGACTTCCATATGGGATATGGTGCTGATCAGGCAAACTCAGGTCCCATTCTACCAGGTAAATCTAAAACATGGACAATAAATAATCCGGCACCGGGTGCATGGTTCTACCATTGCAGCGCAGATGCCCTTAATGGTATATGGGAACACATTTCCAATGGTATGTACGGTGGGACTGTGGTACACCCTCTGGGTGAACAACCAGCTAAGGAGTTCTATATGGTATTTGGACAGCTGTTCAATACCGCAGACAAGGGGTTATTCAAGGGTACGAATGGTACGGTAGGATCGTTTGATATCGGCAAATTCGTCAACGACCAGCCAGATTTAATGTTGACTAATGGCATGGCTTTCAAATACGTACCATCCGTAGGAAAAATAGCGAAGATACCACTCAACGCAAATGCAACAATCTTCAAAGTGAAGCCAGGTGAATTAACGAGATGGTATATTTTCAATGCTGGACCAAATGACGGTGTATCTTTCCACTTCATAGGTGGATACCAGAGTGCGAAATACGGTTATGTCAATGGCACACAACGATTATTGACGCAAGATCAGAACGACCAAGTCAATTGGATTCCAGTTTCAGGGGGCCAAGTGATTGAATCCACATTCCCGCTGCCAGGTGTCTATGTAGGTGTGGACCACAACATGAATCATGTATTAAAGGGTGCAGCATTTGCAGTATTGGCCGTTAAGAACTCTACCGCAGGTGACCAGCCTCCGGGAACATGGGTACCTCCAAAAGCCAGTAGTTTTGTTGGTGGTGATCAGCAGCCAGCGGCAGTGAAAATGATGAGTTCACCAGCAGCAGGAGCAAAAGCAACCAAATAATGGACTGAACGAATAGAAACCACTCTAAGCTTTCCTCTTTCTTTTTTGTGGCTGTGCCTTTGACTTGTTGCATCTCAGTAATGATTGTTAAATTCGAATTCGATTGTCGTAAAACATAGATCTTTGGCAATCTGTTTGATTGGGGGAAGCGGCATAGATAAGATAAGACTTATGACCCTTCACAAGTTGTGCTATCAATTTATCATACATTTCCAGAAGCAAACAAGAAGGTTGACATCTGCTTGAGTAATAATATTGTCGCTTCCACTAATATTACTGGTAACACTATTGCCCAGTAAAGACTTCGAATGTTATTCTTGATTTTACTCTTGTTATCGTCCTCATTGAAACACGACCCTATTTCTAATCGTGCCTAGATTTTCGATAGAAATTTCTACTATATCGCCGTCCTTGAGATATTTTGGTTCTTTCATTGACATGGCAACACCTGCAGGCGTGCCTGTCGAAATGATGTCACCTTCTTCCATCGTCATAATGGAGCTGAGGCTGGAAATTATTTTTTTTATAGGAATTACCATATTTACACTTGAGGATTTCTGCCGCAACTCTCCGTTCACTTTAGTAATGATCTCTAAATTTTGAGGATCTGAGATCTCGTCTTTCGTTGTAATCCATGGACCACAGGGGGCAAAGGTATCAATACTCTTCCCTCTAGTGAATTGCTTATCTTTAAACTGAATGTCCCTTGCAGACACATCATGCAAGATCATGTATCCGAAAATAGAGTCGACAGATTGCTCTATCGACGCCTTTTTTGTATCCTTCCCGATTATTGCGGCAATTTCCGCCTCGTAATCCAAGCGTTTAACAAAGGAAGGACAGACAATGTTACTGTATGGAGAATTCAAAGTGGTCCTTGGTTTCATAAAAATCACCGGCTCGTCAGATGGAGTTAAACCTGCATCTTTAGCGTGATCATAGTAGTTGAACGCTAAACAGATTATCTTTGGGGGGTTTGGCAGAGGCGCCAATAGCTCGATCTCTTCTACCTTATGAGCATATTCTAGCTTGCTTTGATGTTCTTTAACTTCGTCTAGCCAACCTTTGAACATAAATTCCTTAATGCTGGACGGTATTGGTATGCCTGTTTGGTCTTGAATTTCTGGTCTGGTTATTAGTCTTTTTCCATCCTCGGAGACTATGGCGTATGTCTCGACGAGACTGGCGTTCTTTATTCGTGCAATTTTCATTTCATTTCATTCATTCTTCCTATCTCCGTCACCTGTGAGTGAATATTGCGGTATTGCCACCGTCTATCCTGCAAAAGCCGAATCTCACAAGTTGAACCTGCGTACCTTCGTTCAGGGATGATACGAATGACTCGGCAAATCCTTCACATGTTTCGAGACTGTTTGTGTTATAATTTTCTCCTATGTAGAGTTCCCTTGCAATCATAACTCTGTACGGTAGCGCATCATCAGTTGCGACCCATTGGATTTTCGGCATACCTTGGTTTATCTCGTCGCCCGTCTGCTCGACTATTATTAGTCTTCCACTATTATTCCTATTACTAACATGCATAGGCCCACCGCCACTATTACTACTGCTACCGGTGCTACTAGTACTAATACTATTGTCCGAACTACGAAGCTTGCCAGTATATTCGGATTTAATTTCAGCGATCCTTATATTGTATAACTCCATCAGTCTTATTTCATCTCCAACCCTTAGGCTAGCTGCATCGTCGCCAGCGATGTAAAAGGAATTTGACACACGTATCTTTCTGTGCCCCAGATTCATGCTCGGATGGTTGCTCAAAGTTACCTCCTTAGGATGACCATTTCGCACTTGCAATTGAACTGGATCTTTAACGAAAAATAACCTGATGCTTTCTGGGTCGATAATTTTTCTGTTAAATGCTTCGAGTGCTTCAAATGGTGGCTTAGTCTCAGACAAAGTCAGACCCAAAGAAAGGACAAATTTGCGAATTGCCTGTGGTAAAAAACCTCTCCTTTTGATCGCGGCCAAAGTCGGAAGACGAGGATCGTCCCAGCCTTGAACAAGGCCCTTTTCTACCAGGGGCTTAATTTTTCGCTTGGAAACAGGCATTCCTTCGAACTCTAATCTCGAAAATTCTAACATCGAAGGCTTACGAAGAGAGAGTCTGTCAAGGATAGCAAAGTACAGTGCATTGCGTAATTCATACTCCTTTGTACGAAGTGCATGCGTTACACCATCGAGGCTGTCTTCTAAGGGGGCTGCAAAATCATAAGTGGGCCACACTCTATTAGAATTACCTAGTTTTGGGTGATGACCTTCGATTATTCTAAAAAGCGTCGGATCTCTCATGGCTGTATTTTGATCATCCATGTCACCTTTGAATCTGAGCACCGCAGTATTTGGTTCAAATGAACCATCGAACAATTTTCTTAGTAGATCTTGGGTGTCCTTTGCATCCGTTCTGCACTCACATACAAGTCCTTTTGACCGGAGATCTCGCATTACTGACTGAGTACATCTGCACACATATGCTCCCCCAAGCTCTACCAATTTTTTGCCGTAATCACATAATAATTGAATATCGTCAGACGTGTTCTTCACAATATCTGGTTCTATTCCAAGCCATTCTATGCCTTCTCTGATCGCGTCATAATATTCTAGTTTTTCGTTTAAAGGATTCGTATCGTCGAAACGTAGGATTAACTTCCCGTTGTACCTACGAGCGTATTCATCGTCAATAATTGCAGCTTTTGCGTGTCCTATATGAGGATATCCATTCGGCTCCGGAGGAAATCTTGTAACTACATTGCCCATTTTCGCCTCATGTAGCGCAGGCAGGTTTGCATCATGATCTGCCGTCCCCTTTTTCTTCGCAGCAGATTCATTAGGTGCGATACGTGCGAACAGGGCTTTTTGTTCGTCTAATGTTAATGCATTTATTTCCTCTAGCGTGATTTTGATTTCAGGAATCAGAATTTTTAAATTGCTCCGAATATCTGGTCTTTGAGCAATAATTTTGGAAATAACAGTTTCGTCCCTGGCTTTTCCACCATACTGTATGGCATTTTTTAAGACGATAATCTTAATGAAATTTCTAGTGCCTTCATCGACTGAGTAGGATGATGACGACGTCAATAATGCTACAAGCTCCTTTCTACTATAAAGGAGGCAGAAGATTCGAGGGCTCTTTTGGCTTCTGAATCTGCGTAATCAGCTAATGATTGTACTGCCTTTTCTATATGTGTTCGTGCGGCCAATCTGATCTCTTGATCTATCCCTATCGTAGAAATAGTTCCGACAGCTTCCTTCAGGTCGCTAGCAGATGCATTCTTTCTCCCAAAAATTTTGAGGATCTTGCTTCGGTTCTGCCCCTTCGCATTTCTCAGGGCTAGAAGTATCGGATAAGTTTTTTTTCCTTCTCGCAGATCGTTGCCTACTGCTTTGCCAGTGAGCTTAGGATCTCCTGTGATGCCTATCAAGTCATCAACCAGCTGAAATGCGATGCCGATATTCCTTCCAAACCATGAAAGACGTTCCACATCGATGGCGCTCGAATTCGGGGCGGATAATACGCCCAAAGCGCAGGAAAGCTCGAATAACGCGGCAGTCTTTTTACTAATCATATTAATGTATTGAGGTGAGTCGATTGATAACTCATCTTTCATTGAAGCCATGCGGACGTCGGTAGCTTGACCTTCGCATACCTGTATGCATGCTGAAGATAGCTTGGCGACCATCTCGCAGATTGCTTTTTCCGAAATGCCCTTGGCTCTTCCATTTACAGCCAACAGTTCGAATGCCTTCGAAAATAAAATATCGCCTGCCAAAATGGCTAGTGGCATACCATAGTGCTTGTGAACAGTTTGAACACTGTGGCGCATGTCATCGTTATCCATTATGTCGTCATGTACGAGCGAGAAATTATGGACAAGCTCCACGGCAGCAGCAGCGGGCAGAGCCCTCCTTAGGTAGCCGCCAAACATCTCACTTGACTTGATTACTAGAAATGGACGCAAACGCTTACCTCCACTTTTGATATAATGGGATGACGCCCGGTACAATTCAATGGGATCACCCTCTAACAAAGAAAGTATGTACTGGTTCACACTGGAAGCGTTAGACTCTAGCTCGTCCTTAATATCGATTGCCTTCATCGGCTGCTACTAGCTCCATCTGCTAGATAGCCAGTCAATATATACCTTGAACTCTTCAAGTCTTTGATATTTTTGGCTCCGACCAGGAACATTGCACTCTTAAGTTCCTCCGTTATCATATTTGCAAATTCGAACAAACTTTCCTTTGACTCTGCTGCTTTCCGCAAAAATGGATAGGCCATGCCACACATGTCAGCGCCTAATGCAATGCACTTGGCAACTTCTAAACCGTTGCGTAGACCGCCAGAAGCGATCAGCGGCACTTGCGGGACAGCCTGCCTAACTTCGATAAGACTGGCAGCTGTTGGTATTCCCCAATCCCAAAACAATTCGCCTAAACGAATTTTGACTTTGTCTTTTTGCGTCTCTGCGCGCAATTTCTCTACTCCTGCCCAGCTAGTTCCTCCTGTGCCGGCCACGTTGATTGCGGAAACGCCAACCAACGCCAGCCTGATTGCAACTTCCCTAGAAATCCCAGCCCCTACTTCTTTTACCATGACAGGCACATCCAGACTCTTTACTAGTTCTGTAATCTTTTGAAGCACTCCTCTGTATTTTGGTTCTCCCTCTGGTTGGATAAGTTCTTGCAACGGGTTGAGGTGAATCACTAGAGCATTCGCCCCTATCATTTCTAGAATTTTTCTAGTATCTTCAACAGAAAGGCCTTTAGCAAGCTGCGCACCACCGATATTTGCTATCAGGAATGCGTTAGGTGCATTTTTTCTTGCTATTGAATATGTATCTGCAAGGTCAGCACTCTTAAGACCGGCTCTCTGGCTACCAAGACCCATTCCGAAACCATACTTTTCTGCGAGTTCGCCTAGTCTAGAGTTAATCTCGGTTGCTTCAGGAGTTCCACCAGTCATAGAGTCTATGATAATAGGGGCAGAAAATTTGTGACCCAGGAAGTTGGTAGAAGTGTCAATTTCTTCATAATCAAGCTCAGGTAACGCATTATGGACAAATTTAATGTCTTCCAAATAAGTAGAAGTGCTCTTCGCCTGGACATCTTTATGCAGAGGTATATCAATTCCCTCTTTCTTTCGCCGTTTTATAATTTCCAGATCCGGCGGCATGTCAGAAGCATTCGACAATCTTATCCACTCTTCTTCTTTATGCCTCTAATTATGGTACCATCAAAATCGATACCCCCTATGGCATCCAAAATTCGTTGAGGCTTTAGTCCGTTAACCAGCAATACATCTATCCCCGACGCTGCTATCTTAAAGGCTTCCCTAATTTTTCTGCTCATCCCCCCTGTGACGTCCGTAAGCATTTTTGAGAACTCGATCGATTTGTAGGTCGCATTATTTATTTCCCGGATAATCTCTCGAGTCTTCGGATCTTTGTATAGTCCATCCACATTAACTAGGAAGATAGTCTTTGTAGGCATTAGTACCTTCGCTAGAATTGTCATCAAGGCATCCCCTGAGAAAATAGAATAATTCCGACTATTTACATGAACAACATCCCCAAACGTGATAGGAATTATTCCCCCCTTGGCAATAGTTCTGAGTTCTTCAATTTTGGTGCTGATTGGTCTGAAACCATTTGTGAACATGGAAGGCATAACGGCATACGGATTCGCTCCTTCTTTGATCAAAGAATTGACGATGATTTCGTTTAAAGCAATCATGGATTCGTGAACTATTGAAATCCCACGCAAGTCATATCCATCAGGCTTGGTGTGCATCTTGTATTTGACAGACCAGTAATGTCCGAATGAACCTCCGCCATGGACAAAGACTGCAGGCATCTGCACAGAGGCCAGCACGCGGGACAGGTCCTTTATCGCCTTAAAATTTGGTGAAAGAGGTTTTTCTTTAAAGGTTATAACGGAGCCGCCCAGTTTCATTAGCAGCAGTGCAGATCTCATCTTTCTCAGTCCATAATTTTGTATAGATTTAAAGGTTAGTATTAGGCTACAAGGACTCCATCGTAATCTACCTTCACCGGAATCGATTCACTGCCCCACCCGTTCTTCCCAATGCCATCAAAAAACGTTTTCAATCTAACTTCATTAGGAGGAACCAGCACAATAATACTCCCCCCTCCTCCTGCTCCGGTTAGTTTTGCTCCCCATGCTCCATTTGTCAAACAAAGGGCAACCAGTTCATTGATTGTCTTATCTGAAACGCCGATCTCTTGGAGTAACACATGGGCCTGACTCATTAAATTCCCCAGCATTTGTTCATCACCTTCTCTGAGTGCGCCGAATGCTTTCTGACAAATACTGTTTGAAAGTGAGGCCAAGACCTTAAATGAGAATCGATTAATATCTCTGAATTTTTTTACAGAGTAGACCAAATTTGCAGTCGAGTGCTTCTTTCCAGTATTTATTAATCCTAATGACAACTCTTTCTTTGGGTAAATATTTTTGAAACCTTCGCTTTTGACAAAGTACATCATACCACCAAAGGTTGAAATATTGCAGTCCGCGCCCGAGGAGTCCTTATGGATTAAACGTTCCGATTCGGCCGCCTTGGCACATACCCAGTACCTATCCGGTTCGTGAAATAATGAATCTACTGCAGCTGTTATTGCTACGCAGCAGGCTGCAGAAGAGCCGAGTCCCACACTCTCTGGAAGGTTCGAAACTAACTCAATATCCAGTCCAAGATTGCAACCTCGCTCAGAAAGGACCAATCTTGCACACTCGCACAAAGGGGCCAAAATTGTTTTTGCTTCTTTGGTACCTTTCAGCAGGTGAAATCTTGAATCCTCAAACGAACCGCCGAGTCCAAGGTCTGAAGAAATATTGATACTACCGGCGGTGTTTACACGCACCGTTACATTGACACGTCTGTCGATAGCCGCCAAGATCGCCGGGTTATCATAGATTACAAAATGTTCGCCAAACAAGACAACTTTTCCTGGCGCAGAGGCTCTTGCAGAGCTTCTTCTCAATCTCATGTAAAAATAATTGATGCGTAGCCAACCACGTTATTTGTGTCGCCTACTATATCACCGCTTGTGGCATACCTTAACAATTCTCCTTTGGTCGCACCAAGAGCTTTGGCTGCTGTCATTATTGATGCAATTGCACCATACCCACATGCAGAAGCGTTAAGGCGTTCCAAAGTAGAATAAAAAATCGAAGTATCTAGAGACAGTATAGCCTCAATCAGCTCGCGATCCTTTCTATGAGCCTCGCTGTTTGGTTCGTAATGGGTAAAATCCGAGGAAGCAATAAGCAATGCGTTAAGCGCTCGCGTGGAGTCGGCTATAGACTCACCTATTTCTGATGCCGTAACTTTGTCTTGCATAATCATTATAATTGGCACTAGTTTGAATTGATTTTTTTTGATATATTGAAGAAAGGGAAGTTGAACCTCAAGACAATGGTCCCTGCTGTGTGCTAAATCATCAAAATCGAGGATCCCTGAATTTTCGGAAATCCTTGAGGCAAGCTCGGTATCTATTTCAACTTGTCCTAAAGGAGTCTCCCAGATTCCGTCCCTCACGGTTGCTAGTCCTGTGCCAATCCCATAATGATTAGGACCTATTATTACTACTCGGTCGAAATTCATCGATGATGTTTCATAATATCCGTTTGCTGCTAC
>Ga0102924_1004493_pt1 | contig 14049 bp, 11 predicted proteins | sample PaiPotPPM11metaG_FD_80116 | JGI IMG/M metagenome (GOLD analysis project Ga0102924, IMG submission 80116) | Iron sulfur acid spring bacterial and archeal communities from Banff, Canada, to study Microbial Dark Matter (Phase II) - Paint Pots PPM... ... | reverse complement strand
GGTGAGATCAGAATACTCCTGGAGTTCATAAAGCATGATGCCGCCGCCGATAGCGTGAACGGTTCCCGCCGGAACAAAAATGACATCTCCAGGAACGACAACTTCCTCGTGCAGCAGCGTTTCAAGCTGATTCTGCTCGATAGCTTCCTGTACGGCAGCGCGAGAAGTTGTAGCTTTGAAACCGTGGACAATCGCCGCGCCGGGTTCGGCGGAGAGGATGTACCAGCATTCCGTTTTGCCCAGCATCCCATGTTCGCGCGCTGCCGCGTAGGCATCATCGGGATGAACCTGGACGGAAAGTGCGGTGCTGGCGTCAAGGAATTTCGCGAGCAAAGGGAAGCGCCGCCCAAAGATGCGCGTGGCCTGCGCGCCGAGCAAAGCAGCGTCAAGTTCGTTGACAAGCTCTCCCAGTGTGCGGCCAGCATAAGGGCCATTCTGGCACACATTGCTGATCTCAGTCTCCCAGGACTCGCCGATGGCGACGTCGGACGAGGGCAGGCGCTTCCAGCTTTCGCGTTGCAAGCGTTGGCCGCCCCAGAGCGTTTCGTGGAGCGACGCTGCGAAACGCAGAGGATAGATACTAATGGACAAGCAAGACCCCTTCTATCTGCTTGCGCAAGCGTTCGCGCATAATAATGCCCTTGATGCGGTGAATTTCGCGCCCGCTTTTGAAGAAGATGATGGTTGGAATGCCGTCGATATTCCACTGGCCGGTGATATCTTCGTTCTTGTCGGTCTCAAGACGGGCAAAAAGCGCGCGTCCCTGGTATTCACGGCTGATGGCCTCAAACTCTGGGGCTTGAATCTGGCACGCGCCGCTGCCCGTTGCTGTAAAGTTCACCAGCACCATTGGTTCCGCGGTCAGCACTTTCTCCGCGAAGTCTTTGCTCGATACGTCTATATAACTGTCAGACATAGTGTCCTCTCATCTCTAGCGTATGTACGTTTTCAAAAAGCGTATCATCTGGCGTTGGCGCTGTCAAGAACGATGGATGTGGCGGCGCAATGAATTGTACCAGAATCGGCCCAGGGCGCAATTTGATCTTGCTCCCAGCAAGCTCGATTGCGCCGCCATATCCGATCAGTATCCCTATGATATGAGCATTTCCTCCGCGTCCTCGATGACGTATCGATAGCCTTGCTCTGTCAGGAATAATTGGCGATTCGCCGAAAAATCCTGATCGCGAGTATCGCGCGTCACGATGGAGTAAAAGTAGGCTAAGCCGCCATCGCTTTTGGGGCGCAAGATACGGCCCAGGCGCTGCGCCTCTTCCTGACGTGAACCAAAAGTGCCTGACACCTGGATCGCGACGTTCGCATCGGGCAGATCAATAGCGAAATTCGCCACTTTGCTGACGACCAGGCGTTTGATTTCGCCGCGGCGAAACTGGTCGTAGAGTTTTTCGCGCTGCTTGTTCGACGTTTTTCCCGTGATCAAGGGAGCCTGGAGTTCTTCCGCGAGCTGCTTGAGTTGATCGATGTACTGGCCGATGACCAGCACCAGGTCATTGTGGTGTCGCTCGGCCAGGTAGCGCGTCACGGTGTACTTGGCCGGATTCTCCGCCGCCATGCGATATTTGTCGCGATCTTCGGACATGGCATAGCTCATCTGCTCGTCCTCGGTCAGGCTGACGCGGATTTCGTGGCATTCCGCCGTGGCGATCCAGCCTTGCTTTTCTAGCTCGCGCCAGGGAACATCGTACTTCTTTGGCCCGATCAGGCTGAAGACGTCGGCTTCGCGGCCATCCTCGCGCACCAGCGTAGCGGTCAGGCCCAGGCGCCGGCGCGCCTGAATCTCCGCCGTGATGCGAAACACCGGCGCTGGCAAGAGGTGAACTTCATCGTAGATGATCAACCCCCAATCGTAGCTGGTGAAAAGCGAGAAATGTGGGAAGTTGCCGTCTTCCGATGGCCGGTAGGTCAATATCTGATAGGTACTGACGGTGATTGGGCAGATCTCTTTGCGATCGCCAGTATATTCGCCGATCATCTCGGGTGGAATATCGGTTTTGTCGGTAATCTCGTTGATCCACTGATGCACTGCTGTATTGTTTGGGCAAAGGATCAGCGTGGCGCGCTGGATGTCGGACATGGCCGCCAGGCCGACAATCGTTTTACCCGCGCCGCAGGGCAGCACAACAACGCCGCTGCCGCCGCTCGGCGCGCCTCCAGCGTAGAACGCGCCCGCGGCTCCGTATTGATAGGCGCGCGGCGCGAAGGGTTTGCCTGAGAGCGCGAGATCGCGCAGGTGTGTCGGCAAGGGCGAGCCATCGGTATAACCGGCCAGGTCTTCCGCCGGAAAGCCGATGTGGATCAACGCCTGCTTAATGTGTCCGCGCCGCGAGGCATCAACCTCAATGGTATGGCTGTTCAATTGGCGCAGCAAGTAGGGCTGCGTGCGCTTATGCCGCACAATTTCCGCCATAAGCGCGGCGTCATTGGAGGTGAGCAGCAGCGTGTCACCTTCGCGCACCAGCTTGACGCGGCCATAGCGGCTCATATACTCGCGAATATCGGAGACGACGTTGGGCGGAATGGAATATTTGCTATAGCGGGTGAGCTGATCGATCACCGACTGCGCATCCAGGCCGCCTGCCGCCGCATTCCACAGCGAGAGCGGCGAGAGACGATAGGTGTGAATATGCTCCGGCGATTTCTCGATTTCGGCGAATTGCGCTAAGGCATCCCTGGCTTCGGCATGTTGCGGATGATCTACCTCTAACAAGATCGTTTTATCACTCTGGACAATTATTGGATTTCCCAAATTCATGGTTCAACTACACTCCCGGCATCGCTGCCCAGTTTTTTACATATTTCAGAATGGTTTCTACGGCGGCATCCTCGTATCCATGCATGAGATGCCGCGCCCCCCGGATGACTTTGATGCCCTTTGGCCCCTTTTGTTGTTCAACGAACGGCTCCAGTTTATAGAGCGGGCAAAGTTGATCATCTTCTGCTGTTATAAACAATTTGGGCCGCTCAAATGCTTTCGGAAATCCATGCGGTATGCGGTAGAGCAGCAAACTGATGGCAACAACTGTGCGCACGCGCGGGTCATAGGGCGCATACATCATGGCGATATTGGCTCCAAAACCGTGGCCGATGACGCAGACTTTGTTTCCGTTGCTGCCCGGCAGCGTCAAGGCGAAATTGATGGCTCCTGAGAGGTCAAGCGGTTCGAGATGGCCGTCCGTTTGTTGTCCCTCGCTTTTGCCCACGCCGCGGAAATTGAATCGTAATGCAAACATTCCTGATTGCGCGAGACTGTTTGCCAGCGCCACTGTCAGCGGATCGTGCATATCGCTGCTCACCGGCTGCGGATGGCATAGGATCACTACTGGCGCTTTTTCGATTGGAGCGGGTATGTGTAACATTCCTTCGAGTGAGCATGCCGGTTGTCCTGCGCTTTGAAACCTCACGGCCCGCGCAGCCTGTGCTATTGGTGAGGTCATGTTGTTTCCTTCATATAGTTCGCTGTTTGCATAGCGCTGTATGCATTGTATCTTATCGCATGTTCGCTTTTCCGTCAACTGCATCTCCCCCCTGGTGTTTTTCATCCGTAGGGGCGCGGGCTTGCCCCGCCCAAAAACCAAACGGGATATATTTGCTCGCAGGACGGGGCAGAGCTTACGCCTCTACAAAATAGGGATGGACAAAGAATTTGTGAGAAATGGGGCCTTTTCAGCGAATTCTATCGATTTGATCAAAAGTTGCTGTGTCAAACCCTTTGCATAAGCGCCTGGGGATGTTATACTAATGGAGAAAAGTACAACATACAAGGGCAAACAAATGTGCAGACATGTACCGTGTGTTGTCAACATGAGCAGTTCAAGGATGATACTGCCCGGATTTCTCGATGCGAAGAGATGTGCTGACTGCGAGCAACGAATATTTTGAGGATATTCTCAAGTCAGAGAACGCAGGTGACATTTATAGACTGCTCCGTTCTTGAGAAACCTGTTTGGGGGAGAGGTCTCGTCAGTCACTGAAACGCCATGACTCTTTTCAACGACGGTACATCGTTGTGTGGTATGCTTTTGTTTTTGGTGGGGAACAGGTTGAATGGGTAGGGGATGAAGCAGTTGCTGTCTCCGGTCGTATTGTCGTGCGTAGTGAAATAACAGAGCAGGAGCATCTATGGCAAATATTTTAGTCGTCGAGGACGAGCGATTGATCGTCGGCTTACTGAAAGAGACGCTAGAATTGGAGGGCTATCGGGTCGCAACTGCCCTGAATGGCAGAGATGCGTTGCAATTTGCTCTTCGCGAGACCCCGCACCTGATCATCTTAGATATTATGCTGCCAGGGATTGATGGCTATGAAGTCATCAGGCAGCTACGCAGTCACCCTAAAACGATGCATGTACCTATTGTGGTCTTGAGCGCGCTGGGACGGGTCGCTGATAGGATGCGCGCTTACGATAGCGATGTTGATGGCTATATTACCAAACCATTTGATACCGATGAGCTGCTCGCGCATGTACGCCGACTCTTGCGTCGTGTGCGGCAGGCGTCTCTTTCTCCTCTGACGGGGCTACCGGGAGGAACGCAGGTCATGTGCGCGATTGATTACAAACTTGAGCGCGATGATCCCTGGAGTATCCTCTATCTTGACCTGGATAACTTTAAAGCATTTAACGATGTCTACGGTTTTGTGGCCGGCAATGGCATGATATTGCTGGTAGGGCAAATTTGTCGGCAAGTCGTGTATGAATATGGCAATGTCGATGATTTCGTTGGGCATGTTGGCGGCGACGATTTCATTGTGGTGACGACTCCTGAACGCACGCAGCGACTCTGCCAGGCGATTGTGGCTCGCTATAAAGAAGAAAGCGCCCCATTGTATCGCTCCGAAGACTACCTGCGCGGTTCGATTAGCGGCGTTGATCGCAAAGGTCGCCCCTATCAATTCCCGCTTATTTCATTATCCATCGGGGTTGTGAATAGTCACGTCTGTCGGCCACGCACCATTCAGGAAGTGAGCTATCTGGCGGCAGAAGCCAAACGCAGCGCCAAGCAATCATTAGACAATATTTGCTATGTCTCATCGCGCAAGGGCATTTTCCAGCAGGATGAACGCGCGGTCTCCGCGGATGTTTCGCCCGCGCCATCGCGTTACTTCACGCCATCCTTGACGCCATACGCCGCCAGAACTCATCGTACTGATGAACTCCTGCCCTTCGCTGAACGCGATATGCTCGCCGTCTTTGAACAGCGCGCATAAAATATGTGCCTTACACCTGTTTTTACAATCCTGGAAAGGTTGTAGCCATTACGCATCAACAGGATAGACCGTTAGAAGTAAATAGCGTCACTGATCATAATGAAACTGCACACGAGAACGCGAAGCGGGTACTGCGCGAGAGCGGTCTCGCGCAGATGTTGCAAGAGATCAATAAAACTGACTTGAAACGCAGAGGCTGGTTTGAGGAATACGATGCCATCTTACTGCTAAAGTGGGGAACCGGCTACACGCGGCGTCACCTCTGGATTGATATTGTCGGCGACACCATCAGGTTTAGACTGGCTCCTCATCGCCAATGTACCTCACCTGTTCCCCGCTGCGACGGCGAATATCATACCTTCACCAGGGAGATGTGGAGCAATCCCAATCTCTTGCACGCGGAACTGTATCGTTACTATCGTAAGCCCGTCGCGGAAAGCTCCGACGATTAAACAACACTCACAACGCCTCGAGCGTCAGCACCTGGACGATGCCGATGCTGCTCAAGAAACGGCTGATGGCCCGGTAATTGGGGTCGGCGTAAAATTCCTCGCGGTCGGTCTCGTTGGCCCAACTGAGGAAGTTCAAGAAGATCGGCCCTTGCTCGTAGTCTCTTTGCCCGGCGGCGCTATCTCCTATAGCGGTGATCTGCCCCGGCGTGTCGGTGGCGTTTTCGCTGACGCCGCGCGCCAGGAAGGCAAAGGCCAGCGCGGGCTGCATGGCCTGGCGGCGCAGGCTCTCGATCCAACCGCGCTGAGCAAGCTCGCCCTGATTGTGATTGGCGGTGGCTAAGTGGACTGCAGCCAGCGTCGCCTTGCTCGCGGGACGACTATAGCCCCAGAGGTAGCGCATGAACCACTGTTCGGGAGCCTGCGCCAGCAGTTCCGTCGCTGAACCGAGCAGCAGTCCTTTTGGATCGTAGCGTTCCCGCGCCTGTTGCCATGCTTTCTCGTCTTCCCATGTCGTCAGAATAAAATAGTACGTCTCATTGCTCCGACTTTGATAGCATTGCACGCTCACCAGCGCGGGCGCGTTGCGAATCGTCTCCGCGATCAGGCGGATGCGCGCCGCCCCGTCCGCCGCGCGCCCCGGATTGAGGTGTGCCAGCGTGGCAACCAGTAATTCCATTACAAACCTTCCCACAAACACACAATCACGCGAAACCTCATCCTTCCAACTCCAATTTCGCATCCGTTTTGTAGAGCATCTTACAGTATCCGTTTCTCTCACAAGCCGATAATTGACCTCAGTATAACATAGTAGCAGAATCGCGCGGGACGTTGACACGTCCTGTTCCCATATATTAGCATGAGATATGAAATTCACATGCTCTCCAAAGGATAAACTGTGACGCACAGGCAGCACTATGATGTACTCGTGATCGGGACGCCGTGCGTCGATCTGATTTTTGGTGGGATGCCCAACTGGCCGGTGTCGGGTCAGGAGATGTATGTCCAACAATTTGCTATCGGAGTCGGCGGCATCTTCAATACTGCCGCTACCCTCAGCCGCCTGGGGCTGCGCGTGGCTTTGCTGACCGAACTGGGCAACGATTTCTTCAGCAAATTTATTTTCGATGAGCTGGCAAAAGCCTCCATCAGCCGCGATCTTGTTATCGTGCGCGACTGCCCCATGTTCTCCCTAAGCGTCAGCCTGTCTCACGATGGCGAACGTGGCTTCGTGTCTTACAGCAATACCGGAGACGGCATTGTGGCTCACCTTGCCGCGCAACATGCTGATCATGGCGCCGCGAGAGAGGATGCTTTGCCAGATTACCGGGCCGTGCTGGAAAGCTGCTCCTGTGATGCGCTATTCTGCTATGCTGCGCCAGCGATCATGCCGGTGGCGAGCATGATGGTGGAGCGCGGCGTAACAATCTTCTACGATACCGGCTGGAGCGCCGACGAACTATCCAATTCTCTGATGCGTTCAGCGATTGCGTGCGGACACTATGCGCTGCCGAACTTGCTGGAGGCGACGTATATGACCGGCACGGAGACGGCAGAAGCGGCCGCGCGCGCGCTGGCAACGTGGCTGCCGACGGCAGTGGTCAAGATGGGGGCGCGCGGCGTTGTGGCTTGCCAGGGAGATTCGTTGATGCGTTGCCCGGCTTATCCGATCAAAGAGGTGGTTGATACGACGGGTGCGGGCGATGCCTTCAACGGCGGTTTCATCTACGGTATCCTCAAGGGCTACGCGCTGGCCGACGCGCTGCGCTGCGGCACGATCTGCGGCAGCCTCTCCACGACAGCGCTGACCGGAACGGCGGCCGTGCCGACGGCGGATGAATTAGAACAGCGGCGCGCCATTTTTCCTACCATCATCTAAAACACTGTGGCCTCCCGTTTAGTTTTGATGAAATAGCTGTCTTGTATGCTCTATTTCAACAAAACGCGAATGGGGTGTTGCATGTCTGATCTCGAAGGCGTCATGCTCAGTGATTATTTGTTGCTCAAGTGTATCAGTCACGGCGGCGTGGCGGATGTGTATCGCGCCCGACAACATACCGGCGGCGATTACGAAGTCGCTGTCAAGATATATCAGAAGGGGTACGCGCGGCAGGCGTCTTTTCGCGACTATTTTATGACTGAGGCCGAGAAGATCGGCCAGTTCGATCATCCCCACATTTTGCCCCTGCTTGAGTTTGGTGAAGGGGAAGACTTGCTTTATGTAGTGACGCCGTATATTGCCACGGGAACGCTGCTGGATTTCTTGAGGCGAGTGGGCGGCAAATTGTCGGCGATGCAGGCCGAGCCGGTGGCGCGGCAGTTGTGCAGCGCGCTGCACTATGCCCATACTCGCGGCGTGATACATGGTAATATCAAGCCGACTAATATCTTTGTCGGGCCAGATGGACGCATCCTGCTGGCCGATTTCGGCATAGCGCGCGGCTATCAGGATAGCCAGGAATCGCTGACGCGCATCGGCTGGGGATCGGCGCAATATGTCGCGCCTGAACAGTCGCTCGGCCTGTTGCGGACGGCCAGCGATATCTACACGGCGGGGACGATTCTCTTCCTCATCTTGACCGGCCAGCCACCCTTTAGCGGTCAGACACCTGTCGATGTGTTGCTCAAGCATGTGCGCCAGCCAGCGCCCTCGACGCGCCAGTTTGCGCCAGGCGTTTCCGATGCCGTTGACCGTGTTCTCCAGAAAGCGTTGCAAAAACGCACCGATGATCGCTATGCCTCAGCGGAAGAGCTGAGCCGGGCGTTTAGCGCCGCTGTGCTGGCCGCTCCCATTGCCTCGCCTGTGGCCCGGTTGACGGCGCTGTCGGAGCCGCAGTTGGCCGCCTCGCCAGCCTTGCCCTTTGGTCCGCATACTCCTTCTCCGGTCGCCGCTCCTTTTTCTCCGGTGGGCGATCCAGAGACGCCGACGCCAGCCTATCTGACGGTTTCGGTGGCTCAACCTGCTCCCCTGCCCTCCGGGCCGGTCGAATGGTCGCCGCTCGCCCGCGATGCTCCCAGTATGACCGCCGGAGAATATTTGCGCAGTATGCCGCTCGCCTCTCCTGCCGCGCAAGAGCCGGTGACGAATTTAAAACAAGAGCAGGAACGCGCGGCGAATCTCTTCCTGGCTAAGATTTTGCCGGCGCTGGTGGTTGTTTTGCTCCTGCTGGGTCTGGCGGGGGCATTGCTCTCGTCGTTCTTCTTCCCTGGAGGGTAGTGTACACCATGCCGGAACTGGTTGGCGTCCTCGTCGGCGATTATTTTTTGCTTGAGCGTCTCGCTCACGAAGGCATAGTAGAGACCTATCGCGCGCGCCCTACAATGCGCGGAGGGTACGATGTTATCTTGCGCCTGTTCAGGCCACAGTTCCCTGACCCGACCGGATTTCGCGAGCATTTCGCCGCCGCGGTGGAGAAGGTCTGGCGTTGCCGCCATGAACACATCCAACCCCTGCTCGAATTTGGGTCGGGCGACGACCTGCTCTTCTGCGTGACCATGCTGGGCGAGGCGGAGACGCTTGATCAGTATCTCAAACGGCAAGCGGAGTCGCCGCTGTCTGTTGATGTTGCTCTGCGCATCGTGACGCAACTGTGCGCGGCTTTGCAGTATGCTCATGAGCATGGCATTGTGCATGGCAATATTCAGCCTTCCAGCATTCTGATCGGCAACAACGAACAAGTCTTGCTGACCAATTTTGGCATGAGGGCAGCCTATCGTGATGGCGACCCGCCGGTCTCGCAGATTCACGAGGGCAATGCCGCGTACATGGCTCCTGAGCAATCGCTTGGTATGATCGCTCCCGCCAGCGATATTTATGCCGTCGGCGTTCTGCTGTATCGCTTGTTGGGCGGCGCGCAGCCCTATGACGGCGCAAGCGCCGAAGAGATCGCGCTGCGCCAGGCTGATGAGGCTATCCCGACGCTGCGGTTGCTGCGTCCAGAGCTGCCCGATACGTTAGAGCAGGTGGTACGAGTAGCTCTGGCAAAAGCTCCCCAGGCGCGCTTCGCTACCGCCGCCGCCCTTGCGCAGGCGCTTCAGGATGCGCTCGCAGACGATCATGCTTCCCCCTTCACTGATATCTCTGCTTCACTTACCCAGGAGCGGCGTATCCCCGTGCGCGCGAAGCGCACTCCTGCCAGTTGGCAGCGCGTCGCGTCGCTGCTCACGCTCTTTGTCTTGCTGTTCGGGCTGGTGGGCGCTTCATTCTTCATCCTCTCGCTGCCCCAGTCGCTTGCCCCATTCCGTAATGCCCACGCCTGGAGCCTGGGCCAGAAGCCGACGCCAGCGTCCACAGCAACCACAGCTCAGGCCACGGCGACGCTGAGCAGCAAGCAGGCCCAATTGACGCCTGTGAACGGCGCAACCCCGCCGGTATCGGCAACAATGTTGCCTGCGGCGGGCGATACCCCTACTCCATCGCCGTCATCTGTTGATTGCGCGAATGGATCGCTATTCATCGATGGATCGCCATTTCTAGCATCCTTATTGCAGCAAGAGGGCGCGGACTATCAGCAAGCCTGTCCTGGCATTTCGATCAATGTGCAGGGCAATGGCAACAAAACAGGGTTAAACCTGTTGCAGCAAGGCGAAATCGACGCTGCCGCCTCTGATTTGACGGCCCGCTCCTCGCGCAGCCTGACCGATCATCCCATCGGCGCGCTGTTGAGCGTCCTCGTTGTCAATCCCGATGTGCAGGTGAGTGGGTTAAGCAGCACGCAGATTCAGGCGATTTACCGGGGACAGATCACGAACTGGTCGCAAGTGGGCGGACCGAATGAGCCGATTACCGTGATCCAGCGTTCGGCATCGGATCCCGTGACGCAGATTTTCAACGCCTTTGTGCTGGGTGGCATGAGAGAACATGTGCATGGTCAGCGTTTGAATGATAATTGGGCGCAAGCTGTTGCGGAGACGGCGGGCGCAATTAGCTATGTTCCCTGGCAAGAGGCGCAGGGAGTAGCCGTGTCTATCCTGGCGATTGACGGTGTGACGCCGGATAGCGCGTCAATAATCGCGGGAGCTTATCCCTTCTGGGGCGTGGAACATTTATATACGCGGGGAGACGGCACAACACAATTGCAGTCATACGCGGCATATTTGAAGACAGGTCAAGCATCAGCGCTCTTTTTACGGTATGGCGTTGTACCAATCGCTATGTTGCCGCAGAACGTACTGGCTTCACATTTGCCGGGACCGGAAATCTAGCTCTTGTTCCACTGGATGATAGTTCCAAAACGCATGGTGTTTTATAAACGCTATGCGTTTTGTTTGATTTACACGGCAAGCCGTGCAGGCTGAACTACATAGGCCGCTATTCCCTCTGCTGTGAAAGCATCAGGCTTACGTTTTCGCAAGATGTTGTAGGAACCGTTGACATCCGCACAAATTTTCCGCCCGTTTTTTGTGCGATACAAACGGTTCCTCCGTCCAGTTCGCTTCCCGCTAAAGGTGTATGCTGTGCTGTCATTCGGTTTGTAGGTTGGAATGGGATCGAGATCAAGAAAGCTGGCTTGTGATGTATAACTTTCCTCTTGTATCTCGACCTGGATACCTACTAACGCTGCTTTGTAGGTGAGCATGTCAATGAAGCGGGCATGAGGAATGTTAACAAAGTTTTGATTGTTCCGTCTCCCCATCCTGGTTTCCTGCTTCCAGAGCGGGTTTTTCCCAATGATGATTGTCCCCACTCCCTGCTTGACCAGAAAATCAATAATGCTCTTGCTGGCAGCATGGAGATAGTGGTTAACTTGACGGTTCCGTTTGGTGGTGATCCGTTGCATCTGTTTCGTGACCCGATCATTTTCAGCTTTGGGCAGCTTGTTCCTGAGTTCTTTCATGCGTTTGTTGTACCACTGATTCATGGCTTTCAGCGTTCGACCGTTAACCAGTAGAGGCACGAAGCCTACATGGTTTGAAGTTATCGCCGCTAAGTTGGTTACACCTAGATCAATGGCTACGCAAAAAGAGGGGTCTACTTGCGCCTGGACAGGTTCTTTGCTGTAAATAACCTCGACGACATAATGGTCGTGACGAGGGATAATACGAACTTGATCGATCTGCTTTGGGTCTTGTTGTGTTTTCACTTCGATAGGTAACATCGAGGGTTTGATGATGCCACGCTGCAAGCTTTTCTTCCCTCTACTCACTGCTTGCATCGTGTAAATAAGGATGTTGCGCCCCTCCGTCTTGTGCTTGTACTTGGGCGGGCGTGGACGCTCTAAGAACTTTGAAGTGTTTTCATAGTAAGCTTTCAGCCCTTCCTTGAAGGATTTCCAGTTATTATCCAGTACCATCAAAATCTGCTGACTGACTTTTGCTGGTAGTGCTTTGTACGTTTCATGGGACTGCATCCGTTTCTGCATTTCATTGTAATTGAGGTATATTTCCTGGTGAAAGAAGGCTTGCCGATACTCATAGTTCGCTGCATTATACAGGTTCTTTGACTTGAATGCTGCTTCATCAATTACGCTGTAGCGTGGATCGCTCTTGCTGATCACATGTTGCTCAACTAATTGCATCTTGTTCACCTCCTTCTCTGGTATTCTTTTCCCGTAGAGATGTTCCGGTTATATATCAGGACCTCTTCACCGTCCGCTTTTCTTTTATCGCTGGTAGAGCTTTTATGTTTCTTCTGATGAAAACGTTCCTGAAAGCTTTCCTATCCACTCTGAAAACTTTCACGAAAGTCGTTGAATTTTCACAGTTGAGCTTTCAGAACTTTCATCAGAAGAAACTTGAAAATTTTCAGAGCTTTCACTGCGCGCGAGAAATTGCTTGCGATAGCGGCTGGCGGTGGGTTGTGAAAGTTCCTGACCGGCTGCCTGTGCCAATCGTGAAAGCTCGGAAAGCTTGAGACCAGGGTTCTCTTGCAGGCGCGCAAAGACGAAGGCGCGGGCATCGAACTTGCCAGTATGAGAAGTTTTCACCTCACTTGGTATCGACTGGATGGCAGGAACAACGCGCAAGACGGGCCGCTCTAGCTGCGTCTCTCGTTCTGGCCTCGGTGTCTGTGCTTCCAGGGCGGTATGTATCTGGCGGATTTCCTCGGTGGTGGAGCGTTCTATTTCCTTGACTTGCGCTTGCAAAGCAGGAACAAGTGTCAGCACCTTCTGATACTGCTGGACGCTTTCACGGAGCGGTGAAAGCTCGAATGCAAGCTGATGATGAAAGCTGCTTTCACTTTCTGATGTGCTTTCATCAATGCACTGCTGAAAGCTCTGTGAAAGGTGTGCAAGCTGCTGCTGAAAGTTTTCATGCACTGCTGAAAGTTCTCTTGAAAGCTGGTGGTGAAAGCTCTGCTTGACTTGTACAAGCTCTGCTGAAAGCTCATCAAATTGCGCTTCCAACTCTTGCGCCTCTTTCACGGTGATCATGCTGTCGCCATACTCTTCGCGCAGCGCGTGAATAGCATGTCCAAACAACACCGCCATGATGGCGCGAATGATCAGCAACAGTGCTTCGGCTACCACGAAAACCACCCCAGGAACCATTGGCAGGGCGTGTTTGATGGTGGCTAAGACGACATTGAGGATCATCAGCACCACCAGCGTTACGCCAACCTGCATGGGAAAGGAGTTCCTGGGCAGACCCGCTCGTTTCGCCAGCTTGAGTAAGCCCATGCCGCCAATATCGAGCGCGGCCTGCTGTACCAGGAACAGGAAGGCGTCAAGACCGGCGGGAACGGCTGGCACGCCTGGAATAAGCTGATAACTGGAATAGAGGATGGAACCGAACAAGACCAGTTCCGCCGACTTACTGAGCAAGGTCAATAGCCAGTTCCAGAAGTCGGTAATGTAGTTGCTTTGCAGGAAATTCGTCTTGAAGGCGTCCCATTTGGGATGCTGTGATGGTTGGATCGTGGGTGTCATGACGGTTCTCCTTGTTTCTTGTCTGGCGTCGGCGTCGTCTGTCTATATGGCCGGTATCGGTGCGTCATCAGCACGTATCGACGCCGCCGCCGCCGACGACAGACAACTATTCATCCTCATCCTCGTTGGCGATCAGTCCCCGTTTCTTGAGGTCTTGAATGATGTCTCCAGCCTTATCTTTGCCAACGCCGATCTTTTCCCCCAGGACGCGGTAGCTCATCCCCGGTTCATAGGCGTCAAGTGCGCGCTGGTAGAGGGCCGAAAGGCGTACTGGCTTCACCGACGACGCTTCCATGACCGGAACGGCTTTCATCGGCAAGGACTGCATGGGAGGCAAGGCCGTCCTCGCTGCCCACTGCACCGTCTCTTCTCTCGATTGCGGAGCAGCGGTTTCCCACCGTGCGGCGTGCTGATGCAGGGAGGAGAGACCAGGAGACTGTGCATTGTCCGGCGAGTACCGCCTGCGAAACTGGTAGACGCCCTGGTTGCCGTGCGGGTCAATCACCCAT
>Ga0102924_1004490_pt1 | contig 14052 bp, 8 predicted proteins | sample PaiPotPPM11metaG_FD_80116 | JGI IMG/M metagenome (GOLD analysis project Ga0102924, IMG submission 80116) | Iron sulfur acid spring bacterial and archeal communities from Banff, Canada, to study Microbial Dark Matter (Phase II) - Paint Pots PPM... ... | reverse complement strand
TACGGCGGGATCCTCTGCGACATCGGCAGCCACCAGCTCGAGCAGGTGCTCTACTACGGCGGGTGCGACGACGGCACCGTCACCTCGGCGCGGGTGGCGAACTACGCGCACAAGGAGCACCCGGGCATCGAGGATTTCGGCGATGCCACCGTGGTGCTCGGTAACGGCGTGACCGGGTACTGCCGGGTCGACTGGTTCACGCCCGACGGCCTTGGCACCTGGGGTGACGGCCGGACGTTCATCGTCGGCACTGAGGGCAGCATCGAGCTGCGCAAGTACATCGACGTGGGCCGGGAGCGCACAGGCAACCACGTGTACCTGGTGGACAAGGACGGAGAGCACCACATCCCCGTGTCGGGCAAGGTCGGCTATCCCTTCTTCGGCGAGCTGATCCTCGACTGTCTCGAGGGAACCGAGCGTGCGATGACGCAGGAGCACGCCTTCCGGGCGGCGGAGCTGTGCCTGCAGGCACAGCAGCAGGCGGTCCGCGTGGAAGGGTGACGGCGGTAAAACACCTTCTCGGCCTTTGAACACCTGGCAAGGCCCACTCCCCCGGATTCGACGCTAAGACGCCCGTGCCGGCCATGATGGTCACGCCTTGTGCCGGGCAGACGCGCCGCGGCTCATCGCGAGCACGGCGTCGCGGCGGCTCATCGCGCCGAAGGGTGAGCCGCCGGTCGGCTGGTCGCTGCCGAAGATCCAGGTGGGCCCGTCGGCCAGGTGCTCGAGTGCTTCCTCGGCGACATCACGCGGGTCGGCCAGGTCCCCGTGGGAGGCGCCCTTGGCGTCAAGTGCCCGGTGAAAGGACGGGGTGTCGGTCGCGCCGAGCACCAGTCCCAGCACGTCGACCCCGCTGTCGCGCCACTCCGCCCACAGGCCTTCCGCCAGCAGGAGGTCGAACGCCTTGGTCGCCCCGTAGGCGGCCAGGGTGGCGCCGCCGGCCCAGGCCGCGCCCGATGTCACCAGTACCAGGGCGCCTCGTCCTCGTGCCACCATCGGGCCGCCGAACCGGTAGGCCGCTTCCAGCACGCCGGCGCAGTTCCGCTGCACCAGCTGCAGGTGAGTGGCGAGCTCCTTGTCGAGGAACGCGGCGCTGTAGTCGTCGCCGCCCGCGTTGTAGACGAACAGGCCCGGCTCCAGGCCGGCCGTCTCGCGCTCCAGGTCGGCGAGGGCACCGGGGGCGGTGAGGTCGAGCGAGACCGTGGCGACCTCGACGCCGTGCGTCGCCCGGATGTCGCCGGCGGTCGCCTCGAGCACGGCTTTCCGCCGGGCCACCAGGACGACGTTCATTCCCCGGGCGGCCAGCGCGTGGGCGAACGCGGAACCGATGCCGTCGGATCCGCCCGCGATGATGCCCCACGGTCCGTACCTGCCTGCCAGCGCACTCGCCATCGGGTGGCTCCTAAACGTCGCGGATACGTCAGGGAGACTCTAGCGACGCTCCCTCACTTATAGAAGAACCTCTCCTAAAATAGAAGAATCTCTCCTAAAAAGCTGCAGGACCAGTGCGACAGGAACCCGGCCCCCGTTCGGTCACTATGATCGCTGCCATGGCAGACCCGCAGCGGGCCGCGGGCCGGCCGCGTGACGCCGGCCTCAGCGAGCGGGCGCTCGCGGCCGCGCGCGAGCTGCTGACCGAGCACGGCTTCGAGGCCACCACAATCCAGGCCATCGCGGCCCGCTCCGGCGTGCACGCCTCCGCCATCTACCGCCGCTGGCCGTCCCGGATCGAGCTGATCGAGGAGGCCGTGTTCCCCGGGCTTAGCCCGCTGAGCGTGCAGCCGACCGGGGACCTGCGCGCTGACCTGCGCCGGTTCATCCGCGCGTATGTGGCGGCGTTCAGCGCCCCGGCCGCGCGCGCGGCCGCGGGCGGCCTCCTCGCGCACCACCAGGCGTCGGGACGGCCGAGCCCGCCCGGGGCCTACCAGCGGGTGTCGGCCCGCCCGCAGTTCCAGGACATCCTGCGCGCCGCCCCGCCCGGGAGCATCGACCCCGCCGTGGACCCGGACGACGTGTTCGACATGCTCCTCGGCGCCGTGCTGACCCGCACCCTGGTCTTCACCATCACCGACCGGCAGCGCCCGGTGGAGCGCACCGTCGAGATGATCCTGCGGCTGCTGCAACCACGGAACTGACAAGATTATAGAACGCACTCTCCTGTAAAAGTTCTGTGAGCAGCGGTTATCAGCGACATTATGCTCCGGGCGCTAAACAGATCGTTGACTTAGGTAGATGAATTTACCTAAGCTCAAGTGAGCGTCAGCGTAGAGGGGAGCAGGCATGCGGGCTGCGGTGCTGCGGCAGGGCAGGGTTGAGACCCGGACGATCTCCGATCCCGTGCCCGGGCCCGGACAGGTCCTCGTCCGCTCCCTGGCCTGCGGGATCTGCGCGTCCGACCTGCACTACATGGACCACCCCGAGGCGGGCGCGGACGACGACAGCGGCTGGGCGACCTACGACCAGGACGTCGACATCGTGATGGGGCACGAGTACTGCACCGAGATCGTCGTCTACGGCCCGGACACCGAGCGGCGGATCCCGGTCGGCACCCGGGTCAGCTCCCGGCCGGTGATGTTCTCCGGCGTCGACGGCATGAAGATCATCGGGCAGAACCCGGAGACGCCGGGCGCGTTCGGCGAGTACCTGCTGCTGGACGAGACGCTGCTGCAGGTGGTCCGGTCCGACCTTCCGAGCGAGCTGGTGTGCGTCTCCGACGCGATCGGGGTGGGCTGGTCGGCCGCCCGGCGCGCTCAGGTCGGAGCCAAGGAGATTCCACTGGTGATCGGCTGCGGCGCCATCGCGGTAGCAGTGATCGCGACGCTCAAGCGTTTCGGGGCCGGCCCGATCCTGGCGGCCGACTTCGTCCCGTCCCGCCGGGAACTGGCGCTCGCGATGGGCGCCGACGAGGTGATCGATCCCGCTGCGGTCTCGCCCTACCAGGCCTGGCGGGACCTGGCAGCCGGCTCGATCGAACCGACCAAGAACATGATGGCGGCGGCCGGCTCGTCGGGCTGCGTGGTGTTCGAGTGCGTCGGCATCCCCGGCGTGCTCGACTCGATCATCATGGGCTGCGCGCGCGGCACCCGCATCATGTCACTCGGCGGCGCCCCCGAGGGCGACCACCTGCACACCCTGACCGCCAAGCGCAAGGGCCTCAACATCCAGTTCGGCGGCGGCCCGCTGCCCCAGCACTGGCTCGAGGCGTTCGAGGCAGTCAGCACGGGCAGCCTCGACGTGACCCCGATGGTGGGACAGAGCGTCGGGCTGGACGAGGTACCGGCTGCGCTCGACGCCGCCCGCGACGCCAACGGCCCGGCCCGGATCATCGTGGTGCCGTGAACCAGGAGGCAGGCCGATGAGCGAGCTTGCGAGCGAATCAGTAAGTACAGTGCGTCCGCGAATGCGGACTCCGAGCGCCAGCGAGGTGTCCTCATGAGCGACATCGAAGAGCTGCGGGCGATCGTGGAGCGGCTGGCCGGCCAGGTCCGCGCGCTGGAGGACCAGGTGGAGATCATGCAGCTGGTCGCGCAGTACGGCCCGTCGGTTGACAGCGGCCGCGGCGAGGCCACCGCCTCGCTGTGGACCGAGGACGGCTCCTTCGACGCGGTGCCGGTGTGGGAGATGCGGGGCCGCGACGGCATCATCAGCATGGTGCACGGCCCGGGCCATCAGCGGCTGATCCACAACGGCGTCGGTCACGTGCTCACCGTCCCGCACATCGTGGTCGACGGGGACCAGGCGACCGGGCGCAGTTACGCGCTCAACATCCGGTGGGACCCCGAGGCTGACCGGTTCTGGGTGGCCCGCGTCTCGGCCAACACCTGGAAATGGGTGCGGACCCCGGCCAGGTGGCGCATCGCGGAGCGGGTCAACGCGCCGCTCGATGGCACTCCCGAGCACCGCGAGATGCTGGCGCCCCCGGATAAGCCGCCCGCGGGTGACCAGTGAGCGACCGGCTGGGGATCGAGCACCAGACCGTCCTGGGGCTGCCGCCGGTCGAGTTCGTCAACCTCGCGGCCGACTTGCAGTGCCGGTGGTGAGCTTCGACCCGGACCTCCCCGGCACCTGGCATCCCGGGACCCAGCCGCAGACCACGGTCGCCTGATGACTCGGGACCGCCCGCAAACCGGGGCGGCCGTCACCAGTGCGCTCTCCGAGGCCGGCCACTTAACGAGCACCCGCCCGTTGGTTTCTGCGCGTTCCGCGCGTCTTGGCTGAACGCCTCCGCACCTATTGACCCAAAGGCGCATCGGGTCTATATCAAATACAGACATCGGATCACTTTCCTTGAAATCTTGAGATTTCAGTCGAAATCACCGGCGAAGGCCATGCGGATCGCAGTGCATACATCGGATGACTGCCGCATGCCGGGAAGGGCATAACTTGCGAACCGCTAACCGTCTTGCCGCGATCGCGGCCGTCTGCCTCGCGGCGGCCGGACTGAGCACGGCCGGCGCAGCCGGCGCGACCGCGGAAACGTCCGTCGCCAGCCAGCCGGCCATCCTTTACGCGTCTGCCGACGGCACCGGAACATCCTGTGACTTCTCCGCGCCATGCGGCCTCCCCGCGGCGAAGGCCCGGGTTGAGCGGCTGAACGATCACATGACGGCGGACATCGACGTCGACCTGTTCGGCGGTACCTACCACGTCCCCGGCGGCCTTCAGCTCGGTCCGGCGGACTCGGGCAGCAACGGCTACACCGTGGTCTGGCAGGCCGTTCCCGGCCAGACCCCGGTCATCAGCGGCGCCGACCGGATCACCGGCTTTACCGAGTACGACTCCAGCCTGGGCATCTGGCGAGCGCGGGTCCCCGCGGCCAGCGCGGCGTCCGGCGGCCAGCAGCTGTTCGTGAACGGCCAGCGCGCCCAGCTGGCGCGGAGCGCGGGCTCACCTCCCGGGCTGCAGGTCACGGCCACGGGGTTCAGCACCACCGATCCCGGCTACGCCTCGTTCACCAACCAGAGCCAGATGGAGGTGGTGGACAACAGCGACTGGAAGCACGAGAGCTGCCCGGTCAGCAGCATCACCGCCGCGCCCGGCGGCGGATCTGACCTCAACATCCTGCCGAGCTGCTGGGACGCCAACAACCGCAACGTGCCCAACCTGGGTTTCCCTTACAACGGCGCCGGGCTGCCCGCGATGTCCGGCATCTCGTACGTGGAAAACGCGCAGGCGCTGCTGACTCAGCCGGGCCAGTTCTACCTGGACCAGGCCGGCCGCTACCTGTACTACATCCCCGAACCCGGCCAGGACATGACCACCGCGGACGTCGAGCTTCCGGTGCAGCAGAGTCTGCTGACCCTGCAGGGCACTCCCGGCCATCTGGCGCCGGTCAACCAGAACGCTCCGGGCGCGTCGTATTCGGGCTCAGGCTGGCAGACCTACGCCGACCGCGGGCTCGGCGACCTGGGCAACGACGTGGCGGCCACCGCGAACAACGGCGACTCGGTGAGCTATGCGTTCAGCGGCACCGGTCTGGAGGTGCTCGCGGAAACCAACAGCGACGAGGGCAGCTTCGACGTCTATGTCGACGGCAAGCAGGACACTAGCCAGAACTTCACCGAGAACACCAGCGGGAGCACCCGGCTCGCCCAGCAGGTGGTCTACTCCGTTCAGGGGCTGCCGGCCGGCTCGCACACCGTGCAGATCGTCAAGACCGGCGGACAGTACCTCACGGTCGACGGTTTCTCCGTGGTGCCGGACGCTGTCGACCCGGTGCGCGACATCGCCTTCCGGCATATCGGCTTCGAGTACTCAACCTGGAACCTGCCGGTGACCACCGGCTACATCGACAACCAGGCGGGCATCCGGTGGGACACCTCCGGCGCCACGCCTGTCCCCGCGAAGGTCCCCGCGGCCGTTACCGTCTCGCGCGGTTCTGGCATCAGCTTCAGCGATGACGTCTTCCGGCACCTGGGCGCCACCGCGGTCGACCTGGCCGACGGTACGCAGAACTCGACCGTCGCGGGCAGCGTCATCAACGACACGGCGGGCGGCGGCGTGTCCGTGGGCGAGGTCGACGACTACTTCCAGAACGACACCGCCCTGATGACCACGGGCGACACGATCTCGGACAACGTGATCTCCTACGTCGGGCAGGACTACGCCGACACGGTCGGGGTCTGGGCCGGGTACACCCGCGACTTGACCGTCACGCACAACGACATCGGCCACACCCCCTACTCGGGCATGTCGCTCGGCTGGGGCTGGGGCTACGCCTCGCCGTGCAGCATGCAGGCCGCGCAGGGCCTGTCCAGCTGCGAGCACGGCACCAACTACGCGGGCGGCAACCAGATAACGGGCAACTACATCCACGACGTGATGAACACGCTGTTCGACGGCGGCCCGATCTACACCAACGGCGGGCAGGGCGCCGGCGGCGTCCAGTCGATACTCGCCGGGAACTACGTCTCGGTCGCCAACCACACCGACAACATGCTGTACCAGGACGAAGGCAGCTCCTACTGGCATACCTACGGGAACGTGGTCAGCTTCGCCGCGGGAGCCGACTGGATCGGCATGTGGACCCCGACCATCAACAACATCACCATCGGCCCGGACAACTACAGCTCTACCACCGCGGTGAACAACAACGGCACGGATATCAGCTACACCGCGCCGACCGTGGTCTCGAACGGCGCCTGGCCCGCGGCCGCGGCGGCGATCATGAGCGCGGCGGGCCCGCGCGACCGCGCGGCGCCGCAGGTGTACGACGACGACAGCCAGGCGCTCAGCTACGCCGGCGACTGGTCGGCCCAGGGCACGCTGTCCGATCAGGGTGACACGCACACCACGACGTCGGCCGGCGCCGCGGTCTCGCTGCGCTTCACCGGGCCGAGCATCGCGTTCGTGGCGGGGCCCAGCGGCGGCACGGACGCGGTTACGATCGACGGGAAGCCGGCCGGGCAGGTGAACACGGACGCGTTCGGGGCCCCGGGACAGACGGTGTTCACCGACACGTCGCTGCCGCCCGGCGGGCACACGATCACCGTCACCGACGTGTCCGGCGAGCTCACGGTGGGCGCGTTCCAGGCCCCGGCGCTGCCGTACCTCAACGTCCGGAGCTCGGACTCCTTCCCCGCGGCGGGCGCGCCGATCACGATCACGGCGACGGTCGGTGACCCCGGCCAGTCGCCGCTGCGCGACACTTCGGTGTCGCTGCTGGCGCCCTCGGGCTGGAGCACCGGGAAGCCCGTTTCCGTCGGCACGGTGCAGCCGGGCGGCACCGCGGCCGCGACGTTCACCATGACGCCGCCGCCGTCGCAGGGACCGGGCCCGGTGCCCTTCACCGCGATCGCGTCGTACCGCGGCGCCGGCGACGGCCAGCGGATCCTGGTCGGGGGCACGCAAGCGCAGACCCCGTACAGCTCGCTGGCGGCGGCGTTCGACGACGTGGGCGTGTCGGCGGACTCCAGCACGAGTACGGCCGACCTAGACGGGTCCGGGTACAGTCTCTCCGCGACCGCGCTGGCCAACGCCGGGGTGACGCCGGGCTCGGGCGTCACGGCGGGCGGGCTCAGCTTCACCTGGCCGAGCGCCGCGGCGGGCGGCGCCGACAACGTGGTCGCCTCCGGGCAGGAGATCGCGGTGAACCGCTCGGGCAGCGAGATCGGTTTCCTCGAGACCGCGACCTACGGGCCGACGCAAGGACAGGGCACGATCATCTACGCCGACGGCTCGACGCAGAGCTTCACCCTCAGCGCGGCGGACTGGTACGACGGGCCGCCAGCCGGGTCGAGCGCGGCGATAACCATGGCGTACCGGAACGCGCCGGGCGACGGACAGGACGACCACCCCGTCTACGTGTACGAGCAGTCCGTCCCGCTCGACTCGACCGCGCAGGTCGCCGGGGTCGTGCTGCCCGACGTGAGCCAGGGGCTATCGGCCGGCTCGGCGGCGCTGCACGTCTTCGCGCTGACCGTCGGCGGCTAGCCGCCGTCGGCTGGCCGCCGACGGCTGGGCACCCGGGCGGAATTGGCTCCGCTGAGCTAGCCCGGGTGCCGGGCTGCCGCACGCACTCGGCCGGGATCCGCGTTGACCATGGCCATATGCGGACATAAAAATAAAAGTCACCACAATCATCTTGACGCTTCCCGTCAAATCTCCTCAGTATGAGTCAAGGAAGCTATGACAACGTTGTCATCTCGCAGCATGCCCGGTGACCCTAGCCAAGCTCAAACAGCGGTGGTCATCCGCCGAGGACCCCCCAGTTCCCGGGCGCTGACCCCCTGCGAACCCTTGGCGAGCGCCGGCGCGGTGGCAACGTCGGATGTGCCGAGGAGGTCCAACGTTGAAACGGAAAAGAACGTCAGGCATCGGCCGCTGGCCGACTGTGATCGTCCTGACGGCGGCGGGCACGCTCGCGCTGAGCGGAGTCGCCGCGGCCAGCACCACCCCAACTCCCAGCGCTAGCGCGTCACCCAGCCCCTCCGCCACCGCAGGTGCGACCGCCGCGCCTTCCGCCTCCGCGTCCGCAGCGGCGCGAAGTGGCGGCAAGAAGGGCGGCACCTGCTCGGTGACGAGCAGCGGGCGCCTCACGGACTGCCAGCGGCCCGTCGCAAAGGCCCAGCTCCCGGCAGGTGCCAGGAACACCAGCAGCGTCGGCAGCCCCGTCCAGGACCTCGCTTCCCTCGTGGACGCCCGCACCTGGACCACCGGCGGCGGCAACACCTTCCCGGGCGCAGAAGTGCCATATGGGATGGTGCAGTGGTCCCCCGACACGGTGCCGAACCGTAACGCCGGCGGCGGTTACAGCTACACCGACACGACGCTCTACGGCTACAGCCTCACGCACATCTCCGGACCCGGCTGCGGTGCCGCGGGTGACGTGCCGATCCTGCCGGTCACCACGGCGCTCCCGTCCGGAACCGACCCGAACAACGTGACCACCCCGCTCACCCACACGGGCGAGATCGCACAGGCGGGCTACTACTCCGCGCAGAGCAACGGATCCAGCGCCATCACGTCGGAGTTCGCCGCGACCACGCACAGCTCGATGGGCCGGTTCACGTTCCCGTCGACGAGCACCGCCGGCTTCGATATCAAGCTCCAGGGCAGCCAGACCACCGACACGGCGGACAGCGCGCAGATCGTGGGCAACGACGAAGTCCAGGGCTCGGTGACCACCGGCGACTTCTGCGGCGAGCCGAGCAACGACGGCCAGTCCCAGCTGTACACGGTGTACTTCGACATCAAGTTCAGCGAGCCCTTCACCTCCTCGCAGGTGATCACGAACTCGGGCCAGACCGACCCGGCCGCGGTCTACGTGGGCTTCGACACCACGTCCAACCCGGTGGTCCAGGCCAAAGTCGGCATCTCTTACGTGAGCGCCGCGAACGCCCAGCTGAACTGGCAGACCGAGAACCCGGGCTGGAACTTCGACGCGGTCAAGGCCGCGGCGCAGACCAGCTGGGACAAGCTGCTCGGCAAGATCAAGGTCTCGGGGGGCAGCTACTCCCAGACCCAGGAGTTCTACAGCCTGCTGTACAAGGACTTCATCCAGCCGAACGTCACCAGCGATGTCAACGGCCAGTTCATGGGGGCCGACGAAAAGGTCCACACGCTGGCCAGCGGCCAGAAGAACCAGTACGGCATCTACTCCGGCTGGGACATTTACCACACACTCGCCCAGCTGCAGGCCATGCTCGACCCGTCGGCCGCATCCGACCAGGCGCAGTCGCAGGTCAACTACTACTCCGAGGACAGCCTCCTGCAGCAGTGGGGCTACCTGCAAGACAACAACTACGTGATGGTCGGCGACCCGTCGCAGGCGATCATTTCCGACTACTACACGTACGGTGCCCGCGGCTTCGACACCAAGCAGGCGCTGGCCGACATGCTCAAGCAGGCCACCACGGTCAACGACGTGCGGCCGGGCGAGGCGCTCGAGCAGAAGTACGGCTACCTGCCCGAGGACGGGACCTACGGCTGCTGCAACTTCCACGGTGTCGTCGCCAGCATGCTGGAAAACGACAACGCGGACCTCGCCCTGGCGAACTTCGCGAAATCGCTCGGCGACAGCAGCGACGCCGCCATGCTCACCAAGCGGGCCAACAACTGGGAAAACACCTTCAACCCGAACAACGACCTGCTTAACGCACGGTACGAGAACGGGCAGTTCGAACCCGGCATCGTCCCGACCACCCAGCAGAACAACGAGCCTGACTACGTCGAGGGCGACGCCTACGAGTACCTGTGGGACGTGCCGAACGACTACCAGGCGCTGTTCAACCTGCTCGGCGGCAACTCCAAGGTCGTGCCCGAGCTGCAGGCCTACCTGTCCCAGCCGAACGGGTACGGCATGTACGACGAGATCTCCAACGAGTTCGACCTGGGCGAGCAGTTCGCGCTCGACTACGCCGGTGACCCGGCCGGGACGCAGGCCGCGGTGCGCAACATCGAGAACACCATCTACCTGCCCGGACCGAGCGGGCTCGCCAACAACGACGACCTCGGGGCCGAGAGTTCCTCCTACCTCTGGCAGATGCTCGGGCTGTACCCGGAGAACCCGGGCACGGACACGCTCCTGCTGAACAGCCCCGGGTTCCCCCACGAGCAGATCTCGCTGGCCAACGGCCAGACGATCAACGTCAACGCGCCGAATGCCACCAGCGAGTACTACGTAAGCTCGCTGAAAATCAACGGCACGCCCGACCAGAAGCTGTACACGACGCTCAGCGACCTGAGCAAGGGCGCCACCCTGGACTGGACGCTCAGCCCGACGGCGACCAACTGGGGCAGCGCGCCGCAGGACGCGCCGCCGTCCTACACCACGGGCACCTCGGCGACGGTGGGCTACCTGTCCAGCCAGACCCCGACGGTCGCCCCCGGTAACTCCAGCACGATCACGGTCGGCGCCAACAACGCCACCAGCCGCCCGCAGAAGGTGAAGGTGAGCATCACGGCGCCCTCCGGGCTCACGATCACGCCGAGTTCGGCCACGATCGAGGTCCCGCCGCACGGCACGGGAACCACCAAGCTGACCGTGGCGGCAGGCGCGAGTACCACGCAGAACTTCTACTCCGCACCCGTCACGCTGACCACGGAAAGCACCGGGGCCACCCAGTCGCTGAACCAGCTCATCCTGGTCGCCAGCCCGGGCAGCCTGCTGTCGACGTTCAACAGCACCGGCATCGCCGACGACAGTAACCCGTCGCTGGCGAACATCGACGGCGACGGCAACGCCTACTCCACGGAGGCGCTGGCTGCCGCCGGGCTCACTGCCGGGCAGAACGTGACGGTGAACGGCGTGACGTTCACCTGGCCGCAGCCGTCGGCCGGCTTCCCGGACAACACCATGCCCGAGGGGCAGCGGGTGACGGTGCCCAGCCCTTCCGGAACCACGGGCGCGTCCGGAACGCAGACGCTGGCGTTCCTCGGCTCGGCCACCCAGGGAAACGCCTCCGGCGTCGCCACGCTGAACTACTCCGACGGCAGCACCAGCAAGTACTGGCTCGGGTTCAGCGACTGGACGCTCGGCGGTGGCGGAGGCTCACCGGCATTCGGCAACCAGGTGGCCGCCACCACGGCCTACCGGGACTGTGCGGGATGCTCCGGCGGCCAGCAACCCGTGAAGACCTACGTGTTCTACGCAGCGATCCCGGTCAACCCGGGCAAGACGCTGACCAGCGTGACCTTGCCGACGGGAACCTCCGGCGGCACGGAGCACATCTTCTCGATCGGCACGTCGGCCACCGCGATGACCGGCCCGGTCGTCACCTCGCTGAGCGCCACCAGCGCCCAGGCTGGCCAGCAGGTGACGATCAACGGCTCTGGCTTCGGCGCCTCGCAGGGCAACGGTTACGTGGCCTTCAGCGACAACGGGACGAGCTGGGGCTCACCCGGCAACACCGCCACCTTCACCATCGACAGCTGGAGCGACACGGCGATCACCTTCACCGTCCCGGCCCCGAGCGGGACAAACGGCGCGTATCACGTCTGGGCGGGCACGCCGGCGTCGGTCACCGTGGTCGACAACTCGGGCAACATGTCCGACAGCCCCGAACTGGCGATCACGCCGACCGCCAACCCGGCCGACTACTACAGCAACGCCGGCATCTCCGACGACACCAACACCTCGTGCGCCAACTACGACGGCGACGGGTACAGCTACTCGGCGCAAGCCCTGGCCGCGGCCGGGCTGACCCCGGGCGGTACCGTCAGCGCCGACGGGCTCACGTTCACGTGGCCCAACGTCGCGTCCTGTGCGAACGACAACATCCTCGCCGCCGGACAGACGATGCTGGTCAACGGCACGGCCGGGGCAAGCAAGCTCGGCCTGCTCGAGTCGTCTTCGAACGGCACGAGCTCCGGTCCGGTCACCATCACCTACACCGACGGCACGTCGACCACCGGGACCCTGTCGTCCAGCGACTGGGCGAACGGCCCCGGCGCCAACGAGACGGCGGTCGCCACCATGACCTATCGCAACATGAGCAGCGGAGGTTCCCAGACAATCACGATGTACGTCTACGCCACGACGGTTCCGATCGACTCGTCCAAGACGGTCGCCTCGGTCACCTTCCCGAATGTAAGCAACAGTGTCGGTTCCAACACGACCGCCATGCACATCTTCGCGGTCACCACTGGATAACGACCCACTGACAAGCGCCTGCCGTGCCCGCACGGCAGGCGCTTGTTACTCTCAGCGCATGCGTCCCACGATGAAGGACGTGGCGACCGCGGCGGGGGTCAGCCTGAAGACCGTCTCCCGTGTCGTCAACGGCGAACCCGGCGTCACCCCGCTGACCGAGCAGCGGGTTCGCGAAGCCATCGAGGCGCTCGGGTTCCGCCGCAACGACAGCGCGCGCCTGCTCCGCACCGGACAGGCCGCGACCGTCGGACTGGTTATGGAGGACATCGGCGACCCCTTCTATTCGGTGCTGCTGCGCGGCGTGGAAAGCGTCGCGCGAGCACGCGGTTCGCTGGTGCTCAGCGGTTCCAGCGAGGCGGACGCCGGTACCGAGCACGAGCTCGCCCTGGCGTTGTGCGCCCGCCGGGTCGACGGGATCATCATGATCCCGACCAGCGACGACCACAGCTACCTGCTACCCGAGATGCAGGCCGGGGTACCCGTGGTGTTCGCCGACCGCCCGCCCGGGCGGATCGCCGCCGACACCGTGCTCAGCGACAACGTCGGCGGCGCGCGGGAGGCGACCGCTCACCTCATTGCCGGCGGCCACCGCAGGATCGGATACCTCGGCGACAGCCCCGACATCTTTACGGCGCGGGAACGGCACAAGGGATACCTCGAGGCGATGACTGATGCGGGCGTGCCGGTCGCGGAGGCATGGATCGCCATGCACCCGCCTGCCAAAGACCGCGTGTCGGCGGACCTGGAACGGATGCTCGCGGGTCCCGCGCCCGTTACGGCGCTGGTCTGCGGAAACAACCGCATATCCGTGCTGGCGCTGCATGCGCTCGCGTCGCTGCGCGTCACGCCGGCCATGGTTGGCTTCGACGACTTCGAGCTTGCCGACCTCCTCCGCGTGACGGTGGTCGCGCAGGATCCCGCCGAACTGGGCCGGCAGGCCGCCGACCTGCTGTTCCAGCGCATGGACGGCGACTCAACCCCGCCGCGCCGTATCGTCGTCCCGACCCGGCTCGTGCGGCGCGGATCCGGCGAACTGAGTTCCTTTCGCGCCTTAGCGGTGCGGGTCAGCTACCTGACGTCCAGTCCAGCGACGGCCTGACCGAGCCGGAATAATGCGGTTTTCATCCGTAGTAAGGTCAAATGCGTGTCAGACCTGCCTCCCGGAATTGATACCACGAAGGCGCACCCGGCCCGGATCTACGATTACATGCTCGGCGGCAAGGACAATTTCGCCGCCGACCGGGAAGCGGCTGAACTCGCGCTCGCGGCCTGGCCCGCGATCCGCGTTGCCATGAGGGAGAACCGGGCGTTCATGGGCCGTGCCGTCCGGTACTTGTCGGCCGAGGCGGGGATCAGCCAGTTCCTCGACATCGGCTCCGGCCTGCCGAACGTCGGCAACGTGCACGAGGTGGCGCAGGCCGCCGATCCCGCCGCCCGCGTCGTCTACGCGGACAACGACC
>Ga0102924_1004489_pt1 | contig 14053 bp, 16 predicted proteins | sample PaiPotPPM11metaG_FD_80116 | JGI IMG/M metagenome (GOLD analysis project Ga0102924, IMG submission 80116) | Iron sulfur acid spring bacterial and archeal communities from Banff, Canada, to study Microbial Dark Matter (Phase II) - Paint Pots PPM... ... | reverse complement strand
GGAGATGGGAACTTTCATCTATTCACACCTTTGCGCAAACTTACGGTCGCGTGGGGAGCAGGCATGGTGAATTACTCGATAGGCGCCTCCTCGTTTCTCGATCGGACCTTTACACCACCGTCATCTTGACGCGCTCACGCATCAAAGCCTGGATTGATTGTAGCGCCAACGCAGACGGTGCGTGTGCCGGCCTGCTCGAGGCATCGGTGTAGGACTGGCGAAGAGGCGCGGCAGCAAGGGAGAAGAGCCTGTCAAGACCGGTTTCTCTGATCGACTTCGTCACTCGATTTGACCCGGCCTCCGCTAGCTCGAGCGAGGCGGAACTGGAGGAACGCTGGCACCAGACTCCGAGCCAGAGCCTCGTGGCGCGAGTCGAGGGGCTGGGCTACTCTGGGCAGGACGCCAGGCGGTCAACACCCGAGATGCTGCGCCAGGGCGCCACCAGGCTGGGGATGGCGCAAGAGTGCGTGCGAGGCGCTGTCCTATCGATTGGAATCGGGAATCCAGTCCATCCTGGTGGCAGGATCGGTTGCCCGTGGGGAGGCGACGAAGGGCTCGGACATCGACCTCAACGTGCTTGTCACCCAGGAATTTGGAGCAGGACCTTGAGCTCGCCCTCTGTCAGCCGCGGCATCAGCTCATCGAACACGTCGTCGGGGACTGGGGTCGTGGTCGGATGGAGAAAGCCGGGAAAGTAGAAGTCGGTCGGATCGCGTGACGATGAGGGCGGTGACACGAAAAGACCTCCCCGGCCATTGGACAGGCGCTGGCGAGGTCCACTACGATCGAAGTGTTCAGACGACGGTTGGTGGTGCTCGGCGACCTTCCCGTACCGCTGGCCGTTTTCTTTATGTCATCAACTGTTCGCTTCTATAGTGCCGCACGTCGGCAGTCTGGCGCCATGGTTAATGCACGCGGTTCCACATGAACATTTCTTCAGAAGAGACTCTCGCCAACTCGCAGCCGATCACGCTCGACGCTGCACTGATCACGGAGGCGCTGCAGAGCGCTTTAGTCTATATCCACCTCAGGAGCTCGAAGCAGGCAATCCGTTTGCCATCAGTGGAAGGTGCGTTCCCCGACGCGGTGTTTCTTCCCCCTTTGCCCGTTGTTCTGGACTCAAGCATCCTGCGCAAGGACATTCCTTATGCCTGCCGCAACGACCAAAGGACGGTCCTGATAAATGCAGCGAACTCACAACTGTTGCGCTTGTTCTGAGCACAACACGTCGTCGACGAGGTCGTCGAACACATCGAGCACTGGTCTGATGACTCGGAAGTCTCACCGACCACATTCCGCCGCCGGTGGATGTCCGAGTACCTTCCCGTCATCCGCGTTGTGCCGCCCCAGCACATCAATGCTGCGCTGCTGAGCCCGGAGGAAAGGGCTCGGATCGATGAGCTGGTTCGCATCGATCACACAGACGTGCCATCCGCAACCCTTGCACTTGTTCTCGAAGCCTTCTACCTCTCGAACGACAAACCCGCCTTGCGGGCGGTCTACGGTTGCGACGCAGATCTCAGTGCACATGACGAGTGGCTAAGGACTTTAATGGCCGGCGGTGACGCGGGTGAACTCGGCAGGATGTTCATCGCGCTCGTAGCAGTACTCTTTCTCCTAGGAGGCGGACTCACAGCTGGCATTCAGCGGCTCGTCGCCGCAATCGGATCCTGGAGTCTCATACCGCTCGCGCTGTCCATCTTCGCCATGAAGTACATATCCAATGACGCCAGGCAACGTGCCAAGTCAGCAACCATCTCAACTGCCAAGTTCCTTTTCCACGCGTTGACCGCCTATTACGATGTGGTGGCGCGCTTTCAACAAGCAACTCCGCCTGTCGCCACCTGGGAACAGCTCGCAAGCACAAACGATAAGAACACGGTGCTCCTCCGCGCCTGCCTACACACTCTCGCGCGAAGTGGAATGAGTGACCGTTCCGCACGAGAACTTCCACGGGAGCTTCCCTTCCTCGGGGTAGCGCAAGGTGAGGCGAAGGTTCGACAGATCCTAAGAACCCACAACTCCTTCTTTGAAGTCTGGCGAGGGCGGTGGCAATTGGGTGAAGTTGCACGGCTCCTCAAATCACACGTCGACTGAAGAACGTGATCGGTGAGCCAATATCCGGTGCTTCTCAGGCTAGGAGAGGCCCGCCCCAGTTGGCACCAATTCTCCTTGGAAAGCCTTTGCAAGGACGGTCCGAGAAGGGAAATCGATTCTCCGCACTGCCGCGTCTAGCCTCTCAATAAGACGATCCGCCAGTCCCTCAGCCCCGGCGTTGCCAATACCTCTGTCGCTGCTGGGGATCATGACCGAGAGGGCGAAGCTCATGCAACAAACCAACGACCATTTGTATATCCGCGAGCTATACGCTATCCTAGCAACATGAGATGGCAGTGCGACCCGCCTGTGGCTTCACTCCGTGCCCACTGAGCGGGCGCGTAGGTGGGATCGCGAGCCAAAGGAGGCGGGCAGGATCGATACCGGCCCGAGTTCGAATGGGATGAACACAATGAAGAGAAGCTGCTCCTGCGCCACAATGTGTCCGCGCTCGAGGCGGAGCAGTGCTTCGCCAACCCACACACCGCGCGTCGGCACGGGGACGACTTGCTGATGCTTGGTGTTACCGATGAGGGCCGGATGCTGTTCCTCGTCTACGAGCAGAAACCAGGTGGTGTCGTCCGTGTCTATAGCGCCCGTGAGATGACCGACAAGGAGCGGCGGACCTACCGCCGACACGCACGATGAGTTCGGACCGCAGAGATTCGCTGCTCGACGCCGATTGGTCGACTGCGTGGGACACGCTCCCCGAGGCGCCGGCGTTGGTTCCGCGCCCAAAGACAGCGCAGATCACCCTTCGCGTGCCCGCCAGCCTGCTCGCGCGGATCAAGACAGTAGCGGCCGCGCGGTCGCTGCCGTATCACGCGCTAGCGCGTTCATGGCTCGTCGACGGGTTGCGCAACGTGCGGGAGCCCGAGCCCGCCGGCGTCGCCAGCGACGAGCCGCAAGCGGAGCAGCTCAACATCAAGCTCGACCAGGAAGTCCTCGACCATCTCAAGGTTCGTGCCAACGAGCTGCGCCGTCCTTATCACCGCTTGGCCCGTGAGTGGATCGAGACGGCACTGGGACGAGAAGAGGAGAGTCTTGGAATCGATGCATCACCGAGACGTCCTCCCATCAAGGACCTGATGGTTCTGCTGCTCCACACACCGGGCAAAGACGGCACCGCCGTACGTGGCACCACCCGACTACAGAAGCTCCTCTTCGTGATCGAGCAGAAGCTTGCTGCGGAGAGCACCAGCTTCTATGCCTTCAACTATGGCCCCTTCAACGAAGAGGTCAACGATGCCGCACATGCCCTACGGCTTGCCGGCTTCCTCAGTGGCGCCGAGCCCACCGGGGCCGGCCCTCCCTCATTCGCCGAAATGATGGCAACTGCAGTCGAGCGCTCAGGACCGCGGGACGAGGTCGACGTGGAGGAGTATGCGCTCAATGAGCGCGGCCACGCAGCCGCCGAGCGCCTGCGTCAGTCGAGCCACGCTTACGAGCAGCTCTATGCCTACGTCCGTAGCCTTCGAGAGGAATGGGATACTCCGGACCTTATTGACCGCGTTTACGAGACCTATCCGAAGTACACCGAGCGGTCTCTCATCCGTCACAAGGTCACTAAACGTTTAGATAGCCGTCGTTCGCACGACCTATGAATCGGACGCCTCTACACCACATGGTCCGTATCCGTCGCACGGATGATCTGACCTTCGTCCGCGCCGGGATCATGGACGAAATCATCGTCAATGCGAACCAGTTGGAGAACAGTCCGGACAGCACGGCGACCGCTTTGCGCCAGACAACGCTACCGTTCACCGTCGACCCCGTGCTGTACCGTTTTCAGCTGCCTCAGTGGTGGCGCAATGAGAAGGGGAAGTCGAAGAGGAACTACGCCAGGCTCGGTGCAGCCTACGTGAAAGACACAAATATCCAAATCACTGCCGGGCCCCTCGTCGAGACTGTGCCCAATGACGACGAGTGGTGCATTCTCGCGGCCAACGTCCTGGGATACCAGCGAAGCCGGCTCCTCCAGATGCCAACTCAGCTCGATCTTCTCAATGAGGACCACGGCCGAGAGCTGCATCCGGTCAGGCTCGTGGCGCCGGCACTTGTCGCGGTGTCCGCGACCGAAGACCGTATTAACCGTCTGCTTGTCGAGGCAAGCGCCGGTGCCGCTGCCGCTCCGATCGCCGTTCCGATGATCGTGCCTCTTGACCGGCTCCAAGATGCGCGGGAGCGAGACAGGGTGCTAGCAACGGTGCCGACCGACGGAATCAGTTCGTACTTTTTGTGGACGCCGGGGGTGACCGAGGAGCTCCTTCTCAGCGACCGCGAGATCTTCGACGCCGTGCTGTGCCTGATCGGCACCCTCGCTGACCGCGGAATCCCCGTAGGGCACCTTCACGGCAACTACGTCATTGCGGCCCTTCACGACCTCGGCGTCTCGGCCGTTGTCCATCATTTAGGCTGGATTGACAAGGGCGAGCCTGTTGAGCAGCAGCGCGGTGGTCTCCGATCCTGTCAGACGTACGTTCCGGGCGTGCGCCACTGTGTTCGCTTCGAGCAGGCTAACAGCCTCGGCCGCACCCTCGACGCGGATGCATACGCCGAGCGCTATTGCGAGTGCGCGTTCTGCGCTGGATCCTTCTCAGCTGGGGAACACCCGCTCGATCTTCTTCTCGAGGATCAATACGTTCCTTTCGAGGATGGCCGCGGTCGTCGGACTCCCACGGGCCGGGCAGTCGCGCTCAACACGTGGCACTACCTACTGAGCCGGCGTCTCGAGATGCAGGCGTTCTCCAACCTACCGGCGGTTGATGTGATTGACCGCGATATGGAACGCGCAGCGGCTCTCGCCGGCAGTCGGGATACCTCCCGCCTCCGCCGCCTGGCCACCCAGCTTCACTCAGCGTAAAACCAGGCTAGCCCAGAGGCGGTCCGATGTCATGAGCGTCCAAGCATTCGATCTCAATATCGAGAGGGTGCTCGAGCACTGGTCTGTCGCCCACGCCGTGCGCGAGGTGATCGCCAACGCACTCGATGAGCAGGCATTGACGGGAACTCGAGACCCAGAGATTACGAAGGACCCGCACGGCGCTTGGCACATCCGCGACTATGGACGTGGCATCCGCTACGAGCACCTGACGCAGAAAGAGAACAGAGAGAAGCTCAGGCGCCCTGACGAGGTGATTGGCAAGTTCGGTGTTGGGTTGAAGGACGGGCTGGCCACGTTTGACCGGCACCGCATCGACATCCGCATCCGATCCCAGTACGGCGACATCGCAATCGGCAAGGTACCCAAGCATGGGTTCGAGGACATCCGGACCCTGCATGCTTTGATTTCGGAGCCATCTGACTCAAAGATGGTGGGCACCGATGTCGTTCTGACCGGCGTTAAGGACGAGGATATCCGGAAGGCCAAGAGCTTCTTCCTACAGTATGCCGGCGAGGAGGTGCTGGAGTGCACCCCCAACGGATCGGTGCTCCGGCATCGCGGCAAGACGGCTAGTATCTACGTCAACGGGCTCCTCGTCGCTGAGGAGGAAAACTTCCTCTTCTCCTACAACGTCACCAAGCTCTCGGCCGCGCTCCGGAGAGCACTGAATAGGGAGCGCACGAACGTGGGCCGCGGCGCATACACCGATCGGGTGAAGGCGATCCTACTCGCCAGCTCCGCTCCGGCCGTCGCGGATGCCCTGGCCGAGGAGCTCGCCAGGTTCGAGTACGGGCGCACGCATGATGAGCTCCAGTGGATGGATGTGCAGATCCACGCCTGCCGAGTGCTCAATGCCGCGGAGGAGGTCGTGTTCGTGACCTCGCAGCAGATGTTCAACAACAGCAAGCTCGTGGATTACGCCAAGGCCGACGGCTACCGGGTGGTCGTCGTGCCGGTTGCGCTGGCAGCCAAGCTACCAGGCCTCAAGGATGCGCACGGCGAGTCGGTCAGAGATCTCGACGTCTTCTACCAGGAATGGGACGATAGCTTCACCTTCAGCTTCATCGATCCCGATCAACTGGACCCTCCCGAGCGGGTGGTGTTCGACCAGACGAGGCGCATCATGACGCTCTTTGGCAGGAAGCGTCCCCGGGTGAGCAAGGTGCTCATCTCCGAGACGATGCGGGTCGACAGATCCGGCTGCGAGTTCGCGGGCCTGTGGAGACCGGAGGACCGCTCAATCGTGATCAAACGTGACCAACTGCAGGGCTTGCCCTCGTACGCCGGCACGCTGCTGCACGAGCTTACTCACGCCGCCACCGGCACGGACGACAGGACGCTTGAGTTTGAGGAGGCATTGACCCGGCTCCTCGGGCACGTCGCGAAGGCAGCCATCGACGACTGACTGAGCGCCAGTCGTATGGTGTGAAAAACAGTCATCAGTAGGAGCCGCGTCCACACCTATCCCAGTAATGGGCCGGGACCACGGACAACGCTGAGCGGTTTGTAAGCCCGCCGTCGCAGTGTCCGTATAGAGCGTCTACCGGACGCCTGATGAGCCGGCTTACGGTCCGCCCTCAGGCGAGGTATCACCGTCTCATTTAGACTGTACGGTGATTGTGTAACGCTTAGGTTCCATAAACGTGACAGGAGGCAGCACATGCCAGCCACCGTCGGCTACGCGCGGTGCAGCACCGACAAGCAGGACCTCACTGCGCAACGGCAACAACTCGCCGCGCTCGGCGTTCCCGCCGACCGGATCTATCTCGACCAAGGACTGACTGGCACCCGCCGGGCGCGACCGGGGCTGGATCAGGCACTGGCTGCCGTGCGGGAGGGCGACGCCTTCACGGTCACCAAGCTGGACCGGCTCGCCCGTTCCGTGCCAGACGCCGTTGAAATCCTCAGCCAGCTATCTGAGCGCGGGATTCGGTTCGCACTTAACACGGCTGTCTACGATTGGAACGATCCCTTTGGCCGCATGTTCCTCCAAATCCTCGCCGTCGTTGCTGAGTTCGAGGCAAATCTGATCAAGCAACGCACGCGCGAGGGCATGGCTATCGCCAGGTCCAGGGGCAAGTTGCGCGGGAAGCAGCCGAAGCTCAAGCCGACACAAGCGCGGGAGGTCCGCCGCATGCATGACAGTGGCGAATACTCCGTGTCGGCCATTGCTGAGCTGTTCGCTGTGTCGCGTCCCACCGTGTACCGAGTCCTGCAGCGAACCCACAGCGAGGAGCGTGTCACGGATCAATGAGCCAACCACCACTGGCTCGGGAACCTGCGGCCTGCATGTGGTGCTTGTCACCAGACGGGCCCTTTGACCTAAGTCACGTCATTCCCGCAAGCTGCGGCAACAACGAGCTCGTGCTTCCGTCGCCGATTGTCTGCGAGCACTGCAATGGATCGTTCAAGAAAATTGAGCGGGTGTTCGCGGCCGAACCAGAGTTCAATTTTAAGGCCGCCCTACTGGGCGTACCGAACGCCCGCACCGGCAAACCCTTCACACACGACAGGTTCGGTGTCACCGAAAAACTACCGCCGCGTGAACCTGGTACCAATCGTGCATTCGTTGCCGGCGTTCACCTCAACCTCAACATGCAGGATCCGCCGAAGCTAGAAGTTATTCCGTCCCTAACCGTCAACGAAATAGAGGTGCCGCTTCCACCAGTGACCACCGTCACGACGCTAAGGTGGGTCGAATTGTACTCACGGTCGGTTTACAAAATTCTCTTTGAGTGGTACGCGCACCATTACTACGTCACTGGCCGAATCCGGGAGACGTCCCCTGCGCCAACTGATGAGCGCTTTCATGGTCTCCGTCGATTCGTGAAATGCGGCCAGCCACAAGGCAACCCTCGAATGCTAATTCGCTGGTATGAGACCACGAACAACACCATGGATTGGTGGGTTGACGAGAACTCGGACGTTCTGTTGACGGAAATGAATCTCATGGGGACGCACTACATCGGCGCGCTTGCTGGCAACAATGCAGTCGCGGAGCAACGTCTCAATGAGCTGATCGAGCGTATCCCCCGGCCCGCGCTCGTGTTCTCCGACAACGTACGTGCGACAGGTGCTATCGAATCTTCGCTCACGACGCTCTGGCGGCTCTGACCACTTTCCAGGCGCTCGATAGGGTCGTAGGAGCTGGCGCCGAGAGGCTTGCTCGGGTCTCAATACCCGTTGGTCAAACCACAATCGAGACGGTGATTTAGAGACGCAATTTTCGAACTGGCTCTCCAGCACAAACGCGCGCCCGGTCCTAGCCCGTGCATTCAGTACGAAAACGGGTCGTTTTCGGGACTCGTCCTTCCATCACCAAACAAAGTTGCCGCCTACACATGCCCGCTACGGCGAGGAAAAGAAGTAATGGTCGAAGCCGCTCCAGAGAGATGGTATCGGGAGCGGCTCGAGCCTTGCCAAGCCCGAGGGGAGAACTTGGTACCACCGCAGTCTGTTTCCACAGGTGAGACGATTTGCCGACATCCTGTAACACGACGGTCACGTCGTTTACTCGAATCGTCAGCTCAAGGGCACTTGGTTATGTCGCAATCACTCAACAATGGGTCCGGCAGACGTTCGTGCCTGATTCCTCCAGCGCTCGTACTCATAGTAGAGCCACGCCGAGTTAAGGTCGTCGCGATGCGGTCCGAGACCGTCGCCAATCTGTGGGGATGTGGACGCGGCGTCAATTGCAACGTCAAGTGCATTCAAATAGAAGTGCAACGCAGGTGATGCTGGCGCGCCACGCAGCTCCGAAGCGAGTCGCTCTAGGTGCTCCAACGAAATATCGTGTCCCTGGAGCGCTCCTTCCATTGATTCCATAAAGCGTTGCGCCCCGAGCCCTCTGCCGGGACGCCGGGCGGCAAGCATGGTTGCGACTAGTATGGCCACCGCCATCTGTACTCCAGCAGCGCCGAAGAACGGCAGGCTGGGGTTCGGCCCATAGGCCGAACCGAGCACCACACTGCCTGCCACAGTCCCGGCGGATTGGACGAAACCTCCGGTTGACATGGCACGCCCCCGAAACTCCGGTGGCACGCTTTCACTGAGCGCAGCATATGCAACAGGCGATACGCATGCTGCTGCTGCTGCATCGATCAGCGTGAGTGCAAAGATCTGCCACAGGGTGTGTATTGCGGGATACAGAAGGTTGGATGTCAACGCCACCGCAAGCGCAATCACGAGGATCAGGCGGCGATCTGCTCTGTCGGCCAGGCGTCCAATCGGCTTCGCTAAGAAGATGGCTGGAAAGGCGAAGAGTGCGTACGAGAGTCCCACAATGAAGGCGCCAAAACCCCGGGACAGGATGTACTGGGGCCATACCACGGCGCCCATGCCGGCGTTAACGCCGCTGGCCAGTAAGGCGAGCAAGGGAACTAATCCGTTTCGAGTCACGGATAAAGGGCCGCCATTCCTGGGAGACTTCCGGTTCTCGGGCGCCGATTTCGTCTCGGGCACTTTTCGCAATCCGCCAATGACAGCGACGGTCCCCACCGCCGCCAAGCCAAACACCGCACTCGGGCCTGCCACAGCCGCCACGGTCCCTCCGATCAGAGGTCCGAGGAACACCCCGGCCATGGCCGTCGCCTCGAGCTGGGCAAATCGAGTGCCTCTGTGCTCAACCGCAGTGGCATCGGCCACAACGGTCCTGAGGGTGGGGTAGTACACGCCCGCAGCCGCACCCTGAGCGGACCGTAGCCCCAGCAAGAGCCACAACGGCCCTTTCAGGAGAAATAGAGCCGCCGCGGCCAAAGCATGGACCGCCCGGCTGCCTAACAACAGCGGCAAGCGCCCTACCCGCCCGAGCAGCCATCCTGTAGGGAGCTGTGCGGCGGTATTGAGCACTGCGGGCAGCGCGACGAACAGGGCTACTTCAGTCGCTCCTCCACCAAGTGCACGCACGTAGAGGGGCACGATCGGTTGAACCGCTGTAATAGCCGCCACCATGATGAAGTTACTGACGAGCAGCCACCACATGGCATCGGAGCGGTCTGGCAGCCAGTGGCCGAGCACCCAGCGGATCATGGCATGCTGGCCAATGCGGTGGCGCTGTGCTCCATCGCGGTCGTGCTACCTGAGGTAGATCTCTTTAAGGCGGAACGACCACCCCGGGGTCAGATTGCTGCGTGCCTGCTAACTGGTTCGCGCCAATCGGAGCACGATTCGTTGCAGTTAAGTAGGGGGATCCGTTTCGGGCTGACGGCCATGGTGAACCCACTTTGTTGGTGGCGGCTAGCTACGAGGGCGGCGCCTTCTTAAGGAGACCGAAGAAATGGAAATGCCAGAGCTTGAACTAAACGATGATCTGTTGTGTCAGGAGCTCTCCGAGCCCGAAACAGCCTGGTGCGGCGGTCTGCTGATTGAACCAGACTTCGACCCCGAGGATCTCTAGCCATATCTAGAAACTGCGGGCGGTAGCGCGCTCCGTCCGGAGCCACTGCCGCCCAACTTTGCACACCCGCGATTCTGCCGGGTTTCTCAACGACGACATTCGTTCATGTTGCCATGTTGAGTTTCGGGGATACTTGCTCGCATGGCCTCGCTCAAGGCGGTCACGCAAGGGACCTATCGAGTTTGCCCTCCCGAGGATACGCTTGCGCGGATCCGGCCCCTTTTCCCCCTTCTGGGAATCACACGTCTCGCCGATGTGACGTCGCTTGATGTCCTCGGCATTCCCGTCTACGAGGCGATCCGACCGAGTAGCCGCAACCTGGTAGTGACGGAGGGCAAGGGGCTATCGCCAGTCCTCGCCCAGGTGTCGGCTGCCATGGAGTCAATCGAGTTCTGGCACGCCGAAGACGTCAGTATTCACCGTTGGTCGACAGCGAAGGAGCTGGACAACGAGCTAGGCTACGAGTTTTCAGACATGGCGTCTTCCCAGGGGATGAATGTCTCATGGCATGACGATGTCACACCCGATTGGTCGTTGCTCGACGATGAGACGCTCATTCCTTGGGTGAAGGCACAGTTCCTGGGGCAGACGAGAAATACATGGGTACCGCACGGCCGCATCGAGCTCGACTTCACACTCTCAACAGAATGGCGGCCCCCGCTCTTTTTGAACTCAAGTAAAGGGTTAGCGAGCGGAAATACGGTCCAGGAAGCCGCGCTTTATGCTGTCTACGAAGTACTCGAGCGGCACGCGTTTGCCTCGTGTCATCGGCATATGCGCCGGCCGGTCCCTCTCCGGGAACTCGCCGGCGCGGGCAGTGCTCAACTTGTGGAACACTTCCACCGTGTCGGCGTGACGGTCGAAGTGTTCGACGTCAGCGAGCCGATAGCTACACCGTGTTACAACGCCCGTATCTGGTCTGAAGACTTTCCCCTTCCCAGTGCAGGACTGGGGTGCCATCTTGATGCCGACGCTGCTCTCTGTCGCGCTCTGACGGAAGCGGCGCAATCCCGCCTGGCCAAGATCAGCGGCGCGCGTGACAACATCTCAACACGCGTCTACGAAGCACTCGACGACTCCACGAGCTCCGAGCTGGCGGCGAACACTTCGGAGAGCAGCACGTATGTTCCGCCGGAGTCTGCGTCCTCCGAGACCCTTGCTGAGGATCTGGGCACTATGTCTAAGCGCATTCGCGACCTAAATCAGGGCGATGCCATTATTGCGGACCTCAGCCGCCCTGATATCGGCGTGCCTGTGGTCAAAGTAATCGCGCCTCACCTTCGATTGGAACGACCACCCGCACAGTGGTCTTTGTGGGACCCACCATATCGGCACCGGAGGTTCGCGCCATGCTGCCCTCAGCTGAGGTGCAACCACCCGTCAAAGCTCTCGACTTGCTTCGTCTTGGATTGAGCCGAGCAGACACCATAGTTCTCATTGACGGTCTGTACCGCGACACAATGCCTCTCCGCCATAGAGAGATTCTTGAGCTACTCGAACAGCAGGTCCGGGTGATCGGCGCTGCAGGCATCGGGGCTCTTCGTGCGGCCGAACTCCACTCCTTTGGGATGGAAGGCGTCGGCCTCGTGTTTCGCCTATACCGGGCTGGCGCGCTTGACGGTGACGACGAAGTCGCGGTCATCCATACATCCGAGCAGGGTCAGTACGTCGCGCACACAGAGGCACTCGTCAACGTTCGTTACGCGTCTCATGAGGCAGTAAAACGTGGCGTTCTTACTCAGTCTGAGCGAGATGCCCTTGTAAGAGCTGGCAAGCAGCTACCACTAAACGTTCGCACGTGGAACAACATCCTCGAGCATGCAACTCATGATGGACTACCAGAGCAAGCATGCACGCAATTCAAGAAAATACTTCCTCGCTTGGCTAATAGACTGACACATCACGATGCGCTCGCGGCTGTCCGTCGGGCCTGCAGTTCTAACCCAACGGCACAAAGCCCTCTTCAGCGACTGACACACGTAACCGCGCAGTTCGACCAGACGCGCGCACTGACTAAGGGCTCGGAGGTCAATGGTCTGTTTGTTTCCGACCCACTCGTCTTGGCCCTCTTCCAATTACACGCCAGCGACTATCCACAACTGCAACGAGAGGTTGCTGTCGACACATTTGCTGATTGGAGTGAACCAGTTCGTCGACATCAACCCGATGATGTTGAGGTCGAGCGTTTCTGTAGCGAACGCGGGTTTGGCCATGTTGAATTGGACAACTGGCTGCACGGCCTCGACCTTGATCGCGCCGACCTTGCGACTGAGCTGCGGCACAGTCGACGGCGATCAGCACCGGGGTGGCGTGACTACGCTGAGCAGGCGCTTTTCACATATTTCGCTCGTTACGGAATCGCATGTGGACCACCAACGCCGGCTGGCTGGCGAAAATGGTTACGCGATGAGGAGCAGGACGCCCCAGCCCACGTCCAAATAACATTAATTGCTGCCAGAACGTTTTTTGTGGCTCCTTTGTACCTGCACCGGTCTCCACTGATTCGCCGTCTCAAGTTTCTGGGCGTCTTCGCGGAAGGTCGGAGGCTAGTGGGTGACGCCCGCCGTTTCAATGCTCGGCTACGAGCCTCGCAGCCCAGCTTCACGACCCTCCGGCTGTCCGAGACTCGCATGAAGGAGTGGTATCGAAATCGCTGGGCCTCCACCGACTTCGACAGAGACCTACTCGATCGAGGCATGCCGATGCCGCGACAGTTCTTTGAAGCAGCTCGTCGTTTTTATCTCTTTGATAAGCACGTGGGCATACCCCACGACCTGCTACCGGCGCCATCCGGCAACAGTCTGACACCAAAATCTGTGCGAAATTCCATCTCGCCCGGCTTTGGGCAACGCGTTCACCCAGGAACTGTAACCACGAAACGCGGCGACCCGAGCAATTCGTAGCAGAGCTTCCCAACCTCGGCCGTGGCCATCAGATGTGCTTCCTGCTGCTCGAATGGGCTCTTCCCGGTTACGACAGCGTCTGCAAGACTATGAAGCGTTACGAGGTTTGCGGCGATTCTCAGATCCCCTGTGTCGCGGCCCGAAACAGGGGTTTGCGAGTTGATCGACCAAGCTGGTCGTTGTGGTTCGAAGTGTCCCGGCCAGCCGGAGGTCACGACGGGTCCAAACGCTTCCACCAGACTGACATGTCCACCTCGAAATGTCATCGTGGCCTGGAAACCCGCTAAATCGCTCTTTCCATCATCCACCTCCCCAAGGAAGGACTGCACCAACATTGTGAGTGGGACTCCTCCCAGAGTCCCCTGCAGAACCGTGAACGCCGCCGCCTCGCGTATTTCCGCAGGCGACACGGCTTCTAGCTCGGTGGGTGCGAGCTTACCTAGTGCCCGCCCAAGGATATCGACGAGATGGAACATGGCACGCCGATTGGCCACTGCCCAGATACACAGTGGTGCCTCGTGTTGGCGTGTCAGAGCGCAGGCCCGTATGAACTCAGTACCTGCTGGCAGTTCCCCCCAGTGGGCGTTCACATAGAACAGCGAGCCGCCAGATCGCGCTGCGCCCAGGCAGCCTTTGACCTCTACGGGACTAATACGGAATCCGCATTAGGTGAGGAGTAAATGGTATGCTGCCGCATGGCACGCAAACTCTCGCTCCACCCCCATCTCCCCACTCCCGAGCTGAGCCAGCGCGCACGCCAGGCACCGAACCTGG
>Ga0102924_1004487_pt1 | contig 14056 bp, 13 predicted proteins | sample PaiPotPPM11metaG_FD_80116 | JGI IMG/M metagenome (GOLD analysis project Ga0102924, IMG submission 80116) | Iron sulfur acid spring bacterial and archeal communities from Banff, Canada, to study Microbial Dark Matter (Phase II) - Paint Pots PPM... ... | reverse complement strand
CGCCCGTGCCGGCAGCGGCGAAATCCAGCGGGGGCGCCAGCGAGGGCCTGGCGGTGGCAGCGTTCGTCGTGGGCGCGGTCGGCCTGCTCACGGGACTGGTCGCGCTGATCGCAATCGGCCGTGCGGGCCAACGCACGCGCTCGCCCGCCGTCTAGCATTCCGCGCCACCGTGAGCGACCGCTGGAGCTGGGATTTAGAGGAGGAGCGCAGGCGCCTTGCGAGGTCCCAGCGGTCGGGGCCGGCCCCGTCGGGCGAGCCGGCCGCGGAGCCAACGCTGCCGGGCGACCGAGGCACGCCGCCAGGCCCGGTGCGCGGTCGCGACGCGGTCGCGACTCCAGCGCATGGCAAGGACGCCGCAGGTCGTGCCGCGGGCGTTCGTCGTCGCAGGCGAGCGCTTGTGCTCGCGTCGGCGATCGTCGTGCTTGCGTTCGCGGTCGCGGTCGCGCTGACCGCCGACCACGGCGGCCACTCGCATACCGCGGCGAGCCGCCTTATCGGCACGCACGCCCGTGTCGGGAGCACGTCCGTGCACGCTCCCGACACGCCCGAAGACGATCAGAACGCAGCGGTGTCGTCGGTCCTCGCGTACACGCCGTTCGTCAAAGAAGGCGCCGACCGCGGGCGCGACATCGCGCTGACGTTCGACGACGGCCCCGGCCCGTACACCCCCGGCGTGCTCAGCGTGCTCGAGCGCTTGCACGTGCACGCGACGTTCTTCGTGATCGGCAAGATGCTGCGCTACTTCAGTGCGTCGACCGTGCGTGAGATCAAAGACGGCGACGTGATCGGCGACCACACCGAGACCCATCCGGAGCTGGCACTCCTCTCGGCCCACGAACAGTACGAACAGCTCTTCGAACAGATCGCCCGCGTCGAACTGCTCGGAGGCCCCAGGCCGGTCCTGTTCCGCCCGCCGTACGGCTCGTTCAACGCCACGACGATGCGCGAGCTACGCAGGCTGCACCTGCTCATGACGCTGTGGTCTGTGGACACCGGAGACTATCTGCAGCCGGGCGTCTCGGTGATCGTCCAGCGGGTGCTCGCGGGCGCGCACCCTGGCGCGATCATCCTCATGCACGACGCGGGCGGTACACGCACAGAGACGATCGAAGCGCTGCCGACCATCATCGACGACCTGCGCGCGCGCGGCTATCGCCTGGTGACGGTGCCACAGCTGCTGCACGACGACCCGCCGCCGGCCGGCCAGGCGCTGCCGCCTAACCTCAGTGGCGACTGATGGACGTGCAGGCGCGACATGCCCGTCGTGAGGCCCAGCGGCGTGCGGTTGCACACCGTCGCCGCCTGGCCGCCGGATCGATCCTTGGGGCGCTTACGCTGGCGGCGCTCGCCGTCGTGCTCCTGGCCAGCAAGTCAGGGTCGTCAACCCCACGCGCGGTGCACAACGCAAGCTCAACGCAACCGGGCGCACACGCCCGCCCTGTGCATAGCGGCCCAGCCCGCGACGGCGCCCCCGCGGCACCCGCGACCGGTCGGCCGGGGACTGCGGCGGTGCCGATCCTCATGTACCACGTGATCAAAGCGCCGCCAGCGGGCGCGCCGTTCCCCGGCCTGTACGTGCAACCGCAGGAGTTCGCGCAACAGATGCACGCGCTCAAGGACGCGGGCTGGCACGCGGTGACGCTCGACCAGGTCCAGGCCTACTGGAGCAGAGGCGTGCCGCTGGGCGCCGGCAAGCCGATCGTGCTCAGCTTCGACAACGGCTATGAGTCCCAGTTCACCCAGGCGTTGCCGGTCCTGCACAGTCTCGGCTGGGTGGGCGACGAGAACATCCAGTTGACCGGCCTGCCGCCCTCCCAGGGCGGCCTCGCCAGCCAGCAAGTGCGCGACCTGATCGACGACGGCTGGGAGCTGGACACCCAGGGGATTAGCCACGCCGACCTGATCACGCTCGACCCGGAACAGTTGAACTATCAGGTCGCAGATGCCCGCCGCATCCTCCAGCAGCGCTACCACGTGCCGGTCGACTGGTTCTGCTACCCCTCCGGGCACTACGACGCCGCGGTCGTATCCGCGGTCAGGGCGGCCGGCTTCCAGGGCTCTACAACGGTCGTGCCCGGCTGGGCGCATCCGACCGACGACCCCTACCGGCTACACCGGCTGCGAGTGCTCGGCGGCACGACGCCCCAACAGTTGCTCGAACTGGTGCAGGACACGCGCGAAAACGGCCCGGCGCCGGCCTCCTACTCGGGCTGACGCTCGAGCGCGGCAAGACGCGCCTCGGCGGCGTCTGCGCGCATGCGCTGGCGATGGCACTCGACCTGCGCGTCGCGCAGGCGCTCGTGGATCTCGCGGTTTCGCTGCTCTACGCGGGCGAGCTCGTGCTCGAGAAACGCGCGCGCGTCTTCCAGCAGCGTGATCTGCTCACGAACGTATGGGCGGCTGAGATCGAGCTGGTGGGAGAGCTCCTCCAGCGTGTCTCGTGGACGCTCGCCCTCGAGCGCCAGGACGAGCGGATGGTCGGCCGGGTCGCAGCGAACGCTGGCGCCCGGCCACCAGATGCGCACGGCCGCGCGCTCGAGCGTCAGGCGCGGCCCGATCTCCTGCTTGAACTCCGCCAGCAGATCGTCGCTTGCAATCAGGTAGATGCGTACCCCCGATCCGACCAGCGAACGGATCTCGCTGGCCGCCAGCATCGGCTCGTGTCCGTCCTCACCATGGGTCAGGCCGACGATCGGGCGGTCGCGTTCGCCGAGGATGTCTGCGCTCAACCGCCGTACGTCGTCTGTGGTGCGCACGACGATGTAGTTGGGATCGGACTCCTGCATGTTGTGCCGCGGCGGTGGATCTTCGCTGGTCGGTGGCATTTGCATGCGCTCCTCGGGCACGTCCATCAGGTAAGCCGGTAGCGACGCGTCGCGGGGTCGCGCTCGAGCAGACCGACGGCCACCAACGTGGAGACGTAGCGGTGGGTCGTGCTCGGGTTCATGTCGAGCAGGCGTGCTATCTCGGCGTTGCCGAGGTAGCTGCCGTCGGACGGGAACGAGGCGAGCATCAACAGGCCGGCGAGCAGCGAGCGCGACAGCCGGCTGTCCTCCAGCTGGCGCGGCTCGCGTGCGAGCACCGCGCGGATGTCCTTGAGCCCGGACAACAGCACCGACATGTTGCCCCCATCGGCGGCGTTGCGCACGATCCTGTCGACCTGTGCGCGCGAGAGCTCGATCAGCACCCTGTCGGGACCATCTGCGCGCGAGCGCACGTCGCGATCGTCGTCGGCGATCCCGTCATCGTCGCGTTGTGTGATGCCGGCCCGGTCGTCGGTCGGGCTCGCTCCGTCGGCGAGCGGCCTGCTCATGTCGACGTCGGTTTCCATACCTCTTGCAGATCATGCTGACAAAGCGCACCGCTGATAAGCCATGTCATGGAATGTTCTACGTCGTGACTGTGTCTGCGCCGCCGTGCTCGGCCAGCGCGCGAGCCCATTCAGGTTGTTCCAAGGAGTCAGAAACGTCGCTTTTTGCACGTGTCTGATGCTACTAGTCTGTATCCCGATGGCAGCAAGATCGGCAATAGGTAAACCTGCGGTCAAGCCCACCACCCCGATGCAATCGGCTGTCCACTGGGCCCTGCTCGGCCTAGTGATCGAGCGTCCCAGCTACGGATACGAGCTCGCGCATCGCTTCGAGCACGCCTATGCGGGCATGCTGCGCCTAAGCGGCGTCTCCTACGTTTACACCGCGCTGGACACGCTGCAGCGCAGGGGGATGATCGAAGAGGCTCCGGGAACGCGCAGCGGCCGCCAGCCACGGCCGCGCTACCGGGCCACGCCCGAGGGAGTGGATGACTACAAGGAGCACCTGATAGCGCAGATCGGCGAGGACTTCCGCCGGTCGCGATTGTTCGCGCGACAGCTGGCCGCGTTCGCGCATGACCCCGACCTGGCGCTGGAGATAATCGAGCGCTACGGTCAGGCATGCCTGCAGGAGGCCGGCGACGCACCGCTGCCGGCAGTCGGCGACGCAGGCCTGGACCCGGTGTCGGGACTGGCCTCGCGGCTGGTCTGCGAGGACGGGCGCCTGACGATGGAAGCAAAGCTTCCATGGGTCGAGTACGCCCGCAGCCAGTTCAAGGCTTTGGCCGGCGACAGGCTGGCGCGGCGATGAGCCTGCTCGAGCTGCGACGGGTGAGCAAGCGCTATGGCCGCGGCATGCGCGAGCGCGTCGCGCTCAAGAACGTGTCGCTGCAAGTCGACGCCGGCGAGCTCGTAAGCGTATGGGGCCGGCGGCGCTCGGGTCGCTCGACGCTGCTGCGCGTGGCCGGTGGCGTGGAGGCGCCCGATGAAGGCATGGTCTGCTTCGACGGACGCGAGCTGTCGGGTCGCTGCGGCGAGATGCTCGGTCACAGCATCGGCTATTGCCGCACTACTTTTCAGGCCAGTGAAGGCGAGGCGGTTCTCGACCACGTGATGGTCGGTCAGTACGCGCACGGCATATCGCCTTCGCTGGCGGAGGTCCGCGCTCGGGCTGCGCTGGAGCGAGCCGGGGCGCAGCGATGCGCGGCTCGCCGGCCGGGCGAGCTCGACTGCGATGAGATCGTGCGTGTCGCGATCGCCAGGGCGCTCGCCCTGGACCCACGGCTGCTGCTGGTGGACGAGCCGACGATCGGCGTGGATCTGCTCGCGCGCGATGGGATTCTCCTGCTGCTGCAGTCGCTTGCCAGGGAAGGCACCGCCGTCCTGATGAGCACGGGCGAGGCCACGGGCCTGTCTGGCGCACGCGCGCTCACGCTCAGCGACGGCGAGCTGCACGGCGCGCCGGCACGCGAGCTCGCGGCGGTAGTGCCGCTGCGCCGCCCGGCGTGAGCGACGTGCTCGAGCTCGAGCACGTCGTCAAGCACTACCGCGGCGCCGGCGAGGAGGTCCGCGCGATCGACGGCGTGAGCCTTGTCGTGCAGCCGGGCGAAATGGTCGCCCTGCTCGGACCCAGCGGCTCGGGCAAGACAACGCTGCTGCTGCTGATCGCCGCGCTGCTGGCGCCCGAACGTGGGGTGATCCGCTTCGACGGACGCGACCTGGCCTCGCTGTCGGAGAACGAGGCCTGCGACTACCTACTCAAAGACGTCGGCTTCATCTACCAGAACTTCCACCTCATGCCCCGCGTGTCGGCACTGGAGAACGCCGCCCTGAAGCTGCTGCTCGGCGGCGTCGGGCTGCGCAAGGCAAAGGCCCACGCGCTCCCATGGCTCGAGCGCGTCGGGCTGGGCGATCGGCTGGAGCACACGCCAGGGGAACTCTCCGGCGGGGAGCGCCAGCGGATCGCCGTTGCGCGCGCCTTGGCAGGCGAGCCCCGGCTGATCCTGGCAGACGAGCCCACCGGCAACCTCGACAGCGCCCGCAGTGGCGAGATGATGCAACTGCTGCTTGCGATCGCACGCGAGCGCGAGGCGGCCGTCGTCTTGGTGACCCATGACACGGAGCACGCAACGATCGCCGACCGGCGCTACGTCCTGCGCGACGGCAAGCTCGTAGACGCTCACGCAGACGGGGGCCGGGAAGGCGATCGGCTGGGCCTGGATCGTCGCTTCCCGACCGCGACGGCGTGAGCACGACGGCACGGCCGGAGCCCGTGCGGGCCCGCACCCTGCTGCGGCCATACGCCCTCCTATACCTCTATCGCAGGCGTCTGCGTGTGCACCTGGCTCAAGAGCTGCTGGCGGGCCTGGGGGTGGCTGTGGCGGTCGCGCTCGTGTTCGCCGCGATGACCGCCAACGACAGCGTCGCCGGCTCCGCTGCGCAACTGGTTCACGCAGTGGCCGGTCCCGCCAGCCTGCAACTGCACGCCCGCGGCGCCGATGGGCTGGACGAACGCCTGCTGGCGCGCGTCGAGCGCCTCCCGGGAGTCACGGGCGCGGGCCCCCTGCTCGAACAGACGGCAACCATCGTCGGCCCGCGCGGCCACGAGGCGACGGTCGACCTGGCCGGCACGAACATCGGCCTGGCCCAGCTCAACGGGTTGGCGCAAACCCTGCCCACAGCGGCCTTCTCGTCGGGTGGGATCGGGCTCAGCGCCACCACTGCGCGCGAACTCGGGGTGACGACGTCGGGCGTGGGCCGAGCAGAGGTAACGTTGCGCCTGCGCGGCGAAGTCGACGAGCTGCCGGTAGCGGCCGTCCTGGGACGCGAAGCCGCGGGTGTGCTCTCCCAGGCTCGCGTGGCTGTGATTTCGCTGACGCGCCTACAGCAGCTCGCTGGTCTGCAAGGGAGGCTGACGCGCATCCTGGTCGAGACCAGGCCTGGACGCCAAGCGGCGGTGCGCGCCGAGCTGGACAGGCTCGCGGACGGACGCATAACGGTCGCCGCGGCGGACGTGGATGTGGCGCTGCTGCATCAGGCGCTGCGACCGAGCAACCAGGCAAGCGGCTTCTTCGCGGCGATCAGCGCGCTGCTGGGATTCCTGTTCGCGTTCAACGCGATGCTGCTAACGGTTCCCGAGCGCAGGCAGACGATCGCAGACATGCGCCTGAACGGCACCAAGCGCGCGGCGATAGTGCAGATAGTGGCCTTCCAGGCGCTGTGCCTGGGCATCGCCGCCTCGCTGGCCGGCCTGCTGGCCGGCTATGCGCTGTCGCGCGGTGCCTTTCACCAGTCCTCGGGCTATCTCGCCGAGGCATTCACGCTCGGCACGAACACTGTGGTGGGAATACAGCCGGTGCTGTTGGCGGTGATCGGCGGCCTGCTTGCGACGCTGCTCGCCTCAGCGGTGCCATTGCGCGACCTGCAGCGCGGTCGCGCACTGGATGCGGTGTATTTCGAAGACGGAGCGCCCGGCAACGCGCTGGGCGCCCGCGCACAGATACGCCTGGCGCTCGCGGCCGCGGCGCTGGTGGCGCTCGCGACTGCGCTGTTCGGACTGCGTGCCTCGCTGTCGTTCGTCGCCAGCGGGGTGCTCGCGCTGGCGACGATGCTCGCCGTCCCGCTGGCGTTCGCGGGAGCGCTAGCGGTGGCCGCCGTGCTGGCCAGGCGCTGGCAGCGCCTGATGGTCCTACAGGTGGCGCTGAGCTCGCTGAAGGCGACGACCGTGCGCTCGCTTGCGCTGGCAGCGACTGGAGCGGTCGCCATCTTCGGCGCCATCGCGCTAGGAGGCTCGCGCAGCGACCTGCTCCGCGGCATCGACGGCTTCGCCCACAGCTACGCCGCCGACGCCGACCTGTGGGTGGGCAACTCGGGCGACAACCAGGCGACCCTTCCGTTCGCACCTGACCACTACGTCGCGCGCATCGCGCGCGTACCCGGTGTGGCGGGCGTGAGCGCGTTCCAGGGAGGCTTCATGGAACTGGGCGACAGGCGCGTGTGGGTGATCGCCCGCCCTCCAGGCGCCGAGCGCATGGTGCTTAGAAGCCAGATCGTCGCGGGCGATGCGAACGTGGCGGTGCGGCGCCTGGGCGAAGGCGGCTGGATAGCTGTCTCCAGGCAGATCGCAGAAGAACGCCACATCGGACTCACAGGACAGCTCGTCCTGCCCACACCCACCGGCGAGGCTCCCCTACGGGTCGCCGCGACCACGACCAACCTCGCGTGGAGCCCGGGCGCGATCTTCATGGGCACGTCGGACTACAGCCGCTTGTGGGCCACGTCGCTGCCCACGGCGCTCGGGGTGAGGCTCCTGCCGGGCGCGAGCACGAGCATCGTGGCAGCGTCCGTCGCGCGCGTGCTGGGCCCACACAGCGGGCTGGAAGTCGCGACCGCAAGCACCCGCCAGGCGAGGATCGACGCACTGACCCGCGAAGGGCTCAGCCGTCTGGGAGAGATATCGAGCCTGCTGGTGGCCGCGGCGATCCTGGCGATGGCCGCCGCGCTCGGGTCCAGCGTGTGGCAGCGACGCGCGTCGCTTGCCGGGCTGCGCCTGGCGGGCGTGCCGTCACGGCGGCTGCGGCGCATCCTGCTCTGCGAAGCCACGATGATGCTGGTCCCCGGCTGTATCACCGGAGCGCTGGCCGGGATCTACGGCCAGGTGATCATCGACGGCTACCTCGAGCACGTGACTGGCTTCCCCGTGGCGAGCCTCGCGGCAAGCACACGGCCGTTGGAGGTGTTCGCGCTGGTGATCGTGCTCGCCCTGCTGATCGTGGCCGTCCCCGGCTGGCTGGCTTCACGCGTGTCCCCCACGCTCGCCCTCAGTGAGTAGGCCGCCGACCGTAGCCAGCAGGCCGCCAGCTGTTGCTGCGCCGGCCCGCCGGCGCACACGTGCGCCCATGCGACGGACGCCCCCCCGCCCAGGTGCTGCGCCGCCGCGGACAATGGATCGCCGGCTCACAGCACGGGCGGCCCTGGCCTTCCTGCTGGCCAACCTGCGCTACTGGACCTGCGTAGCGCCGCTGGCGCGCGACCAGCTGCGTCGCTGGCACACACGCGCGCAGGCGATCGGGGATCCTGTCCTGCGCGCGCTGGCAGAGGAAAAGCTCGCCGAGGAGGGCTTCAACGCCGAGCTCGCTGCCATGCTCGCCACACTCGCGCCGCGGACCCGGCGCGCCCGTGCCGTCGAGGCGATCGTGGCGCTGGAGGTCGTGTACGACTACCTGGATGGCCTCACCGAGTCGCCGTCACGCGAGTCGCCGCAGGACGGCAGGAGGCTGTTCTGCGCATTCACCGACGCCGTTTCACCCGGCGAGCAGCCGATCGGGGACTACTACCGCCACCACCCGCGCTCACAGGATGGCGGCTATCTGCAGGGCCTTGTCGACGTAGCACGGTCGGCTGTGGCCGCATTGCCGGCCAGCGCGATCGTCGCGGACGTGCTGCGACGCAGTGCCCAGCGCGGCGTCGAGGCGCAGCTGCACATCCACGCCGTCGGCATAGCCGGCAGCGGGCAGCTGGAGGTGTGGGCCAGGCGACATGCGGCCACTTCATCGCTGGATTGGCAGGAGTACCTCGCCGGCGCGGCCTGCTCGGTGCTGGCGGTCCATGCGCTCGTCGCCGCCGCAGCCGATCCCCGCACAACTCGCGAGCAGGCCCTTTTACTCGACCGCATCTACCTCTCGATCTCGGTGCTTCCGACGGTCCTCGACAGCGTCATCGATTATGAGCGAGACGCACAGGCGGGCATTCCGGGCTACGTCCAGCACTACAGCGACCGGGCGATGCTCGCCGGGCGCCTGGAGGGCGTGATCGACGATGTGCTGGCACGTGCGCGCGGCGCCCCCCACGGCGCCCACCACATCATGACGATGGCGGGCGTGGTCGCCTACTACCTTTCCGCGCCCACAGCCACGAGCGCCTTCGCACGGCCTATCAGCAAGCGCATGCGTACCACCCAACTGCGGCCGCTGCTCGCACCGATCCTCGCAATGTTGCGAGCGTGGCGCGCTGCCAAGCGGCTGCGAGCCTGGCTATCGGGCGAGCCCGCCGAGAGGACTGGTCGACAGCCATGAGCGCGAACGTGGCGGATGACCCACCCACGGGCGCGGCACGTCATGTGGCGATCATCGCCGACGGCAACGGACGCTGGGCGCGCGCTCGTGGGCTGTCGGCCAGCGAGGGATACAACGCGGGCGCCGACACGCTCAAGGCGCGCTTGCGCGACGCGGTGGAGCTGGGCATCGAGCAGTTGACGGTGTACTCGTTCTCGACCGAGAACTGGTCGCGCCCGGCCGCTGAGGTGCACCAGCTGATCTGCGTGCTCGCCCGGCGGATCACCGCCGAGGCGCCCGAGCTGCACCGACACGATGTGCGCATGCGCTTCATCGGGCGCCGCGAGAGGGTCGAGTGCGAGCTCATGGAGGCGATCACGACGGCCGAGGCGATGACCGCCGAGAACCGCCTGATCACGCTGTTCGTCGCTCTCAACTACGGCGGGCGCGCCGAGATCGTCGACGCCGCCAGGCGCTTTGAGGGAGATACCGAGGAGCAGTTCCGCAGGTGCCTGTACGCGCCCGACCTGCACGACCCCGACCTGATCATCCGCACGGGTGGCGAGCGGCGCCTGTCGAACTTCCTGCTGTGGCAATCGGCCTACTCAGAGCTCGTGTTCAGCGACGAGCTGTGGCCTGATTTCACGCGTGCGGCACTCGAGCGCGCCCTGGCCGAATACGGCGCGCGGCGCCGGCGCTTTGGCGGGCGCTGAGCGCGCCCGCGGCCGGGCGCCTCGCGCGAACGCAGCATCCTCCAGCGGGCTCGCAGGGCATCGGCAGCCTGCTTGCAGCATGGCCTCGATGCTCATGCAGCAGCCTGCGGCTGCCGATGTGACGAGTCGAGATGCCATCGCAACGCGCGGCTCAAGCGAACGCTGTACGCATGCCGGCGCCTCCGTCACCCCCACCGGAGCGAGCGTCCGATGATCTGTGTCGTCTCGGCGAGGCACTGAAGGCACGCGCGGCCGATGTGCTGTCGCAGACGGTCGCGCGGACGGTGACGTCGGGTGAGACCGTCGAGGCGCTCGTACAGGACAGCTTCGAGCGGATATGCCGCGGCTCGACGCTGGCGGTAGCACGCTGGATCGCGGGTGAGGGCCTGGAGGTGACCGTCGACGCGGCCCACGAAACCTCGACGATCTTCGGCGAGTTGGCCGCGCATCGCGCGGCTTCGCTGAACGAGGTGACGCGACGCTCGATGATGTGGCGCAACGTGATGGCCGAGGTGCTGTGCGAGAGCGCCGCTCGACTGCAGACGTCTGCGGATGCGCTCTCCCAGGCGCTGAACATGCTGCAGCTGAGCCTGGAGTTCAGCCTGCTGCGCATGTGCGAGTGCTTCGAGGCCGAGCGCAGGCGAACCGACGAAGAGCTCGCGCGACGCGAGGAGGAGCTCGCGTTCCACGCCACCCACGACGCGCTCACGGGACTGCCCAACCGGACGCTCATCCTGGACCGCGTCGAGCAGATGCTCGCGCGCGCGGCGCGCAGCAAGACGCCAGTGGCGGCGCTGTTCATCGACCTGGACAACTTCAAGTCGATCAACGACACGCTCGGCCACGGGGTCGGCGACGAACTGCTGCGCGCAGTGGCAGCCAGGCTGCAGGGCGTGGTGCGCCACGCGGACGCGCTCGGGCGCCTGGGCGGCGATGAGTTCGTGGTGATCTCCGAGGAGCTAACGCTGGCGGCCGGCCCGGAGCTGATCGCCGAGCGCATGCTGGAGGCGCTCAAGCACCCCTTCAACCTCGGACCCGACCAGGAGACGCGCCTGACGGTGACCGCTAGCGTTGGCATCGCGGCCGGCGAGCGTGCGTCGGCCGAGGAGCTGCTGCGCGACGCCGACATCGCCATGTACCGCGCCAAGTGGGACGGCAAGAACCGCTTCACTGTCTTTGACACCGACATGCAGGACAAGATGCAGAACCGCATGGAACTCGAGATGGACCTGCGCGAGGCGCTCGCCCAAGACCAGTACCACCTCGTCTACCAGCCCACGTTCGGCCTGGGCGACATGCGCCCCAACGGCGTTGAGGCTCTGATCCGCTGGCAGCACCCGAGCCGCGGACTCGTCCAGCCCGATGCGTTCATACCGCTGCTCGAGGAGACCGGGCTGATCGTCGAGGTGGGCGCTTGGGTCCTGGATGAGGCCTGCCGCCAGTGCGCCACATGGCGAGCGGGCGGATACCCGATCGACATCGCGGTCAACGTGTCCGGACGCCAGCTCGACAGCGATCGGCTGATCGCCGACATCGAAGGCGCGCTGTCGACGAGCGGCCTGGCGGCTTGCGCGCTGACGATCGAGATCACCGAGACCACGCTCATGCGCAACACCGAGGAAACCGCGCGCCGGCTGGCCGAGATCAAGCAGCTGGGCGTGCGCATCGCGATCGACGACTTCGGCACGGGATACTCATCTTTGGCCCACCTGCAGCGCTTCCCGGTGGACGCCTTGAAGATCGACCGCTCGTTCATCGCCGGCATGCGCGAGAACAAGGAGGGCGAGACGCTCATCCACACCTTGGTACAGCTAGGCAAGGCGCTGTCGATCGAGACGTTCGCAGAGGGCATCGAGGAGCAGCAGGAGCTGTCGATCCTGCGTGACGAGAACTGCGACAGCGGGCAGGGCTACCTGTTCGCCCGACCGCTCGACGTGGCCGCAACCGAGGCCTTCTTTGCCAAGTGGCGCGAGGACGTCGCGCCGGCGGTCGCACAGCAGATCCGCTGATCGCCCGAGCAAGCTGCACCGAGGCGGGCGATGGGGCCCTGCAGGTTCGGATGCAATTGTGCGAACTTGTCGCTCAAGCAGACTCGATGCGAGTAGTCTGCGCGGTAGGGCAGAGGACGCGGCGTGACCCCGACGGCTTTGATGTCGCACGACCGCGCTAGGGTTCGCTGCCCAGCTGGCGCGCGAGGAGTCCGGCCAACTTTGTAGTGCCTCGCGAATGCGGCGGTGGGGACCCGGTCGAAGTCGACGCCCGGGTCCCCATTTCTGTTGGTGGCGATACTTCAGCGACCTCTACTTCTTCGGACACGGCACCGTCGAGCTCGACGTGACGGTCTGCTGCGCAAGCCCGCCAAGGCCCGCGAAGGTCAGTTCCGCCCTCACCGGGAAGCCGCCTCGCGGGCACGTCTTTGGCACCTTGCCGTAGTACAACGTTTTGCCATGGAGCTTGATGGCGGCGCCGATCGTGACGCTGATCGATTCGGCTGAGGCGTCGGGGGCTCCGGGGACAGTTTCGACCAGGGGCACTTCGCCGATGAACTTTTCGTCGAACAGACCGCTGGCCGGGGCGAAGTATCCCTTGGAGATGAGTTCGAGCGCGACGGGAGTGTGACCCTGGACGTAGAACTCAAGGCCGCCGGGCGCAAGGTAGGGCTGCACGCTGACTTCCTCGGGCACGCGTTCGCTGCCGAATGACACGACTCCGAGCGCGTGGCCGGCAGGACCAGCCCGACTGTGGGCGGGACAGACCCCGGTTCTTTCAAGCGCGGCCAGAGGGCAGGTGGGGAAGCCCTGCGGATGCACCCTGACGCCTTTGGGCAGATAGCCAGTGAAGCCGATCAGCGGCGGCGGAAAGCCGCCGTATTCGGTCCCCGTGATCGTGGTGTCGATTTCCACGGCGGCGCCGGCGCCGAGGATGTAGCCGGTGTGGGGAAAGCCCGGTATCGGCACGACCTTCACTTTCAGGCTCACGGTCGGTGCTGCCGTTGCACCAGCGGGCGCGCCCAGCGCAAGCACAACCACGAGCCCTGCCAGACAGTTGAACGGTCGCTTCATCACTCCCACCCCTCGCTGCACAACGGTCGTCTCGATCTGAGCAGGCCACGTTAGCGCTTGCTGCTAGCGCCCGCGCGGGTCGACGCCTTCGAGCGGCCAGTGGCGGACGACGCCGGGGCGCCAGTGGCCGTCCTGCTCGCGCGTGAGGATGAAGCGGCTGATCGTCAGCTGACCGCCCTCATGGTCGCCGTAGAGCAGATCGACCGTCAGCACCTCCCCGGCCAGGAACGCCTCGCGCAAGCCCCCGCGGAAGGGGTCGTCGTGCTCGCGTATCGCCCCCTGCCAGAAGCCGACGTCGCCGGCGGGCACATACAGGTCACGTGTCTGTCGGCGGTGATCTGCCGGCTCGGCGTGCGGGGTGTCGATATCCGGGCGCCGCGCCAGGAAGCGCCACGCCTGCAGGACGGCGAGGCCGTTGCCGACGTTGCGCAACGGGATCACGAAGTAGTAACTCTCGCCCTCGCGCTCGACCGCGGCCATGCCGCCGTCGACGGTCACCATCCGTCCCTCGCCGAAACGGACCGTCTCGGGCGGATCGGTGACGCGCGAAGGGACGAGCACCGGCCGCAAGCCGAGCAACAGCGCCCGCTCGGCTATCGCCGTCGAACGCTCGGCTAGACGTGTCGAGCGCTGTCCGAAGCGCACCGAGGAGAACGTCGCTATGGCAAGCACGAGCGTGCCACCCGCGGTCGCCAGCGAGGCGATCGTCGACCAGTCGACGGCGAGGGGCGGTGTCATCCACGAGATGTTGTCGGCGAGAGCAAGCGGCGGACGGGCTTCGAACCCGCGACCTCGAGCTTGGGAAGCTCGCGCTCTACCAACTGAGCTACCGCCGCAGCGGCTCGAATACTACGCGGCACGGCTACCCTTGATAGCCGTGAAACGCCCCACGCTGCCGTTGTTCGCCTCCTTCGGGGG
>Ga0102924_1004486_pt1 | contig 14062 bp, 16 predicted proteins | sample PaiPotPPM11metaG_FD_80116 | JGI IMG/M metagenome (GOLD analysis project Ga0102924, IMG submission 80116) | Iron sulfur acid spring bacterial and archeal communities from Banff, Canada, to study Microbial Dark Matter (Phase II) - Paint Pots PPM... ... | reverse complement strand
GTGATCAACGCCGCCCTCAACCTCGAGGGGCGGCCGTCCGGCAAGGGGCGGCGATCTGGCCGCAGGGACGGCGGATAGAATCGACTCGCTGCGGAGCGGGCGAGATTCGAACTCGCGAACCGGGTACGCCGGTTACGGCATTTCCAGTGCCGCGCCCTCGACCAGACTAGGCGACCGCTCCGCAGCGAGTCGATTCTATCCGCCGTCCCTGCGGCCAGATCGCCGCCCCTTGCCGGACGGCCGCCCCTCGAGGTTGAGGGCGGCGTTGATCACGCCGATGTGCGTCAGTGCCTGGGGAAAGTTCCCCAGCATCTCGCCTGTCTCGGGATCGAATTCCTCGGCGAACAGCCCGAGATCGTTCGCGGTTTCGGTCACGCGGCTGAAGAGCGCCTCCGCCTCCTCGCGTCGCCCCATCTGGGCCAGGACGTTGACGAGCCAGAGCGTGCAAATGATGAACACGCCCTCCGGTTGGCGGAACTCCGATTCTTCGGGGACGTAGCGGTACAGAAACCCTTTGTTGCTCAGCTTCTCCTGCAGCACCTTCACCGTCGACACCACCCGAGGATCGGTCGGCGGGAGCATCTCGTACATCGCCACCGCCAGAGCCGTGGCATCGAGCTCCTTGTGACCGAGCGCCTGGGTGAAGACGCCGAGCTCCTGGTCGTAGCCGAGCTCGAGCACCTGGCGCTTGATGGTGTCGCGCGTTCGCTTGACGGCCGCCCGGCGGACCTTGCCCATGCGGAGCGCGGGATCGAGTCGCAATGCCCGGTCGAGCCCGACCCAGAGCATCACCTGCGAGTAGAGGTAACGGCGAGGCCGGCGCCGGGACTCCCAGATGCCGGCATCTTCCATCTGCCAGTGCTCGAGGATGTAATCCACGACGCTCAGTACGATCGCGCGTCGCGGCCTGGGCAGCTGCTTCCTGGACTGCCAGGCGGTATAGGTGGTTTGGATCAGCTCGCCGTAGATGTCCAGCTGCACCTGCTCCGCCGCCGCATTGCCGATCCGAACCGGCGTCGATCCCCGGTACCCTTCCAGGTCGTCGAGCACATACTCGGGCAGTCGGTCCTCGCCGTCGATCGTGTACATGATCTGGAAGTGCTCGGGGTGACGATCATGTGCCATGCGGACCCATCGCAAGTAGCCATCCACCTCATCCTTGAACCCCATCTGGTGGAGCGCGTTGACCAGGTCGGACGTGTCGCGGATCCACGTGTAGCGATAGTCCCAGTTCAAGGAGCCGCCAGGGCTCTCGGGCAGCGACGTCGTGGGAGCCGCGACGAAGGCGCCGGTTGGCAGGTACTGCATCAGCTTGAGGGCTAAGGCCGATCGGTGCAGTGGCTCATCGAACCTTCCCTCATACATTGATGCCCGAAGCCAGGCGACCCAGTAATCGTCCGTCTGGTGAAGGTAGGTGTGCGCCTCGTCCACCGATATCGGCGCCGGCGCTTTGCCACCGCGTTCGGTGTAGTGGAGCAGCACGATGGCGCGATGTCCGGGCATCACTCGCCCCGTGACGGTGGCAACGCCGTCCGCCAGCTGAAGAGCGGCGGCGTCCGGGTACTGGAGGAAGACGGTGCCCTCTATACCCTCAGCCATCAGCATCCCGCTGCGGATCGGCGTAAGCACCGGGACCTGTCGGCCGTAGTCGAATCGTGGCTTGAAGGTGAGCCGCCAGTCGGTCGAGCCGGCGATCGGCTGCATCATGCGGATCAGGCGCAGCGACTCGGGTGGTCTGACTCGTTTGTTCTTGAGCGCGACCGGCATCCAGTCAACGACGCGCACCCGCGCATGGCCGCTGCTCCAGACCGTCTGGATCACGTTCGAGTCGCGCCGGTACTGCCGGTAGTCCACGGCACCGTCGAGCAGGCCGAGGTCGAGGTAGCCGCCCTTGTCCCAATCCAGCAGCCGGCCGAAAACCCAGGGGCTGTCGAAGCGCGGCAGGCACATCCACTCGATCGACCCGTGCTTGCTGAGGAGCGCGGCCGAGCGCAGGTCGCCAAGCAGGCCGTAGTCGGCGATCGGCGGATACCGGACGTCGTGGTCGCGCATTCGCGGATCTATCTTCGCCAAAGCGACCTGCGTGGCGGGCGTAGAATCGCGCCGTGGCCGAGCAGGAGGCTCGAGAAATCGCAGTCGTCAAACGCGATCAGGTCACCCAAGGGGAATCGTCGGGGCCCATGACCCGACTGGGCGCGATTTCCGCCGACACGGTTGGATCGGAAGACATTTTCATGGGGATCAGCCGTCTACCGCCGGGAATGCGCAGCACCAGTCACTATCACACCAACTGCGAGTCGTCGCTCTACGTGTCATCCGGCCGGGGCCGATTCTAACCGGACCTCGACTCGATCGCGGCACTCCCATCGAGCCAGGCGACTCATCTTCGTCCCACCGAATGCCCCGCACGCCGTCGTCAACGACGGCGACGTCGAGCTGGTCTTCATCGTCGCGCGCAGCGCCCAGCGCGAACTGGTCGAGGAGTACGACCCGGAGCGCCCAGCCGCTGAAAACCGGGCAGCACCCCCTTCAGCTCTCCCCTGCTCCTTGACCGCTGCAAGACCTGCCGGGTGGTCATCCGCGGCCCGCTGGCCGGCTGGTCACGACTCCGTGGGATCCGCCCGTACGGCAAGAACCCGCAGCTGTGCAACCGTTGCGAGAAGCGGATCCACGGAGCGGAGGATCGTGTGGTGACCGTGCTCTTCGCTGACATCCGCGGCTATACCCAGCGGACGGCGACCACGGCGAACGAGGACTTGCTGCGGACGCTCCGCCGCTTCTTCAATGAGGCCTCCCCGATCGTCTACGACAACTATGGCGTGGTGGATCAGTTTCTGGGTGACGGCATGGTGGTGCTCTTCAACGCCCCGCGCCGCGGACGACGCATTCCGAAGACGCGATCAAGGCGCACTCGCGATCCAGGAGCGCTTGCGGGATGCACCCTTCGGCGTCGGCATTGGGATCGAGACCGGGATGGCGCTCGCGGGTCACATCGGCGTGGGGCTGGCGGTCGACTTCACCTGCGTCGGCGAACCCATGAATCTCGCGGCTCGCTTGCGGGCCCTCGCCGGTCCGGGAGAGATCGTGCTGGGTCCTACGGCCGCCAGGAAATGCGCCGAGTTGATCGAGCTTCGGGCACTCAACGCCACGCCGGAGGTTACCGAGGTGAGGGCCTTGGCGCGATGCAAGTCGTCCGCATCGTGACCGCGACCGCTCGCCCCCGCGTTGCTTAAAGGCGCTGGCTGAAGAAATCGACGGTCGTCTGGGTGATTTCTTTTAGTGTCGGGCTGATGGGCCCGCCGGTTGGCGCGAAGCCGTGACCGCCGTTCTGCACGGTTACGAGCGTGGCCGACACGCCGGCGGCCTGCAGCCGGCTCGCCAGTTCCTGTGATTGCGAGAGCGGCACCACGGCGTCTTTTGCTCCGTGGAAGATGAGGAACGGCGGGTCATTTGACTGAATGTAGGTCACCGGGCTCGCATGCGCGAGGGCGCCGCTATCCTGGCCGGGCTTCACGCCGAAGACCTGCTCCACGACCGAGGTGGCATATAGGCCCCAACCGCCCGCCGTCAGATCCGCTGGGCCGAACATGTCGACCACCGCCTGCACGCTGCTCGACTCCTGCAGGTACTGCCCGGTGTCGAAACCGGCGCTCGGCCCGGCCGTTCCGAGAATGCTGACCAGGTGCCCGCCGGCGCTGCCACCCCAGGCGCCGATCTTCGAGGGATCGATCCCGTATTGCTGCGCATTGGCGCGGAGGTAGCGGACGGCGCACTTGACGTCGTCGATCTGCGCCGGCCAGAGATATTGCGGCGCCAGCCGGTAGTTAACGGCGGCGACCAGCATCCCGCGTTGGGTCAGCGCCTGGGCAATCGCGGCGTTGACGCCGCCCAGCGACGAGTCGCCATGTTCCCAGCCACCGCCATGGACATAGAGGACGGCGGGCGTTGGCGTCGTGATCGCGTGGCTTGGGTAGTAAAGGTCCATGGTCAGCGCCACTCCCGCATTCGTGCAATAGACGACGCCGCGGTCTGCGCCGGCGCGTGGACTGGCGGGCACCGACGCGGCGGGCGATCGCGGAGTGGCGCCGGCAGCCGTGCCGCACGACGCCAGCAGCGGGAGCACCACGGCCAGCGTCGCCAGTCGGATTCGTGTCGAGTTCATCGCTGCCACGAGCTTACGGCCGGTTCATTGCAAATCCGTTGAAAGCGTCCTGAGAACCGGATCAGTACTGCGGCGGTTCGCGAAACACGGCCCGGCCGACACCGAAGCCGATGAGGCCAAGCACCCCGATGACCACGAGCGGAAAACCGAGGTGGATGCCGACCAGCGTCAGGCTCAGCAAGATCCCGAGCAGCGTGACGCAGCCGCTGCAACCGAGGCCGAAGTTCATCAAGCCGCGCATCGCGCTTACCTTACTTGGGGCGCCTTGGTTGCGGGCGGCGACCGATCACGTCCGGCGGCTGGCTGCGAAGCCACACGTTCAGCAGGACCACCGCCCACATCCGGTAGGGCCGCCAGCCCTCGGCGCGCTGAAGAACGGCCTCACGGTTGGGTCGCTCGCCAAGCCCGTACAGGAGCTGAATCGCCCGCGGCGTGATCTCATCATCGGTGACCGCGTCCACCAATCCCGCGCCTCGCATCAGGATGCCTTGCGCAAAGAATTCGCCGATGCCGGGCAGCGCTCGCAGCTGCGTCAGGGCATCGGCCTCCGGTAGCGACCTCAGCCGTGCGCGGTCGAGCAGTCCATCGAGGGCGGCACGCGCAACGTGGTGCAGGCGCTCGATCTTCGCGGGCGCGACACTCGGAAAACTCCCGAGGCGAAGCAGGGCATTGGGGTCGGGAAAGGCCGAGATAGCGATGCCGTCCACCTGGATCGTCGCGCCCGCTTGGTCCCCCATCCGCTGACGGATGCGCCGTGTTTGAAGGATCGAAATTCGGTGTCCGATGACGAAGGAGCAGGCCGCCTCATAGGGCGAGTTGAAGAGCACCGGACGAAGGTTCCCGTACTCTGCCTGCAGACGGCCGACCACGGGATCGCGCCGTCCAATGTCGACGAAACCCCGGCCATCCACGTCGAGCGAGACCGTCGCCAATGCCTGTCGCCAGGCGCGATCGGCGTCGGCCTCCCCGGCGCCGTAGACCTCGCCCGTGATGGCCTCGCCATGCTGGCGCATCAGCACCACCGCGGAGCGCCGCCAGCCTTCCACCGGGAACGCCATGACCACCGCGTCGCCCCGCCGCGGCCATCCGCCAAAGTGCGAGGCCTGGACATCGAGGTCGAAAGGTCCCTGGGCCGAGGACTCGAAACGCGCGACCGGCGCGATGTTCTACTCCTCGGGCCCGGCTTGCGTTCCGTAGAAGCGGCGCCAGAGGACAAGCGCGAGCGTCATCGTAAGGATCAGGCCGAGCAGGATGATGATTTCTACGCCCTGCGGGTTCCAGGCGAACTTGGCACTGGGTTCAGCCACCTGCGCGGTAATCACCAGCAGGCGTCGGACGCCGGCGATCAGGCCAACGATTAGAAACGGCTCAACGACCAGCCTCCGCTCCTGGATCGTGACACGGACAGTGTGAAGGAGCTCGGCGATGATGAACAGGACAAGACCTTTGTCGAGGACGAAGGTCACAATTGCCAGCGGGTCAGCGGTGCCTTGCAGGTCCTTTACCATGGTGGTCAGGACGCTCCAGAGCACGAACACGCCGGCCACCACCAACAATGCGGCTACCACGACGTGGATCGCATCTTCGACGTAGTCGAAGATTTGCGCGACCACATCGTGCGGACGGCCGCGCGGGCTCTTCATGGCGTAGCCGGCATCCTTTCTGGCCATTGGCGTGCCACGTCCATCCTAGGCCAGCATCAGACAACAACGGAACGTGCCGGGATCAGCCCAGGCGACGTTGTAGCAGAGCGCGCTCGGCCGGGTTGGCCGTCAGCTCGAGCGCTCGGGCCAGTGCTGCTCGGTCTTCTGTGTGGCGCCCGAGGTCGCGCAGCAGCTCGGCGCGCGTAGCGTGGAAGAGGTAGTAGTCGTCCAGAACCTCTCCCAGGGCATCGACCTCGGGTAAGGCTGCCTCTGCCCCATCGAGGTAGCGATGGGCAATGGCACGATTGAGCCGGACCACCGGCGACGGCATCATCTCGAGGAGCGCATCGTAGAGGGCGAGGATCTGCCGCCAGTCCGTTTCCTCCCAGCTGCGCGCCTCCGCGTGGCAGGCGGCGATGGCCGCCTGGAGCTGGTAGGGCCCAGAGCGCCGCAGCGCGGCGGCTCGCTGCAGCATGACCATCGCCGAGGCGATCCGTTCATGGTCCCACCGGCCCCGATCCTGGTCCTGCAGCAGGACGAGATTGCCCTCCCTGTCGAAACGGCTATCCGCGCGCGCCAGGTGCAGGCGCATCAAGGCCAGCAAGCCGAGCGCCTCGGGCTCCTCAGGCATGAAACGCACCATCAGCCCCGCCAGCCAGACGGCATCCTCGGCGAGGTCGCGGCGGGAGGCCCGCTCGCCCGCGGTCGCGAGGTAGCCCTCGTTGAACATCAGGTAGAGCACCCCAAGGACTTCAGCCAGGCGTTCGCCCATGTCCCGTTCGGCGGGGATGCGATAGGGAATCTTGGCGTCGACGATCTTGCGCTTCGCTCGCACGATGCGTTGCGCGATGGTCGCCTCGCTGGTGATGAAGGCGCGCGCAATCTCGATCGTCGTCAAGCCGGCGACCGCCCGCAGTGTGAGGGCCACCTGTGCTTCGCGGGATAAGGCCGGGTGGCAGCAGGTAAAGATCAGACGGAGCCTGTCGTCGCCTTCCGCTGTGTCATCTCTCATCGAGGCTCCCTCGAGCAGTGCGAGCTTCTCCCGGAAACGCGCCTGACGCCTGAACTGGTCGACAGCCTTGCGCCTTGCCGTGGTCAGGAGCCAGGCGCCCGGCTTGTCCGGAATTCCGTCCGTCGGCCAGTGCTCGACCGCCTCGAGCAACGCCTCCTGGACCAACTCCTCGGCGAGGTCGAAATCGCCGAGCGCCCGTACCAACGCCGCGGTCAGACGGCCGGTCTCCCCGCGGAAGATCGCGGTCAGCGCGGCGTCGGTCGCGGGCTGGCTCCTCGTTATCGCGGTGGCTCGCCCCGCTCGACCACCGGACGGACTTCGACCAGCCCGCCGGTCGGCCACTCTTTCGCCATCTTGATCGCCTCGTCCAGGTCGGCGACGTTGACCTCGGCGTAGCCGCCGATGACTTCTTTGCCCTCGATGAAGGGTCCGTCCGTCACCACCGCCTTGCCGTTGCTGAACTTGACCGTGGTGGCGGTCCGCTCCGGCTGGAGCTCGTGCCCTCCGGTGATCTTGCTCCCGTATTTGCCGAACCACTGGTTGATGGGGCCGTAGGCAGCCTCCCTCTGGGCCTCTGGCATCGCTTCCCACTGCTTGGCCCGCTCCTTGGTGTCGCCGAACAGCAATACGTATTTCATCGTCTGCGTCCTCCTTGATGGTCAGCGGCCTCGCCGCTTTGTACAGTACGACGAACTGGAGAGGTCCGAAATCGACATCGGGCCTTGTTACGCTGTTAGGCGGTGGAAGAGTCCGCTCGATACGGGGACCGAGTCATGATCCCCGAACCCTATTCCATCGAACACATTCCCTTTGCCGAGCGGCACGGCCACAGCCGCCAGTTGCTCTGGCTCTGGCTGGCGGCCAACCTGACGATCGCCGACTACGCGATTGGTTTCGTCCCGGTTGCGCTGGGCCTGTCGGTGGGCCCGGCGATCCTGGCGCTGGCGCTGGGCAACATCCTGGGCGGGCTGGTCCTCGCCTGGTCGGCCGCGATGGGACCGGCCGCCGGCTACCCGCAGATGTTCATCGGCCGCCGCGCCTTCGGCCGGGTCGGCGGTTACCTACCCGCCGCGCTGAACTGGTTGAGCACGGCAGGATGGTTCACCGTCAACACGATTCTCGGGACGTTCGCCATCCAGCTGCTGGTGTCCGGCCTCCCCTTTTGGGTGGCAGCCGCGATTCTCGTTTTCGTGCAGACCCTGCTGGTGATCTATGGGCACAACGTGATCCAGGAGTTCGAGCGCTACATGGTGCTTGTCCTCGGCCTGCTCTTCGCGATCGCGACGGTGATTGCACTCACCCACGGTTCCGCGATTGCCGCCTGGCACCCACGGCCGATTGCCGGCACGCTGACCTTGTTTGCCATCGTGCTGGCCGTGTCGTTCTCCTACATCATGAGCTGGTCGCCCTACGCCTCGGACTACTCGCGCTACCTTCCGGAGATCACCTCGCGTTCGTACATTGCGATCTACGTCTTCATCGGCGCCGTGGTTGCCTCCTTCCTCACCGAGGTGGTCGGGTTGCTGGTCGCGATCATTGCCCCGACCGGCGCCACGCCGATCGCGGCGTTGAAAACCGTCATGGGCGGCTTCGGTGCCTTTGCGGTGGTAGCGGTCATCCTGGGGGCGACCACCGCCAATGTGCTCAACCTCTACTCCAACACGATGTCGGCGAAAGTGCTCGATGTCCGCCTGCAGCGATGGCACCTGGCCATGATCGGTGGCGCGCTGGGCCTCGTCCTCGCCTTGCTCGGCTATAAGAACTTCACCCAGAACTACGAGAACTTTTTGATCGTTCTCGATTACTGGATCATGCCCTGGCTGGCCGTCGTGCTCCTGGACTTCTACGCCTTCGGGCACCGCGAGCCGATGGGATTCAGCCAGGCCGTTTCCGTCAACTGGAACGGCGTCATCGCCTGGCTGATCGCGCTTGCTGTTTCGCTGCTATTCATCTCAGAACGGTTCCAGGTGCTCGGCCTGAAAGCCCACGGGCCGCTTGCCACCTGGTTCGGGGACGCCGATTTTGGTTACTTCATCGGCTTCATCGTGGCGGGCGTGGTATACCTTCTCCTGAGTCGCGGGGCGGCCCGCGGCGCACAGCGATAAAGGAGGCGGGGTTGGCAAGCAACGAACGCTCGGTGGAAACAACGGCGAGTCCCCAGGCGGCGTGGAAGATCTGGTCGGATACCGGCACGTGGCAGGAATGGAATCCTGACGTCCAATCGATGACGCTCAATGGCCCGTTTGCGGCGGGCACCACCGGAACGATGAAGACCAAACAGGGCACGCGCGCCATTACGCTGACCGAGGTCGTAGCCGGGAAGTCCTTCCGTCTGGAGACCACCGTGATTCCCCTGACCCGGTTCGCCTTCGAGTGCAAGGTCTGGCCTGGCGCCGCCGGTAAGACCACCCTGAGCCAGGCGATCGTCGTCGGGGGCCCGCTTGGTGGGTTGGTGGGCGGCATGATGGGAAAGCAGATTGCGGACACGTTCCCGGCCCTGCTCCAGGGTCTCGCCCGCAAGGCCGAGCAGAGCGAAGGCCGAAGCTAGGTAGGCACCGCGGGCGCACCCGGGACGCCCGGCCGGAAGAAGGCGCGGACCGGTTCGGGAAAGCGCTGCAGAATATCGTCGGGAACTTCGAAGCTGATCTCGGCCGCATGGGTGGTCTCGATGAAGCGCTCGATCGCGACCGCAACCAATCGGCGCGCGGCATCGATTGGCATGTCGACGGCGGCGAACGCCGAGCTCCGCTTCTGCAGGAACTGGTCGAGCTCCGCGGTCATCTGACCGGCAAGGTCCCGCAACTCAAGCGTTGCCGGCGCGGCATCCGCACCATCCCGAAAGGCGCGGAGCTGCTGGCCCTTCAGCGCCCACAAACGGATGGTGTACGGGGCGATCGAGGCGCCGAGCTCGCGCTGCATGGCGCGTATCCGTTCGAGACGCGCGACCCCGACCCGATGCGCCCAGTGGCGGCGGGCGCCGGCGTTCCCCAGCGCGCAGCCGGCGTACCGACGGTGACGCTCCGTCATCGACCGGGTCTCCAGGTGACGGCAGGTGAGCACCGGCTCCAGCGGCTGGTAGAGCGTATCGAGCGGAATGAATTGGCGGGGCTGGAAGGCCGGGCAGTCCTTGAAGTCTTGGGAAAACGGTTTCGGATACGGACACTCGTCCTCGGGCCGGCGCACTGCGGGGCTAAGTGTAAGCGCCGCGTCGCATCATACAGGTGATGCTTGGTGCCCTCTACCTCGAACATCTATCTGATTCCGACCTCGCCTTCCTTAGCGCCGCCGCGGAATCGCGCGAGGACGCCCGGCGTGATCCCGACAAGCTCGAGGCCTTGATCGACAGCCCGCAGACGTATCGCATGTTGTTCTCGCTGCCCGGTCGAGACCCGCTGCTGCGAGGCTCGCCATTCCTCCTGTTCGCCGTGCTGATTCATCGCGTGGTCCGGGACCTGGGTCAAGCCTCGTTTGTGGAGGAATGGATTGGTCCACGCGAGCGCGTGCCCGTGTTCGACACCGGACGCCTCCGCGATTTTGGGGCCGATCCGCTCCGGCGCTTGTTTCTCGCCGAACTACTCGCTTCGTACACGAATGTCGCCAGCGGCAGTACCCTGGTCAAAACCAATCGCGGCTGGCGGCGACGGCGCTTCAGCGAGCTCGATCCGCTCCGGCTGATCGAGCTGGCGGAACTGGTTGCGGAGGCGGACCGTCCATCGGTCTACCGCCGGCTGGGTGACCTCGCCCTGTTCTTGACTGGCATCTTCCCCGACTACGCCGGCGAACGATTGGTCGCCGAGCGCGCGCGCCTCCAGCTCGAGCTGGTCCTGGGAGCCGCCGAGCGCGAGCGCGCCGAGCGCCGGGACGGCGTCTTTTTGCTCGAACAGCTCGGGCGGCGCGCCTACCGGATTGCGCAGCAAGGCGCGGACGGCCGGGCTGCGATGGCGGGTGTGCTCGCCGAGATCAGCGAGAATTTCGCCGCCGCGCGGCGCGTCCTGAACTTCCTGACGGACCGCTACCTTTTCCCCATGCGGCGCCAGTGGTTCGGGTCGGGTTGATGGCGAGCTGGGCAGAGTTCGCTTCGGCCGAGCCGGATCTCGCGAGCCGCGTGCAGCAACGGTTCGCCATCCGCAAACACAAGACGCTGGCAACGCTGCGCAAGGACGGGTCGCCGCGTATCAGTGGCATCGAGGTGGAGTTCGCGGACGGCGAGCTCTTTTTGGAAATGATGCCGGGCTCGCTCAAGCTTTACGACCTGCAGCGCGATCCACGCCTCGCGCTGCACAGCCCCACCGAGGATGCTCCGGCGGGCAATCCCGCGGCATGGGCCGGTGAGGCGAAGCTCGCCGGTGCCGCGCTCGAGGTCGACGTCCCCGACTCGCCCGTGACGGGCGGCCGGCGTTTTCGTATCGACATCACTGAGGCGGTGTTGACGCACCTGAACGACGCCGGCGACAAGCTGGTCGTCGAGTCATGGCACCCAGGAAAACGGTCGAAACGCATCGAGCGGCGCTGACAAGGCGACCGGCCGGCCTGCCGGAGCCGGCCAGCCGCTTTTAGGTCAGGACCGCGACCTGGCCGGTACTGGCGCCGGCACGCCCAACATCTTCTCCAGATCTTGCGCCGGAAGCGTCCCCGCGCGGCGCTTTAATCAAGTGTTTAATTGGATGACGATGAGCTCGGCCGCCAGCCCGCCTCCCGTCCGCTCACGCAAGGAAGACCGTGAGCAGGCGCTCGTCCTCGCGGCGTTCAACCAGATAGCCGACCGCGGATTCGAGGGACTGCGAACCCGTGAGGTGGCAGCAGGCGTCGGCCTCAACATCGCCACCCTCCACTATTACTTCCCGACCAAGGAGGCGCTCATCCGGGGCGTGGTCGCGCACGCCATGGACCGTTTTCGCTCGACGCTGGCGCCGCATGGCTCGCCGGCCGACCAGCTTCGCAACCATCTGCGCGCCGTCCGCAAGTTGCTCCGCGACGAACCCGAAGTCGGCGCGGTGATGGGCGAACTCGCTCTCCGCTCGGCGCGGGACCCATCGTTGGCTCGGATCATGGCGGAGGCGTTCCAGGCCTGGCAGCGAACGTTACGGGGTCTGCTCCAGCGGGCGGCACGCGACGGCGTCCTGGCGAGGGACCTCGACAACGACGACGTAGCGGCGCTGATCATGGCGACGCTCACCAGCATGACCCTCCCCAGCACCGCCTCCGCCGACCGCACCGACCGCGCGTTCCGGCAACTGGAACGGTGGCTCGGGCTGCGCTCAAGCAAGTGATTGATGGGTATGCTAGACTTGCGTCAATCATCTGCTTGAATTTCCAGGAGGCGCCCCGATGATGCCAGCTCAGCAAATGGATCGTTGGGAGGGTAAAAGCCGCGTTCCGTTCTTTGTTCCGCTCTTCAATCCTCTTGCCCGCCGGATGCTCCGCGGCGGCGTCCCGCTGGGTCCCAACGCCCTCCTCACCGTTCGCGGCCGGAGCAGTGGCATGGATCGAACCACCCCCGTCGCGGTGGTTGCCATCGGTGGTCGCCGCTGGGTAATCGCGACCTTCGGCGACGTGAACTGGGCGCGAAATCTACGAGCCGCCGGTGTCGCCACGCTGACCGTCAATCGCCGGCCAGAAACCGTGGCCGCCAGGGAGCTGCCCCAAGCCGAGGCAGCGGCCTTTTTCCGGGAGACCCTGACGCCGTACGTCGCCGGCGTGCCGATGGGCCGTTGGATGCTGGGCTCGATGCTCGGCGCCCGTGAGATTTTCGACGATCCCGACGGCGCAGCCCAGCACCATCCCGTCTTCGAGCTCCGCCCCCGCGCTAGTGGTGGTTCAGGCGCGCCGATGGCGCCGCCGGCGTAGCAACGGCCGCAACCACATAATCGGGGCGGCTCGACTCGTATTGCCAGACGCGCGCAGAAACCTGAGCGATCAATGACCAACCCAGGTTCTCGTCAATGCCATCGACCGCGACCGACAGGACATACGAGGTCCGCCCATTGACGATGTAAGCGGAATCGTTCTCGGTCCCATCGAGCGTTCCCACCTTGTGGACTACGGTTGCGCTCACCGGCAGACCGGCCGGGATCCCGCGCTCGTTCAGCGTGTGAGTCAGTAGCGGGAAGAGCCACTGGCTTGCCGCGGCGCCGCCCGCCCGGCCCAGCGCCTCGTTTACCCAGGCCGCGGTGAGATCATCGGGTGTCGTGGTGTTCGGAACCCAAAGCGCCGAGGCCGTCATGCCGATCGATCTCGCGTAGCCGTTGAGGGCATCCGGCCCGCCCAGGTACCGCACCAGGATGTGGGCGGCGGTATTGTCCGAGTAAAGCCCCGTCCGGCGCGCCAGTTCATCTCGCGTGAAGCAGGAGCCGACATCGTAGTCGTCGAACCAGCCGTCTTCGGCATCGCCGGGATCGAAACAGAGGACATCCGACCGGCTCGCCTGGCCGGACTCGACCTGTTGCGCTTCTGCCATCAGCAGCGGCACTTTGTACGCGCTGGCGGCAGTGAAGGTCGCATTGCCATTGAGGGAAAGGTTGTTTCGCCGTGGACCGCTCAGCTCCTGCAGGCTGATCCCCACGCGGGTACCGCTCGCGATGGCCTCGAGGTCGCTGCGGAGTTGGTCGAAGGCGGATGGTGCCACCACGGTGGTCACCGGCGGCACGGGTGTCGCCGCGGGTCGAGCGACCTGACCCTGCTGGCGGCTGAGCGCGGCGGAAGCCAAGGCGGTGCCGCTCTGACTGGCATACGCCGCACTCCCAACCAGCATCAGGAGACAGGCGAGCAGCACGTACATGACCAGGCGCAGCAGCGCCCGGGCCGGTCCACGCCTCATTGCTGAGGCTGAGCCTAACCACCCTCCCTAAGGGCTTCATGGGAGGGCGTTGAGAAGGCGCCTCGATTCGTTGACCGCGGGATCGCAAACCATCGACAGGCCGGTAACGTCCTATGGGGTCGGGTCCGGCACTTCGACGACGACGTGCACCCCGAAGGGTGAACGGTTGTAGGATGCCGCCACCAGTCCGCCGATCAAGCCGCCCACCAGCGCGGCGAACAGCCCGAGCACGAGTCCGGCGACTGGGACGACGAGGAACCACGACGACTGGACCCGCTGCAGCAGCGGAACCTGTCCGCCGAACGGCAGCAGCTGCTCGGTCACGCCGAGGGTCAGGCTGAGGTCACGCTGCCAGCTCAGAATGGCCCCGGCGAACCAGGCGAGCGCTCCGCCGAGCACGCAGCCCGCGACCAATCCCAGCGCGAAGC
>Ga0102924_1004485_pt1 | contig 14063 bp, 13 predicted proteins | sample PaiPotPPM11metaG_FD_80116 | JGI IMG/M metagenome (GOLD analysis project Ga0102924, IMG submission 80116) | Iron sulfur acid spring bacterial and archeal communities from Banff, Canada, to study Microbial Dark Matter (Phase II) - Paint Pots PPM... ... | reverse complement strand
GGCTTTCTCCCCGGTCCGCTGGTGGTCATCGCAGTGCCCTTTCCCTGATCTCTTCGACATCGGTTTTGATGCTGTCCACGGCCTTAGGGCGGTCGGGGGGAGCCGGCTGTCTTACGTTGGCCGTGGGTTCCATGATGTCCGTCCTTCCGGCCGGGTGGTGCGCTTGCCCTACCCGGCAATCCGCGGACCTAACGTGGCTTGCGCCGGCCAGAACGTCGGCCTCGCGGTCGGGGGTTGCCAGCCGGCGTGGCTTCACGTCTTCAGCTGGTCCGGCTTGATGTGACCGGCTGGGGCTGCTCGGTGGCTGGGGTGATTTCGGCGGTGCACTGCGGGCAGCGCCGGGCCGCCACCGGGATGTCAACCGTAGGTTGCCTTCACGTCGTCCGCGCCTTGCTGGCCGCTGCGCTCGATACGATGCGCTGCAGGTGGTGAGGTAGATGACGCTGTATCTTGACCTGCCGGATTCCCGGGGCAAGCTGGACCGGCTCCTCGGCGAGTTGCCAAGGACCTGGAGTCGTGGGCTGAGCGTGACTGGGTCGCGGTCATCGACATCGGGCCGGAGCGTGAGCACCTGGCCGGGCCGCTTCCGCCGTTCCCGGGGCCGGCCGGCCGATAGCCCCCGTCGCCGTGCGAACTGCCCTAGACCAGGCCTCGGGCGCCTGCGCCCGGTTTTCGGCAGCCGGGTCACGGCGGGCCGCGCGTACACCTCCTCCGGGACCCTCTCCCGCTGAGGTTTCCCGGCCCCTGGCGGAGGAAGAGCTGAACGGATGGATTTCCTGACGGCCGATCCGGCCCGCGTCACGGTGGTGGTAGCCACCCGCAACCGCCGCGACGAATTGCTGCGCACGCTCGGCCGGCTCACCGCGCTGCCCGATCGACCGGCGGTCATCGTGGTCGACAACGGCTCGGCCGACGGCAGCGCCGAGGCGGCGGCCCGGTGCTTCCCCGGTGTCGAAGTGGTGGCGCTGGCCCGTAACGCGGGCGCAGCCGCGCGGAACGCCGGGGTCTGGCGGGCTCGGACCCCGTACGTCGCGTTCAGCGACGATGATTCATGGTGGCACGCCGGGGCGCTGCGACGGGCAGCGCGGGTGCTGGACGCCGATCCCCGGCTGGGGCTGGTGGCGGCCCGGACGCTGGTCGGGCCCGGGCGCGAGCCGGACCCGGTAAACGAGGCCATGGCCGCCTCTCCGCTGCGGGACGGCGGCAACGCAGCGGTGCTGGGCTTCCTGGCCTGCGCCTGCGTGGTCAGGCGGGCCGCCTTCCTCGGCGTCGGCGGCTTCAGCGAGCTGCTGTTCTTCGTCGGCGAAGAACGACTGCTGGCTTACGACCTGGCGGCGGCCGGGTGGGGCCGCCGCTACCGCCCGGAGGTGGTCGCGTGCCACCATCCGTCGCCGCTGCGGCCGGATCCGGGGCGACGCCGCCGGTCCGAGTTGCGCAACGCCGTGCTGACCGCCTGGCTGCGCCGGCCTGCGGCCGTGGCCCTGGCCGAGACCATGAGCCTGGCCGGCCAGGCGCTCCGGGACCGGGACGCCTGCGCCGCCCTGGCGGGCGCGGCGCGGCGGCTGCCCCGGGCGCTCGCGGCCCGCCGCAGGCTCCCGGACGACGTCGAGCGGCAGATCCGGACCGTGGCCGCGGCCGAGCAGGCCGGCCGGGATGAGACCAGCACGGAGGGAGGACACCATGGTGACCTGGCCGGCGGCCGACCCGCGGATGAGCGTGGTCCTGATCACCCGCAACCGCCGCGAGGAGCTGACCCGGACCCTGGACACCGTAACGTCGCTGCCGGAACGGCCCCCGGTTATCGTGGTTGACAACGGGTCATCCGACTCCTCGGCCGAGGCGGCCGGGCGTTACCCGGGCGTCCGGGTCATAGCGGCCGGGGCGAACCTGGGCGCGGTGGGCCGCAACCTCGGCGTCCGGCAGGCGGCCACGCCGTACGTGGCCTTCTGTGACGACGACACCTGGTGGGCGCCGGGGGCGCTGGCCAGGGCCGCGGACCTGCTCGACTCCTGCCCGCGGCTGGCCTCGGTGACCGGCCGCATCCTGGTTGAGCCCGGCGGCACCGAGGACCCGATCACCCCGGAGCTGCGCCACTCGCCGGTGCCGGCCCCGCAGTGGCTGCCCGGGCCGGCTCTGGTGAGCATCCTGGCCGGCGCCTCGATGCTCCGGGTGTCCGCGTTCGAGCAGGTGGGCGGCTTCTCGCCGCGGCTGTGGCTGGGCGGGGAGGAGGAACTGATGGGCCTGGACCTAGCCGCCGCCGGGTGGTGGATGAGCTGGGCCGAGGACGTGGTGGTGCATCACGCGGCCTCGGCCGTGCGCGACGGGCGGCAGCGCCGGAAACTGGGCATCCGTAACACGCTGTGGACGGCCTGGCTGCGCCGCCCGGTCGGCGGCGCGCTGCGCCGCACCGTGGCCGTGCTGCGGTCCGTGCCGCCGGACGCGGCCAGCGCGGCGGCGGTGGTCACGGCCCTGGCCGGCCTGCCGTGGGTCGTCCGCGAGCGGCGGGTTATCCCGCCGCACGTGGAGGGCTGGCTGCGGCTGCTCGAGGCGTCCCAGCGGACCTCGCCGGCCCGCCGGTACGTGGGCTGAGCGGCAGGCGCCCGAACCCCCGGATGGCGCGCACGGCGGCCAGTACGTCGCCCGCCCCGATCTGCAGCAGCCGGGGATCGACGTGGCCGCCGTGCGGGTCGCCGGGCCGGTCCCCGGTGCCGGTCCACAGGGCCACGTGCCGCCCGGCCGCGGGAGGCGGCCCCCACAGCCTCGGCGAGACCGGCCCGAACAGCGTGACCGACGGCCGGCCGTAGGCCACGGCCAGGTGGGCTACCCCCGTGTCGTTGCTGATCACCAGGCGGGCCGCGGCTACCAGTGCGGCCAGCTCGGCCAGGCCGGTCCGGCCGGCCAGCACCGACTGCGGGCCCAGCCCGGCGGCGCGGGCGACCCGTTCGGCGGTCTGCCGTTCGGTCCTGGTTCCGGTGATCACGATCTGCTCGCCCGCCGCCGCCAGCGCCCGGGCCACCGCCGCGAACCGCCCGGGCGGCCAGCGCCTGCTGGGGCTGGCCGCGCCCGGGTGCAGGATCACCGCCTGCCGAACCGGCGGCGGGGCGGCCCCGGCAGGCCGGCGCAGTCGCAGCGCACCGCGGTCGGCCGGGATGCCGTGCCATTCCAGCAGGCGGCACCAGCGGTCCACCTCGTGCTCTCGGTCGTCCCACCAGGGACCGGCCGTCTCCGGCGCCGCCGCCGAGGCGTACATCAGGGTCGTCGGCGGGGCCAGGGCCCGAACTAGGTCGTGGCTGGCCGGCCCGTTGCCGTGCAGGTCGACGGCGATACCTGGAGGCGGGCCGGCCCACCGGACGGGCTGCAGCTCTCCGGTGGGCAGGACCAGGTCGACCGCGCCGGTCAGCGCGGCCAGGGGGGCCAGCGGTCCCGGCGCGGCCAGCACGATCTCGTGCCGCGGGTACGCGGCGCGCAGGGCGCGGTAGGCGGGCACGCCGGTGAGGAAGTCCCCCAGCCCCAGGGCGCGGAGGATGAGCAGCCGCGGCCGGGGGCTCACCGGGCCAGCTCGCTGAGCAGCCGGTCCCAGTCGGCCAGGAACCGGGCCAGCCCGTAGCGGGCCAGCGCGGCCTGCCGTGCGGCCCGGCCCAGCTCGGCGGCCGCGGCGGGATCGGCGATCAGCTCGCGCAGCCGGTCGCGCAGTCGTTCCTTGCTGGTGGACAGCACTCCGGCGCCGGCCGGGACCGCCTCGACGGCCTCGGTGGTGGCCAGGGCCAGCACGGGCATCCCGAGCTGCATGGCCTCGATGAGCGACAGGCCGAGCGAGGTCCACCGGAACGGGTGCAGGTAGGCGCGGCGCCGGGCCAGCGCGTGGTGCATCCGGGCCTGTGGCAGGTCATCGAAGGCGCGGATGACCGGCGCGCCCAGCCGGGCGGGCAGTTCGGCGACGCCCATGCCGAACACGTCGAGCGGCGTGGTCTGGGCGAAGTAGGGCAGCAGGTCGGTGCCGACGTACCGGCCGCGGCGCAGCGGCTCGTTGACGACCACCGCGGCGCGGGCGCACTCACCCGTCCACCGCGGCCCGGGATCCGGGATGCCATGCTCGATCACGGTGGTAGGCGTCCGGCCGCAGTCCCAGAGCAGGTCGTTGAAGTGGGTCACGTGCACCAGGTGCAGGTCCGGCCGGTCAGCTATCCGATGCCGGGTGAGCGGCACGTTCCCGTCCGGTGCGTCATGTTCGAGGTAAACGGCGGGCAGGTCCGCGCCCGGCCGCCGCCCGGTGAGCTTCCTGGTCAGCTCTTCCTCCGCCGGCCGCTGCAAGATGACGGCGTCGATCGGCTCGTCCCGCAGGCGGCCCACGGGTACCTCCGCGGCCGAGGCCGGCCAGTTCCAGGTCCGGGCCCGGCCCCGGCCGTAGGGGCCGCGGCCGGCGTCCACGGGCAGCAGGTAGGTGTGCCGCCCCTGGACGAAGGCAGTGGTCCACGAGCCGTGCAGGTGCCAGATCAGCAGCCTCATGGCCGCTCCGGCAGCGGAGCCGCCCGGCCAGCTCGCCCGGCGAGCTGGTCTAGCGCGTCGCAGGCGGTCACGGCACTGACCCCGGTCAGGCAAGGGTGGCCGGGCACCGGGCAGTGCACGGCCCGGCTCCCGGCGCACGGCGCGTCCTGGTCGCCGAGCAGGGTCACCGGCACCCGGTACGGGGCCCAGCGGGCGGCCGGGACGACCGGCGCGAACAGTGACACCACCGGGGTGCCGACCGCGGCGGCCAGGTGCGCGACGCCGGTGTTGGCCACCAGGACCGCTTCCGCCCCGGCCAGCACCGCGGCCAGCTCGGCCAGGCTGGTCCGCCCGGCCAGGTCGGCGACCTGGCCGGCGCCGGGTAGCGCCTCGGCGGCCGCGGCGGCCCCGGCGACCGCGGCGGTCAGATCCTGCTCGGACGGCCCGCCGGTCAGCATCACCCGGCGGCCCCGGCGGATCAGCTCGGCCGTGGCCTGCACCCAGCGACGGGCCGGCCAGCGACGGGCCGGGGCCGACGCGCCGGGGTGCAGGACCAGGTAACGCCCGGGCCCGGTCAGCCGGGTCACGTCGGGCAGCGGGGCCCGGACGGCGAGCTTGCCGCCGTCAGCTGGCGGCGGGGGGAAGCCAGCGGCGCGGGCCAGGGCCAGCGCCCGCTCGGCCTCCGGCAGGTGGTCGTCGCCCCGGTACCTGACGTCGAGCAGCGAGCCCGGATAGTCCTCGCTGCGGGCCGTGATCCTGGGCATCCCCGCCAGCCGCAGCAACAAGGCGGTGGGCAGCGGGCACTGGTGGAACGAGGTGAAGATCACCGCGTCGGTGAACCGTCCGGTGGCCAGCCGCCGGGCCAGCGCGAGCACGTCGTCGGCCTGTACCGGCGGCGGCTCCAAGACCACCCAGGGACACGACCAGACCAGCACGTCAGCGACCCCGGGCAGGAGCCGGGCGGCGGCGGCCCCCTGCGGGCCGGCCAGCACCGTGACCGGGCCGCAGTGCGCGGCCAGGGCGCGGATGGCCGGCCCGGCCAGCAGCACGTCACCCATGTTGTCCAGCCGGACGGCCAGGCAGCGCCGGGTCATGCCGCCCGGCCCGGCCAGACCGGGGCCAGCGGCAGGTCGCCGGTGACCATGCGCACGGCGCTGAGCACGTCGGGAGCCACCCGGACGCCGGTGAGCTCGGCGGCCCTGGTCCGCGCGTCGGGGACCAGGATGCCGCGGGCGCCGGCCGTGCGGGCCGCGGCGACATCGGCCCCGATGTCACCGATCACCACGCACTCGTGCGGGTCCACGCCCAGGGCGGCCGCGGCCTCGAGCACCATGCCGGGCGCGGGCTTACGGCACTGGCAGCCGTCCGCCGGGCCGTGCGGGCACACCAGGACCACATCGAACGGGCCGAGCACCGCGCCGACCCGGGCGTTGACGGCGTCCGCGTCGGCCCGGGAGAGCCGCCCGCGCGCGATGCCGGACTGGTTGGTGACCAGCCCGACCCGCAGCCCCCGGCGCCGGGCGGCGGCCACCGCGGCGGCCGCGGCCGGCATCGGCTCGACCAGCGCGGGGTCGCCGTTATAGGGCACGTCCCTGATCAGCGTGCCATCCCGGTCGAACAGCACGGCCCGGGCCGGCGGCCAGGGCCGGGCGCGGCGAGCCCGGGTCCGCCCGCGGGCCCAGTGCCAGCAGGCCAGTTCGGGGATCACCAAGCTGGTCGCCGTCATCGCGGCGATCTCGCGCGAGGTGCGCGGGCCGGCGGCGATCCGCGCCGCGGCGAACTCGGTCGTGCCGGCCAGCGCGACGGCCAGGGCGGCCAGGGCCGGACCGCGCCGGCCCGCCGCGGCCAGCCCGGCGCCGGCCGCGACGGCCGCCGTGATCAGGGCCTGGCTGGCCCGCCGGTCCCGGCCGGCCTGAGCCCGGGCCTTCCAGTGGCGGCCGTGCAGCACCCGCATCAGCGCGTCATCGGCGTTGCCAGCCTGGGCGCGGACACTGACCCACGGTGAGGCCGGGCGCACCGGGTGCACCGTCTGCCGGGCGCCCAGGCCGAGTTCCCACCCGTCGGCCAGCAGCCGCAGGGCCAGGTCGGCGTCTTCGCGGAAGGCCCGCGGGAACCGCTCGTCGAAGCCGCCGGTCTCGGCCAGCGCCGCCCGCCGGTAGGCCATATCCGCGGTGATCCAGCGGGCGCCGGCCAGGCCCATGGTGGTGCGCTCCCAGTCGGTCGGCCGCCGGGCCTGCGGGGCCGGCACGGTGATCCGGCCCTGCACGCCGGCCATGCGGCCCGGCCGCCCGGACAGGTCCTCGGCCAGTCGCTGCCGCCAGTCAGGCCCGACGCGCACGTCGTCGTCCAGGAACGCCACCCACTCGGTGCGGGCCCGGTGCCAGCCCGCGTTGCGGGCCGCCGCCGGTCCGGCCCCGCCGCTGGCGAGCACGCTGACCGGCAGCTTGAGCGCTGGTTCGTTCGGCGCAGTCAAGAGGCTTCCGGTCGCGGCGGCGGGCCGGTCGTCCACCACCAGAACCTGGTCCGGCCGGGGCCCGGCGGCCGCGGCCAGCGCCCGTAGGCAGTCGGCCAGGCAGGGCCGCCCGACGGTGGGGATGACCACTGAGTAGCTGGTCACGGCCGGCGGACCAGGAACGGGCCGATGGCCAGCGCGTCGACTGGCGTCGATCCGTAGCACTCGAGCGCGTCCTTCAGGTCATCGACCATGGGCCGGCCCGCGGTGTTCAGGCTGGTGTTGACCAGCACGGGCAGGCCGGTGCGCTGCTCGAAGGCGGTCAGCAGCGCGGCCGTCAGCGGCTGGCCGCCCGGATCGACGGTCTGCACCCGGGCGGTGCCGTCCACGTGCACCACGGCCGGGATGAGGTCCCGCCACCGCGGCGCCACGTCGTGCACGAACAGCATGTAAGGGCTGGGCAGCGGGCCGCGGGAGAAGACCCGGGCGGCGCGGTCGGCCAGCACCATCGGGGCCACCGGGCGGAACTTCTCCCGGCCCTTGATGTCATTGAGCCGGTCCAGGGTGGCCCGCTGGCCGGGGTGGGCCAGCAACGAGCGATGGCCGAGAGCACGCGGCCCGTACTCGCTGCGACCCTGGAACCAGGCCACGATGCCGTTGCCGGCCAGCACGTCGGCCGCGGCGCCGGCCAGGTCCGGCGGCCGCTCGAACGGCACCCGGGCGGTGCGCAGCGCCGCCTCGATCTCGGTCGCGGTGAAACCGCGGCCCAGGTCCGCGCCGCTCATTGACCAGGCCGGCTGCCCGGCGTCGGCGGCCAGTTGCAGCGCGGCGCCCAGGGCCGTGCCCGCGTCGCCCGCGGCGGGCTGCACCCAGACCTCCTCGAACGGGCTCTGGTCGGCCAGCACCGTGTTGGCCACGCAGTTCAGCGCGGTGCCGCCCGCCAGGGCCAGCCGCCGGTCCCCGGTCCGGGCGTGCAGGTCGGCGGCCAGTGCCAGCAGCACCTCCTCCAGCCGCCGCTGCACGCTAGCGGCCAGGTCGGCATGAGCCTCGGTCCAGTCCTCGCCGGGCGCGCGGGGCGGGGCCAGCGCGGCCCAGTCGACCGGGTCGGTGCGAAAACCGCCGGGGACCGGGCGGATGCTCTCCCGGATCTCGTCGAGCAGCCGCGGCTTGCCGTAGGAGGCCAGCGCCATCACCTTGTACTCGTCGCTGGAACGCAGGAAGCCGAGGTGCGCGGTCAGCTCCTCGTACATCAGCCCGAGCGAGTGGGGCAGCGCCTGGGTGCTCAGCACCTCCAGCTGTCGGCCACGGTAACAGCCGGTCAGGCAGGAGTCCCGCTCGCCCCGGCCGTCGCAGACCAGCACGCTGCACCCGGCGCCGGGGGCGGCCAGCCCGGCGCTGGCGGCGTGCGCCACGTGGTGCGGCACGAACCTGGCCCGGGCCGGGTCCAGCCCGGGCAGCTCCTCGGCCAGGAACTGCGGAGCCAGCGCGGCGTACCTGGTGCGCAGCTCATCCCAGGGGTCATCCAGGCCCAGCTGGCTGGCCGGGCGGACCAGAGCCGGATCGTAGGAGAAGCCGATCAGGTCCACCTGCGCGGCGCTGATCCCGTCCTGCCGCAGGCACCAGCGGGCGGCGGCGGCCGGCTGCTCCCAGGCGGAAAACGGCACCGGGCGCTTGCCGTGCTTGCGCCGGCTGAACCGCTCCTCTTCGGCGGCCGCGACGACTTGGCCGTCGATGACGAGCGCGGCCGCCGGATCGTGGAACACCGAATTGATCCCGAGCACGCGCATGCTGCCTCCCTGTCGGTCACCGGCGGACCGGTGTACTCACCCGATCCGGTCCGGTCAAACATGATCCGCGCCTTGCGTGGTTTGCGGAGATTTGTCGGATGTTTCAGTTGCCTACGGACGGTAAGTGAAGCGACTCCTGCACAGACGAACGGGGGGCTCATTGAAGATCCACCTGGTTTCAGAACACGCCAGCCCGCTGGCCGTGCTCGGCGGGGCCGACGCGGGCGGGCAGAACGTGCACGTCGCCTCGCTGGCCCTGGCCCTGGCCGGGCGCGGCCACGAGATCACCGTGTACACCCGGCGGGACGCGCCCGAGCTGCCCGACGCGGTACCGCTGGCCCCGGGGGTGACGGTCGAGCACGTGCCGGCCGGGCCGTCCCGGCCGCTGCCCAAGGATGACCTGCTGGCGCACATGCCCGGCTTCGCGGCCTGGCTGGCCGAACGCTGGCGGGCCGCCCGGCCCGACGTAGTCCACGCGCACTTCTGGATGAGCGGGCTGGCCGCGGTCACCGCGGGGCAGCACTGCCTGGTCCCGGTGGTGCAGACCTTCCACGCGCTGGGCAGCGTCAAGCGCCGTTACCAGGGCCGCGCCGATACCAGCCCGCCGCAGCGGGTCCGGCTGGAGGCGGCGGTGGCCCGGCAGGCCACCGCGGTGATCGCCACCTGTACCGACGAGATCCGGGAACTGGCCGCCTACGGGGCCCCGGCGGACCGGATGTACGTGGTGCCCTGCGGAGTGGACTGCGACCGCTTCCGGCCCGGCCCGGCGCCACAGCCGGGCCATCCGCCCCGGGTGCTGACCCTGGGGCGGCTGGTGCCACGCAAGGGCGTGGACACCGTGATCGCGGCCATGGCCCGGATCCCGGGCGCGGAGCTGATCGTGGCCGGCGGTCCGGAGCGGGCCCGGCTGGGCGATGACCCCGAGGTCGCCCGGCTGCGCCGGGTAGCCGCGCAGGCGCAGGTGTCCGGCCGGGTCACGTTCACCGGCCGGGTCGGGCACAAGGAGGTCCCCGCCCTGTTGCGATCCGCGGACGTGATCGTCTCCGCGCCGTGGTACGAGCCGTTCGGCATCGTGCCGCTGGAGGCCATGGCCTGCGGCGCGGCCGTCATCGCGTCGTCGGTCGGCGGCCACCTGGACACGGTGGCGGACGGCGTTACCGGGCTGCTGGTCCCGCCGCATGACCCGGGCCGGCTGGCTGACCGCATCAGGTACCTGCTGGCCGATCCCGCCCGGCGCCGGGCCCTGGGCGCGGCCGCCGCGGCCCAGGTCAGGTCGAGGTACTCCTGGGCCCAGGTGGCGGCCGAGACCGAGGCCATCTACGCCGGCCTGCGCCAGGGCCATGCCGAAGACCAGACCGTGATCGCACGATGAAGGACGGAGCCCTGCCCGTGACCGATTCGCACCTGGCCCGGCTGCATACCGCGCTGTGCCGCTTCGAAAGCCAGATCCCCCGGCTGGAGGCGTGGGGACAGGCCGCGGCTTCCCGGCTGCTGGCCGGCGGCCGGCTGCTGGCCTGCGGCAACGGCGGCAGCGCCGAGCAGGCCCAGCATCTGACGGCCGAGCTGGTCGGCCGCTACCAGGACGATCGCCCGCCGCTTGCGGCGCTGCCGCTGACCAGCGACATGGCCGCGCTCACGGCCATCGGCAACGACTACGGCGCGGAGGAGGTCTTCGCCCGCCAGGTACGGGCCCATGGCCGTCCGGGCGACCTTCTCGTCTGCCTGTCCACCAGCGGCACCAGCCGGAACGTCATCGCGGCGGCCCGGGCCGGGGCGCAGGCCGGCCTGATCACCTGGGCGCTGACCGGCCCGGGGCCGAACCCGCTGGCCAGCGCGTGCGCGGAGGCCATCATGGTGGACGCGCCCGCGGTGTGCACGGTCCAGGAGGTGCACCTGGCCGCGATCCACATGCTCTGCGCGGCGGTCGACGCGGCCGTCGAGGCGAGCCTGGCGCAGCGGGTGACGTTGCCGGAGTACGCGTGAAGCGCGGCCCGCTGGTGGTGGTCGGTGACGCACTGCTCGACGTGGACCTGGACGGCACGGCTAGCCGGCTGGCGCCGGACGCTCCGGTCCCGGTGGTCGACTGCCACCGGGAGCGGCACCGGGCCGGAGGCGCCGGACTGGCCGCGGTGCTGGCCGCGGACCTGGCCGGCCCGGAGGTGGTGCTGATCACGGCGCTCGGCGACGACGGCCACGGCGCGCGGCTGCACGACCTGCTGAACAGGCACGTCGAGGTGATCCGGCTGCCGCTGCGCGGCGGCACGCCATGCAAGATCCGGATCCGCGCCTCGGGCATGCCCGTGGCCCGGCTCGACGCCGGGGATGGCCGGGCCGAAGCCGGGCCAACCGGGCCGGCGGCCGAGCGCGCGCTGCGGTCAGCCGGCGCCATCCTGGTCGCCGACTACGGCCGCGGGGTGGCGGCCCACCCGCGGCTGCGGGAGATCCTGGCCCGGTTGCCCGTCCGCGTCCCGGTGGTGTGGGACCCGCATCCCCGAGGAGAGCCCCCGCTGCCCGGCACCCGGCTGGCTACTCCCAACGAGCGGGAGGCACTCGGGTTCGCCCGCCCGGTTCCGGCGGACGGGCGCGCCTGGGCCGCGGCGGGCGGGCCGGAGGTGCCGCTGCGCCGGGTGGCCCGCGACGCCGCCACCCTCAGCCGGGCTTGGGGCACGGCGGTCGCCGTCACGCTTGGCGAGCGGGGGGCCCTGCTCTCGGTAGGCGATGATGCCCCGTTCCTGGCGCTCCCGCCGGCCGTCGCCCGGGAACCGCGCGACGCCTGCGGCGCCGGGGACTGCTTCGCCGCGGCGGCGGCCCACGTCCTGCGGGCCGGCGGCCTGCTCACCGAGGCGGTGACCGAGGCGGTGCGGGTGGCGTCGGAGTTCGTGGCCCGGGGCGGTGCCTCGGCCGCTCCCGGCCTGACCGTGCCGCCGGAGCCGGGGGGGCCCGTTGGCGGGCCGCCACCGGCCGGCTCCGCGTGGGACCTGGTGGCGGACGTCCGGCAGCGCGGCGGGCGGATCGTGGCCACCGGCGGCTGCTTCGACCTGCTGCACGCCGGCCACGTGGGGCTGCTGCGGCAGGCCCGCCGGCTGGGCGACTGCCTGGTCGTCTGCCTGAACTCCGATGCCTCGGTGCGATCGCTGAAGGGGCCGGGCCGGCCGCTGGTCGGGGCGCCGGACCGGGCTCGGGTGCTGGCGGCGCTGGAATGCGTGGACGCCGTCGTCGTCTTCGACGAGCCGACGCCGACCGCCGTGCTTGACCGGCTGCGCCCGGACGTGTGGGTGAAGGGCGGCGACTACGCCCGCGGCGAACTGGCGGAGGCGCCGGTGGTCCGCCGCTACGGCGGCGAAGTGGTGCTGCTCCCCTATACCGGCCACTCCACCAGCCGGATCGCGGCCGCCGCCCGCGCGCAGGCCGAGCCCGGGCGGCCATGACCGGCGCCGCTCGGACCGAGCGCATCCTGCTGACCGGCTGGTTCAGCTTCCGCCACGGCGAGGTGACAGGGCGTGGGGATCAGGACACCACTGTGATGTGTGGTGTCGCGCCTGGGCCTGCCAGGCCCGGTGCCGGGTCTAAGCGTTGCGGCTGGTATGGCCGGGGCTTGCGGAGCAGCCACTGCAAGAACGTCCGTCTCGGAAACCGCGCCACAACGCCGCCGCCGCGAACGCGGCCGGCTAGTTCCACCCGCAAGGGCGCGGTGATAGTGCTGCTCGGGCATGTCGGCAAGGTCGCGGCCATGGCCGCCGTAACGGAGCCGAACTGTTCTACGAGTTAATCGTGGTTAGCTCAATTTGACCGCGGACGTGGCAGGGCGGCTGACACTGCCGGACACGAGCAGCGTGAGGGTCCGCGCGTTGCGTACCGCGTTGGCGTCGCCATCGTTGTTGAAGTAGGCGAAGACGTCGTGGCCGGCCGGGTCCCATTCCCGGATCCGGTCGGCCCACCACGTCAGGTCGGCGTCGGGGTAGGAGCCGGCGTACAGGTGATGATGATCCGGGCCGTGCATCCGCAGGTAGACGAAATCGGTGGTGGCACGCAGCACGCACGGCAGGTTCGCCCCGCTCATCACGCAATACGCGGCCCGGTGCGCTTGCAGCACCGCGAAGATCTCCTGGCAATGCCAGCTGCGGTGCCGGAACTCCACCGCCACCCGCACCCAGCCGGACGGGGCCGGTCTTCCAGATCGGGCGGCCTTCGTCGACGTCGTAGATGGCGTTCGAGGCGCGCATGAAGGCCGCGACATAGCCTGAAGCCGACCACAGGGCGATCACGATGCCGATGATCCCCGCGACGCCGGCCGCACCCGCCTTGCCCTGAACCTGGGTAACCACGCTCTTCAGGAAGTGTGTACCCCGCCTGGGGCGACCTGGCCGAGGTTGCTGAGCACCTGCTGGGTCGTGGACTTGCCTAGCAGCCCGAGGATCGAGACCAGCACCAGCGCTGCCGGGAACAGAGCGAGCACGCCATAGTAGGTCAGCGCGGCAGCACGGTCGGTGACGTTGTCGTGTTTGAACTCGCGGATCGAGCGCTTCAGGATGGCAAGCCATCCTGCCCTGGGCATATCGGTCAGCGTCCGCGGCGCGGGGTCCGATCGCGCGGTCGATCGAGTGGCAGCGTCGTTCTTGCCGTTGGCGCCGGCGGGACGGGCCATCATCGCTTCAGTTCGTCGGCCGGTGACCGGTGCTGTGGGTGCGTGCCCTCGTACTCAGTTGCCAGGTAATCGCTCATTACTCTCCCTCTCGCGTCCGCGTCGACGGCGGGCGCAGGCGCGAATTTACCCGGAGAATGTTCTGGCGAATGTGTCGAGTCCGGGGGATGGTCGTTCGAGGCATAGGCAGAGGGCGGACCGGGCAGACGGTCCCCCGCAGCCGAAAGGGTTCGAAGGACATGACTATCCAGACCGCAACCGCTCCGGTCGCCGCCAGGACCTGCAGCCCGGAAGGGCGGGTGACCAGATCGCTGCTCGGCTACGGCCCGCTGGCCGGGACCGTCTTCGTGGGCTCGATCTTCCTCCAGGGCCTGACCCGGCGCGGGTTCAGCATCCCGCACGACGACGCCAGCCTGCTGGCCAACGGCCCGCTTGGCTGGATCCAGGTCGTCACGTTCCTGATGGCCGGGGCCATGGCGATCGCGGCCGCGGCCGGGGTGCGCCGGGCGCTGCCGAGCCGGTGGGCGCCCCGGCTGCTCGGCCTGTACGGCGCCGGGCTGATGGCGGCCGGGGTGTTCCGCGCCGACCCGGCCAGCGGGTTCGGCCCGGGCGCCCCGGCCGGGAAGGCGGCCCGCATCAGCTGGCACGGCGACGGGCACCTGATCGCGGCGAGCATCGGGTTCATCGCGGTGATCGC
>Ga0102924_1004484_pt1 | contig 14066 bp, 11 predicted proteins | sample PaiPotPPM11metaG_FD_80116 | JGI IMG/M metagenome (GOLD analysis project Ga0102924, IMG submission 80116) | Iron sulfur acid spring bacterial and archeal communities from Banff, Canada, to study Microbial Dark Matter (Phase II) - Paint Pots PPM... ... | reverse complement strand
GTGCGGCGACGGCCACCGGCGCGCCGTCTGCGCGCGGGCGCGCGGCGTTGGCGGGATCCGCGCGCTCGCTCGCCTCGAGCGCCGCGGACCACGCGGGGGCCGTGGCGGCGGCGCGGTCCGTTGCCGCGCGATCCGGCGACCCGGCGCGCCCCTGAGCGCTCCCGGACACCAGCCAAACGCCGGCCGCGTCGAGGGAGCGCTCGAGCGCCACGTCGTCCAGCGCCGTGACCAGCACCTCGACGGCGACCGCGCGCGCGCTCTCGATCTCGCCGGCGAACGTCGCGAGGCCGACCTCGCACTCTCGCGCCAGGAGCGCGCGCATCGAGAACGACGGCTCGCCTCCGGACTGGCCGATGCTCCCCTCGAGCGACAGGACGTGGACCGGGCCGGCCACGCGACGAACACCGCCCAGCGCGCCGGCTTCCGCGTCGTACGCGCGAAGCTCGACGTCGTGCAGAACCCCGCTGCCGCGAAGCCAGCCGGACCGGATGCCGTGCTCACGCAGCGCCTGGACGATCGCGTCGGGCAATCGCTCGCCGCTCGATATGCGGATCACCAGATGGCGACACGCTTCGCTTGCATGGACGGTAGTACCCAAAGCCTGCTTGCGTTTAGCACTCGCGGTGCGCCCGCAAAAGCGCCCGAATCGGTGACATCCGTGCGACCCTAGCCCGCGCGTGGCTCTGCAGTGAGCCGCTCAGCGGGTCCTCCGCTCAGCAGACGGCGGCAGGTCGAACGCCCCTGCCGTGCCACTCGCGGGCGGCGGCGCGGGAGCGGGCTCGGACGGCGCCACCTCGGCGCTACGGGACGTGGGGGCCCAACGAACCCCGAGCGTGAAGCGAAAGCGCGGCGTGGTGATGGGCGTCTCGCCATCGAGCGGGATCGCGCCGCCGCCTCCGGCCTGGATGGAGACGTCGCCGCTTCGCAACGGCGCGGTGCGCACCGATAGCTGCCATTCCGCGGGTACGATGTGGCGGCCGTTGCCGACGCTGGTCGGGACGCCGGGTTGAACGAACTGGATGTCGTGCTGTTCGGCGAGCGTCGGAAGGGCCCAGGCTTCCGCCGTCAGGCTGAGAAGTTGCCGCGGGAGAAGGTCGTAGCCCACGCCCAGCGCCGAGAACAGCTGCGTGCCGATGCGTGCGCCGACGATCTCCGTCGTGGGCCGCACGCGAGCTCCGAGCTCCAGGCCCGCGAAGAGCCGCCCCTGCCGGAGGGCACCTGCCACGCCGGGCGCGAAGGCCGCGGAGCGCTCGCCGGCGAGCTGGTCGTGATCGCCCGTCGGCGCGCTCACCTCGACCCTGGCCGCGAGGCCGAAGCCGTCGCTCGGCTGGGATGTGGCGCTGGGCACGTGCGGGATGATGGCGTACGCGAAGCCGAAGCGAATGTCGCGCAAGGCGGTGTCCTTGAGCCCGAGGCCTCCCGTGATCGGAGCCAGCCCTGTGCCGCCTTGACCGAACGTCACCGGCAGGACGAGGTCCAGCTCCAGACGCTTTGTCACGCCGTAGGAGAAGAGGAAGTTCGCGTTGACCTGATCGTCGATCGCGTACGCTTGGCTCCCGGGTGGCGCCGGCGCAGGAATGGTGAGCACGACCGGTCGCGACAGGTAGGTCGACACGAGGCCGAAGCCAATCTGGCCGGGGGCGATCGTTTCGGTAGATCCCACCGACGTGAATCGAGCAGCCCCCGCGTGGGGCCATAGCGTGTCGTCGTTGACGCACGGGCTGTAGACGCCGGAGCAGTCGCCGGCGAATGCCGGGCGCACGCCGCGCCCGAAGGGGGCCGCGGCGAGCGTCAGAGAGAAGACAAGGACGACGCGACGGCGCATCGGCGACGACCTTATCATCCTTCCGCCGCCGCGCGTCCGGGGCTAAGAAGCACGGCGTGCGCATCACGTCGGAGCGGCCGCTCGTCCTCGGAAGCGCCTCGCCGCGGCGCCGCGACCTGCTGGCGCTCCTCGAGGTGCCCGTCTTCGTGCGAGCGGCGTCGGTCGACGAGTCGCAGCGATCCGGCGAAGATCCCCGCCAATACCTCGAGCGCGTCTCGCAGGCGAAGCTCGACGCGATCCGGCGGTCCGCGTTGCCGCCCGCTGCGGGAGTGCTCGTGGCCGACACGATCGTCGTCGCACCCGACGGCGGCATCCTCGGCAAGCCGGCGGGGGAGGGGGACGCCCGATCGATGATCGTCCGCCTCGCGGGAGCGACGCACGAGGTCCGCACGCGGTTTCTCCTCGGCGGGGTCCAGGCGGGCGCCGCGCCCGAGCACGCGCAGACCGTCGTCACACGCGTCACGTTCCGGTCGCCGTCGGCCGAGGAGGTGAGCGCGTACGTCGCGAGCGGGGAGGGCAACGACAAGGCGGGTGCGTACGCCGCGCAAGGACGGGCGGCCGCCTTCATCGAGCGCATCGACGGGAGCTACACGAACGTCGTCGGCCTGCCCCTGTGCGAAGTCGTCGTCGCGATGCAGCGTCTGGGGTGGCTTTGACGGCTGCGCGACTGCCTCCGCGGCAGGGCGCGCTCCTGGTCTTGGCGGTCGCTCTGGTCGCGCGCGTCGCGGTCGTCGCCTGGGCGTCCGTTCGGTTCCCCGCCGTCGACGACGGTACCTACTACGACGTGCTCGCGCGTCGACTCGCGTCGGGAGCCGGTTACACATGGCTCTGGCCCGACGGCGCGGTCACGTACGTTGCGCACTATCCCGTCGGCTATCCGGCGATGCTGGCGCTGGCGTACCGTCTGCTGGGAGCCGCCCCATCGTCGGCGATGATCGCGAACGCGCTCGTCGGGAGCCTCGGCGCGGTCGCGGCCTACGAGCTTCTCGAAGGTCGGCGCGGCGGCTGGCGTCCGCTCGCCGCGGGTCTTGCGGTGGCGCTGCATCCGGCGCTCCTCCCGTACACCGCCGCGATCATGACCGAAGGAGTCACCGCGTCCCTGTGGCTCGTCGCCGCCGCGTGCGCGTCGCGCGCGCGCCGGACGCCGCGCCCCTACGGCTGGATCGTCGCGTCAGGGCTGGTCATGGGCGCGGCGACGCTGGTTCGGCCCCAGTCGCTCGTGCTCGCGCCCGTCCTCGGCTTCCTGGCGGTGGCGCCGGACGAACGGGCGGCGCGCGTCCGCTTCGCGCACGCCGCCGCCGTCTCGGCGGTGGCGCTCGCGTGCGTCGCGCCGTGGACCGCCCGGAACTGCGAGCGCATGCACCGCTGCGCCCTCGTCAGCGTCAACGGGGGGTGGAACCTCCTCATCGGCGCGCAGACGAAGACCGGCGCGTACGAGACGCTCGAGGTGCCGCCGGAGTGCAGGACGGTCTGGGACGAGGCAGGGAAGGACCTGTGCTTCGAGCGCGCGGCCCGCGCGGCGATCGCGGCCGCGCCGCTCGAGTGGATCTCGCGCGCGCCGGCAAAGCTCGCGGCGAGCTTCGACTACTTCGGCGCGGCGCCGTGGTACCTGCACGACAGCAACGCGGGGGCCTTCTCGCAGGAGGCGAAGATCCGGCTCGGAGCGATCGAGACGGTCGTATGTCGCCTGCTGCTCGTCGGAGCGCTCGTCGTCGGCGGCCGGCGTCCGGGGCCGCGCGCAACGTCGCGCAAGGTGCTCGCGCTCCTCGGCGCCGTGGGCGCGGTGACCCGGCACGGATGGATCGGCTGCGTCGCCCTCGTCGCGTGCGTCGCGGCCGTCGGTCGACGCGGGTGGGCGGACGCGCCGCTCGTTCTCCCCTGGACCGCAGCGGCGATCGCGGCCACGGCAACGGTGCACGCCGTCTTCTTCGGCGCGGGCCGCTACGGGCTCGTCGTCGCGCCCCTCGTTGCGGTGCTGTCGTTCGTTGCGCCGCAGGACTCAGCGGCGCGACCGGGCTAGGCCGGTCCCGTGCGTGGCCAGCGCGTCGCGCAGGAACTCCGCGAGCAGCGGGTGCTCCTCGTTTCGTGCGGCGGCCGCGAGCTGCCCCAGCGACGTCGCGCTCCCCAGCCGCGCGAGCGCCTTGTATTGCACGAAGCGCACGAGCGGATTCTCGTCGAGCCGGAGCTGGTCGCCGGCCGACCAGCGGTCTCCGGGACCGGCGGCCATCGCCACGACGTTCCACGCGGCAGCGCGGATCGTCGCGTCCTTTTCGTTCGTCGCGCGCATCGCGCCCTCGACCGCGCCCTCGTTCTCCTCGAGGGCTGCAGCGCCGTAGGGCGTGTCGTCGAGACCCGCGCCCGAGCGCTGGTGCGCCTCGTCCGCGAAGACGCGGGCGCTCGGGTCCGCGCCGAGTACGAGCGCCCTCAGCGCAAGATCGCTCGCCATTTCGCGGGCGGCGTCGCTCAGCGCCCGGTTGGTGAGCTTGCGCGTCGTGTCGGTGTCCGACCCGAGGACGTTGGGGGCGGCGGCGCACGTGCGCCCACGCAGCTCGCCGCGCCATACCGTGGCCCCATCGGCGGTCCGCCTCGCCTCGCACGAGAGGTCGGCGTAAAGCGCGACCATCTCGTGGCTCTCGGTCATCGGCGAATGCGAGCGGACGGCGAACCGATCGAGCTCGCAGCGGACGGCGTAACCGCCGGGCTCGCCCCCGCGGAGAGCGCGCCCCGCGAGCTCGGCGTTCATCGCAGCGGTGAGCACGGCCGCGGGACCCGGCGAGGCGAAGTCGCCTTCGAGGCGAGCTCGCTGGCCGATCGGCTCCAGATCGACGGTCGTGGGCTCGCGAGAACGGCTCGGCGCGATGACCGGTGCGTCGAGGAGCAGCGGGCGCGAGCAGGCGCATGCGAGGGTCGCAGCCACGACCAGCAGGGCGGGGAGGGGGGATCGGCGGGGCACGCACCCCTAATCTCGCCCATTGCGCAGGCCGGCTCCAGAGAGCACATTGTGCGGCGTCGACGCCGCTCGGGCGGTCGCCGGCAGCGCTCGACCCTTGCTCACGCAGGCTCGCGCGCTGCGGGAGGAAAGTCCGAGCTCCACAGAGCACGATGCCGGGTAACGCCCGGTGGCGGAAACGCCGAGGAGAGTGCCACAGAAAAGAAGACCGCCGGTCCGCCGCCTCGCGCGGCGCAGCCGGCAAGGGTGAAACGGCGGGGTAAGAGCCCACCGCGCCCGCGGTAACGCGGGCGGCAAGGCAAACCCCATCGGGAGCAAGGCCACGTAGGCAGGCGCCATCAGAGCTGCTCGCTCGAGCCTGCGGGTAGGCTGCTGGAGGCGGCGGGTGACCGCCGTCCTAGAGGAATGATCGCCTCCGCGCTTCGGGGCGACCCGGGCGCGAGACAGAACTCGGCTTACAGAGCGACGTCGACCGCGAGCGCCCGGGGCTTTCGAGCCTCGGGCGTTCGTGTTTTCCGGCCTCGGGAAGGGCCGCCTCGGCGCCGGCTAGAACGTCCCAAAAGCGCTCACGCCCGGTCCACCGCCGACGGACGCGGGGAGCACGCGCACCGCCGCCTTCGTCGTCGGCGCCGGTTTGCTCGGCCGCGCGAGCGATACGATGACGATCCCCAGCCCGGCTCCTTGCCCGACCGTATCGAGCACCAGCGGCAGGGCAATCGTTCCGAAGTTGAGCCCCCGGCATCCCAGCGACGCCGTGCACATGCTTCGCTGCACGTAGTCGGCGATGGGACCGACGACCGGGGCGTAGAGCCAGCGGTCGGCCGCGATGTCGCTGGTGCCCGCCACGGCGACCGAGGCCGTGTACGGCATTCCGAAGAGGACCGCGCCGGTCATCGTGAGCATCGGGTCCACGCGTCGAGGCGACTCGGCGGGCTGCGGCACGACCGTGCGGAGCTCCTCTGCGTCCGCCGGAGCGACGTGCGCCGTGGCAGCTGCCGCCATGGCACACGCGAGCAGTCGGGCGATGCGATGAGGCATGGATGGTCTCCCCGGGGGTTTCGCGGACGATCGCGCGAGCGCTCGTCGACGACCGTGGGACTGCACGGCCGATACCAGGCGCGTCAGCACCCGAGCTGCGAGCTGGCCCAGCGACCGGAGGCCGAGCAGACGAACGCCTCGCAGGAGGAGCCGGCCACGTAGATGCACCCCTGCCCTGGAGAGAGGCACGGGTCACCCGGCTGCGGCGGATCCGCGGGGCACAGCGCCGGTATCTGGGGCGCATGCCCGTCCGGCGGTGCCGTCGCGCTCCCGTCCGGCCTTGCCCCCGCGTCCCCGTCCTCGCTCGATACGCGTCCGCCGCACGCGGAGCAGGGCACGAGCGCCATCGCGAGCGCCAGCAGCACGCCGCCGATCTTCATGCGCGGATCGATGGCCGGCCGCGCCGGCTTCCGTCGCTTGCGCTCAGGTTTCGACCACGCTCCGGCAGAGCCGGAGACGCGCCGTCTACGCTGCCTCGCTCGCGCGCTCGCCCGCGCACATTTCCAGGTGCCGCTTGATCTTCTGCTTGGCCCGCGCCTCCAGCTGCCGCGCTCTCTCGCGCGAGACGCCCAGCCGGCGCCCGATCTCCGCGAGCGAAAGCTCGTCGGGTCCGTCGGCCATGATGCGCACCTGCACGATGAACCGCTCGCGCGGGTCGAGCTTCTCGACCGCCTCGCGCACCCACTCGTGGATGGCGCTCGAGCGCTCGTGGCCGATGTACAGGTCCTCCTGGCTCGGCCCTCCGCTCGGCAAGGTGTCGAGCACCGTCGCCGCGCCGTCGTCGAATACCTTCGTGTCGAGCGACAAATCGCGCGCCTCGAGGCGGTGGGCCAGCATCGTGATCTTCTCCGGCGTCGTGCCGAAGCGTTCGGCGAGCTTCTCCTCGACCTCGACGAGATCACTCGTCGACGCCATGATCTTCGCCTTCTCGCGCCGTAGCCGGAAGAACACCTTCGACCGGAGCGGCCCCGCGCCGACGCCGACGATGCTCCAGGCGCGGATGACGTGGTCGAGCACGTAGGCCCGAATCCAGTGCGCCGCGTAGGTGACGAATCGCGTACCGCGATCGGGATCGAACTTGCGCAGCGCGATCATGAGCCCGACGTTCCCCTCGGAGACGAGGTCGGCGACGCGGACTCCGTAGCGGCGGTAGCTCAGCGCAATCGCCACGACATAGCGCAAATTTGCCTCGACGAGCTCGCGCGCGGCCTCTCGGTCGTCGCGTTCGCGGACGAGGCGCGCCAGCTCGTACTCGCGCTCTCGCGAAAGCGGCTGGATCGCCTGCACGCGGGCTATGTACTGCGAGAGGCTCGAGCTTATGTCGGGCCGGGACCGTTCCTGGGGGTGCGTGGTCGCTTCGCGCATAGCAGGGCGGCGCCCTGCTAGTGCGGGCGCTCGCCCAGACTCGGATGCACGGCGCGTGCGCGGGGGCTTGCGCCTTCGAAGAGATCGCTTAAGCCGCGGCTACGCCGAGAAGCTCGAACCGCAGCCGCAGGAGCCCTTCGAGTTCGGGTTGTTGAACTTGAACCCCGCCCCGTGCAGCCCCTCGACGTAGTCGATCTCGGTACCTTCGAGGTACTGGTAGCTCATTGGGTCGATGTACAGCTTCACGCCGTTGGACTCGAACTGCTCGTCGAGGTCGCCGACCTTGTCCTCGAAGTAGAGGTCATAGCTGAACCCGGCGCACCCCCCGCCGACCACGCGCAACCGCAGGCCCTGCCCCAGGAGGGTTTCGGCCTCGGCGATTTCTTTCACTTTGCTCGCAGCCTTTTCGGTAATCGTGATCATCGCTCTACCTCACTATAGGGGCGGAGCGACCGGCCCGCCACTTGCTGCCCGTCCGCGCCTCTCGGCACCGGCATAGCACGGCTCAGCGTCCTCGCATGGGCGAGGGGCCGCCGCCGCGAGCCGGCGATCCGCGCACGGCGAGCACCGTCCCCGACGCGCACGCCACGACGAAGGCGCCGGTCTCGAGCGGAGCCATCCCGGCGACCGCCGGCAGTCGCCCCACGGTCGCGACCGCAACCGGGCACGCGTCGGACAGGGCCTCCGAGCCGGCGCCGGTGACTACGCCGACGGTTCCGTCGGACGTCGCGAAGGCCAGCCGGCCCGCGTCGTCGACGATCGGCGGCGCGTGCGCCGGGGCAACGAGCGCTCCGGCGCCGCCGTCCGCCGCCATCGGCGGCGGGTGGACGGCGAGGACGCTTCGCGAGATTTCGCTACCGGATGCATCGAACGCCACCGCGAGCTCGGTGGTCGGCGTGGTCACGAGGAGATGGGCCGTCGACCCGCGGACCGCCGGCGGCCCCAGGAAGAGGCCCGCAGGGGCGACCGCACGCGTCGTGGCGGCCGAAGCGAGCCCGGGGCGATCCAGGTCGAGCGCCAGGAGCTGCGTCTGCGCTGCGCCGACGGCCAGGAGCGTACGACCGCCTGCCAGGGCAGCGCCGTCGGCGATCGGCGTCTCGAAGCTCGCCGCGCGGAGGACCTCGGGTGCGCCGGGAATCCAGGTCCACACGGTCCCGCTCGCGCCGACCGCGACGACTCTTCCGAGGGCGGCGACCAGAGGGAACGTCGTCGGCTCGGGTAGCGTCGCGCGTGCGCGCAGCCGACCCTCGGCGTCGAGGACGGTCAGGTCCTGCGTCGTCGCGACGACGACGCCCCCATCGTCGAGCGGGAGGGGCGCGGGACGGGCGGCGTCGCCCCGCCCGAAACGCCGCCGCCAGCGCAGCGCCCCGTCGCGCACGGCGACGGCCTCGCCCGCCGCGTCGACGAAGACCATCGTGTCATCCGACAGGAGCGCCGCCGGTCCGGGCTGCATCGCGCCCGTCGCCAGGTGCCACCGCTCGATGCCGTCGCGCCCGACCGCGCCCACCTCGCCGCGCGTACCGACGACGTAGGTGACCCCCGCCGTGTCCACGAGCGGCGCGTGCTCGACGAGCTCCCCGACGGATGCGCGCCACTCGATGCGAAGCCCCCCCGACGGAAGCGCTTCGCGGGCGCGGCCCGTGCGCGCGGCGTCGATTCGGTCCGCGCGGGCGCCTCCCGACGGGGTCCCGACGACGAGCGTACGCGCACGCTGGACGTCGACCGTCTGCGCGGCCGCGCGCCGCCGGAGCCCGCCTGCGACCACCGCTGCGGCGAGGCACGCGGCGACATAAAGGGTGGCCGCCCGTGCCGGGGAGCTCATCGCTTGCCGCGCAGCAGGAACTGCGCCTCGACCTCGGGCACCGTTTGCCCGCCCGGCGCCGAAAAGGCGCGCGCCACGAGGCCGTACGCGCTCACGAAATCGCCGTGCGCGAGTGGCACGTCGCGGCCCAGGACGACCCGCGCCAGACACGGCCCCCTCGCGCACCCCCGCTTGTCGTTGACGAGCGCCAGCGTGCGGTGGCCCGAGCTGCGCGCGTCGAGCACTTCTCCGCTCACCACGATGGGCTGCCCCGTCTTGCCCGTGATGTCGCTTATCACGACGTCGTAGCCGATGGGATGTCGTTGCTCGAACTGCCTCGCGGCGTCGGCCAGGCTCGCCACGCGCGTGACCAGAGCGTGTACCGTCCGGGGGGCAAGCGCCGCCGTGCCGGCGCGGACCTCGATGCCGTGGTCGCCCAGCGCCGCGAGCGGCACGGTCGTCTCGAACGCCCCGTCGGGCCCGACGGCCACCGACGTGCCGTCCACGGTCACGGTGGACCCCTTCGCCGCGCGCCCCGCGAGAAGGACGGAGCCGTCGTCGACCACCGCCTTGGTCCCGGGCGCGTCGACGCGCAGCGGCGCCACCGCCACGCGCGCGCTCGCCGTGCCCTTCTCGGTGCTCCCGCCCTTCTGCACGACGACGTACGGGACGTCCACCGACACGACGCGCGATTCGTCGGCCGGCCCCTCGGTCGCCGCCGCTTCGTCCACGGCGTACGCGCCGACGCCGGAGGCGTCCAAGGTCACCGGCTTGCCGTCGACCTGCACGTCGGTCCCGGGCTGCGCCTCGACCCGGACCGTGATCGCCGGCCGGGGGCCGTTCATCGTGCTCACGTCGGCGCGCACGCGGTACGCCACCGGCACGAGCAGCTTCACCGTCTCGTCTCGCCCCATACCGGGGCGATCGATGACCAGGGAGAGCGTGTTCTCGCCGGTGCGGAGCGGCTCGGGCAGCGCAAGATCGGCCTCTCCCTTGGCGAAGATGGCGCGCGCCCCGCCGAGCGCCACGACCGTGCCGTCGGCGCAGCTCTTCGCGTCGCACGACAGATGAAGGACGTCCTTTCCGTCCGGCGCGCTCCGCGGCTGGGCGCTGATGGGCGGCGCGCTCCGCCACAAGAGCGCGATGGCGGCACCGAGGCCGAGCACGAGGACCGCGCTGACACCGCCGACGACCGCGAGGGGGATCCCGCCCTTCCTGCGGACGATGCGCGGCGGAGGTGGCGCCGGCTCGTCGGCGAGCGGCTCCGGCGGAGGGACATACGGCACCTGCAGAGCGACCGTCGCAGTTCGGGGCGCGGGGGCGGAGACGAGCGGAGGCGGCGAGGGAGGCGGCGGCGCCGGCGGCGGCCCCTCGCCCGTCGGCGCGATGCCGGGAAGGGCCACGCCGAGCATCGTCTTGTTCATCGGCCTCCCCCCCATGGCGGCCGGCGAGGCCGCCGCGGGAGGCGGCATCGCGGCGCCCGGCGTCGGCATGCCGAGCATCGTCTGGTGAAGGCCACCTCCTCGATGGGTCCCGGCCGCGCCGGGAGCGGCTGCGCGCGGGTCGGCGCCCGGCAGAAGGCGCGCTCCGGACTCGGCGGGTGCCGGCGACGGCGCAAGTCCCCCCGAGCCCGCCGGTGCACCGGGCAGCGCCGCGAGGCCAATCATGGTCGCCTTCATCGGCCTCGGGCCACCGGCTGCAGGCCCCGCCGGAGATCCAGCTGGAACATCCGGCTGCCCCGCTGCGGAAGTCGCCGCCGCAGGAGCCGCGGGCGCCCCCAGAGGCGCGGCGCCCCCCTGAAGCATGGTGCGCATCCCCACGCGCGGCGCGCTGCCCCCCGCGGGCGAGGCGGCCGTCGGCGCCGAGGCCCCGCGCGTCGCGACGCCCGGTTGTGCCTGATGAGGTGTTGCCGGCGCGAGGGGGATGGGCGGCACGGGCGGAGAAAGCGCCGCTCCGCACCCGCCGCAGAACCTCGCGCCGTCGGAGAGTGGATGGCCGCAGTGGCTGCACTGGGTACGCGTGGGATTCATGTCTTGCGGCCGCGCGCGGGCGCGTGGAGAGCCCCGGCATCATAACCTTGCGCCATCGTGCTCTCTCGTTTTTCGCTCCCAAGTCGGCGGAGCGCGGCGGTAGGCTCGCGTCGACGTCTTTCCCCGGCCTTACTCGGGAAGGCTGGCGCGCCGGCTCGGGGAAGACCTCTCGAGCCACGCGCGCCTCTTGGTAAGGAGATTGGGCGATGCATGAGCGGCAATGGTTTCGCGCTGGCCTCCTTCGCGATGGCTGTGTCCTCGCCGGCCTCGGCCTGGCCGGAGCCGTCGCCGCGGGCTGCGGCGACGACAACGGTCCCGGCGCATCCAGCAACGACGCGTCGATCGATTCCTCGATCAGCGAGCCCGACACGGGCGGCGGGTTCGACGCCGGCCCGGGCGCGATGGACGCCGAGGCCTCCGCGCCTCCAGGCCACGCGCGCGTTTACGTCGTGAACGCCTCCGAGACGGCGCCTGCGTTCCGCTTCTGCTTCGGCCTCGCGACCCAGGCCGACGGCGGCGCCATCACCGTGCTCTCGATGTTCGCGGCCGCGCCCGACGCCGTACAGAGCTCGCAGCAGCCGTACCCGGGCCTCTTCCCGGGCACCGGCGGGGCGCTCGACGACCACGGCTTCGACCTCGCGGTCCTCAATGTCGCTGCCTTCGCCATCGACGCCACGAAGATCTCCGGCGATACCGCCGACGCCGGCGGCGAGCGAAACTGCGCGCAGCTCGTCGGTGCCGACGGGCAGGGATCAGGCGGGAGCGGCGGCGGCGCGCTCAAGCTCGGTACCGACTACTGGGAGGTCGGCGTCATCCCGGCGGGTACGCTGCTCGCCGGCACGTCGTGGGTGTTCGCGATCACCGGCTGCCCGGGCGGCGCGCCGAGGGGCGCCGTGCCCTTCTGCGGGCCGGGGTACGACCCCGCCAACGGCAACCTCGGGTTCGCGACCTTCAAGCTCGACAGCACGACGAAGGTCGACGATGCCAGCATGGGGGCGCAGTTCGCGCAGGCCTCGTACCCGTGGGACCTCGTGAAATCGCAAGCGGCCACCCAGCTCGACGCCGGCGGCCTCATGACCGTCGCCGCGTTTCTCGAGCCAGCGTCCGCTCCGCCCGACGCCGGACCCGGTGACGACGCCGGCGACGCGGCGAGCGAAGCCGGCGAGGACTCCAGCGCGCCGGCCGATTCGGGGCCCGGCGGCGATGCGGCCTCCGAAGCCGAGGCCGACTCCGGTCCGCCCGGCGACGCAGCCGCGTCGTCGCCCGACGCGGCCGACGCAGCGGACGCGAGCGCGGACGACGCGACGGTGGAAGCGGGCGACGACTCCGGCGGTGACGCGAGCGACAACGCCGGCGACGCCGCGCACGAAGCGGGCAAGGCGTTCGGGCCCACGACCTCTCCCGTGCAGGTTCCCCTCGCGCTGACGGACACGCCGTTCGGTATGGTCAATCCGCCGATCGTCAAACCCGTCTCCGGCCTCACCTTCGACGGGACCAGCGCTTTCGCCACGGCCGTCATCGACGGCCTCGATCCCGCGCCCGTCGACGGCATCGCAATGGCCTCGGGGCTTCCCCAGATCCAGCGCCTCACGTACGGCTCGCAGACGCCTCCCGCCGGGGGCGCCCTCGCCAACGGCGCGAGCTTCGTCTTCGTGCTCGTCGGCAACCCGACCCTGCCGCCGCTGATCGCCGCGGACGGAGGAGCTGCCGTCACGCCCGACGGCGGCGCGCCGGCCGCGTGCCTGACGGACCCGGCGAACCCCTGTCACTTCAACATGCGGTCGGCGCACTTCCTCGCGTTCCCGACTCATAACCAGTAGGGGCGTGGCCTCGCGCGCCTTTCGTAGCCGTTTTCCGTTCGACAGGGGAGGCTGGGGCGCGAGAGACTCGCCCCCGCAGTGCGTATCTGGGTTCTCGGGAGCGGGTCGAGCGGGAATTGCCTCGTCGTCGAGGCGGAGGGCGAGCGACTCGTGGTCGACGCGGGCATCAACCCGACGCGCGCCACCGAGCGCATGCGCGCGCTCGGCGCCGATCTCATCACGAGCCGCCATCCGCTGGGGCTCTTCGTCACGCACGACCACGGCGACCATGCCGCGCACGCCCTCCCGCTCGCCCGCGCGTTGCGCGCGCCTCTCTTCGCGCACGAGCGCGCCGCGCTCACGCACGCGCGCAGCCGGACCGATGTGCGTCATTACGTCCCCGGACGACCGCTCGCGCTCGGTCCGTTCGTCGTCGAGGCGCTCGCGGTCCCCCACGACGCCCCCCACGTCGCGCTGCGCATCGGTGCCGGGGGGCGGCGCTTCGCGATCGCTACCGACCTCGGGCACGCGACGCGCGATCTGCGCGCGTTTCTCGCCGGGTGCGACCACGTCTTCCTCGAGTCCAACTACTGCCCGCGCCTGCTCGAGACGGGGCCGTATCCTCTGCGCCTCCGGAGGCGCGTGGCCGGCCCGCTCGGGCACCTCGCCAACGAACAGGCGGCCGAACTCGCCGCGGCGCTGCAGGACTCGCGGGTCTCGCGGCTCGTCCTCGTGCACCTGTCGCGCGCAAACAACACGCTGGATCGCGCGCTCGAGACCGTCGCCGCCCGCGCTCGCCGACTGCGGGTCGAGGCGCTGGCGCACGGGGCCGGCCACGTCTTCGACGTCGCGCCCGGAAACGCGCTCGCCGCTGCCGAGCAGCTTGCTTTCTCGTTTTGAAATTTCCGCCCTTGCTGGGAGTGACGTCGGCCGTCCCCTCCTTACGCTTTTCAAGCAGGGCATGGAGCGTCAGAGCAAGACGAGCATTCGGGTGCCGAGGCCGGTCACGTTCTCCGCGGCGGGGCTCGCACCATCGGCGGGGTGGGTCGTGCGGCTCTCGGTCGTCGGCGTCGTCGTCGAGGCGCCGGTCGTGCCCGAGATGGGAGCCCTCGTCGATATGCTCGTCGAGCTTCGCGAAGGCGCGCCGGTGGCGTGCCGCGCGCGCGTGCAGTGGAGCCGACGCGGATGCTTCGGCGCGCAGTTTCAGCTGCTCGGCGCGCGACAGACGCACGCGATCGTCGAAGCCATGCGCGTGGCG
>Ga0102924_1004483_pt1 | contig 14072 bp, 11 predicted proteins | sample PaiPotPPM11metaG_FD_80116 | JGI IMG/M metagenome (GOLD analysis project Ga0102924, IMG submission 80116) | Iron sulfur acid spring bacterial and archeal communities from Banff, Canada, to study Microbial Dark Matter (Phase II) - Paint Pots PPM... ... | reverse complement strand
AGGCGCACGCCAGCCCGCGGGACGTTGGGCAGCTCGGAGTCGCTAATCAGGCGGCGGCCGGAAACCGGAGGCGCAGTCGTCGCCATACGCTACTCGCGCCTCATGCTTTGCCCGGGGCCCCGGACGATGCGTGAGTCACCTTTTTCAGGTAGACGACGGCCGTGTAGGTATTGAGCTCCTCGAACACGTGGTACGCACGCGCGTCCTGCGCGAGCTTCGCGACCGACCAGCTTGGATCGGCCGCGTCACCGAACGTGATCGCGCGCGATGGACACGCTTGAGCGCAGGCGCTCGTGAACTCGTCGGCCTTGAGTCCTCGGTGCTCCAATCGGGCACGATGCTCGGCTTCGCGAATCCTCTGCACGCAGAACGTGCACTTCTCCATCACGCCCTTGCCCCGAACCGTCACGTCCGGGTTGAGCTGCCAGTTGAGCGGCTCGGGAAACGCGTATTGTGAGCGGTCCGGCTCGCCGTAACCAAACCAGTTGAAATAGCGAACCTTGTAGGGGCAGTTGTTCGAGCAGTAGCGCGTGCCGACGCAGCGATTGTACACCTGAACGTTGAGCCCATCCGGCGAGTGATAGGTGGCATACACCGGGCAGACGGGCTCGCAGGGCGCGTTGCCGCAGTGCTGGCACATCATGGGCACGAACCGGGTCTCGAAGTCCGGGTCGAACGCACCATCCGCATGCTCGGCGCCCTCGAAATACCGCTCGAGCCGGATCCAAGTCATCTCGCGGCCGCGGAGAATGTTGACACCCCACCCCGTTCGGTCCGGGAAGATCTGCGGACCCTGCCAGGCGGCGCCCACCGTCGGAATGTTGTTCTCCGCATAGCAGGCGGTCATGCAGGCCGAGCATCCCGTGCAACGCGCAAGGTCGACCGTCATGGCCCAGCGGCGTAGGGCCATTCCACTCCAGTGGTTTGGGTCATACATCCACTGCACCTTGGCTGCAGGGTCAGCGTAGTTACCCTGGGCGTCAGCCGCGATCGGCGAGCGGAGACCGGGCAGGAACTCGTGCGATGCATCGCCCGGAAGCGGCTCTTCAGCGGGTGGCGCGGGCGCGCCAAGCTCGTCGGCGGCGACGGCGCGCGCAATTCCCCGCCCGTGCTGGCGGGCGGATCCCTCGGTCGTAATGAGAAGCGAGTGATCGCCCGTTTTCGTGACCTTGCATTTCGTGGTCAAGGCTAGCGCGCCCGACCGATCCTCCGCGACCGGCAGCAGATCGAGCGCGTTGACACCCACGCCCTTCGCGTACGCGCCGTACGCCGTGTGTCCGCGACCGAGCATCAGGGCAACCGCGTCGGTCCTGATCCCCATGTAAACCCACGCCGGTGCGACTACGGCGCCAGTTGCTGTCTCGATGCGCAGGTGGTCGCCAGCTTCGACGCCCAACCTGCGCGCGGTCTCAGGATGAATCTCGATCCATGACTGCCATACGATCTTGCTGACCGGATCCGGAAGCTCCTGCAGCCATGGCTTGTTCGCTCCGCGGCCATCACCCAGCGCGGGCGAGGGATACACAACGAGGTAAAACTCGCCGGGAACCTGATCGGTCGGAGGCGCCACGTGGGGCGCAGGTGGAGAGCCCGCTCCGCGCCTCTCACCCGACGCAGGTCTCGGGGGCGCCATGGTCGCGTGGGCCGGCAACGCCGCCGGCAGTTGGGCAACGCCGGTCGTGAGCGCGTTAGTGAAGGCAGCAGCGCCTCCCGGGTACCGACTGATGAGCCACGTGCGGAAATCGGCCCAAGGATAGCGGGCGGCAAGCGCCTGATCTGCCTTCGCCACGGAAATCAGTACGTCGGCGGTTTGCCGACTGTCGAACACCGGATCCATCGCCGGCTGCTGGAGCGACAGGACGCCGTGGAGAGGCTCGGCGTCGCCCCAACTCTCCAGGGAGTGGTGGTCCGGAAGAACGAGGTCGCAGAGCTCCGACGTCTCGTCCGGATAACTGGAGAAGCTGACCTTGAACGGCACCTTGGCCATCGCCTGCGCGAATCCCAATGCTCTTGGCGTCGAGTAGGCCGGGTTGGCGCCTCGAATCAGGAGCAATGGAACCGATCCACTACTCATCCTGTCTACGAGGTCGCGAATGTCGGCGTGCTGTGCGACCCCGTCGTACGTCGTCACGCCGGAGTCCGGCCTGAGAGTAGAGCCGACGTTCCCCGCGGCCTGGTTGATTGCGTTCACGGCAAGCGCCAATTCGAGCGCGTCGCCGCCGGTGCCGCCCGCGAGAATCAGGCTAGGCTTCGCGGCGGCTACATCGCCCGCGAGTTGAGTTAGCGCCGCGACTGGAACTCCGCTCGCCGTCGCAGCCTGTTCGAGGGTCGTTCCGTTCCCTTTGCCGCTCGCAATGTGGCCTAGCAGCGCGTTGGCGATCGCGAGCTCGGAGCCCGGCTTGGCTGGAATCCATGTGTCTGCATTGAGTCCGGTCAGCGATCGGCGCGCGCCTATGTACACGAGTCGCGGTGCCCCTGCGAGCTTCGCTCTGGCATCAGCCCAATCGAGCTGCTGCGGGACGTTCCCGCCCCACGTATCCAAGAAGTCGGCGCCGAAGGAGACAATGAGAGACGCTGCTTTGAAGTCCAGCGCCGGCCACGATACGCCGAAGCTCTGTCGATTGGCGGCGACAGCGGCGGCTGGCACTTCCGGGTCGTAGCTCTGGTGTGGCGGCAAACCAAAAGCCGCGAGCCACTGGTCCAGAAAGTATGGGAAGGATCCTGTCTCGTGTTGATTGACGAAGGCGGCGCCGCCAGCCTGCGGCTTCCCGCGCAGGTCCGCGAGCTGCTTAGAGAGAGTCTGGAGCGCGGTATTCCAACTTGTCGGCACGAGCACACTGCCCTGACGGATCATCGGGCCGTGGTATCGATCCGGGTTATAAAGGCCTTGAAGAGCCGCTTGCCCCCGAGCGCAGAGCGCGCCGCGGTTCACAGGGTGAGCCGGATTGCCTTCCAGCTTGGTTGACCGACCATCCCGAGTCTCAACGATCACACCACACCCGGTCGCGCATTCGCGGCATGTGCTCGCGTAGTAGTTGGAGACCCCGGGGATCGTATCGTCGGGGGACACGAGATACGGGATCAGATGGGTGACGTGGTCAGTGCCGCAACCTACGGCGGCCGTCGCGGCCGCACCGGCACCGAGCACCTTGAGAAACTCCCGCCGGCGAACGCCCGATGCCGCTGGCCCGGGCTGCTCGTGACCTTGCGCGCCGTCTATGCGCGACACGTTTGGCGACACGTTAGTAGTGGCACGTGCTGCAGTCATACCGCGCGCGGTGGCGCGAGTCCGTGAGAGGCGGCCCAATGCTCAGCCCCGCGGCGGTGGCCGTCTGGGCGCCGGTTGTGCTGGTCTGCTGGCCGCGAGGCGGCGAGAGGTTCGGCTGAGACGATGCCCCGGGCGGGCCAAGCTCGCGCGCGGAGCCCGCTGCGCGGTCGCCGTCTACCGGGTTGTAGCCGTTCACGTGGCAGTTGATGCACCACCCCATGTTGAGTGACGCGTACTGGTAGACCCGATACATCTCCTGCACCTGCCCGTGACACGTCTGGCAGGTGACGCCCGCATTCACGTGCCGCATGTGGGGGAAATGCACGTACTCAGGGAGCTTGTGAATCCTGACCCACGGGACCGGCTGTTTCTTTGTCCAGTACTCATTGAGCTTCACGATTTCGGGCCTTTTTGCGAGCGTGAATGCGTACAGGTGGCACCCCATGCAAGTCCCAACGGCGGGAAGTCCCGGATCGGGTGACTTGTACGCCGAGTAGTGGCAGTACACGCAGTTCATTCCCAGGCCTTTCACGTGCTTGGGGTGCGGAAAATTGATCGGCTGCTGTGGGCTGTACCCTTGGGCCGAGGACCCACCGTGATAGCCCCATCCCGGCGATCCGGGGTCGTGAGTGACGATGCTGTCGCCTGCAGGAGGGGTGGCTTGCTGCGACGAGGCACGCTCGCAGCCGGATTCGACGACCACCAGTGCCGCGCTGACCACGAACGCCGAGATAGCCGCCCAAGTTCTCCCGCTCCTCACCACTTCCTCATCGATGCGGCCTGGGTGTCGTCAGATTGTTCGGTCCCGCCGGCTCTGTCAACGGAGTGCGGCCGTGCGGGTGTGGCCGTGCGGGCGTGGTCGTGGTCTAGCGACCTTGTGAAGTTTTTCACAAACTCAGCGGTCGGGCGGTATGATGTTCTCGCGCTTGAGGGTGCGCAAGACCTCGATGGCCATCGCGCGCACGAGGTCGATTTCCCGCCCGTCCGGCGCCGCGCGATACACGAGCGAGCGTACCGTCCGCAAGACGTGTTCCGGATATCTCGTCTTGAAAAAGTCGATCGCCGCGAGTGCCAGCTCGCCATCGGCGAAGAGTCGCTCGTATTGCGCCGAGGTAGCGGCGGGAGCGTCGTGTCGAGGCGGAGCGAGTTTTCGCGTCGCGTCGGCCGCGGCGAGGTGCAGCTCGTACAGTCCGACGATGACCGCCTGCGCCAGATTCAGGGACGCGTGCGATGTAGTCGGAATCGTCGCGACGGCGTGCGCGCGGTCCAGTGCGGCATTGGAAAGGCCGCTGTCCTCCCTGCCGAACAGGACGGCCACCGGTCCGGACTCGCTTCGGGCTAGCAACCGTTCGGCAGCAGCTCGCGGCGTCAGCACTTCTCGCTTGGCGGCGCGACGACGCGCAGAGTATCCGACTACATCGACACAATCGGCTAGCGCGTCGGCCAGGTCATCGTAATGACTCACGCGGTCGACGATTGCGCGCGTGTCGTGAGCCACGACTTCGATAAGGTTGGGATCGTAGGCGCCCGGCCGCACGAGCCGCAGCTGCGCGACGCCCATGTTCGCCATCGCGCGCACAGTCGCGGCAATGTTGACAGGATCATGGGGCTCGTACAGCACGACGACGACACGATCGAGCCGACTGCCCCCTCCCGTCATGGCGGCAATTTACACTCGACCTCGCGCGGTGCACCTTTCCGCGCCATGCCTCTCGTGCACGACCTCCTGCACCGGCTCTCGGATCTCCCAGCGCTCGTGCAGTGGGCTGGCTACGCCGGGCTCGCACTGATCGTGTTCGCCGAGACCGGACTGTTTTTTGGATTCTTCCTCCCGGGTGACTCGCTTCTAGTCACCGCCGCCTTGCTGGCGTCGCAAGGGCTACCGCTCAACGTCTACATGCTTGGCATGCTCCTGACCGCAGCGGCGATAGCCGGCGACAACACGAACTATTGGATTGGCCGCATGACCGGTCCGCGGATATTTCGCCGAGAGGACTCCTTTCTCTTCAGGCGCAAGCATCTCGACGACGCGCACGCGTTTTACGTGCGCCACGGACCCAAGACGGTGGTACTCTGTCGCTTCGTTCCCATCATTCGGACGTTTGCGCCACTGGTAGCTGGCGCCGCCGCGATGGATTACCGGACGTTCCTAACGTTCAGCGTGCTCGGCGGGACCGCCTGGATTTGGTCGATGCTCTTCATCGGATATTTCCTTGGCGCCCATGTCCCGGGGGTCGCCAAACATATCGAGTTGGTGATACTTGGCGTGATCTTTGTATCGATTCTGCCCGGGATCATTGCCTATTGGCGCGAGCGGCGCGTGCCGCCCGCGCCCGTGGTACCCCCGAACTCCTGAGGCTCACCATGGCATTCACGCTACCCGACCTGCCGTACGCCTTCAACGCCCTCGAGCCACACGTCGACGCCCAGACGATGCAGATACATCACGACAAGCATCACGGCGCGTATGTGACGAACCTGAACGCGGCCGTCGAGAAAGCGCCCGAGCTGGCCCAGAAATCACTAGATGAGCTCCTGGCTGGCATCAACAGCGTGCCGGAGTCCGTTCGAACCGCCGTGCGCAACAACGGCGGCGGACATTGGAACCATTCCCTCTTCTGGACGTGGATGGCAAAGGGCGCGGGCGGCCAGCCGTCAGGTTCGCTCGGGGACGCGATCACCGGTTCGTTCGGCGACTTCGCCAAGTTCAAGGAGCAGTTTACCGCGGCGGCAGTGGGTCGGTTCGGCTCTGGCTGGGCGTGGCTGGTGCGCCACGGCGGCAAGCTCGCGATCACATCCACCCCAAACCAGGACAACCCAGTCATGGACGGCACGCGGCCGAGCGACGTGCTGTTAGGCCTAGACGTGTGGGAGCACGCGTACTACCTGAAGTACCAGAACCGGCGGCCGGAGTACATCTCGGCGTGGTGGAACGTGGTCAATTGGAAGGAAGTCGAGAAGCGCCTCGCGGCCAAGTAAGGTGCCCCACCCCCTAACCCCCTCCCTAAAGGGAGGGGGAATTCTTTGCTTTCAAGCTTCGCTTGGATGACGAGGGGCTCCGCCCCCTCGACCCCCTTCGCACGCGGTGACGCGCGGGGCGGTACCAATGCTTGAATGTGTGGTGGGGCGGCATGAACGCGGTGGGCACCGGTCGTCGCACCCGTGGGGGCGGCATTCATGCCGCCCGCCCCAGGCATTTTCGTCCGGCGCGCCCCCACGCATTGCAAGCGTCGCCACCAACCGCGTCGCCGCGTGGCCGTGAGGGGGGTCGAGGGGGCGAAGCCCCCTCGTCATTCCAAGCGAAGCTTGGAGCAAAAAAATCCCCCCTCCCCTAACAGGGGAGGGGGTTAGGGGGAGGGGTCACCTCGCGGCTTCGCCTTCTAGGTACGTGTACCCTTCCAGCCCCGCCACGTACTCCGCTATGAACGTGTTTGACTCCTGCCGAGTCAAACACGTGGCGGCGGCGACTTTTCTTCGGAACGTGGTCAGGAGATCAACCGCCCCGTACTGCACGTAGTTCAATACCTCAGTGACGGTATCACCCTTTACAAGATCGGTCACCTCGTATCCCGTTGGCGACAATCGGATATGCACGGCGTTGGTATCGCCAAACAGGTTGTGCAGGTCACCGAGGATCTCCTGGTACGCGCCCGTCAGAAAAATGCCCAGCACGTAGTCCTCGTCATCTCTCATGGGATGCAATTCGAGACTCGTGCGCACGCCGCCGGTTCCCGGAAACCGGTCGATCTTGCCGTCCGAGTCACAGGTGACGTCCTGCAGCGTTCCGCGCCGTACCGGCTCTTCCTCCAATCGGTGAATCGGCATGACGGGAAAGAGCTGATCGATCGCCCAGCTGTCAGGCAGCGACTGAAATACGGAAAAATTCCCGAAGTACCGATCGACAAGCACGCCTCTCACTTGCGGCCCAATCTCGCGATACCGATCGGGTTCCCTCGTCGCTATGCGAGAGACGGCGTTGAGAATGGCAAAGTAGATCTGCTCGGCCGCGGCACGGCCGCGAAGGGTCAGCACACCGGTACTGAACAACTCCTGCGCGCGTTCCTTGTCGAATAGCGCATCATGATACGCCTCGTTCACGCGACGAGGCCGCACGCCAGTCGCCGCCACATCCCGGTGGTCAGCCAGCATGTCGTGCAACAACGGGTGATCGTCGTCGCCCAACTCCGGAAGCGTAGGCTCCGCCTGCGACTCGACATCGATCACCTTGAGCAGCAGGAGCGCATGGTGCGCCGTGATCGCGCGCCCCGACTCGCTGATCAAATGCGGCATCGGTACCTCCTGCTCCCGGCACGCCTCAGCGAGTATGTACACGACGTCGTTGGCGTATTCCTGCATCGTGTAGTTCACACTCGCGTTCGCGGTCGACGCAGTCCCCTCGTAATCCACGCCCAGCCCACCGCCTACATCGACGTGCGTTATGTCGACACCCATGTGACGTAACTCGGCGTAGAAGCGAGCGATTTCCTGCAGCGCCGACTTGACGTAGCGTATGTCGGAGATCTGACTGCCCAGGTGAAAGTGAACCAGCTTGAGAGCGTCGAGGCGGCCAAGCTCACGAAGACGGTCCACCGCCTTGACCAGCTGAGCAGTCGTCAAGCCAAACTTTGACCGCTCCCCGCCGCTCTGCGCCCACCGGCCAAAGCCCGCGGATGCCAGCTTGATGCGTACGCCCGCAGTCGGCACTACGCCCATGTCGTCCGCCGCTTTGAGCAGCACGTCGATCTCGCTCAGCTGCTCGAGGACGATGAACACGCTATGTCCGAGCTTCTGTCCCATGAGGGCCAGCCGCATGAACTCTTCGTCCTTGTAGCCGTTGCACACAATCATGTGGTCGGCCGATTCGGACAGCGCCAGCACCGCCTGCAGCTCTGGCTTGGACCCGCATTCAAGACCGACGGACCGCGGCCGCCCCACCCGCAAGATTTCCTCGACCACGTGCCGTTGCTGATTCACTTTGATGGGATAGACCGCTGTGTAGCCTCCCGTGTACCCGAACTCCTGCATTGCCGCTTCGAACCGTGCAGCCAAGGTGGCGATCCTCGAGCGGAGAATGTCGGAGAATCGCAGCAGGACAGGCAGCGCAACACCCTGCTCTTCCAGGTCGCGGGCCAGCTCGAACAAGTCCAGCTCGCGGCCGGGTGCGTCCGCGTCAGGCCGTACGACCACATGCCCGCGGTCGTTGATGTCGAAGTAGCCACCACCCCAGCCTTCGACGTTGTATAGGGCGCGGGCGTCGTCGATCGTCCAAGTGCGCGGCGCGGTGCGCGGCGGCGTGGCTGGCGCGGGCGGCGCGGGCGGCGGCGCAACGGCCGTCGGTGAACCGGTCGCGACTTCGGTCATCCGATTGCTCGGTGCATGAAGCTTCGCATGGCCAGACTCCAGAAAAGGACGAGTAGCACCACCAACGCGCCAACGACCGCCGCGAGCGGCATGTGGGGCAGCTCCGGTGTGAGCGAAGCCCGCATGCCCTCCGCTACATACACCATCGGGTTCACGAGCACTGCATACTTCGCTACCGGCACTGCATCGAGCCCGCGCCACGGGTAGTACGCACACCCAAAAAACAGCATGGGCGCAATGATGATGCTGAACATGAGCCCGATCTGCTGCGGACTGATGGCGGATCCCAACAGCAGTCCGAGCGCCGAGAAAGTCGCCGCGCCGAGCAGAGTGACGACTATGGCAACTCCCGCGTGACCGAGCGTCAGCCCGTTGATTGGCCCCATGATGAGGCGGCCAGCGGGCAGCACGACGAGCGCGGCGATGAATCCCTGAACAACGCCCATTACGATCTTCTCGGCGGCGACAAGCGGGATCGGAATCGGGGCGAGAAGACGGTCTTCGATTTCGCGCGTCCAGCCGAAATCCTGCACCATGGGAAGAGAAACCGACTGGATAGCCGACAGCGTGAGGCTGACCGCGATGACGCCAGGCAACAGCGCAGATGTGTACGAGGCGCGCACGAATCCCATTCTTGGCAACAGGAACCCGAACACGACGATGAACAGCAACGGCTGCATGATGGTTCGCACGAGGAAATACGGCAGCTCTCGCCTGAGCACCCGAGCGTCCCGCCGCATGAGAGCCACGAACACCGTACTGGCCGCTGGCGGCGTCGTCGGCCGCACAGCGATGCCTGGGAGAACGCTCGTCGAGACGCTCATTCGAGTTTTCTGCCCGTGAGGGCGATGAAAAGCGTTTCCAGGCTCGGTGGCGCCAGATAGATGTTCTTGACCGAGCGTCCCGCGCTCTGAGCCGCATCGATGAGCGCGGGTATTACCTGACCACCGTGGTCGCTGTACGCGCGCAGCACTCCGTTACGCGCCTCGACGCCAGACACGTTCGGCAGATTTCTGGCACGGTCGAGCACAGATTCCGCGTTCCCGTCCAGCACCAGTTCTACCAATGTGCCACCCGGGGCACGCGCTTTCAGTCCCTCGGGCGTATCCACGGCGAGGAGTTTGCCTCCATCGATGATCGCCAGTCTCTGGCAGAGGCGGTCAGCTTCCTCCATATAATGGGTCGTCATGACGATCGTACGTCCCTGCCCGTGCAGGTCTCGCAAGATGTCCCACAGCGCGAGCCGCGCCTGGGGGTCGAGGCCTACCGTCGGCTCATCGAGAAAGATCACGAGCGGCTGATGAATCAACGCACGAGCGATCATGAGACGCTGCTGCTGTCCGCCGGAAAGCTCATCGACTTTCGCCTCGGCTTTGTCCGCGATCCCAAGTGTATCGAGCAGCGATCGCGCGTGTGCCGTGGCGGTCGCGCGTGGGATCCCGAAGTACGCGGCGTGAAAAATGAGATTCTCAATCGCGTTCAGACTTCGGTCTGGATTCGGCCGCTGCGGAACTACGCCGATGCGCTGACGGACCTCGACCGGCTCGCGACTGACATCCGCTCCAGCCACGCGTGCCGTCCCGCCCGTGGGGCGCACGCGGGTGGTAAGAATGCCGATCGTCGTCGTCTTGCCGGCGCCATTTGGCCCGAGCAATCCGAAGAACTCTCCTTCCGGAACTTCGAGATCCAGCCCCACGAGCGCCACGATCCCTTGGCCCGCGCCGCCGCCACGCGGCGGCGTCCCGCCATGCCCGACAGCGCCGGGTGGCGCAGCACCGGCCGGGCCGAACCGCGGCCGATTGCCGGGAGCCGGATACACTTTGCGGAGGTCATGCGTGTAAATCGCGGGCGCCACGGCACTCAAAGCTACCCGCGCCGCGCCGGGCGGGGCAGTGCACGGCGTGTGGCTACTGCGTAACTTGTCTATCCCAGACAGCTAATGTTTGCTCGCCTGACACTTCGCCAGAAAATCGCCGCGGCGTTTGTATCGGCCGCCGCGATCCTCGTCGTCGGGATTGCGGGATTGGTCAGCGCGAAACGCGCAAGCGACGTCTCCGCGCTCGCAATGCGTACCCGCGGCCAGATCGACCTGATCGAGGCTGTGGAGACGCGCACAACTGACGCCGAAACGGCGCAGCGCGGGTACCTGTTGACCGGCGAGGGGCGCTACCTCGAGCCATACCAAAACGCTCATGAGGACGTCCGCGCCGCCTTGTCGCAGTTGCGGGAAGCCACGCGTGACAACCCGTCGGCTCAACGCAGGCTGGATATCCTCGGCCCGCTAGTAGACGGCAAGTTCGCGGAGCTCGACAGCTCGATTGCTCTCCACGACCACGGCCAGGCCGTGGCGGCGTTGCAACTCGTGCGCAGCGGGCTCGGCGAGCAATATATGAATCAGATCCGGTCGCTGACGGGAGCCATGGATGCGGAGAATCAGCGGCTGCTCGACGCGCAGCGCAACGCGTCGGTCGCGCAACAGCGGGTCACGCGGATAGTGATCGCGGTTGGAACGCTGCTCGCGTGCGCGCTCAGCATTGTCACGATAGCCTCGCTTGCCGAAGCAGCTCGCGAGCAGGAAGAGCTCAATACCCAGCTTCAGGAACAGGCGAGCGCGCTGGAAGAGCAGGCGACCGAGATGGAGGCCACCAACGAGGAGCTGGAGTCAGCGACGGAGCAATTGGCCGCGCAGACCGAAGAAGCAGAAAGGGGGGCCGCTCTCGAGCGCCAAGCGCGTGGCGAGGCCGAGGAAGCGAACCGCGCGAAGTCGGAGTTTCTGGCGACCATGAGTCACGAGCTCAGGACACCCCTCAACGCCATCGCCGGCTACGCCGAGGTGCTGGCAATGGGGCTGCGCGGTCCACTCACGGAAGAGCAGTCAACGGACCTTGTGCGAATCCAGCGCAGCCAGCGTCACCTTTTGGGACTAATCAACTCGATATTGGGGTTCGCCCGGATCGAAGCGGGCCAGGAGCATTTTACCATTGGCGACGTGCCGATCGGAGAGGCCATCGCGAGCGTGGAAGCGTTGGTCTACCCGCAGCTGACGGCTAAGTCCCTGACGTACGAGTCGCACTGCGACCACGACGGGGTCGTCGCGCGCGCCGACTCCGCCAAAGTGACGCAGATTTTACTCAACATGCTTTCCAACGCGGTCAAGTTCACGGATCAAGGCGGACACGTGGCCGTGAGCTGCGTCGCTGAAGACGGTGTGGTATGCGCGACGGTGCAGGATTCGGGGCGCGGCATACCCGCCGAAAAACTCGACGTGATATTCGAGCCATTCGTGCAGGTCGATCGCCAGCTATCGCGGCCCGTGGAAGGGGTTGGCTTAGGGCTCGCTATCAGTCGCAAGCTCGCGCGGGGCATGGGCGGTGACCTCACTGTCGAGAGCGAGGTAGGCCAAGGGTCGACGTTCACGCTCAGGCTTCCACGCGCACACTCTGTAGTCGGGGCAGCGTCAACGACGGCGCCCGCGCCCTAGCCAGCGCTCATGGCGGCCACGAACGCGGTCCCGCGGCGTGGCGCCGCGTCGTGGCTCAGGCTAGGCGCGCTCGCCATCCTTCTCGTCGGCGGGTACGTAGTCGCGCGGGCCACAGGCGCCACGAGATACTCCGACTTTCGCGTGCTTGCCGATGCAGCACAGCGGGCACGAGGCGCGCCTGGCGCTCTCCCCATCTTCGTCGCCGTATACGTCGCCTGCGCGGGTCTCGGCCTCCCTGCCCTCCCACTGACCCTGGCGGGCGGCGCGATATTCGGGTTCGCCCTTGGAACTTTGCTCAACTGGGCCAGCGCCCTGCTGGGTGCGACCGGCTCGTTCCTTCTCGCGCGGGCATTGGGCCGTGACGCGGTCGTGCGCCTCCTGGGAAGCCGTGCCGCGTCGCTCGACCGGCTCGCTGGCGCACGGGGCTTCTCGACACTGCTAAGACTGCGACTGATTCCGGTTGTGCCATACAACGTGTTGAACTTCGGGGCCGGATTGGCTGGTGTAGGATTGCGATCGTTTCTGCTGGCCACCGCGATCGGCATCATCCCCGGCACGGCCGTCTACACCTACTTCGCCGACAGCCTATTGGCCGGTGCGCGGACCGCCGAGCGCGCCGCCTTCATTCGTGTCGCGGTCGCGGGTGCGCTGCTCATCGCCTTGTCGTTCCTGCCCTCACTTGTCCAGCACGTGAAAAGGCGGTCGGCGACGAAGTAGCGGTCGGCCGGAGTCACTTTCGCGCGTGTCAGTTGGCATTGGACGATTGACCGGTGTGCCGTCAGGTCGTCTTCTGTCGTGGCGACTCGGGAACTTACGACACTGGATGGACTCGAGTTCTTAGACGCGACGAGCGGGACTGAACGCCGGGGTGCGCGGGTCCGGACCAAGGTCATTCTGCTTGTCGTGCTCCCTCTGCTTCCCATCTTCGTCATCCTGAGCTGGATATACCTTCCGCGCGAATTCTGGGCGGTGCAGCTCAACGAGGCGCGCCAGAGCGCGAGCACCGTCGCCGCTATCATCGTTCGCAACCCGAGCGCCGAATCGATCAACGACGCCTTTGCGAGCTCGCTCGGTCAGCTCCTGTATCTCGGCGTGGTCGATTCCGTGGACCGTGTGGTTGTCTCGCGATCTGAGGCGAGCCGCGCTCTGCCGCCACTGGAGGTGTTGCGCGCGACGACGTTGGCCGGCCTGCGACGAGACCACGAGCGCGAGCTGTGGATCGTGCGTCCTACGCGCGACAACCAGAGAGTGATCCTCGCGTGGTCGCTGGACCGCACGACCGCCGCTTGGTACCGCATGCGACTTGTATTCACGAGCGCCACCGTCGCCGCGCTTGCGCTCGCAGCGCTACTGGCCTTCGGCCTGTCTCATCCCGTCACGCGGCCCCTGGAACGAGTCACCGTGTCGTTGGGAAATCTCACACGAGAGACCCAGTGGGACCTAAGGACGAGGGTAGCCGTTCGGACGCGTGACGAAATCGGAGACCTGGCCGTGTGCGTAAATCGGTTCATCGCCGAGCTGGGACGATTGGTCGCCATCACCCGCAGCGCGGCCGAGAATGTCGTGAGGCGCACGGACGAGCTGAGCGCGTCGACCGAAGAGGTCGCGACGTCGGGCCAGGAGCTCGCGGCCACCGTGGAACAGGTAGCGGCCGATGCAGCCGCCCAGGCGAAAGCGGCGGCCCAGACGCGTCAGGAAGCCATTGCCGCCGGGGCGGCCGCCGAAGCGGTGCTGATGCGCGTGGGCGAAGCCGACGCCATGACCGACGACACGCTCCGCGCAGCGCAGAGTGGGCTCGCCGGGGTTTCCGACGCTGACGCGGCAGTCGAGCGCATCGTCGCCGCGGCCGCGGCCGCACGCACGAGCTTCGCCGAGGTCGAGCAACGGCTCCGCGCGATTGTAGGCGCGACCGCGGGTATCGCCGGAATCGCGCACACGACGAACCTGATTGCCCTCAACGCT
>Ga0102924_1004481_pt1 | contig 14077 bp, 8 predicted proteins | sample PaiPotPPM11metaG_FD_80116 | JGI IMG/M metagenome (GOLD analysis project Ga0102924, IMG submission 80116) | Iron sulfur acid spring bacterial and archeal communities from Banff, Canada, to study Microbial Dark Matter (Phase II) - Paint Pots PPM... ... | reverse complement strand
GCATCCCCCTGCGAAGGAGAAGTAGGCTTATTTACAGCAACTTAGACCTTAGCTTGACGTTATCAAGTTTGATGATTACGATGGTATCAGCGCTGGGGCGGTGATCCTTTTTGGGGGGATCGTCAGCCGCACCCGGCGAGAACAGAAGGCCGCATGTCAGCCACCGTCAAACTTCCCGAGTTCCCCGCCCTCGTCCCGGTGCTGCCGGTGCGCGATACGGTGCTGTTCCCGCACGCCGTGCTGCCGTTGACCGTGGGGCGCGAGCCTTCGGTCAACCTGGTGAACTCGCTGGGGGAAGACAAGCTGATCCTGGTGGTGGCGCAGTTGGACGCGCACGTGGACAAGCCGACGCCTTCTGAGATGCATCAGATCGGCACGCTGGCCATGGTGCACAAGATCGTGCGCATGCCGAACCAGAGCCTGTTCATCTTCACCGAGGGGGTGAGCCGGGCGAAGGTGCGGGATTGGCCGCAGCTTGAACCCTTCCTGAAGGCCGAGATCGAGCCGGTGGTCGAGGTGCCGGCGACGCCGGGACCGGAGTTGGAGGCCCTGCACCGCAACGCCATCGCGTTGTTTCAGCAGATTGTCGGGCTTTCGCCCACGCTCTCCGACGAGTTGCAGGCCCTGGTGCAGAACATTGAGGACACCGGGCGCCTGGCCGACTTCATCGCCGCCAACCTGCCCTCGTTGTCGACCAGCGACAAGCAGCAGTTGCTCGAGACCGGCGACGCGCACACCCGGTTGCTGTCGGTGCACCGCCATCTCACCCGCGAGCTCGAAGTGCAGCAACTGCGCTCCAAGCTGCAGACCGAGGTGCAGGACCAGGTGCAGCAGTCGCAGCGCGAGTACTACCTGCGCGAACAGCTCAAGGCCATCCAGAAGGAGCTCGGCGAGGGCGACGACAACCAGCGCGAGGGCGAGGATCTGCGCGCCAAGATCGAAGCCGCCGGCATGCCGGAGGAGGTCAAGGTGGAGGCGCTCAAGGAGCTGCAGCGCCTCGGCCGCATGTCCCCGGCCGCCGCCGATTACTCGGTGACGCGAAACTACATTGAATGGCTGGCCGTGCTGCCGTGGGACAAGAGCTCGGCCGGCGAGATCGACATCGCCAAGGCCGCCGGCATCCTCGACGAGGACCACTACGACCTGGAGAAGGTCAAGGAACGTATCCTCGACTACCTCGCCGTGCGCCGCCTGAAGCCCAACATGAAGGGCCCCATTCTCTGCTTTGTCGGCCCTCCGGGGGTCGGCAAGACGTCGCTGGGCCGCTCGATCGCCCGCTCGCTGGGCCGCAAGTTCTTCCGCCTGTCGCTGGGCGGGGTGCACGACGAGGCCGAGATCCGCGGCCATCGTCGCACCTACATCGGCGCCCTGCCCGGCCAGATCATCCAAGGCCTGCGCCGCGCCGGTACCAATGACCCGGTGTTCATGCTCGACGAAGTGGACAAGATCGGCCGCGACTTCCGCGGCGACCCCACCTCGGCGCTCCTCGAGGTCCTCGACCCGGAACAGAACTCCACCTTCCGCGACAACTACCTCGACGTTCCCTTTGACCTTTCCCGCGTGCTCTTCATCACCACCGCCAACATGCTCGACACCATCCCCGACCCCATGCGCGACCGCATGGAGGTGATCGAGCTGAGCGGCTACACCGAGGACGAGAAGCTGCACATCGCCAACCGCTATCTGATCCCCAAACAGAGCGAGGAGAACGGCGTGCCGCGTGAACGCATGACGTTCGAAGAGGAGGCGGTGCGCGACATCATCCGGCGCTACACACGCGAAGCCGGGGTACGCAGCTTGGAACGCCAGTTGGGCACCGTGATCCGCAAGTACGCCCGCAAAATTGCGGAAGGCAAGGCGGAGCCGACCCTGCAGGTGACCCCGGCCGTGATCCGCGAGTTCCTCGGCGGACCTAAAGTCCGGGTTGAAACCGAGATTGCAGAACGCACCCGCCGTCCCGGCGTGGCGGTCGGCTTGGCGTGGACGCCGAGCGGTGGCGACGTGCTCTTCATCGAAGCCAACAAGATGAAGGGCAAGGGCGGTTTCACCATGACCGGGCACATCGGCCAGGTCATGCAGGAGTCCATGCAGGCCGCCCTGACCTGGGTGCGCTCCCATGCCAGCCAGGTGGGCATCGACGAGAACTTCTTCAAGGACCACGACCTGCACATCCATGTCCCGGCCGGGGCCATTCCCAAGGACGGTCCCTCGGCGGGCATCACCATGGCCACCGCCTTGGCCTCCCTGCTCACCGACAAGCCCATCCGCCCCAAACTGGCCATGACCGGCGAGGTCACGCTTTCGGGCGACGTTCTCCCCATCGGCGGGGTCAAGGAAAAGGTGCTGGCGGCCAAACGTGCCGGCATCGACCACATCCTGCTGCCCGCCGAGAACCGGCAGAACGTCGAGGAGGACCTCGAACCGGAGCAACTGGTCGGCGTCGAGCTCACCTACGTGCGCAGCATGGAGGACGTGCTGCGTGTCGCTCTGCCCGCGTCGCCGGCCGAACAGCGCTCCGACGCCCAGGAACGGGAAGCCGTGCTGGAACAGTCGGCCTGAGGACGGGGGCGGTCACGCCCTACTCAGGGGCGCCGTCCCCAATACTCACGGCGGAGGCCGGCGATCCGCCCGTCGTGAACCCGAATGCCATGGCCTGCGCGGCCATCAACCGATCATTGCCGCCTACGGGCCGACCTTCGTGCGCAAGTCGCGCGCGTCGCTTGCCGTAAACCCGATCGACTGGAACGGCAGGATTTCAAGAACGACCAGCACCGCTCCACCCGCGCCGTGAGCCGCGGCTCACCCATCTTGGCCGCTTTAACGCCAAGCTCCGCGGCGACGATGCTGCTGGTGCAGGGCTCGCGCAGTGGCCCAGGTTCCAGCGTGCCGAACGGCAACCAGCGCATTGCAAAAGAAGCCCCGGCTTCGACAACGTGGGAGCGCCAATAACCGCTAAACTGGAGGCATGCCCCCAACTCCGTTGGATGTTCTCGGCCTCGGCCACACGTACGGAGAGCTGCGGGCGCTGGACAGCGTGCGCTTTGCGGTGCAGCCGGGCGAGATCTTCGGCTTGCTGGGCCCCAATGGCGGCGGCAAGACCACGCTGTTCCGCATCCTCTCGACCCTCATGCGGCCCCGCGAGGGCACCGCCCGGGTCTTCGGCTACGACCTGCTGCATCAGCCCGACGAGGTGCGCCGCCGCATCGGCATCGTCTTCCAAGCCTCGAGCGTCGACGGAAAGCTGACCGCGGCCGAGAACATGCGCCACCAGGGCCATCTCTATGGCATGCGCGGCGCCCGCCTTGAAACCCAGTCGCGGGAACTGCTCGACCGGGTGGGACTGCTCGATCGCCGCGACGCCATCGTCGAAACGTTTTCCGGGGGGCAGCGCCGGCGGGTCGAGTTGGCCAAGGGCCTGCTGCACGGGCCGCGTCTGCTGCTGCTCGACGAGCCCACCACCGGGCTCGACCCGGTGGCCCGCCGTGACCTGTGGTCCTACCTCAACATCCTGCGCGCGAAGGACGGTATCGCCGTTCTCATCACCACCCACCTGATGGAAGAGGCGGAAAACTGCGATCGCCTGGCCATCCTCAACCGCGGCCGGATCGTCGCCCTGGGCAGCCCCGCCGAGTTGAAGCGCGAGATCGAGGGAGACGTGCTGGTGATCGAAACCGGCGACCCCGAGCGCTTGCGCCGTGACCTGGTGGACCGTTTCCAGCAGGTACCGCAGGTGCTGGGCAGCACCGTCCGGCTGGAACGGCCGCGCGCCCACGAGTTCATCCCGGTGTTGCTGGCCGCTTTCCCGGACGCCATCCGCTCGGTGACCCTCGGCAAGCCCACCTTGGAAGATGTGTTCATTCACCGTACCGGTGAGACGTTGCAGGAGGTTTCGGCTTGAGTACGCATAGCATCAGCGAATTGCAGCCCGCCACGCGTGCCGCCGACCTGGAGACCGGGGCGGTCCGCACCGGCTGGTGGCTGCCCGCCTACACCCTGTGGCAGCGCGAACTGGTGCGCTTTTACCGCCAGCGCAGCCGGGTCGTCGGCGTCATCGGCTCCCCCGTCGTGTTCTGGCTGCTGCTGGGCGCGGGCTTCGGCAACTCGTTTCAGAGCAACGATCCGCTGGCACGCGCCGGGTACCTGCAGTACTTCTTTCCCGGCACCATCGTCCTGATCCTGCTGTTCACGGCAATCTTCACCATGATGTCGGTCATTGAAGACCGCAAGGAGGGCTTCCTGCTCTCGGTCCTGGTGGCGCCCTGTCCCCGCACCAGCATCGTGCTGGGCAAGGTGCTGGGCGGGGCCACGCTGGCCGCCGCCCAAGGACTGTTGTTCACCGCCATCGCGCCGTTGCTCGGCATTCATATCCCACCGCTCGCCTGGTTGGGGGTGGCGGGCGTCCTGATCCTGGTGGCTTTCGCACTCACCGGCGCCGGGTTCCTGATCGCCTGGCATCTCGACTCGACGCACGCCTTCCACGCCATCGTGAACCTGTTCCTGTTGCCCGCCTGGCTGCTCTCGGGCGCGCTGTTCCCGATCGCCGGGGCGGCGGGCTGGGTGCGCTGGCTGATGATCCTCAACCCGCTGACCTACGGCACCACGGCGCTGCGCGGCGCGCTGGGTTGGTCCGGCCTGGACGCGGCCGCGCGCCAGGCCGCGCTGGTCGGCGTCGTCGTCATGTTCGGGTTTGATCTGCTGGTGCTCGCGGTGGGCATGGGGATGGTGCAACGCGAGTCGCGGAGAACGCCCCGGTGAACGTTCTGTTCCCCCACGGGCTGGCCTCCCTGAACGCGCTGTTGAATGCCACCGCCGGCCTGCTGCTGGTGTGCGGCTATGGGTTCATCCGTCAAGGACGCATCACGGCGCACAAACGCTGCATGCTGTCCGCGGTGGCCGTCTCCGCGCTGTTCCTGGTCTCCTACGTGGTGCACCATGTGCGCGCCGGCATCGCCTACTACCTCGGGCACGGCTGGCATCGCGTGCTGTATTTCGCCGTGCTCGACACGCATACGCCGCTCGCCATCGCCGTGGTTCCCCTGGTGCTGATCACGCTGCGGCACGCCCTCGGCGGGCGTTTCGACCAGCATCGACGCTGGGCGCACTGGACCCTGCCCATCTGGCTCTACGTCTCGCTGACCGGCGTTGTGGTGTACTGGATGCTCTACCACCCGCGCGGGTGAGATCAGACATGGAACCTCGCCGTTTTGCGCGCTACGCCTGGTGGGTGCTGGGCGCCAATCTCGCGGTCATCCTCTGGGGCGCGCTGGTGCGCGCCAGCGGCTCGGGTGCGGGTTGCGGCAACCACTGGCCGCTCTGCGGCGCCGCGTTCAGTGCCCACCCCGTGGCGGCAACGCTGATCGAGTTTGCCCACCGCATGAGCAGTGGCGTGGTGCTGATCCTGGTGCTGGGGTTGGCGCTGTGGGCACGCCGCACCCTGCCGCGCGGTCACGCGGCCCGTCGTTCGGCCCTGTGGGCGCTGATCTTCATCCTGAGCGAGGCACTCCTCGGCGCCAGCTTGGTGTTGCTCGGTCACGTGGCGCTGGACGCCTCGCCGGCGCGCGTGGTCTGGCTGTCGCTGCACCTGGTCAACACGTTTTTCCTGCTGGCGGCGCTCAGCCTGACCGCGTGGTGGGCCGGCGACCACGCCCGGCCCGAACCAGCGGGCCACCGGCGCGAGTTCTGGCTGCTGGGCGTCGGGTTGGCGGGAACGCTGTTGCTGGGCGTCAGCGGGGCCATCACGGCGTTGGCCGACACCCTCTTCCCCGCGGCCTCGCTGGAGCAGGGAATGCGGCAGGACTTCTCCCCCACCGCCCATTTCCTGATCCGACTGCGCATCATTCACCCCGCCTTGGCCGTCCTGATGGGGGTCTACCTGATGCTGGCGGCGGTCGCCGCCGCGCAAGGCAGCCGGCGCGCCGCCCGCCGCCTGGCGGCCATGCTGCTGGGCCTGATCGTGCTGCAGTGGACCGCCGGCGGGCTGAACATCATGCTCGGCGCCCCGGTCTGGTTGCAGCTCGCCCACCTGCTGGGCGCCGATCTGGTCTGGATCACCTTGGTCCTGCTGACCGCCGCAGTCGCCGAGACACCTGCGGCCCGCAGCCGGATCGCCCTCGCCCCCGGTCCCGAACAAGGCCTGAAGGGTCACCCGGTTCCAAGATCACGCCCGGTCGGGCCGCCCGCCTGAGGAGTCACGCGTAACGAGTTACTTGCCCGAGGGGCGTACACTGCGGTGGATGTCTTGCGCCATACTGCCCGGCACTGTGCAATTGGCTCCCGGTCGACCTTGGGCGGCCATGCTGGGCGCCATTCTCTTGTCGACTGCTGCGGCAGGCGCACAGGGCCCGGCCGCCGATCCCTACGCCCCCTACCGCGCCCTCACCAACCAGGGGCTCCTGGCGGACGCAGATCAGGCGGTCGTCGATTGGACCCTTGCGGCAAGAGTGAACGCCGACGGTTCGATCCAGCTGCACGAGCACCTGGTCACCAAGGTGCTCACCCCGGCGGCCGTGCAGGCGACCGGGGAACTCAAGGTGATTTACAGCGGCGATACGCATGTGGACAGCATCCGGGCGCGAACCATCAACCCCGGCGGATCCCAGGTGCCCGCCGCCGAGGCGTTCAAGGACCTGACGCTGCCGGTGACCGATCAGGCGCCGATGTACAGCGACCTCCGGGCGCGCAGTATCACCATGCCCAACGTCACGGTGGGGAGCGTGCTTGATCTGGACGTCGAAGAAACGCTCCGCCGCGCGGACCTCCCGGGTGAGTTCTGGTACGGGTTCGGGCCCATGGCGTTCCCGGTGTTGCATCGCAAGGTCAGCATCAACCTGCCGCCGGGAAAGTCGCTGTACGTCGACGACGAGTTGCATGGCCGGCATCTTCTGACGGTTGAACCGGATGGCAGGCGGTTGGAGACCTTCGAATGGAGCAACATCCCTGCCGTCAAGGCGGAGATCGCGATGCCGGCACCCGGTCCGCTGTTTGAAGCCAGCACCATCGCGAGCTGGGACAGGGTGGCGGCCTGGTACGCCCAGCTGGTGGCGCCGCAAGCCGAACCGGACGCCGCCATCCGCGCCAAGGTCAAGGAACTCACTGCCGGGTTGAAGGACGACGACGCCCGCCTCCGCGCGATTTACGGCTATGTCGCCCGCGAGTATCGCTACGTCAGCCTGTCCTTCGGAATCGGCGCCTATCGCCCGCACGCCGCGCCGGCGATCTTTACGTCGCACTATGGCGACTGCAAAGACAAGTCGACCCTGCTGCTCGCCATGGTTCGCGCCCTGGGGTGGGACGGCCACCTGGTGCTGGTCAACAGCAGCTCACACGTGCTGGCCGCGGCGCCCAATCCCCAGCAGTTTGATCACGCCATTCTCGCGGTCTTGCGCCCGGGAATTCCGGGACGCCAGTTGCTGGACCCCACCAGCGGCCTTGCCGAGTTCGGATCGCTGGCCTTGGGAGACGACGACCGCGACATCTTGGAAGCCGTGCCCACCGGCGGCCGGTTGGCGCACACGCCTCCCGCCCCGATTGAGGAGCGGCGGGCCACGGAAGCGGTGCTGTTGAAAGTGGATGCCACCGGACGCGGCACGTCGGTGACCGACGCGGGCGGCGGGGCGATGAGTTCCGCCATGCGTCGCGCCCTGCTGCGCGATGCGCGCGGCGCCAGTCGTACCGAAATCGAAAAGGAGTTGGGACGGGCCGAAGCGGCGGATGTCCGCCTGACCAAGTTCACCAACTCTGATCCTGCCGACCTCAACGTGCCGTTCACCATCCATGCGGAACGGACGCTGGAGAAAGCGATCGATTTCAGCCGTCATCCTCCGCAGTTGCCGTTATGGTGGCACCTTGCGGCGGCGGACATCAGCAGCGCGCATCCGCGCGAAGCGCCCTTGGACCTGACCGTGCTGGTCGCGCCGCAACGGCAGACGATTACCGTGGTTCTGCCCGCGGGCTTGGAGCCGAGCTTGCCTGCGGCCACGCACCTCAAGACCGACTTCGCCACCTTCTCGCTCGAATACAGCTTCGACGCCGCTCAACACCGCCTGGTGGCGCGAGCGGACCTCGGCTATCTCCAAACCAAGTTGCCCGCCCTGCGCTCCGCCGACTACGTGGCTTTCGACCGGGCGGTCGATGCGGCCCTGGTGGCGGAGCTGGACCTGCATCCTGCCGCCGGCGCCTCGCCCGAAGCGCTGGCCGAGACGGTGCACAACGTCACCCGGTTGATGGAAGCGGAGGACTACGACGCCGCCGTGGCACTGGCCCGTTCCGTGTTGAGCGCCCAAGCCGCCCACCCCACCATTCGCGACACCTTGGGCGAGTGTCTGTTGGCGCAGCACAACTGGACGGAAGCCCGGGCCACGCTGCGGGAACAGCTGCAGCGCTTTCCGAACGACTTCCGGGTGCATGGTCTGCTGGGCCGGTTGTATCTGGCGCAAGACCAGCTTCCCGAGGCGCTGCACGAAGCGGACGCCCAGTTGCAAGTGACGCCTTATAATGCGCCGGCGCAAGGATTGCGGGGAGAGATTTTGGCGCGCAGCCACCGCGATCCAGAAGCGCTGCAAGCTTTTGCCCAGGCCGTGGCCATTGAACCCGCCAACCCGGAGTGGCGCGTGGGTTGGGGAGAGCTCAAATTGCGCAGCGCGCCCACCAGTCCCGCCGAGGCGGCGGCCGGGTTCGCGGCGGCCGCGACGGCGGAACAGGTGACGCCGGCAGAACTGGAGCGCATGGCCCGGGCGCTGCAGGCGGCGGGATGCTGCTTGGACGAGGCCCAGGCCTATGCGGAACGGGCCACGGCCACGATCAGCGCCTCGCTGCAAGGCCGCAGTATCAGCTCCTTTACTGCCAAGGAGAAGCGTGCCGTCCAGGCCTTGCCGCCCGCCCTCGACCTGCTGGCGGAGGTTCTGCAGCAGCGCCATTCGGTCGCCAAAGCGATCCTGCTGGAACAGGCGGCGGTCGCCATGGCCCCGGCTGACCCGCAACGCCTGCTCCGCCTCGCGGCCTGGCTGCAGGAAACGGAAGATGCCCGCACGGCGGTCGGCTACCTGGCCTTTGCCGCCCGGCTACCGCATGCCGGAGCAAACGTCCTGGCTGCGCTGGTGCACGCCTACGCGACCCTGCCCAATGCCGCCGCCATGCCGGTGAACGTTTACCTGGTGCAGCACGCCGGCGAATTGCTCCCGCACCTGGGGATCGTGCCGCTGAGCGCGCAAGCCGCTCCCCAGTCCTCCGTCACCCTCCTGGTTCAGAATGGCGCGGTCAGCGACCTGGATGCGCCGGGAGAGCTGGGTTCGGCCCTGCGCGATTCTCTGACCGGACTTCGCTTCCCGGGGTTGGAGGTTGCCGGGCAGCCCATCACCTACGAGGTTTGCGTGAATGTTGTTGTTCCCCAATCGCCCATGGTGGTGCCCTGTGCAGCCCCCTGACCGACCGAACATCGGCCGGTGGATCGGCCGGCTGTTCTGGATTGTCGCCGCGGTGGCCATCCTGCCGGCCCAGGACGCGATCATCGCCAAACAGCAGCATGCCGTAGCCACCCTGCTCAACCATGGCGAAAGCACGGCGGCTTTTGCGAAGAGCAATGAGTTTCTGCTCGCTTACCCGTTGCTGCCCGCCGGTTATCTGTTTCGCGCCGCGGCGGAAGCGCAATTGCAGCGCTGGCCGGAAGCACGCCGGGACTGTGACCGGGCGCTGCAGATCTGGCCCGGAGCCAGGTTCACGACCGCCTTGGTTCTGGCCGGAGGCCCGGACGACGACGACCGGCATCGCGCCCTGGCCTGGGCGAAGGCGGCGGTCGAGAACCCCACCTCTCCGTTTGGAACCACAATGCCGGTCGTCCTGCTCGCACGCCTGATCCCCGCTCCCCAGTTCATCGCCTTCCTGCAGCGTTCAACACTCGACCTTGAGCAGCGCTTTCAAACGCTCGACACTTATCTGGCCTGGCAGGTCAGCCGGGACGAACTGCCCGGCAGCGGTGGCGATTTTTGGTTGGGCTTGGAGCCGGACTCAGCGGACGATCCGCTCGATGACGCGACCCGGACGGCGGCGGTCGCAACCACCCTGCACTTGGCCGACCAAGCGCTCGGCGACCAGTGGCCACTGGACATCCTGCACATGGACTGGCTGGTTCACACGGGAGAACTGGAGGCCGCACGGTCGCTCGGCTTGGTGCACTTGAAACGCCACCCGGTTGCGGAACTGCGGCGGGCGACGCAGGATGTCACGCGGCGCCTGGCGCGCCGCGAGCTGGCGGATGGGCACCCCGATGCAGCGCTTGCGACCCTCGGCCCGGCCGATGACAACGCGCCCGATTCCCCGGCCACGGCGGTTCTGCGAGCCCGGGTGCTGGCCGCGCTGGGACGCGATCGCGAAGCCCTGCAAGTCCTACTCGACACCTCCTTGCGGCAGGGCAATGGCGCCGGCCCCAAGCCGAGCCCGTTACAAGTCGCTTTGAAGGAGGACGAGGACGCGGTCGATCACGACCTGCTTTTCTGGCAAGGCATGATGGCCTATGACGCCGGGGATTACGCGACGGCGGCCAACGCCATGTCCGCCTCCGACCAACCGCAGAAATGGATCAACCCATTCGGGTGGTACGTTCTGGCCATGTCGCAGGAGAAGCTGCATCGGGCGGAGCAGGCCCGTCAGAGCTGGAACAAGCTGCTGGAACTTAGTCGTTCTCCACCGGATGTAATGTTCGAACCCTACGCGCTCAGCGGCCTGGCTCGCGGCGGAACGCCATCCCCGGTGGCGGCGCGCGAAACGTACACGGTGGAAGGCCGACTCACCGCCGTGCAGTGTCGGCAGGGCCGGCCGATCGGTGTAACGTTGACTTGGTGGTCGTCTGAATCTCCGATCCGTCTCGCCGATACGACGGCGGCCACCGCACTACCGGGCTGCGGGCTCGTCTCCGACGCAATCTGGTACGCTGCGCAAGTCAAACCCGACCCGGCCGGAATGCCGCACTGGGTGGGCCGGGCGGTCAGCCTTCATCCGCAGCGGCTGCCTTCCTTTGCCATGCGCACTCCGGCCGCAGACGCACCCACGAGTGCGAAGCCGTTGCCTCGGAGGTAGTTTCACAAATGCGGGTCGTAACCCAAAACAGCTGCTGCGTAATTGAATCGACAGTCTTGACCTGCACTTCCCATCCGGAACCCTCCAGATGACACTTCTTCTAATCCTGTTCCTTTGAGACCCGGAGCTATCCATGAGCTCAGTTCCATCCCTCGGGAACGACCGCTCGCCGATCACCCGCCTCGGCGCGGCGCGGGGCGCAGTTCTGGCTGTGACCGTGCTGCTTCTCGCCCGGCCATGGTCCAGCTCGGCCCAGATGACCCCCCAACAATTTCTCGCCACCGCGCAACCGGTGGCGACGCTTCTCGAGGCCCGGCAACCCGATCAAGCGCTGGCCCGAGCCAACCAGGCGATCGCACAGGCTCCGGGGTTGGCGGTCCTTTACGGTTTTCGCGCCGCCGCCGAGGCGCAGCTGAACCAGTGGAGTCAGGCGCGCAGCGACTGTGAGCGTGCCGTCGCCATGCAACCGGGCATGGGCATCATGACAGCGATCGTGCTAGCCCATAGTCCGGTCCGGGCTGACGTGGAGCAGGCTCGCAGCGAGGGTTGGAACGTCTTCCAGCATGCCGGCGGCCAGACCGAAACCATGGCGGCGATCGTGCTGTCCAGTTTGTATACCCCCATCGAGTTGGTGCCTCTTCTGCACTCCGCGTCGCTCAGCGAGGCGCAGCGGTGGCACGGCTTGGAGACGATGCTGCTCTGGCAACTGCAACCGGAACAGTACGCGCGACCCGTGACCCAACTCTGGATGGGTCTGCCGCTACCCGCGGAGCCCCGGACGTTCAGCGCCACGCAGCGCGCCGCCGTGGTCGATGCCATGCTGCACCAGGCGGACACGGTGTTTGGGGACCAACCCGAACTGGACGCGGTGCACATAGGCTGGCTCTTGCATCAACAACGCCTGACCGAAGCTTGGAGCTTGGGTCGCCAACACATGGCACTCCACCCCGGCGATACGGTCCTGGCTCGGGCTACCGAGCACGCCGCCACCCAACTGGCTACCACGCAGCTCGCGGCCGACGCTCCGCAACAAGCGTTGCAAACCCTGGGCCCCGCAGGCGATGCCGACACCATCGAAACCGTGGTTCTGCGGGCCCGGGTGGACGACCGACTGGGGCAATTTCAGGATGGCTTGGCGCTCATCCAGCAGGCCTCGTTGCGGCAATCCATCGCACCCACCAGCCCCATCGCCTCGTCGTTTGATCTTGCGCTCGATACGTCGCTACAAGACTTGGCGCAGCGCACCGACCTGCTGTATTGGCAAGGAAGGCTGGCCTTCGATGCCGGGGATTATCCGACGGCGGCCAGCGCCATGGCGTACTCCAATCAGGTCCAGCATCTGGTGAATCCGCGCGCGCAGTTCATCCTGGCCATGGCGCAGGAGAAGTCATCGCAGCGCGAGGCGGCGCAGAAGAGCTGGGCGCAAATGCTGACCGTGAGCCGCTACTCGATTTTCGAACCCCTGGCCGTGGCCGGGCTGCAGCGCACCGCAAAACCATCCGAGGTGAGGCCCCGGGACCGGTACGGGATCGAAGGCTACCTGGTCCAGATACACTGCCGCGACGGAAAGGCCGTGGGTGTGCGCCTGGTGAATGGTTCCATCGAGTACCCGTTGCGGTTACCAGCGGTATCCAACCCGCGCATCAAAATTCCGGGATGTGGCATGCATCCCGACGCCGGCTGATACCGGGGCTGGGGGAAGCCCTTGTTGGACCAGATGCCGCAGTACGCGGGTGAGGTGGAAACGCTCGCCCGGATCAAGCAGGTGTCCTATTCGTCCCCCGCCCCGTCGCGGCATCCCTAGCGGGCGGGGGCTGCGCTGCCGGCGTCAACCGAGGCCTGCTGCACCTTGGGCAGGTAGGCCCAGATGTGCGGGTCTTCCAACCCGATGCGCCACACCGAGAAGCCGCGCAGGTGATAGTGGCGTACCAGCTCCAGCTCCGCCTCGAAGCTGCGTTCATCCTCGATCCAGGTGACGTGGCGGCGCGTCCCCTCCCCCTGCACCCGGTAGGACGAGCGCAGGACGGGATCCCATTTCAGCTCGGTGTCGCCATGCTCGGAGCTGTGGTTGCGGGTGAACGCCTTGAAGACCCAGCGGAAGAAGTGCCGCACGTGGTGTCCCACCCGGCGCGCGAAACGTTCCTTGACCCGGTGCTGGCCCCAATCCGTCTCATAGCTGGGCATGCCGAGCGACAGCTTGTCGGGAGGCACCGACTCCAGCACGTGTTCGATCACCTGTTGTACCCAGGGGTAGCTGGCCAGCGGCCCGGCCCCGGTGTGGCGGTCATGTTCCGGGTAAGCCATCACGCTCAAAAAGTCGGCCGCCTTGCCCAGCGCCTCGTAGTCGTAGACGCCGGAGTAGGTGTGAAAATTCTCATTCGGCGTGTCATGAATGCGGGCCGCCACCGCGACGCTCAATGTCTTGCCCGCATGGTGCAGGCTGTGCGCCGCCTCCGCCACGAAGCGGGAGAGCTCGGGACGGTCGCTGGCCAGCATGCCCTCGAAGTCAATCTGCCAGCCCACCAGGTGCATGCTGCGCGCTGCTTCCACCAGGTTACCCACGGCGCGATCGCGGGCGGCCGGGCTGTGCAACATCTGGTGCGCGCCCAGCCGCGAAAAACCGGCGTTGATGACCACCGGCATGAGCGGCACGCCGTGCTCGCGCGCCACCGCCCACAGTTCCGGCGGGAGCGTCCCCTTCAAATCGCCGCGCCGGTCGAGCGAGAAGGCCTGCGGGGCGATCAGGCCGACGCGGCTCACGTTGTCGCGGAAACTGTTGAGGCTGGCATTGCCCGGCACCGAGTAAAACAGGGCCTCGGCGTGCGACGTGGCGACCGGGATTTCGCGCAGCCGCGCGCCCTCGGCCCGTGCCGCCCGCGAGGCGTCTGCCACGGAGATGCCTTCATTCTGCGCCGCCGATCCCAGCAGCAAACCGCTCAAAACGACGCCGCCCAGCAGTGTTCGCGTCCAAAGACTCACCACGTCATTATAACGGCGGGCGCTGATC
>Ga0102924_1004479_pt1 | contig 14078 bp, 10 predicted proteins | sample PaiPotPPM11metaG_FD_80116 | JGI IMG/M metagenome (GOLD analysis project Ga0102924, IMG submission 80116) | Iron sulfur acid spring bacterial and archeal communities from Banff, Canada, to study Microbial Dark Matter (Phase II) - Paint Pots PPM... ... | reverse complement strand
AGGTTGCTGAAAAACGTGTAGAGGCGGGTTCATCCCGCCATCGACGTGTTGGCAACATTGGGGTTGTGGCGACGTAAAGTCGTCGCTACCTCGTTATTTCGGAGTTTTTCAGCAACCTGTTAGAGCCGCGTACACCGTAAACAGCGCCATGTGTGCGCCACCCGCAAAAAACCCCTACGGTCAGAAAGATACTTGCTACACGCCTTCTATAGCGTCGGCAAATCCATGTTGTGCATCACCAGGATTTGCCAGTGTTGCGCCTTCTTCGTCATGATAAAGTTCAGCAACCCCTTGCGAAGTAGCCAGGGGCTACCGTCTGGCTTGACCGCCCCGGTCATCTCCCAATGAACATCCACGGCCGCAATGTCTGGCCCCAAGAAGCGAACCGAAATATTATCCAACGACTGGTGGCTTTTTTTGAAAATCGTGGCGAAAACGGGCGCATGGAATTTTTCGATTTGGGCCCGCCCGCGAGCGTGAACTCCAAGCACGTTTGTGAAGTCCGCATCCTCCGCAAACACGGCCGCGAATGCCTTGGCATCGTGCTTGTTCCAAGCGTCCATAAACCGCACCATGAGGTCGCGGATCGCCGCTTCATCCGCCACGTGACCTCTCCTCTGTCCTAGGGCGCCACCCACAGACAAGACGACTGACAAGAGGGTCATATGTGCAATTTGCATCACGTCCGCCTCCGAAGGCGCGCTTTGCGAGACGAGAGTAAGTAGCGCAGCCCTTCAGTCTTACCTCCTTTATCCAACAAAAAGCCGCGCGTCTGAAGGTGTGAGCCACATAGGGAAATTCCCTACCCCACTGCAACGGTTTCACGCCGCTCCACCTTCATCCGCTCCGCAGCATGGAGAACGAAGTTCGCCCCCACCCCGATCACGCCCTTCTTGTGGCCGATCTTGTACAGGGCCCGTTGCATTTCGGAATGATCGCTCACAAAACTTTGAACGTCCTCAAGCGTCACACCGGCGCCGGAAAGCACGGACTTCATTTCATTCTTGGCGCGATTTTTGGCCTCGCCCAACGCCATCTGAACCCGGCTGTGAGCATTCACGTCACCTTCGCCGGAAGTCTCGACGGGCAGAAAGATCATGTCCTTGTACTGGGAAACTACAGCGGATTGCGCTCCGTCCGATTGAGTGGAGGGCATGCAGCCAAAAGGCTTGAGGCTCAGCACCATGTGGCAAAGGTCTTTGTTTGAGTAATAGATGTTCTTGGCGACTTCCAAGTGGCCTTCGCCGCCGCCGGCGCGGGAGTTATAGAAGGGATGACCCAGCCGCTGCATTTCGTATTGATCGGTCAAATGGTGGGCCACGGATCCCAGCGCTTCGATCAGGCGGTTGTATTCGCGCTTGAAGATGCTCTCGGCAATGGTGAGCTTGGCGACGCGTTGGGAAGTGTTCAAGTGGCTTCCAAAAACCTTGCTGAGGTTCCACTTGGAGACCCCGTTCGCAATCAAATCCACGCCGCGCTCGTCCTTGATCTTCTGCTTGGCTTGGTGAATCATGTACATAATCCAAGTTCCAATCGGTTCTACCAGCACCTGCGCGCCTTCCTTTTCGAGGAACTTGAACATATTGAAATTGCCGTCGCCCTCGGTGGTCTGCGCCCAGAATTCGCCGGTGATTTTGACGATGGGCTTCACCCGCGTACGGTCCACCGGGATGGCGTTGAACCGCTCGCGCACTTCGTGGAGCGCGGCCACATATTCATCCCCATAAATCTGATTCAGGAACTTGCCGGCAAACTCTGCGGTGCCCGCAAACGAGGTCTTTTTCAGCAACGACCCCAGTTTGCCCTCAAGCGTCCACGGCTGCTTCCGCCGCATCACTTCCTGGAGCAGGTCCATGCATTCGTCCAGGACGCGGTCTGTCTCCCCGGCGTTCACCTCAAACGGGCGAATCTGGTAAGCCACATCATTCACGATGTCACCAACGTTCAAGGCATTCAGAATGCCGAGAAAGAAATCTAAGTTCATTTCCAAGCCAGCCGCCGCTTCGGCCTGATTTAATCCTCCGCCCTGCTGAAACAGCAGAACGCGAAAGCCATCAAACCCGGAATTGCGCAAAGCCAGCCGGTATTCGGCTTCGTACATTCCAAACCGGCAAGGGCCACAAGCGCCGGCCGTGAAGAAGACGTACCGCTCCGCAATTTCCTTCTTGTTTAACCCTTTTTCTTCAAGGTGTTGAAGATATTCGACGAGATTGCCGACGGTGAAATAGGTGGGATTGCACTGGCCGTTATTGCCGTATTCCTTGCCGAGCTGAAAGGCCTTCTTATTCGGCACGGGAAGGGCCTCGCACCGGTAGCCGAGGCTTTCCAGCGCGCCGTGCACCAGCTTTTCGTGTTTCCAGGTGAGTCCGCCAAAAAGGATGGTGGTATTATCGCGCTCCGAGCGGATAAAGGGCCGCTCCGCCGGCTTCCGGAATTTTTGAGTGGAACGGCTCGCCAAGCCAGCCTCTTGCTCCAACCGGTGGCGCTCGTCTTCCAGCCTCTGGCGAATCATTGCTTCCTTAGGAAGGATTTGAACCAGCCCGCCTTCCTGTGGCGCCTTGGTCAATGGAGTCGTGCTCATGGCTCACCTCGTCTTCGCGGAATTTTAAGATTCAGACCCAACTGAATAGCTCGTGCCCTGGCTGCATCTATCGAAAGTGAAGACCGGCGCTCGCCAACCCGGCCAACTACCCTTAACCTGGATTATTCATGAAGCTCCCTTGTAGGACCGGAAGGGCACGGTTAAAACCGTGCCCTTCCGGTCTTCGATAAATCTTTGTGAATAGTCCAGGTTAAAGCATATCCAGGCCAAGCTCTGAATCAAAACCTAAACTGTGGCGAACACCCGGCCTCCTCACATCTCATTTCCGTCCACCGGTGATTGGGAAAAACAAACGATTCCAAGCAAACAAACTACATGATTATCAATACGTTTGGCAACCTCAAAACCGGAAAACAGCGAATGGGACATATTGGAAAGCGAACTGGCTCATTGTGCAATGGCCGGAACCGTCAAAATGGGGGGAACCTACCAATGTAGATATGGGGAATACCCGCTCCAGGCAGGATACTCAACAAACACTGAACCCTGCCAGTGTGAACCGAGTGAAGGATTTGGCAAGGCGATAAAACAGCCAATGGACTTGGGTTAACTGGTAGTGGCGCGGTTTGTTTGTTGTAGCGGGGTAGTCAGTATATTCAACCCTAGCGCAGGCCGCTCGCCGGACCCACCTGCACCTTGATTCTCCGAGGCAGGACGGTGATTTCCAGCGGCAGCGCACCCAGGGGCTCGCCGTCTACCTCAATGAACGTTTCTGGATCACCCTCGGCGACAACCTTTCCGGCCCGAAAGGAGTGAACCTTGGGATGGCGAAGAACGCTATCGGAATACAGGATTTTGATATCACGGGCCAATGGCAGAATCGTCATGTAGTCGATCACCGTCACATCGAGGATCCCATCATTGAGTACCGCCCGAGGGCACGGATGCATTCCCCCGCCATGAAACTGGCCGTTTCCGACGGCGATATTGGTGACGAAGGTCCGGACCGGGTTGGGGGAATCATCCAGGAAAAGATTAACTGACTTGCCGCGATAACGCAGGAGCACGAGAAAGGTAGCCCACAAAAAAGCGGCTTTTCCACCCAGAAAACTTAGGAAATTCTTCGCCCGGGAGGCCACGGCTCCGCCCATGCCGAAGCTGACAAGATTCAGAAAATATCGCTCCCGGCGCGAGCCATCCCGCGCCGTGCAAATCACTCTCCCCATGTCAATCCAACAGGGCATTCCTGATGCGATCACCTCGATGGCATCCTCGATTCGCGAGCCGATACCAAGAGACCGCTGCAAGTCGCCACCCGTTGCGATCGGCAATATTCCCAAAACCGCTTCAGAGTTGACGGGGCTGCCCTGGTCCAGAAAACCGTTGGCAACTTCATTGAAAGTTCCATCGCCCCCGGCAGCAATAATCATGTCAAATCCCTGGCCGGACAATTCGCGGGCTAACTGGGTGGCGTGGCCCTGCCTTTCCGTAAAGCGCGTTGTGAACGGGCCGATCCTCGCTTCAAGTTGCTTCGAAATCAGGGGCCACCTTTTGCCGGCCCTGCCGCTGCTTGCATGGGGATTGACGATGACGGCTATTCTCTTAGTGGGTGTCATCAGAAGAGGTAATCGATTCGGATGGAACCAGTCTTGTGCCGCAAATACTTTGCGGCCGTCTCAACCGCGCACGGCCTGCCGCGCCAGAATATCTTCTACGGTATCCCTCAAGGTCTCTATCGGGTCGCGCGTTTCAAAATGCAATTCGTTCCGTGCTTTGGCCGTATCACAGTACCAAAAGAGAGCTGACATTTTGATGGAGGCATCATCCAGCTTAAAAGGCTTTCCGAATAAAGGCAGAACCGCCCGAAGCATCTTGGCGCTGAGAAGTGAAAAACGGAGCGACGGCTGCATCTGGGGAGAGCGTTTCCGGGAAATTTGCGCGACGCTCTCGATCAGCTTGCGAAAGGTCCAGTTCGGACCGCCCAGGAGGTAACGTTCGCCCGGCTTGCCCAGCTTCATGGCTGAAACCAATCCGGCCGCAGCATCCCGCACATCCACAAAACTGAGTCCACCCAACGGAATGGCCATAATCTGGCCTTCGAGGAAAAGCGCCACATCCCCAGTCGATGAGCCGTACACATCTCCGGGGCCGAGAATCAGGCTCGGATTAACAACAACAACCGGAAGCTGTTCTTGCGCCGCATACCGGAGGGCAAGCTTCTCCGCAAAAATCTTGCTCAGGTAATAAGGCCATTCGCCCACCACATCGACCTTGTAGCCTTCCTTTTCGTTGTGGGAGACGGGTTCCGGGCCCACGGCGATCGTTCCCGATGAAGAGACCACGACGATTTTCTTCGCCCCGTGCTTGCGGGCCGCCTCGCAGACGTGCCGCGTGCCCTCGATGTGGGTTTCGTAAAGAAAGCGATTCTTCGCGGGTGAGCGGGATACGACGCCCGCAAGGTGGTAAATTTCCTCCGCGCCTTCGGCCGCGCGCTGGACATCCTCAGCGCTGGTGATATCGCCACGAACAATTTGGATCGAAGGATCGCCGTCCCAGGGCGTTTTGCCCCGCGCCAGCAGCCGGAGTCGCGCCTCGGTTCCGATTTGTTTCAGCCGGGCGGTCAGATGCCTGCCGAGAAAGCCGGTTGCGCCCGTCACAAGGATGGACTTCATGGATGCTCAGACCGCCGCCGGGGCGCCATTGACATCCGCCATCAGAATCGGAGCAAAGTGCATCATGGTCACGCTCGGCTTGTGGCCCACGTGACTCTGCGCCATCTCTAAAGCCTCATCCATGCTCTTCGCCGTATCCCACCCCATGATGGAAGCTGCTTCCTTGCTTTCGGCCCCCACCACAACCACTTTTCCCACGTGCGCCCGCCCATTTTCACCCCAGTACCACATGTAAAAAGGATGAACGCCATGATAGGCATGGCCGGTGCGGTACATGCGGATATAGTCCGGGTCGTGGGCAAATTCCGCCTCATATTTCTTTTGCAATTCGAACGAGTCACGAGTCTCAGCAAGAATGCGATGAAAAAACTCAATGTAAGAAGGATGATGTCGCGGGTCAAACTCGTCATAAAGCGGATGGGTAATAATCAGAACACCGTTCTTCTTCACCACCGGCATGTGACGGTACATGTTGTGAAAGTAGCCGAGGGCCATCACCTGCACCAGCAACGGGTTCAGAATCGAGTTGACATTATAAGGGCTGACGAAGGGGATGCCATAGACTACGACGTCCGATTGCCCTTCCACGGGAACACAGTATTGCGCATAACAATAGGCGACCGTCTTCTCATGCACCGGAAGCGTTGCGCCGGAGTGTACGGCGATCATTTGGTAAGCGGCGGGGATGGCAAACAGGACTTTCCTCTTAGCGGAGCGCGGCAGCATCCCCAATCCCCGGCGCGCCGAAGCGAACAGGGCCCGGTCCACCACGGAATGGCGGTCCTCATTCTTCATAAAGAATGCCATCGCCGGGTCGAACATGGCGTTGTTGAGAACGGTTTCAATATGGAAGACTTTCAGATGCTGATTGATGATTTTCTGGATGCGGTCGCACGACCGGTTGATCTCCGACCGGGTGTGATCGAAATAAGAATCTGACTTCAAAATGGTCTGGGGGTTGTGATGAGCGCGCAAGGTGGCGTAATCGCATAACCCCACGCTGACGGATTTGCTGCCTCCATCCATCGGCACCAGGTTGATATTGACGTAAATCAGCAGATCGGATTCTGCAGCGCGCCGGTTGATCCTCACGGGCTCGCCCTGTTCGGTCAATCCCAGTTCCACCATGCCATCCGGCGATTCGCCGTCGTGGTTGTAGAGCCGCTGCGGGTAGTATTCCCGGAAGATCTTACTACCCACGGCCCAGCGGATTTCAAACGGCTCCATGCGCCGGTGATACGAAGTGGCGATGATGATGTGAACGTCCGTAACGCCCTGGTCCGCGAGCATCGGCAGCAGGATGCTCAAAACCGATTGGCGAATGTCCGGCCGCTTCATTTTGGGAAGCGGGAGAGAGATGTCATCAATCGCAATAGTGACTTTCATCCCAGGACGCAGTTGCGCCCTGAGCGGGTCCATCGCCTCGGGACGCTCTAAGGCGTAGCGAATGGCGCCCGGCACATCTCGTAGGCCAGGAATGGCGGGCTTCGGATAGACCACGCGCGTGCCTTCCGGCATCCGGATTTTCAGCAGGTCCTCGCCGAACCACATGAGACGCGGGGCAGACTTGGCGCCCAGATGAACCACGCAACCTTCGGAAGAAACCAGGGCCTTGCGGCCTACGGCGTTCGGCGCCGGATCGGAAAACTGATAGGGGCGGGCGCTGCCGCTCGCCAGAGCCTCAGCCTGTGATGACATTCTCGCCTTCCCCATTGTTAGCTTTCAGGTTCAGCACCGGCCAGCCTCGCTCCCGGGCCACGCGCAGGAGGCGGCGGTCCGGGTTGACAGCCGCAGGATGTCCCACGGCTTCGAGCATCGGGACGTCCGAGAAGCTGTCCGAATAAGCGCGCGCGTCGGCCATCTGAGCGCCAAGCGTCCGGCATTTTTCCATCATCAGAGTCACTTTTTCCCGCCCGGCAATGAGCGGAAGTTTGACCTCACCGGTGGCTACGCCATCTTCAAAAATCAAGGAATTTGAGATCAATTCGTCGAATCCAAAATAGCGTATCACGGGCTTCAAAGCGATGTCGAGTTCGCCCGACACCAACACCAAATGACATCCCTGCTCGCGGTCGCGCTCCACCAATTTCATCGATCCGGGGTGGATGCTGGGACGAATCATCTGTTCGAATAGCGCGCCGGCCATCGGCTCGAGCCATTGCTGTTTCATGCCCCGGTAGGCCCGGAAGAAGACTTCGTTGAAAAGCCGGCGCGAGTAGAAGTCCAGACCGAGATAATACGGAACCGACGCCAGCAGCTTCGAATACTTCATCAGGGCGCGCGCCCGTTGGGGAAGCTTGCGTACGAGGAAAGCATAACGAGTCACCACGTTGCTCGAAACCAGAGTTCCGTCGAAATCGTAGAAGGCGATGCGGACGGGTTGAATCATTGAATCATGCGGGACCGAAAGCGGTGGATACCGGATCGAACCCGGCGCGTTTCCCTGCCAAGAATGCGACGGTTACTTCCTATGAGCGCCACTTCCCTCCTGGCCCGGAGCGGTCAGCAGGTTCCGGATGTTCTTCTGATGCCGGTAAAGCAGAAACAGGGTCATGGTGGCCGCATAAAGCGCATCCATCTTCCCCACAAAGATCAACATCAGAATGACAAACAAAATCCACGTGGCGAGGGAAGCCAGAGCCCCCGCTTCGCGCCATTGCAATTTGCCGCCTGTCATTCGGAAGATCACAAAGAAAATCAGCCCCACCGCCGCCCATTTCGGATACAGCATCAACATCACACCCGCCGAAGCGGCAATTCCCTTCCCTCCATTGAACTTCAAGAATGGAGAGTAACAATGGCCGAGGACGGTGACAAATCCAAACAGCCAGCCCAGCACAACTCCCGGATCAATTCCACCCGGAAACACCATCGGCCAGACTCGCAACACGATCCAAAGCGCCAACAGCCCCTTGCCCATGTCACCCATCAGGGCAATCACCGCGCGCCCTTTGCTCACGCGGAGCACATTGTTAAATCCCGGATTCCCCGACCCGACTTTGCGAATATCCACTCCGGATCCGGTCATGGAAAGCACCGCAAAGGGAATCGCGCCCAGCAAAAAACAGATCACGCAACGAACCAGCATGATTCTCCACAAACCGTAGAATAGACTTTCGCGGCGCAGAACCCCCGCAACATTTCCGTCGCAAATCCGTGAAGATGAATAGGCCGGCTCCGGCCGCGATGCAACCCAGCCCTGATGTTCAACGCCGAATGGGTTCAGACGCTTCGAACCATTGCGCCAGTCTTTCCCGGCAATCTTGGCGGAAGCGGATGACCTCAAAATGATCCGGGTTGGAACTCCAAACAGGCTCACCCATAGCGATTCTAGCTTTCCCGTTCCGGGAGGCATTGTGGGCCGGCGCCGCTTCTTCCGGATACTTCCAGTCATAGGTCCTCGCGGACCGCTCGATGAGGCTCTTCATCATCGCCTGCGTCCCCTCGATCGCCATAGGGATAACGGGCCGCAAGGTTCGAGATGCCGATTGGAACGGTTCCAGCCGGAAGCGGCAGCGGGCGGGTGAAAGCCCGGCAGGGCCATCCGCAAACACGAGCACGGACTGTCCAGCCCGGAGACTCTGTGTCATCCGCTCCTGAAGCGTGCCTCCCGGCGGCATCTTCTTTCCGGAAACAGCCGGCAGAATCAACGATGAAAGCAGAAAACAGATGGCCGGAGGCAAGGCTCGAAGAACGGATCCATCGGCAAGAACCCACGGGCCTGGAAGCGTCACGGCAGCCATCAGAGGGTCAAGAAATCCTGCCCGGTTGGCGAGGAAAATCGCAGGCAACTTGTCCTTAGTCGAGCATCCGCTGACCACCGGCAAAGGCTCGCGGCCCGGCCATAGAATAAGGCGGGCGCTTGCCTGAACGATCCAAGACCGGGCGCCATAATTCGGCGACATTCTGGCCATCGCTCCACCGGCCCCGCCCATTGCATATGCCCAAGCGGTCTGAGCGGCGGTCTTCAGTTGCTTCGCTACTTGCTCGAAAGCCTGCTTCGTCCAGGCGCCGCAATGTTCGAACCAAAGCCTGGTGATTTGCAGCCAGGGCGGCCGTTTCCCGTCATGAAGTTTTCCGGACTCAAACAGCGACCGCGTTGCATTCCGGCGAATTTTGCCGCTGCTCGTTTTGGGAATGCTGTTGGGGAGGACAAATACCACGTCGTCGGGCGGAATACCAATGGCCGCGCTGACGGCCTTCATCACTTCGGCTCGCATTTTCCGTTGTTCTTCCGTCCCAGTCGCGCGCGCTTCCGCAACCACCACCAATCTTTCTGTTCCCAAGGCGTGATCGAGCGTGCCAAATGCCGCGACGCAGCCTTTCCTCACCCCTGGAGCTTCCGCCGCAGCCTCTTCCACTTCTTGAGGGATGATATTGCGCCCCGACTTGATAATCAGGTCTTTTTGCCGTCCGGTGACGTAAACCTCGCCGTTCGCCCAATAAGCCAGATCTCCGGAATCCATCCAGCCGTCCTGCGTAATCACTGCGGCGGAAGCTTGAGGATTGCGGTAGTATCCGCCGGTCCGCGAAAGGCCGCGGAAGAAGAGCCTTGCCTGCACGCGCTCGCTCACTTCCTGGCCCCGGCTGTCGACCAGTTTCACTTCATGCCCCGGCATGGGGCGGCCGTTGGCGACGAACCGCAGGACGTTCATATCGCCGGGTTTTGCCGCGAGGGCGCGGCCTTCGGCTTCAAACAGGTCACGCTGGATCACGTCAATCACCGGCTTCCGGTCCAGGGGCGGAAAGGTGAGAGCTACGGAGGACTCCGCAAGTCCGTAGCAAGGCACAAAAGCCTCAGCCCGGAATCCATAAGTTTTGAAACGGTCCGCAAAACGCCTCAAAGTATCCGGCAGCACAGCTTCGCCGGCGTTGATTGCGACCCGCCAGGCGCTCAAATCAAGACCTTGGAGAGCGCGGTCCGGAATCTTGCGCGCACAAAGCTCATAAGAAAAGTTGGGCGCGGGACAAAGAGTTCCGCCCGAATCGTGCATGGCCCAAAGCCAGCGCTCCGGCCTGCGTAGAAACGCCAGCGGAGACAGTACCGTGATGGGCGATCCGAAATAAACACTGAACAGCCAGGAACCGATGAGCCCCATATCGTGATAGAGCGGCAGCCAGCTTACCACGATGTCCGTAGGTCTGAAATTCACAGACCAACCGATGCCGCGCACGTTGGCCAAAACGTTCGACTGCGTCAGCACCACGCCTTTGGGGTCACCCGTGCTGCCTGAAGTGTATTGGATGAAGGCAATGTCCGACGGCCGCCCTGCCGGCCGTCTGGCATTTTCTCCCCGGGCGGCGAGCGTTTCCACCGTCGCCACGCCAAGAAGTCCAGGCAAATTCAGCCTCATGATTTGCGTAACGGCTTTCACCTGATCGAAACCGATCAGGAAACGGACATCGGCATTGCGCAGAATCAAGATTTGCCGCCGCACGTATTCTTCAATCTTGTCCGGACGAGCCGGAGGGTAAATAGGAACGGGAATGCCGCCCGCCAGCATGACGCCGAAAAAAGCGAAGAAGAAGTCATCACCAGTCGGCAGCATGATGGCGACGGTCTCATCCCGCCGCAAGCCGGAACCCGCAAGACCCGTTGCCACTTTCGAGGCCGTCTCATAAAGCTCACCGTAGGTAATGTCGCGGCCGGAGTCTTCCTCCAGCAGATGAATCTGCACACGGCCCGGGTCAAACTGGGCATGGCGGTCCAGCACTTCCACCCAGGTCTTTGCGTCTTCCGGCGCCGGTGACGCTTCACGCGAGGGTTGGATGATCGAGTAACGCTTCCTTTCGTGTTGATGGCCACGGCCTTCCCGTAATGCTTCAGCCCAATCGGCCAGCGTTCCAGCCTGTTGCGCCATTTCTTCCGGCAAGCGGGTGTTGAAGTGCGCCTCAAGCCGAACCAGCAACTCGACCCGCTCGAGGCTACCCAGACCCAGGTCCCGATCCAGCGACGAGGAAAGGGATACGCCTTCCGTTGCGCGCCGCGAGCCAAGCTCACGCAACAGGTCCCGGGCCACCTGAAGAACCTGCTCCTCAGCCTCGTCCTGCCGGACTGTTTTGAATCCCGTCGCCATAAAATGTCCGAGACAAGTAAAGGGTGACGAGTAACAGATGAAAGCGAATACTCATCACTCACCGCGTCTCATTTTTCTCTTGCCCGCTCAAATCCTGAAGGCCCAATTCCGCACCGCTTCCGGCTCAACCCACTTCTTAATGCCGGCAATCTGATGGTGAATCCAGTAATCCTTCCATTTGATTTCCTCCGGCGCCCACGGCAGAAGCTCACGATCTCTTGGCGAGACTTCGGCTCGCGCCACGCGAATGTTCTCCGACTCAAAAACATAGCGGTTGTGCATGATAAAGGGCAAATACTGATCCAACGTTTGCTCTCGAAATGTAATCTGGAGATCCATGGCCCGCAGTGCCGTCTTCCACGCGCGGAAAGGTTGCCGTCCATTCATTCGGGCCTTACCCAGCAATGTCTCCAATCCTCGCACAACACCTTCCGCCCGCCGGATTTTTTTGCGGAGCTGCACGCCCCGTGCATGATATTGAGCCGGGGTCAAGAACCGCACTGCGCTTGTCCTGCCGCTCTTTCCCATTTCCACCAACCACCTGGGAACGCCGGGACGCGCCTTTTGGTTGGAAATCCCCTGCCCCGCAAGGCCGGCTGAATGGCCCAGCAGCTTAATCAGCGGCTCAAGCTCGATGGGATTCACATCCGCGCTTCCCAGTTGATAGACCGAAGCCGCCTTGCCGCCCAGCAGAAGCCCGCTAATCAGAATGATGGCCGCCGCCACCATGTCAACCGGAATCACCTCCAACGCCGCGTCCCGGCGCGCAGGCCATTCGCGCTGACCATCCAAGGCCATCAGGACCAAGGGCGCAGAGGTCCTGCCTCCTTCAATCCAACCCGGAAAAGGGAACTTCCACGAGCTCTCTACAATGGCCGGGCGCACGATGGCATAGCTCAGATCTTCTGTTGACGCAATCACCTGCTCGCCCAGGCTCTTGGCGTAAGTATAAGTGTTCGTCCATCCCCATGCCGCGGCTCGCTGCCGGCCCAGCGCCGTCAGGCGGTCAACGGCCTCCCTGCTTCGCTTCTGATTGGGGGTAGCATCCTCACTGTCCGCCAGCGAATTATAAATTTGCCGGATCATCTTCCGGCAATGATCCATCTCCACGGCGTGGTGGAAGCTCTGGTCTTGCAGGCCCTGGCGGCGAGGGTAAAAGCCCAGCACCGGCTCACTTTCCTCAATCAACCCGTCCGCCTCACCACATACAAAAGCCGTGGAAACGTGCAACAGTTTAGCGCCCGCTTCCAGCGCCAGCACCACGATGTTCTCCACTCCGTCCACATTGGAATGGAATGAATCATCCACGGGCGGAAAGAAATCCACCTTGCCCGCACAGTTGATAATCAACGCGATTCGGCTCGCAAGTTCGCTGCGTGCGTCTGCATTCAGCCCGCAATTGGAATCTCCGATATCTCCGGACCACACGGTTACTTTGGCGGCGAGAGCCACCCGGCTCCATTTCTGACAAACGAATTCGAGGGCAGGCGAGGCCAGTAATTCCCGTTCAAATCTCTCCTGAGCCGTCATTCCCCGTCCTGGACGAATGAGAACGTGAAAATGTTTCAATCCAGGATAACGGTCCAGAAGTAGACCCAGAATGACCTTACCCATGAACCCGGTCGCACCGGTCAGCAGGATCTCGCGTTCATTCAAAACTTGCCCGATGTCTGTCAAAAGTCAGATCCCCACCTGAAAAATTGCTTCACAAACCTTGAGGCAAACGAGTGGCAACGCAGCCTTGCGGGATCTCCGCCCCAGAGGCTCATGGACAGCGCCACAAGCATAGCACTTCACGGGTTTCTCCTCACAAGTTCAACCTGCCGCTGGGTTGAGACACGCTTTCCGCTTGGCCGGCTAGCATGAGTGATAAGCAACCTCTGCGCAAGGCGCGAGGCGAAAATGTTATCGGCGGCTCTGACAATTTGTCAAGGCAAGGTAGAACGCTGTGAGGGACAGTCTGCTTTAGCGGCAATACTGTTCAGTCAGGGCGAATCTCCTGATGTTTATGGCGGCGAGCGCCAGTTGGGGAATGAGAAACAGATTTTTGAGTTTCAATCCGCTGGCGATCACCTGCTTGCCGAACACCGTCAGGTAATAGCGATAGGTATGTCCAACTTTTTTGACCAGACCGTGCAAGCGCAGCCGCTGGAGCAGACGCGACACCTGCCCGCTGCTTTTCTCGCCCCGATGAGCGCGCAGGCTCTTGTTCTGGAATCCCCGCAGGTTGAACTCGCCCCGCGCCAGCGCTTCGAACAGCCGTTGGTCCTCAGCGGAGAAGAAGTTCAAGCCCGGATAGGAGCGGTTCGACCGGGCCACGAATGCTGCGGTCTTGGCCTTAGATTGGCTTTGAAATGGGTTTGTTCCGGGGAAAATCTCAAAATCCATCGTTATCAACTGATTCTAAATGGGTTAAGTTGATTTGCCGCTGAAACTGACCTATCTCATGCCGAATCAATGTCTTACGGTCACAAAGCCACTCCGAAAATGGCTTTGTTTTGGGTTTGTTCCGTGTCTGTTTATAATGTTTTCAATAGCTTGAAGACTTTTCTACAGCAAAAAGAATTCTTTTTTTTCGCCTCTTTTTGCTCGCACCCGCATTTTTACTTGGCATTCTTGAGGCAGCGCCCAATTTTGTCCATCGGCCGGACCAACCGCAGTGGGTTGCAACGCAGAGTTTCGCATTCCAGAAACTTTGCGTTGCCTGCTACCCTATCTGCTTTTTCGCTGTCCGAGAGCCGAGGTGGTTAGAAGAGCTGCCGTGGTAAAAAGTCCGATTCACTAGGT
>Ga0102924_1004478_pt1 | contig 14080 bp, 13 predicted proteins | sample PaiPotPPM11metaG_FD_80116 | JGI IMG/M metagenome (GOLD analysis project Ga0102924, IMG submission 80116) | Iron sulfur acid spring bacterial and archeal communities from Banff, Canada, to study Microbial Dark Matter (Phase II) - Paint Pots PPM... ... | reverse complement strand
GCTTCGCCGGAGCGTGGTCGAAACCCGGAGGAGCAGAGCACGTCGCGTCGCCTGCTGGGCGACTTGCTCGTCGACGCCGGTCGTGTGACGCGCGACCAGCTGCGCGACGGCCTCGCGCGCCAGTCGAGCGAGCTCGTTTACGAGGTGCTCCGCTGGCCGACCGGTCGTTTCGAGTTCCGCCCCGAGGCTCTGCCCGCCCTCGCCGAGAGCGCGCAGCTCGCGCTCCCGGTCGCGTCCGTCGTCATGGAGGGCTTTCGCCGGGTCGACGAGTGGCGCCTCATCGAGGCGGACATAGGTAGCTTCGATTCGGTTCTGCAGAAGGATCCCGTCGCGATCGAGGCGGGCGGTATCGAGCGCCTCGCGAAGCAGGAGCAGCGCTTGCTCGAGATGATCGACGGCCAGTGCACGGTGCGCGAGATCATCGCGCAGAGCCACATGTCGAGCTTCGACGCCTGCAAGATCCTCTTCCAGCTGCTCGAGGCCCGGCTCGTGCGGCGGCGCGCCGCATGACTCTCGCGGAGGCGCACAAGCGGGGCGCGGTGCTCCTTCGAGTCGACGGCGCCCTCCAGTTCATCCCCGCGTCGATCGCCGTGCACGTGGGCCCGGTCCCGCGCGTCACCGCGCTGCCGGGAAGCCCGCCGGAGCTCATCGGCGTGGCCGTCCACGAGGGGACGATCGTCCCGGTGGTGTCGATTGGGGCGGCCCGCGCGGAGATGGTCGTCTGCCAGCACGCGGGGGAGGTCCTCGGCGTCGTCGGGGGGCAGGTCGTTCGAACCGGTGTGTTCGATATCGCGCCCGGCCGGCCGGAGGCGGTCGTCCATGACGGACAGACCGCCGAAGCCGTGGATCTGACGACGATTTACGCGCGCATCCAGGCGAGCTCGCGCCCGGGCCGCTGGGGCGCGTGACGGGAGGAATCCTCTTCTCTCACTCCGTTCCGCCGACTTCCGCGACGCCGGGCGCAGCCACGATCTTCGGCGCGTCCCACGCGTCGCCGAGAAACGTGCGCCACTGGAGCATGTAGCGGCCCCGTACGAGCGTGGGCAGACTCTCCTGCGCGCCGGGCGCAACCCACGCAACGGGGACGCCGTCGAGCCAGGCGATGCGAAGCTCGTCGGTGGCGTTCACGAGCACCAGGCCCGCCTCCGGCGCAGGGGCCCGGGCGTCGCGTCCGGCGGACGCCGGGACGTCGATCGGCGCGTTGCGGAACGACGCGAGCTCGCTTCGCGCGACCAGCGCGTCGGCGGCGGCCGCCGGCGGGGGCTCCGGGACGAACGCCGTCGAGGCCGCGGGAACGGCCAGCTCCTGCAACGGAAGGTCCGTCCGCCGCACCAGCGAGGTCACGTCGAACGTGAGCGTCCCGCGCGTCCGCCAGCGCACCTCGGCGCGCAGCGGGATCTCGTCGCTCGAGCACGGGGCCTCCGAGAGCGGTGCGCTCATCAGGTCGAACAGCAGCCGGCAGACGAGCACCCCGCCCTCGCCCGAATCCCGCACGGCCGCCAGCTCGATGGACGCGTTCGCCGCGCGCGTCGACACGTCGAGCTTCCGGGTTCGCAGTCCCAGCCGGCGCGCGCCCTCGCCCGCGGGCGAGACCTCCGCCGGCGAGACGGGCGCGACGTCCAGCCGGCGCTCGCCCACGAAGGCCCGCAAGGCGCCCGGCTCGAGCACGCGGTACGTCGCCTCTCCCGGCCACAACACGAGGTGCCCGTATCGATCCACCCGCGCGCGCAGCTCCGTTCCTTGCGGCAGGACGAATCCCCCCGAGAGGACGAACCGCGCGCGAGTCTGCGACAGCTCGATCGCCAGGTGCGCCTCGGTCTTGCGACGGGCCGCGTCGATCGCGCTCGCGTTCACCTCCGGCCCCTTGGGGCCGGGCGGGCCCTCCCCGGTGCGAAGCACGGCCTGAAGAGCGTACCCCGTCAGCTCGCGCGCATCGCGCGCCGCGTCCTTCGGTCCGGGCTCGCGCAAAGCCTCGCGTGGCTGATCGATGACCAGCGGCGTGTCGCTTCGCAGCGGCTCCGCCGGGGGCCCCGATGCGATGCCGGTGTGGGATGCCGCGGTCGTTCCGTTCGTCGCCGCGACGTTGGCGAGCGGCGCCGGTTCGGCCCGCGCCTGGGGGCTCGTCGCCGGGTCCGGCGGATCGGCGACGCCTTTGCAGCCGGCGAGCGCCAAGAGCGCCGGCACCCCGGCTTGCCCAAGGAAAGCGAACCATCGGGCGGCGCGACGGTCAATCCGCGCAGAAGTCTGCGATCCGCGAGATGCCGGCGTCGAGCGGCGGCGCGCCGGGCGTGTGCTGGGTTGCGACGTGGATGACGTGGGCATCGGGGTACAGCCGGTGGAGGACATTGCAGTTTGCCGGCTCGTTGTCGAACGCCGCGACGACGCGCCCCACGCGGGTGAGGTCGGGCGCCAGGAGGCGCTTGAAGGCCTCGTCCGGCATGTTCGCGTCCGGCTTCAGAACGAGCTCCGTAGCCGGCACACCGATCGGAAAGCCCAGGTCGCGAAGGCTCTGAAACGTGCCGGTTCCCATAAGAGGAAGATCGCGCCCGGTGAGATACAGTAAGAGCGCGCCGGCATCGTAGCAGGCGCAGGCGAACTCCACCGCGCCGGGCACCGGCACGTCGTGAACGAGATGGGCGTCCGCGAAGAACCGCTCCTGCCAGAACGCCTGCATTTCGGCGACGAGCTCCGTGCGCTGCGCGCCGATGCGCTCGAGCGAGTCGCTCAGCAGGTACTCGAGGTCCTCGGGGCGGGCTTCCTCGAGCCGCGCCGCGAGCGCGTCGTCTCGGCCGCGGCAACGCGCGGCGAATTCGCGAAGGATGACGCAAGTGCGCGGACGGTTGTCCATCAGCGTCCCGTCCAGATCGAACACGACGACCGGACGGCGGAGGCCGAGTTGCGGGACGCAGGAGGCGAGCACCGAGCGAAGGAGAGCGTTCTGCCGGCTCTCCGACGCGAGCCGTTCGCGCACGACGCGCAGAGGCATGGTACGGATGCGAGCTAGCAGGGCGTTTCGCAGCTTTCCATTGCTGCCGCCCGCGCGGGGACCCAAAGTCACACGGGGGCTGCATACGTGCGCTGGGGCCGAATCGTCGGTCCAACGCCGAAGCGGATGCGAGCCGGCAAAACCGAGAGGCGCGCGCGTGCGCGAGAGGGGCCATACGCCAGCGGGAGGACCATGGGTGTGCTACTGGGAGCGGTCTGACGCATGGCGCAGCGGGACCACTACGACGTCCTCGGAGTGCGACGCGATGCCACCCCCGAGGAGATCAAGAGCTCGTTCAAGAAGCTCGTGGCCATGTACCACCCCGACCGCAACCAGGCGGATCCAGGCGCGCACGAGCGGTTCAAGGAGATCAACCTCGCCTACCAGGTGCTGTCCGACCCCAACCGTCGCGGCCTCTACGATCGCTTCGGCCACCGGGCGGAAGAGCCGGGCTCGCCGTTCGGCGCCGGCGGGCCGTTTCCGGGCGGCTTCGTCGACATCAGCGACATCGCGATCGACGGCATCCTCGGCGACTTGCTCGGCGTTTTCGGGGTCGGACGGGGCGACAAGGGCGACATCAAGCGCGAGCTCGAGCTCTCCTTCGAAGAAGCGGCCTTCGGCTGCGAGAAGACGATGCGGTACGAGCGCGTCGTCACGTGCGGCGAGTGCCGGGGGTCGGGCGCCGCTGCGGGCAGCGTCCCGGAGCCGTGCGGGCCGTGCAACGGTCGTGGGCGGGTGCGCTTCCAGCAGGGCATCTTTCCGATCGCCGTCGAGCGCACGTGCTCGCGTTGCCGCGGTACCGGCCGCATCGTCCGGAACGCTTGCGCGAGCTGCCGCGGGAGCGGGCTGGTGACCGGGACGGAGTCTCTCCAGGTGACCATTCCCGCAGGGGTCGATGCGGGGGCCACGAAGCTGATCGCCGGCGCGGGGAACAAGCCGCGGCCGGACAAGGCCACAGGCGACCTCGAGATCACCATCACGGTGCGCCCGCACCCGTTCTTCAAGCGCGCAGGCGACGACGTCGTCTGCACGGTGCCGATCACGTTCACGCACGCCGCGCTCGGAGGGGAAGTCGAGGTCCCCACGCTCGACGGCAAAGGCAAGCTGCGCGTACCCGAGGGCACACAACCAGGGACCGTTCTGCGCATCAAGGCCAAGGGGATCCCCCACCGCGGCGGCATCGGACGCGGCGACCAGCGCGTCGAGGTCGCGATCGAAGTGCCGACGCACCTGACGGCGCGTCAACGCGAGCTCCTCGAGCAGCTGTCGAAGGAGCTGGGCGAGGACGTACAGCCCCAACGCAAGACGTTCCTCGGGAAGTTGAAGGACATCTTCGGCTGAGCGGCGCGATCGCGACGAGCGACGACCGCAGCTCGCCCACGCTCACGACCCGCGATTACGAGGTGGCCGGGCTCGATTCCCCTATTTCCTCGAGCATCGCGTACAGCCCCTTCTCGTCGACGACCTTCGTCCCGTACTTCTTCGCCTGATCGAGCTTCGCCTTCCCCGTCTTCTCGCCGGCGACGAGGTAAGTCGTGTTCTTCTTCACGCCGTCGTGTACCTCGCCGCCGGCCGCGCGGATGTCGGCGTGCACGTCCTCACGCTTCTTCGTGAGCACTCCGGTCACGCAAAAGCTCATCCCTTTGAGCGGACCGTCGGCCGCGATCTCGTGCCGCGGCTGCGGGCGGCCGACGCCCAGCTCGGCGAGCTTTTGCATGAGCGCGCGCTGCTCGGGGTCCTGCAGGAAGGCGACGACGCTGTCGACCATCTTCGGGCCGAAGCCGCGGATGGCGTCCACGTGCTCGCGCGCCTCCTCTTCGGTCCACGCGAGCATCTGCTGGAGCGTCCCGGCTTCGTCGGCGAGCTGGCGCGCCGCGACCTGGCCCACTTGCGGGATCCCGAGGCCGCACAGGAGGCGGTCGAGCGTGCGCTCCTTCGACCGCTCGATGGACTGGAAGACGTTCTGCGCGCTCTTGTCCCCCATCCGCTCGAGCTCTGCGATCTTCTCCGGCGTGAGCCGGTAGAGCTCTGCCACGTCACGCACGATGCCGCGCTGCACGAGCTGATCGACCAGCACCGAACCGAGGCGGTCGATATCCATCGCGAAGCGCCGCGCGAAGTAGAAGATGCGCTGCTTCACCTGCTCGGGGCAGGCGCGGTTCGGGCATCGCGTCGCCGCCTCTCCGGCGGCGCGCACCACGGGCGTCCCGCAAGACGGGCACGTGCGCGGCATCTCGAACGTGCGCTCGTCGCCCGTGCGCGACGCGGCGTCGACGCCGACCACCTGGGGGATGACCTCGCCGGCCTTCTGGATGAAGACGTGGTCGCCGACGCGCACGTCGAGCGCCACGATCATGTCCGCGTTGTGCAGCGACGCCCGCGAGACGGTCGTCCCCGCCAGCTCCACGGGGTCGAGCACCGCGACGGGCGTGAGCGCGCCGGTGCGCCCCACTTGCACGCGGATGTCCTGCAGCTTGGTTCGCGCCCGCTCGGCGGCGAACTTGTACGCGAGGGCCCACTTGGGGAACTTCGACGTCATCCCGAGCATGCCCTGCTGGCGGTACGAGTCCACCTTGATGACGGCGCCGTCGGTCTCGAAGGGGTAGCCCTTGCGCGCCCCCTCGATCTCGGCGATCGCGCCGCTTACGCCGTCCCAGTCGACGACGACGTGCCTTCGGTGCGTCGGCAGCCCCTGCGCCTCGAGCCACTCGAGGCTTTCGTGGTGCGTGGCGTGGAGCTCGGGCCCCTCGACGATCTGGTAGAAGAGCGCTCGGAGCGGGCGGCGCGCGACCTCGCGCGGGTCGAGCATGCGGACGGCGCCGGCGGCGGCATTGCGCGGATTGGCGAACGGCTCGAGGCCTTGCGCCTCGCGGTCGGCGTTGAGCGCGTCGAGGTCCCGGCGGTAGATGACCACCTCTCCGCGCAGCGTCAGCTTGCCGGGGTGGGCGATGCGAAGGGGGACGCTGCGGATCGTCCGCACGTTCTGCGTGATGTCCTCGCCGGTCTCGCCGTCGCCGCGCGTGCTCGCCTGCACCAGGCGCCCCCCTTGGTACACCGCCTCGACGCTCGCGCCGTCGAGCTTGGGCTCGATGCAGAAGCGGGGTACCTCGGCCGAAGGGAGGCCGTCGACCAGGCGCCGGCGAAACTCGAGCAGCTCTTCTGCGGTGTACGCGTTGTCGAGCGAGAGCATCCGGACGGCGTGCTTCACCTGGACGACGCTCGTCCGCGCTTCGCCGCCGACGCGCGCCGTGGGCGAGTCGGCCGTGGCGAGCCCCGGGTGCTCCTGCTCGATCGCGCGCAGCTCCCGGAGCAGGCGGTCGAAATCCGCGTCGCTGACGATCGGGTCGTCCAGCACGTAGTAGCGGTAGTTGTGCGCCTCGATCTCGCGCACAAGCTCCGCATGCCGCTTCGCGGGCGCCGTGACGCTTGCGACTCCCGTACTTTCCTTCATCCTGTCGCCCGGCATATCACTTCGTGCGCGCCGCGCTCGCGGCTAAGCTTGTGGGTGCGCCGACCGGAACGTAAATAGGCGAACCCCGAACCATGGCGTCCAAGCCCGCCCCTCCCGAAACGCCCAGCCTCCTCCCCGTCCTCGCGCAGGTGGGCTTCGTCATCGTGGCGGCGCTCTTCGTGTACGGATTCGTCGCCGTCACCAAGGAGGGCGAGACGCGGCACGTCTGCGGCGCCCCCTGCTACCTGCACCCGGATTACCTCGCGGCCGAGCGCCGCGCGCCATCCTTCTCGCTCAAGGACATGCAGGGGAAGAGCGTGACGCTCGAGAGTCTGAAGGGGAAGGTCGTCGTCCTCAACTTCTGGACGAAGACGTGCGGCCCTTGTCTCGAGGAGATGCCGGAGCTCGCGGAGTTCGCCAAGGTCGTGCGCGACCGGCCCGACGTGGCCGTCCTCGCCGTCTCGACCGACGAGGGCCCCGACGACGTGAAGCCCACGTTGCAGACCGTCCTCCGCGAGCCGCCTCCGTTCACGGTGCTCTTCGACCCGGACCTGGCCGTCGTCCGCGACAAGTACGGCACCCGCCTCTTTCCCGAGACGTGGTTCATCGACAAGGAGGGGGTCATCCGCGCGCGCTTCGACGGCGCGCGCGACTGGACCAACCCGCTGTTCGTCAATTTCGTCGACGCCCTGCGGAGCGGCCAGTACTGCCCGGTGAAAATCGACGGCCGCACCCTCTCCGGCAGGGCGGGCACCATCTGCGAGGAGATGAGCGGAACCTAAGTGTCGCTGCAATCGGCGACCCCGTCGGCCCCGTATTTTTCTACGAGCGCATGCCGCTCCTGGTGATCTCGTCGACGCGGCGGCTGATTCGTTCGGTGAGGCCGGGGGCGGCCCGCTTCCCCAAGTAGGCGATCCACGCCTCGGCGCCGACGGGGACGACCGCCGTGCCGCGCCGGATGGCGCGGACGATGCCCTGCGCGACCGACTGCGGGCCGCGGCCTCGCCGCCGGAAGTGTTCGGCGGTAGGCGCGCGCATCGACTCGTCGGAGAAGCGCCCGGTGCGAATGATGTCCGTCGCGATGACACCCGGGCAGATGGTCGACACGCCGATGCCGTGGGGCGCGAGCTCGCCGCGGAGCGACTCCGACAGCCCGACCACGGCGAACTTCGTCGTGCAGTACGGGGCGACGTGGGGCGCGGCGAACAGACCGAACGCGGAGGCGACGTTGACGACGTGCCCGCCCTGGCCGCCCTCAACCATGCGCGGGACGAAGAAGTGACACCCGTGGATGACCCCCCACAGGTTCACGCCGATCGTCCAGTCCCAGTCCTCGATGCGGCTATCGAGGATCCCGCCGGAGTGCGCCACGCCGGCGTTGTTCACGAGCACGCCGAGCGCCCCGAAGCGATCGTGCACCTCGCGAGCGAGCTCGCGCATCTGGTCGCGGTTGCTCACGTCTACGCGGCGCGCGAGCGCGCACTTGGACCCGAGCTCTGCGGCGATGGACTCGACGCGCGCCTCGTCGATGTCGACGGCCACGACGCGTGCCCCCGCGTCTCCCAGGGCGACGGCGGTCGCGCGACCGATTCCGCTGCCCGCACCCGTGACGAGCGCCAGCTTGCCTTTGATCTTGTCGTTCATGGCGGTGTCCACTGGCCTAGGAGCACCGGAGCCCCGGCGTCAACACCCGGGGCGTCAACGAGCAGGCGACGGCGAGTCGAGCGAACGGGCGAGGGCGCGCCGCTCGGCCGCCGCCTTGCGCGCGCGCTCGAGGTCCTCGCGCGTCGCGTAGGGCTGCGGCGCTTCCGCGGTCGCCTGCAGGTACTCGGGCAGATCGACGATGTCCCAGCCGGGCCGCTCGGGGTGCGCGGGGTTCCACCGGTCGGCCTCGAGCCAGCGCAGCAACCGATTGAACGCCTTCACCGACGGCCAGTGCATGTCGTGCAGGAGGACGATGCCGCCCTGCTTGTACGAGAGCTGCCCCTCGAGCATCGACGAGATCTCGTCGGGGTCCTCGCGTTTCATGTCCTCGACGTCGACGCTCCAGAGGAGGAGCTCCAGGTGGCGGTCGCGCAGAGCCCCCTCGAGCCACGGGTCCACCTCACCGAAGGGCGGGCGGAAGAGCACCGGCCGCCGCCCCGTCGCGTGCTCGATCGCCGCGGCCGACTGGTCGATCTCGGCGAGGGCGTTCGCGTGGGGGAGCCCGGTGAGCAGCCGGTGGTCGAGCGTATGGTTGCCGACGAAGTGGCCGGCGTCTGCGATGCGCTTCGCCCACGTGCGCGACTCGGCCGCGCGGTGGTCGGTCCCTGCCAGGTAGCGGCCGATGAAGAAGAACGTCGCGCGGATGTGGTGCTGTTCGAGGATCTTGAGGACCGTGGGGGCGGTCTCGGGGAAAGGCCCGTCGTCGAAGGTGAACGTTACGAGGCGCCGCCCGTCTTTGCGCGACCGTTCGGGCCCCTCGGCGAGCAACCAGGCGCGCTCGCCGCTCTCGTCGGGGTTGAGGCGCGGCCAGGGAGGCGAAGGGTCCGGGAGCGCGGAGGCGTCGACCGTGGAGGGCTCGCGTTCGAGCGGGGGGACGACGGAAGGAGCGGCCTGGTGCGCGGCCTCGCGCGCGGCGCCCGCGACCGTCGTGAGTGCGCGCGTGCTCTGGGCGAAGGCCGTGCGCAGGTCGGGCCGCCCCAGACCGAGCCAGGTGCCCGCTCCCAGCGCGAACACCGGGACCAACCCACGGAGGAAGACCGCCATCGAGGGAGCGGATCCTACCGACCCGCACAGCGTCTTGGCCAATTTCGGGCTAGAGGCCGCCCAGCCGCCAAGCCGAGGCTTTCTCGTCAGGGACCGAACGCCCACCAGGGGTCGCATGCCCAGCGCGCCGCGAAGGCATCGCGGACGACGCGCTCGGCGAGCTTTGCTCGCGGCGAGAACCCCCAGGGGGCCTCCTGCGACGTGTCGTCGGGGTCGGCGTAGACGCGCCAGACGAAGAAGCCCGCGAAGTCCGGCTCGTCCAGGAGCGGCGCGAGGAGCGCGCGGTACGCCGCGGCCTGGGCGGCCTCGTCCACGCGGACGGCGGTCATCGAGTCGGGCCACTCCCAGGGGCGCACCGCCGGATCGGGGCGGGTCGTGTATCCGGTCTCGGTGAAGAGGACCGGCTTGCCCCACGCCTCGGCGAGCGCGTGGATGCGCTCGCGCACGCCCCGCGCGCCCTCGAGCAGCGTCGCCTCGCCGGCCCCGGCGTCCTGCGCGAGCGGGTAGAACGCGTTGATGCCGATGACGTCCAGGTCGCCGAGCACCACGGTCCGGTCGACGTCGTCCCAGTTGGCCGAGTACGTGACCAGCCCGTGGTAGACGCGCCGCACGTCGCGGACGACGCGATGGAAGAGGGGCGCCCGCGGCGTCGTCACCCAGGAGCGGAGCTCGACGCCCGCAGAGAACATATCGGCGCGCGCCGCCTCGGCGACCTCGGCCCAGGTGCGGACGAAGCGGCCGTAGCTGTCGGCCCAGCGCTTCCAGCCCTCGTCGGTGCCCGGGTCGATGAGGGCGCGCCAGTCGCCCGACTCGATCCACAGGTGCGGGACGAGCATCACGCGAAGGCCGCGCCCGTGGGCCATCTCGATGGCGCGGGCGACGTCGGCGCGGTTGCGCTCGAACGGCGCCTCGAAGGAGAGGTCCACGCCGGTCCCTCGCAGGTCGGCGACCCGCCCGAAGGGCGTCACCGCGACCCACGTCGCCCCCATCGCGCGCGCCTCGTCGAGAGTCCGCCCGTAAGCTGCGGACCCGTATCCGACGCCCGGGTGGTAGGCGTTCTCGATCGGCCCGACGGTGATGCCGCGGACGCCGCCCACCTCGGCGCGTCGCCACGAGTCGCCTCCAGGTGAGGCCAGTGCGAGCTGCGCGGCCAGCGCCAGGGCGAACCGCGCGGCCTCCGTCATGGGACGCCGTCCAAAAGCGCATCGGTGAGCGACGCGAGGTCGGCCGCGGTTGCGTCGGCGCCGGCGCGCTCGAGGTCGGCCCGGGGGTACGAGTGCGCGACGGCCACGCACCGCAGCCCGGCGCCCTTGGCGGAGTGCACGCCGCCCAGAGAGTCTTCGACGGCGACAGGCGCTCCCGTGTGCCCGAGGTCGCGCATCCTCTCCACGCCAAGCCGGTAGGGCATGGGGTCCGGCTTGGAGGCGGACGCGCTCTCCGCGCTCACGACGAACGCGACCGCGCCACGCACGCCCATCTTTTCGAGCGCGAAGACGATCTCGCGCTCCAGCGCGCCGGAGACGATGCCCACGGGTCCCAGGCGTGCGCGACGGACGAGCAGCTCCGCCGCGCCCGGGAAGACGCGGAAGCTCTCCTCGAAGCGCGCGAGAAAGCGCGGGCTCTTGGCGGTGACGAGCGCCCGCACCTCTTCTTCGCGGAGCGTGGCGCCCCGGTGCGAGAGCACCGCCCGGAAGACGCCGGCGTCGTCGAGGCTGAGGAAACGCGCGGCATACTCGTCGGCGCCGATGACGACCCCGCGGGGCGCGAGGACGTCGTTGAACGCGGCCAGGTGGACCGGCTCGCTGTCGACGAGCACGCCATCGAAGTCGAAGAGCGTAGCGACCACGGCAACGCTGTCTTACTTGGACGCGCGCTGGAGGTCGAGCGACACGATGACCGCGCGCCCGTACCTGGCCTCGAGCGGGCGGGTCTGGGGGACGAAGCCGTCGCGGCGGATGGCGATCGTGTGCGACCCCGGGGTTACGTCCACCGAGAGGGGCGTCGGCCCGACCGTCTGCTTGCCGTCCACGGTGACGACGGCGCCGGGCGGCGTGGTCGTGACGGTGAGCGTCGAGGGACGGGCGCGCAGCGCTTGCAGCTCGCGCTCGGCCTCCGCGCGGTCCTCGGGCGAGAGGTCGCGCAGCTCGAGGTAGTCCTCGATGGCGGCGACCGCGGCCTCCGCGTCATCGAGGCGCTCTTGGCTGCGCGCGACGTTCCACAGCTCGCTCGCAGGCCCCCCGAGGCGATAGGCGGTCCAGAAGTAGTGGATGGCGTCGGCATAGCGGCCGTCGGCGAACGCGCGAACCCCCTCGCGGTCGAGCTCGCGTGCGGACTCGACGTTCGGCTGCTCGCGCACGTCCGGGTCCCCGACGTAGCTTCCGCGCGCATGATGGGAAAACGCGCAGGACGTGGTGGCGAGGAGCGCGAAGGCGAGAAGGCGCATGGAAGGCGAGTCGGTTTGGAGCTTATCGCAGGCACTCTCTCGCTCCGAGTGGGTCATCAGGCGGCGACGAGCACGATGCGCGTCACTTCCGGCGGCGCGCCAACGCGCGAAGGGGGCCCGACCGTCCCGAAGCCGCGGTTGACGTAGAGCGTCGTGCCGCGGACGGCGTACGGACCGGCGACGTACTCTGCGAAGAGAGCCATCGGGCGGAAGCCGGGGTTGATCTGGCCGCCGTGCGTGTGGCCCGACAGCTGAAGCGCGACCCGGCCCGCCCAGCGTTCGACGGTCGGCGGCTGGTGGGACAGGAGGATGCGCGGAAGCGCGGCTGGGACCATGGCGAGGGCGCGGTCGAGGTTCGGCCCGGACCGCCCGAAGCTCGTCGAACGGAGGTCGTCCACACCGAGGAGGGCGAACCCTCCCTCGGCGGGGCGAACGATGCGCCCCTCGTCGACGAGCACGTCGACACCCGCCGCGCGCAGCGCCTGCACGACCTTCGCGGCCCCCGCGTAGTAGTCGTGGTTGCCGAGGATCGCCTTCACTCCGTCGCGCGCAGCCAGGTCGCTCAGCTTGCGCGCGACCAGCGGCGCGAACGCGATGTCGAAGTCGACGATGTCGCCGGTGACGACGACGAGGTCGGCCCTGGCCCGGCGCACGACCTCGAGGCCCTCTTCCAGCTCACGCTCGCCGACGTAGAGTCCCGTGTGGATGTCGCTGATCTGGACGATGGCGTAACCGTCGAGCGTGCGCGGAAGCCCCGGGATGCGGACCGGAACCTCGCACAGCTGGAACTCGTGGCGCCCGCGGACAACCCCCCACGCGAGCAAAGACCCGGTCGCGCCGACGAGAGCGACGCCCCCTGCCGCTTCGGCCAGCTGACGCCGCGTCATCGCCGGCGCGTCGTCCGGTGCCTGGCCAGCGCTGCGACGCGCGATCGTGCGCGCAACGGCCCACGAGACGAGCCGTATCCCCGCGATGGGTATGCCGGCGATCGCCAGCGACATCGACGCGACGAGGAGCATCGAGTGCGCGACAGAGCCCACGTGCGCGTGGACGACGACCCATCGCAGGAGCGGCTGGACGACGACGAGCGACACGATCGCCGCGGCGATGGCGCGCCTCCGCCGACGGAGCGGCGGGAAGACGTCGACCGCCCAGCGGTACACCACGAAGAGCAGCCCCAGCGTCGCAACCTGAACGACCAGCCAGAAGACGACGGTCATGGTGAAAGCCGGTAGGGCCTATCGAGCTCTTAGCACGCCGCTCACGACGCGCTCGATGCGCCCGTAGTCGCGGCGGACGTCCACGTCGACGAACCCCGCCCGCCCGAAGAGTTCGACGACGGCGGCCGCCTGGCCGGCCCCCACTTCGGTCGCGAGCACGCCCCCCGGCGCGAGGCGTGTGGGAGCCTCCGCGACCACCCGCCCCAGGACGGCGAGCCCCGCCTGTCCGCCATCGAGCGCCAGGCGCGGCTCGTAGTCGCGCACGTCGGGGGGCAACGACGCGATCTCGCCGTCGGCGATGTACGGCGGGTTGGCCGTGATGAGGTCGAAGGGCTGCGTCGCCTCGACCGCGGCGAACAGGTCGCCCCGGCGCCAGGCGACGTTGTACGCGCCGAGGCGCAGGGCGTTGCCGATCGCGACGGCGAGCGCGGCCTCGCTCACGTCGGCGCCGAAGACCGTGGACGTCGGCCGCTCGCGGGCGAGCGTTACGGCGACGCAGCCGCTGCCGGTGCAGACGTCGAGCGCGCGCATCGAGAGCGAGACGGCTCGGGTGCGTTCGAGCGCGACGTCGACGAGGGCCTCGGTGTCCGGGCGCGGCACGAGGACACGCGCGTCGACGCGGAAGGCGCGCCCGTAGAACTCGCGCTCGCCCAGGATGTACGCGATGGGCTCGCGCGCGCGTCGTCGCTTGACGAGCTCGCGCACCCGGGTGAGCTCCGCAACGTCGAGCGGCCGTTTGCCGTCGACGATGAGCTGGATGCGCGTGAGCGACAGGGCGCGCGTGAGGAGCAGCTCGGCGTCGAGGCGCGGGCTCTCGATGCCGCGCGCGCGAAAGTCGTCGGTGGCCCAGCGAAGCACCGCTTCGATGGTCCACGCTTGCGGCTGCGGGGCGGCGGACACCGGATCCGTGTGCGTAGGTAGCTCAGAACGGGCGCGGCGTCAGCGCAGGCGTGCGCGCGCGCCCGTCACGACGCGCTCGACCTCGGCGTGGATGGCGTCGCGCCGCCCGGGCGTGCCTGCCTCGAAGCGCATGACGAGCACGGGCCCGGTGTTCGAGGCGCGTACCAGCCCCCAGGCGGGATCGCGCTCGCTCCCGAACGAAATGCGCGCGCCGTCGATGTCCACGACGGGCAGGCCCTCGGCGCGGTAGTGCGATCGAACGGCGGCGACGACGTCGAACTTCACCGCGTCCGGGCAGTCGACGCGGATCTCGGGGGTCGCGAACGTTCGGG
>Ga0102924_1004477_pt1 | contig 14080 bp, 13 predicted proteins | sample PaiPotPPM11metaG_FD_80116 | JGI IMG/M metagenome (GOLD analysis project Ga0102924, IMG submission 80116) | Iron sulfur acid spring bacterial and archeal communities from Banff, Canada, to study Microbial Dark Matter (Phase II) - Paint Pots PPM... ... | reverse complement strand
GCCGAAATACAAGCCGCCGGCGGGTGCGGTCGATGCGCATTGCCACGTGTTCGGGCCGGAAGCGAAATTTCCCTATGCACCGGAGCGCAAATACACGCCCTGCGACGCGCCGAAGGAAAAGCTGTTCGCGCTGCGCGACTTCTTGGGCTTCGACAAGAATGTGATCGTCCAGGCGTCGTGCCATTCCAAGGACAATCGCGCCATGGTCGACGCGCTCGACGCGTCGAACGGCCGCGCCAAGGGCGTCGCCTTTGTCGGCGAAGAGGTCACCGACGATGAATTGAAATGGATGGACAAAGCCGGCGTGCGCGGCGTGCGCTTCAATTTCCTCAAGCGGCTGGTCGACTTCACTCCGCGCGACGTGCTGCAACGGATCGCCGCCCGGGTCGAAAAGCTCGGCTGGCATATTGTCGTCTATTTCGAGATGCCGGATCTGCCCGAGCTCGAAAGCTTCTTCACCGCGCTGCCCACCATTGTCGTGGTCGATCACATGGGCACGCCCACGGTGAAAAAGGGCGTCAACGATCCGGAGAACCAGCGCTTCCATGATCTCATGGACAAGCACAAGAATTTCTGGGTGAAGGCGACCTGTCCCGAGCGCATGACGCTCACCGGCCCGCCCTATGACGACGTGGTGCCGTTCGGCAAGGCGCTAGTCGATCATTTCCCCGACCGCGTCATCTGGGGCACCGATTGGCCGCATCCCAATATGAAGACGGTCGCCCCGGACGACGGCGTCCTGGTCGACTATATTCCAAAGATCGCGACCAGTGCCGGCGCGCAGCAGAAGCTGTTGGTCGACAATCCGATGCGGCTTTATTGGAGTTAGATATTTCACCCTCCCCTGCAGGGGGAGGGTGGCTCGTCCGTCGCAGCGAAGCGAAGACGGGCGAGCCGGGTGGGGCAGTGCGCTGATTGGCGTTCCCCACCCCGCTCGCTTCGCTCGCGATCCTCCCCCTGCAGGGGAGGGTGAAGCCGGGCGCTTACGTTGCCAGGCTTTCCCGCGCTATATATGTCAGACCAATTGGGAGAAGGCCGATGGCCCGCGAACAACACCACGATTACGACGATATCCCAGGCACCTTTGTGTTCGACGCCGAACGTTCCCGGGAAGGGTTCGGCATCAACATGTTCTGCATGTCGCTGATGAAGGATGAGAACCGCAAGGCCTTCAAGGCGAACGAGGCGGAATATCTGAAGAAGTTCAAGCTGACGCCGGAGCAGACCGACGCCATCCTCAAGCGCGATTACAACCGCATGCTGCAGCTCGGCGGCAATATCTATTTCACCGCCAAGCTCGGCGCCACCGACGGCCATTCGTTCCAGCATCTCGCCGCGGTGATGACCGGCTCGACCCAGCAAGACTATGCCGCCATGATGCTCAAGGGCGGTCGCTCGGTCGAAGGCAACCGCTCGCGGACCGGCAAGAATGCGCCATCGAAATATATGGGCGCCGGGCCGGCCAAGAAGGCCGCCGCCAAGCCGAAAGTCAAAGCCAAGTCCAAAGCCGCCGCAAAGACCAAGGCGAAAGCCAAGGTCGCTAAGTCTGTCGGCAAATCCAAACCCAAAGCTCAGAAACGGAAGTGACGCCGTGGCCAAGATCATCGCAGGAATAGGTTCGTCGCATGTGCCCGCCATCGGCGCGGCACTCGATCTCGGCAAGACCGAGGAGCCCTATTGGAAGCGCGTCTTCTCGGGCTTCGAGAAGTCACAGGAATGGATGCGTGAGACCAAGCCCGATGTCGCGATCGTCGTTTATAACGATCACGCTTCGGCGTTCTCGGTCGAAATGATCCCGACTTTCGCGCTCGGCTGCGCGGCGGAATTCCCGCCGGCCGACGAGGGCTGGGGTCCGCGCCCGGTGCCGGTCGCCAAGGGCCATCCGGCGCTGGCCTCGCATATCGCGCAGTCCTGCATCCTCGACGAGTTCGATCTCACCATCTGCAACAAGATGGAGATCGATCACGGCATGACGGTGCCGATGAATCTGCTGTTCGGCAAGATCGACAAGAACGGCCACTGGCCGTGCCCGGTCATTCCGCTGGCGGTCAACGTGGTGATGTATCCGCCGCCGACCGGCCATCGCTGCTACATGCTCGGCCGGGCGATCCGCAAGGCGGTGGAATCCTTCCCCGATGACCTGCGCGTGGTGATTTTCGGCACCGGCGGCCTGTCGCATCAGATTTCAGGCCCGCGCGCCGGATTGATCAACAGCAAGTGGGACAAGGCCTTCCTCGACAATCTGTCGAAGGATCCCAAGAAGCTCACCAAGATTCCGCATCTCGAATACATGCGCGAAGCCGGCGCCGAAGGCATCGAAATGGTGATGTGGCTGATCATGCGCGGCGCGCTCGACGACAAGGTGGACGAAGTCTATCGCTTCTACACCGTGCCGGCGTCGAATACCGCGGTCGGCCATATCATTCTGGAGAACAAGGCGAAGAAGAGCGCAGGCAAGCGCAAGCCGGCAGCCAAGCACAAGCGCGCCGCGGCGCGCGCCAAGGTCGATCGTATTCGAAGCTAAGTACGAGAAACGCGTCATGGCCGGGCTTGTCCCGGCCATCCACGTCTTTGGGCTCAGAGTCTTAAGACCTGGATGCCCGGCACAAGGCCGGGCATGACGGCCGAGAGATGCCAGACATTTCAGAAAGTCCAAGAGGTCAGTGATGAAAATCTGCGTAGCGGGGCAGGGCGCGTTCGGCCAGAAACATCTCGATGCGCTCAAGCGCATTCAGGGCGTCGAGGTGACGTCGCTGGTCGGCGGCAATCAGGATTCCACCGCCGAGGTCGCCAAGAAATACGGCATCCCGCACTACACCGGCGACCTGTCCGAAGGCATCAAGCGCGCCGACGCGGTGATCCTGACCACGCCGACCAAGATGCATTTCCAGCAGGGCGAGCAGGTGATGCGCGCCGGCAAGCATGTGCTGGTCGAGATCCCGGTCACCGACAGCGTCGAGGACGCCGAGAACCTGGTGAAGATCGCCCAGGAGACCGGCGTCACCGCCATGGGCGGCCATGTGCGGCGCTTCAATCCGAGCCATCAATACATCCACAAGAAGATCGTCAAAGGCGAGCTGAAGATCCAGCAGATGGACGTGCAGACCTATTTCTTCCGGCGCAAGAACATCAATGCCGCCGGCAATGCGCGCAGCTGGACCGATCATCTGCTCTGGCATCACGCCGCGCATACGATCGATCTGTTTCAATATCAGGCCGGCGAGACTATTTCCGATTGCTACGCGGTGCAGGGCCCGATCCATCCGCAGCTCAACATCGCGATGGATATGGGCATCGTCGCCAGGACGCCGTCCGGTTCGATCCTGACCCTGTCGTTGTCGTTCAACAATGACGGCCCGCTCGGTTCGTTCTTCCGCTACATCTGCGACAACGGCACCTATAAGGCATTCTACGACGATCTGTCCGACGGCAAGGACAACAAGATCGACGTCTCCAAGGTCGACGTGTCGATGGACGGTATCGAGCTCGAGGACCGCGAATTCATCGCTGCGATCAAGGAAAAGCGCGAGCCGAATGCGAGCTTGGAGCAGCTTCTGCCCTGCATGCATGTACTCGGCAAGCTCGAAAGCATCATCGACCCGCAGCGCAAGGCGCACGCCTAACCTGACGGACGGCTTGTTTCTCGGCTATAATCCTCCCCGATAAAGAAAACTTGGGGAGGATTTTTCATGCGTGCGTTGGTTCGCGTTGGTGCGGTTGTGTTGTTGCTCGCGGCGTTCGGCTCGGCGGCGGTTGCCGAAGACGCTTATCCGTCAAAGGCGGTCCATATCTACGTGCCTTATCCTCCCGGCGGCGCGGTCGACATCGTGACGCGAACGCTCGGCGACGAACTGTCGAAGCGCTGGAATCAATCGGTTGTCGTCGAGAACCGGCCGGGCGCCGGCAGCATCGTCGCCGAACAGGCTTTGGTGCAGGCGCCGCCGGACGGCTATACCCTGATTGTTGTCGCGTCGGGGCACGCTTTGCTGGCGCATTTCTACGAGAAGCTGCCGTATGACACGTTCAAGGATTTCACGCCGATCGCGCTGATCGGCTCGGCGCCGAACATGCTGCTGGTGCGCTCGGATTCGCCGTTCAAATCGGTCGGCGATGTACTCGCGGAAGCGCGTGCCAAGCCCGGCCAATTGTCCTACGGCCACGCCGGCAACGGCACCTCGCCCTATCTCTCCGGCGAGCTGTTCAAATACATGGCCCAAGTCCAGATCACGCCGGTGCCGTATAAAGGCGGCGTGCCCGCACTGACCGATCTGATCGGCGGCCACGTGCCGATGACCTTCAACAACATTCCGGAATCGCTCGGTCAGGTTCAAGCCGGCGCTGTGCGGCCGCTCGGTGTGACCACGGCGACGCGCTCGCCGGTGCTGCCGAACGTGCCGACCATCGCCGAGTCGGGCGTGGCCGACTACGACACAGGCGTCTGGTGGGGCGTTTTGGGACCGGCTGGCTTGTCGGCGGCCGTGCAGGCGAAACTCGCCAGGGATTGCGTCGAGATCATTCAGCTGCCCGCGGTGCAGGCCAAATTGCTGCAGCTCGGCGCGACGCCGATCGGCGGCTCATCGGATGCGTTGGCCAAGCTCATTCGCGACGACTACGACAAATGGGGACCGGTGATCAAAGCCGCCGGCCTCAAGGTCGAGTAGAAATATCCAGAAACATAGATCGGGTGCGCCGCAGGCACGCCGTGCGGCGAGGAGAAGGTCATCCTCATCTGGCACGCCGGCATAGAATGACGCAGCTCCCGATCGCCTTCCTCAAAGTCCTTTGTTACTGAGAGGGACCTTTAACCGCAGTGCAGATATGAGACAAAGCTATAGCTGGACATTGTCGATCTCAAATGTTGGTATGCGCGCCAATCGCATATCCGCGAACACCTTCCGGGAGGAAAACCTATGAAATTCAAGCAGTTTTTGCTTGCAGCCGCCGCTGCCACGGCGCTCGCCGCGGCCGCCGGTGCGGCGCGGGCAGACGACATCAAGATCGGTCTCATTCTGCCGATGACCGGCCAGCAGCAATCGACCGGCAAACAAGAAGCCGCCGGCGCCAAGCTCTACATGCAGCAGCACGGCGACACGGTCGCCGGCAAAAAGATCCAGCTCATCATCAAGGACGACGGCGCCGTTCCCGACAATTCCAAGCGCATCGCGCAGGATTTGATCGTCAACGAAAAGGTCAACTTCCTGATGGGCTTCGGCGTCACGCCAGCGGCGCTTGCCGTCGCGCCGCTCGCCACCGAAGCCAAGGTTCCGGAAATCGTCACCGCCGCGGGCACCTCGATCATCACCGAGAGGTCGCCTTATATCGCACGCACGAGCTTCACGCTCCCGCAGTCCGCGGTGCCGATGGCCGACTGGGCGGCGCAGAACGGCGTCAAGAAAGTCGTCACTATGGTCTCGGACTATGCGCCGGGCGCCGATGCCGCCAAATCCTTCGCCGCCGAGTTCACGGCGAAGGGCGGCCAGGTGATCGACAGCATCACCTTTCCGCTGGCCAATCCGGACTTCGCACCGTTCCTGCAGAAGGCCGCCGACCAGAAGCCGGACGCGGTCTTCGTGTTCGTGCCGTCGGGCCAGGGCGGCATCTTCGTCAAACAGTTCGCCGAACGCGGCATGGACAAAGCCGGCATCAAGATCATCGGCCCGGGCGACGTGACCGACGACGATCTGCTCAACGGCATGGGCGATCCGGTGGTCGGCACCATCACGGCCCACATCTATTCGGCGGATCACAATTCGGCGGCCAACAAGGCCTTCGTCGACGCCTTCAAGAAGGCCAATAACGGCATGCGGCCGAATTTTATGGCGGTCGGCGCCTATGACGGCATGAATCTCATCTACGAGGCGCTCAAGAAGACCAACGGCAATACCGACGGCGACGCGCTCATGGCCGCCATCAAGGGCATGTCCTGGGAGAGCCCGCGCGGACCGATCTCGATCGATCCGGAGACGCGCGACATCGTCCAGAACGTCTATATCCGCAAGGTCGAAAAGAAGAACGGCGAACTCTATAATGTCGAATTCGCCACCTTCCCGTCGGTCAAGGATCCCGGTAAGGCCGCGAAGAAGTAAGATTGCTCGACAAATCGGCCTCTCCCTGCCATGCGGGGAGAGGCCGAGCGAGCAAATATCCGATATGAGGTGGCTGGGGGGCCACCACGCGGCGGGCCGTAATGACTGCCGATCCAGGGGCGTATTGACGAGATCATGCTGACAATTCTGTTCGACGGTGTCGCCTATGGCATGCTGCTGTTCGTGTTGGCATGCGGGCTCTCCGTCACGCTCGGCCTGATGAATTTCATCAATCTCGCCCATGGCGCTTTCGCCATGGCGGGCGGCTATTGCACCGTCATCCTGGTCAACCGCTTCGGCGTGCCGTTCGCGCTCGGCCTGCCGCTCGCCTTCCTGGTGACGGCGCTGCTCGGCGGCCTGTTCGAGCGCACGCTTTACATTCACGTCTATGCGCGGCCGCATCTCGACCAGGTGCTGTTCACCATCGGCCTCGTCTTCATGGCGGTCGCCGCGGTCGACTATACGATGGGCTCGTCGCAGCAATTCGTGCAGATTCCCGAGGCGCTGACCGGCCAGATCAATGTGTTCGGCATCGGTATGGGCAAGTATCGCCTGCTCATCATCGCGATCTGCGGGCTTCTCACCATCGCGCTGCAACTGATCCTGACCAAGACGCGGTTCGGCAGCCGCCTGCGCGCGGCAGTCGACGATCAGCGCGTCGCGCGCGGGCTCGGCATCAATGTCGGCGCCGTGTTCGGGCTGACCTTCGCGTTTGGTTCGGGCCTTGCCGGGCTCGGCGGGGCGCTGGGCGCGGAAATCCTGGGTCTCGATCCGACGTTTCCGCTCAAATACATGATCTACTTCTTGATCGTGGTGACGGTGGGCGGCACGTCCAGCATTACCGGACCGTTCTTCGCCTCGATCCTGCTCGGCATCGGCGACGTCGCCGGCAAATATTACGTGCCCAAGCTTGGCGCCTTCGTGATCTATGCGATCATGATCGTGGTTCTGATCTGGCGGCCGCAGGGCTTGTTCGCCCGCGCCGCGGCAAAGTGACGTCTATGGCCAATCCCGCACTCACCAGCCACGTCTCCGATTATCTCAAGCGCCGCGCCCGCTGGTCGCCGCTCGAAATCGCATTCTGGATCTTTGCTTTCGCCACCATCTGGCTGTTTCCGAGCAAACATCTGATCCTCAAAGACACCGCGATCCTGGCGCTGTTTGCGATGTCGCTCGATCTCATCCTCGGCTACGCCGGCATCCTCTCGCTCGGCCATGCGGCCTTCTTCGGACTTGCCGGCTATTTCGCCGGACTGGTCGCCAAATACGGCTTCATCACCGAGCCAGTCCTGGCGCTGGTCGCGGCGGGGCTGGTTGCGGCCGCGCTCGGCTTCGTCACCAGCTTTCTGGTGCTGCGCGGCTCCGACCTGACGCGCTTGATGGTGACGCTCGGCGTCTCGCTGATGCTCGGCGAAGTCGCCAACCGCTATTCCAATATCACCGGCGGCGCCGACGGCCTCCAGGGCGTCGAAATCGAGCCGGTCCTCGGCCGCTTCCGCTTCGATCTCTACGGCCACAATGGCTATGTCTATTGTCTGATCGTGCTGTTCGTCTGCTTCGTGGTGGCGCGCCGCGTCGTCTACTCGCCGTTCGGCCTGTCGCTCCGTTCGGTCAAAGGCAATTCGCTGCGCGCCTCTGCGATCGGCATTCCGGTGAAATGGCGGCTGGTCGGGATCTATACATTCGCGGCCGGGCTTGCCGGCATTGCCGGCGCGCTGCTGACACAGACCACCGCGTTCTGCTCGCTCGACGTGTTCTCGCTCGATCGTTCGGCCGATCTTCTGCTGGTGCTGATCATCGGCGGCACCGGCTATCTCTATGGCGGGCTGATCGGCGCGGTCATCTACAAGTTCTTGCAGGACTACATCGCCAATCTTACCCCGCAATACTGGCAATTCTGGATCGGCCTGGTTCTGGTCACCATCGTGCTGATCGGCCGCGAGCGCATGCGGGCCTGGATTGAGACCGCGCGCAGCGCTCTTGAAAATCTCTGGCCGCGTGGTTTCGCGCGTCCGGCCAAGTTCGCCGCGCCAGACGGGAAGTAAACGATGCCGATCCTGCAAACCACCGGCCTCGAAAAGCGCTTCGGCGGCATCGTCGCGACCAACAACGTCAATCTGAGCGTCGAGAAGGGCGCGCGCCACGCGCTGATCGGGCCCAACGGCGCCGGCAAGACCACCTTCATCAATCTTCTCACCGGCGTGCTCAAGCCGAGCTCGGGCCGCATCGCGCTCGAGGGTAAGGACATTACCGATACGTCGCCGCACGAGCGGGTCCGGCTCGGCATGGCGCGCACCTTCCAGATCAACCAATTGTTTCTCGATCTCACCCCGCTCGAATCGGTCGGTCTCGTCGTCTCGGAACGGCTCGGCGCCGGCGCCGACTGGTGGCGGGTGGTCGGCACCAAATCCTCAGTCACCGAAGAGATCGTCGAGGTCATCGAGCGCTTTCATCTCACCGATGTCATGTTCGACCGAGTCGCGGTGCTGCCTTATGGCAAGCAGCGGCTTCTGGAAATCGCACTCGCCTTCGCCTGCCGGCCGCACGTGCTGCTGCTCGATGAGCCGGCGGCCGGTGTTCCGGAAGCGGAGCGCCACGAGCTGCTTGCCACTATCGAGGCGTTGCCGCAGGACGTCACCGTGCTCCTGATCGAGCACGACATGGATATCGTCTTCTCCTTCGCCGATCGCATCTCGGTCCTGGTCAATGGCGCGCTGTTCGTCGACGGCGCGCCGGAAGAGGTCGCCAAGGATCCGCGCGTCAAGGCGGTCTATCTCGGTGAGGAACTCGATGCCTGATCTTCTTGCCATCGAGGAACTGTGCGCCGGCTATGGCGAGGCCGTCGTGCTCTCCGACGTGTCGTTGTCGCTGCGCGAAGGCGAGGCGATTGCGTTGCTCGGCCGCAACGGCATGGGCAAGACGACGCTGATCAATACGATTGTCGGCGTCACCAAATATATCAGCGGCACGATCGCGCTCGACGGCGCTGACCTTACCAAGCTCCGCCCGGACCAGCGCGCCCATATCGGCGTCGGCTGGGTGCCGCAGGAGCGCAATATCTTCAAATCGCTCACGGTGCAGGAAAATCTCACCGCAGTGGCGCAGCCCGGGCCGTGGAGCGTCGACAAGGTCTATACGATGTTTCCGCGGCTCCTGGAGCGGCGGCAGAATCTGGGCAATCAGCTCTCCGGTGGCGAGCAGCAGATGCTGGCCGTCGGCCGCGCGCTGGTGCTCAATCCGCGCGTCATGCTGCTCGACGAGCCGCTCGAAGGGCTGGCGCCGATCATCGTCGACGAGCTGCTCGCGGCGCTGCGCCGCATCATCCGCGACGAAGGCATGTCGGCGATCCTGGTCGAGCAGAACGCCAAGAAGATTCTGCCCGTCACCGACCACGCCATCATCCTCGATCGTGGCTGCGTCGTGCATGCGGCCGACAGCGCCACGCTCGCCACCGACCGCGCCGCCATGGAGACGCATCTCGGCGTCACCGACCACGGCCCGCGGCGGATCGGGCGGGCGAAGACGAATTCCTGACATCAGGTCTGCGCGCTCGATTGAACGCGACGCATATTTGTCGCCAAATTTGTACTAGTGTCGCGCGGGGCGCTTTCGGCGCCGAGGAGAACTACACCATGCGGCAGCGTAAGCGCGGCTCGTTCACGCTCATTGTCGCAGTGGTCGCCATTCTAACGGCGCTTCCCCAGGCCCAGGCAGAAATCCTCGCGCAGTGGGTACAGCTTGGCCCGGACGGCGCAGCGAGCGTGCGGGCCATCGTTGATGATGCCTGTCCGTCGGTGAGCTTCGACGGCACGGCGATGCCGATGAACGTGCGCGCGGCGCCGGACCAGAGCTTCGGCAACGTCGCGCCGGCGCAATTTCCGGTGCGTGGCTGCGAGCTTGCGGTGCCGTCCGGCGCAATCTCCGCGGTCCTCGACGGCAAGCCGCTGCCGCTGCCGCGGCCCAATCCGCAGCGCATTGTCGTTTTCGGCGACACCGGCTGCCGGCTCAAAGTCGGCGACCCGTGGCAGGCCTGCAACGATCCGCAGGCCTGGCCGTTTCAGAAGGTCGCCGTGCTGTCCGCCGCGGCGCGACCCGATCTCGTGATCCATGTCGGCGACTATGAGTATCGCGAAGATGCCTGTCCCGTCGGCAATGCCGGCTGCGCCGGCAGCCCCGCGGGCTATGGCTGGGCGCCGTGGAATGCGGATTTCTTTGCGCCCTCGGCCCCACTGTTCGCCGCCGCGCCCTGGATCATGGTGCGCGGCAATCACGAAGATTGCAGCCGTGCCGGCGAGGGCTGGTTCCGCTTTCTCGATCCCATGCCAATGGAAAAGAGCTGCCGCGATCTGACCGGCGACTATGTGGTGCGGCTCGGCGATTTCGCCGCGCTTGTCGTCGACAGCGCCAAAGTCAGCGACACGGCCGGCGAGGACAGCAACCAGGTGCCGGTGGTGCGCCAGCAATTGCTCGATGTGCTGCCCAAGATTCCGGGCAATGCCTGGCTGGTGACGCACAAGCCGATTAACGGCATGCTCGCCAAGCCCGGCGATCGCAACGTCAATATCGTCTCCAATCGCGTGCTGCAGGCGGCGCTCGGCCCCGACATGCCGGCGAGCGTGCGGATGTATGTCGCCGGCCACATCCATTTCTTCCAGGCCATCGATTTCGGCGGCGCGCGGCCGCCGCAGCTCGTGGTTGGCACCGGCGGCGACAATCTCGAAGGCAAGCCGCTGGCGAGCGTGACCGGCGCCGACATCAACGGCCGCACCGCGCTCAACGCCGTTACCTATTCCGGCTTCGGTTACATGGTCTGGGATCGCGTCGATGCGACCACCTGGACCGGCGTCCTGTTCGATATCAGCGGCAAGCCGATCAATCATTGCCGCCTGGGCGACCGGACCTTGAGCTGCGGCTCCTGACCGGCGCGCGGCTCGCCTCGCCTTGGGCGCGCCATTTTGTGTCCATTACCTCCGCGGCGATAGACCAAATGATTTTTGGAGGTCACCATGTCGTCATCACGCTCCGCCGCTGTGCGCGCTTTGTTTTTCGCTTTTGGGATTGCGCTGATCGGGCAGCCGGCCGGACCGGCGCGCGCGCAACAGCAAGCGGCCCCGGAGGGCCGTATCCTCGTGATCGGGGAAGGCAGCATCAGCACCGCGCCGGATTATGCCGAGATCAATGGCGGCGTGACCACGCGCGGCAAGTCGGTGAAAGAAGCCAGCGATGCCAATTCCAAGCTGATGGCTGCGGTTACCGGGGCGCTGCAAGATGCCGGCATTGTCGCCAAAGATATTCAAACCTCACACTTTTCGATTCAGCCGCTCTACACGCCTGCCGACCCGCACAACGAAGCCAAGCTTTCCGGCTATAGCGTCAGCAATCAGATCAATGTGACGATCCATGATATCGGCAAGGCCGGCGACATTCTCGATCGCCTGATTACGGCAGGTGTGACTAATGTCGGCAATATCCAATTCCTGCACACCGATCCGTCGAAGCTGCTCGATCAGGCGCGCGAGGCCGCAGTCGCCGACGCCAAGCGCAAGGCGGAAATCTACGCCAAGGCGTCCGGCATCAAGCTGGGCAAGGTCATTTGGATCACCGAGGAGCCGGCCTACGCGCCGCCGATGCCAATGATGCGGATGGCGGCCGGCGCGCCGGCGGCGGCGTCGGTGCCGATCTCCGTGGGCGAGGATTCGCTGCATGTGCGGATTACGGTCGGCTTCGACACCGCCAATTGATGTATTCGCGTCTCGCCGGGCTTTGTGAGAAGCTGTTCTCATGTATGGCTCAACGATCGGGACCAGCCGCTACACCTTCGCCGATCTCAAGACGCTGCTGGCCAAGGCGTCGCCGCCACGTAGCGGCGATCGGCTTGCCGGCGTCGCGGCCGAGAGCGGCGAGGAACACGTCGCGGCGCGATTCGCGCTGGCCGATCTGCCGCTTGCGACCTTCCTCAACGAAGCCATCGTTCCTTACGAGAGCGACGAAGTCACCCGTCTCATTATCGATACGCACGACCGCAAGGCGTTCGCGCCGGTCGCGCCTCTGACGGTCGGCGGGTTTCGCGATTGGCTTTTGGCCGATGAAACCACTGCGCCGGTGCTCAAGGCGCTCGCCCCCGGCCTGACGCCGGAAATGGCCGCGGCGGTGAGCAAGATCTGCCGGTTGCAGGATCTGATCGCGATCGCGGCGAAATGTTCGGTGGTGACAGCGCTTCGCAACACGCTCGGCCTACCGGGCCGGTTGTCGGTGCGCCTGCAGCCGAACCACCCGGCCGACGATCCGCGCGGCATTGCCGCGAGCATTTTCGACGGCCTTCTGCTCGGCGCCGGCGACGCGGTGATCGGCATCAATCCGGCGACCGACAGTCCGGCGAGCACGCATGCGCTGTTGTCGATGCTCGATGAGATCATCTTAAAGCTCGAGATTCCGACCCAGGCCTGCGTGCTCGCACATGTGACGACGACGCTCGATCTGATCAACAAGCGCGCGCCGGTCGATCTGGTGTTCCAGTCGATCGCGGGCACGGAAGCCGCCAATAAGAGCTTCGGTATCGATCTTGCGCTGCTCGACGAGGCGCGTGCGGCCGCGCTGTCGCTCGGTCGCGGCAGCGTGGGCGACAATGTCATGTATTTCGAGACCGGGCAGGGTAGTGCGCTGTCGGCCAATGCCCATCACGGCGCCGACCAGCAGACGCTCGAGGCGCGCGCCTATGCCGTGGCCCGCGCGTTCAAGCCGCTGCTGGTCAATACCGTGGTCGGCTTCATCGGCCCGGAATACCTGTACAACGGCAAGGAGATCATGCGCGCCGGGCTGGAGGATCATTTCTGCGCCAAGCTTCTGGGTGTGCCGATGGGTGTCGATGTCTGCTACACCAATCACGCCGAGGCCGACCAGGACGATATGGATGCGCTGCTCGCGCTCCTGGTCTCGGCCGGCGTCAATTTCGTCATGGGCGTGCCCGGCGCCGATGACATCATGCTCGGTTATCAGAGCACGTCGTTTCACGACACGCTCGCCATGCGCGACCTCTATGGCCGCCGGCCGGCGCCGGAATTCGAAGCCTGGCTCAAGCGCCACGGATTTATCGATAAGGCTGGCCGCATTCGGCCGCATGAATTGCCGAACAGTTTTCGGGCTTTGTTGACGCATGATCCCGAAAAGTGGGAACCGGTTTTCGGAAAAGATCATGCGTAGAGAAAACGCATGACGTCTGAGATCGACATTTGGTCGGACCTGCGCCGGCTGACTGCGGCGCGCATCGGCCTGCGTCGCACCGGTGCCGCGCTGGCGACAAGCGACATGCTCGACTTTCAGCTCGCTCATGCCCGCGCCCGCGACGCCGTGCATGCCGCACTCGATGAGGCCAAATTGGCGGCTGATCTTGCCGCGCTTGGCCTTCCGGCCATTGCGGTCGCGAGCGCTGCTGAGGACCGGCAGACCTATCTGATGCGGCCGGATCTCGGCCGCCGCCTCGCCGCTGGGACGGAAGCAACGCTAACGCCGCATCGCGGCGACTACGATCTGGCCCTGGTCATTGCTGACGGTTTGTCGGCGCTGGCAGTGCAGCGTCACGCGGCGCCGCTGCTGACGCGCGTGCTCCCGGCGCTCCGCGCGGAAGGGTTCAAGATCGCTCCGCTGGTCATCGTTCGTCGCGGCCGGGTCGCGATCGGCGACAGCATTGCGCTCGCGCTTGGCGCTGCAAGCGTCGCGGTCCTGATCGGCGAGCGCCCCGGCCTGTCGGCGCCCGACACTTTGGGCGCCTATCTGACCTGGCAGCCGCACGCCCACACCACCGACGCCGAACGCAATTGCATCTCCAATATCCGGCCCGAAGGCCTCGATTATGAGACCGCAGCCTTCCGTCTGACGCATCTCTTGCGCGCCATGCACGCGCGCCGCATGTCCGGTGTCGCGCTGAAGGATGATTCCGAGCGGTTGCTGCTCGGCGCTAAATCGTAAATCATTGCCGCCGTCCGAAGATCACAGAG
>Ga0102924_1004475_pt1 | contig 14086 bp, 8 predicted proteins | sample PaiPotPPM11metaG_FD_80116 | JGI IMG/M metagenome (GOLD analysis project Ga0102924, IMG submission 80116) | Iron sulfur acid spring bacterial and archeal communities from Banff, Canada, to study Microbial Dark Matter (Phase II) - Paint Pots PPM... ... | reverse complement strand
GCCTTCGAGAACGCGATGGCGCTGGACATTGCGATGGGCGGTTCGACCAACACGGTGCTGCACATCCTCGCCGTCGCGCACGAGGCAGGCGTCCCGTTCACGATGGCCGACATCGATCGGCTTTCGCGCAAGGTCCCCAACATCTGCAAGGTCGCGCCCTCGTCGCATTATCACGTGGAGGACGTTCACCGGGCGGGTGGCGTTCTCACGATCCTGGGCGAGCTGGATCGCGCCGGCCTCGTTCACCGCGGCGTACCGACGGTGTACTCGGCGACCATCGGAGAGGCGATCGACGCGAACGACATCCGCCGGTCCTCCGCCGGTCACGACGCTCGCAAGCGTGCGCTCGCAGCCCCGGCCGGGGTACGGACCCAGACGGCGTTCTCGCAGGACTCCTACTTCTCGACAGCGGACGACGACGTTCGCGCCGGCTGCATCCGCGAGGTCGAGCACGCATACGCTCGCGACGGGGGCCTCGCAGTCCTCCGGGGCAACATCGCGCCCGATGGCGCCATCGTGAAGACGGCGGGCATCGACGAATCGTGCTGGCGCTTCGAGGGCCGCGCACGCGTGTTCCACTCGCAAGAGGCGGCCTGCGAAGCCATCCTCGGTGATCGGATCGTCGCGGGCGACGTGGTCGTCATCGCGTACGAGGGTCCCCGCGGGGGGCCCGGCATGCAGGAGATGCTGTACCCGACGTCGTTCCTGAAGGGGAAGGGCCTGGGCAAGGTCTGCGCCCTCGTCACTGACGGCCGCTTCAGCGGCGGCACGTCGGGTCTGAGCATCGGCCACGTGTCGCCCGAGGCTGCGGAGGGCGGGGTCATCGCGCTCATCGAGGAGGGCGATCCCATCCGGGTGGACATCCCGGAGCGACGGCTCGAGCTCCTCGTGACGGCCCAAGAGCTCGACCGACGACGCAAGGCCATGGTCGCGCGCGGTGAAGCCGGCTGGCGGCCGACGCGCGAGCGGAACGTATCGCCGACACTCCGCGCGTACGCGATGATGACCACCAGCGCCGCCCGCGGCGCGGTTCGCGATCTCGAGCAACTCGCGACGCCTCGGAAGCGCGACGCCTGATTCACGGCTTCGGGCCGGCGCGGCTCACGCCGCCGGGCGAAGCCGAGGGCAGGCTCGCCGCGTCGGGCCCGGGTTGCCTGGCCGTCGCCACGAAATGCGCCGCTCCGGCGACGGCCATCCCGACCACGACACCCGCGACTGCAACCGCGACGACGCGCGTGCGCCGCGTCTGCGGCAGGTGCAGCGACGCCATCTCCGTTCGCGTCCACTGCGGAGCGGTCTGCCACAGGTACCGTATGCGCTCCACCGACGGGTGCGTGCCGTTCGCCACGAACGGCGCCAACGCCTCCGCGAGGTCCGCCACGTTCTGGTACCGATCGGCGGCCTCGCGCGCGAGGCAACGCATGACGACCTCTTCGAGCCCGGACGGGACGTCTTGACGCCGGGCGCGGAGCGAAACCGGCGACTGCTCGAGCACCGCGACGAAGAGCTCCGGGACACTCCCCGCTTCGAATGGCAACTTGCCCGACAGGAGCTCGTACATCACGACGCCGATCGCCCAGATGTCGGCGCGGGCGTCGACGCTCTTGGCGCTGCGCAGCTGCTCGGGGGCCATGTACATCGGCGATCCGAGGAAGGACGCCGTGGCGGTGATGCTCGCCACCGCTCCGGCGCTTCCTTTGGTCGTGTTCTGCTTCGAGATCCCGAAATCGAGCACCTTGACGAGCTTGGTCCCGTCGCGCCGGCGCGCCAGAAAGAGGTTCGCCGGTTTCAGGTCGCGGTGCACGACGCCGAGCGAGTGGGCCTCGGCCAGCGCTTCGAGCGCTTGCAACGTCCAATCGACGACCTCGTGGACCGGCAGTGGACCGCGCCGCTCGAGAAGCTGCGCGAGGTCCTCACCCTCCAGCAGCTCGATCGCCATGAACGGTGCGCCGCTCTCGAGTTGCCCCACGTCCAGGACGCGAGCTACGTGCTCGCCCTCGATGCCCGCCGCCGCGCGCGCCTCGTTGAAGAAGCGGGTCATCGCTTGCGGCGTGCCCGCGTGCTCCTCGGTCATCAGCTTGATCGCGACCTGCTTCTGCAAAAGCTCGTGGCGCGCGGCGAAGACCGCTCCCATCGCGCCCTTCCCGATGAGGCGCTCGAGCTTGTACTTCCCACCAACCACCTCCCCCACCTTCGGAAGCGGCCCCGTCTGCGGCAATCTGAGGTCCTCCTTCTGGATGGGCGCCATCCTGACTCACGCTTGTCCCCTCTGCCATTGCTTTTTGGGCTCCTTCGCTCCCCCGCGCCGACGGTCTCCGGTCTTCGGCGCCGCTCTCGTGGCACGCTCGGCGCTGCACCTGGTAAGACTTCCCGCGGATGACTGGATCGCGTTTGCCCCGGCGAGACGCCGAGCCCAGGTCCCCCGTCGGCCTGCACGTCGCGGGGCTCGTCGGGGTGGCGGTCCTCGTCCTTTCGGGGGGCCTGGTCCTCGCGCACCGCCTGCTCCCGGGTGCGCCGGCGTCTGCGGCTTCGTCGGTCCGTGCGACGCCGCCGGAGCCGCACGCGACCGAAACGAAGGCGCCCGTTCTGGACCCCGCGCCGCGGATCCAGGGACGGATCCTCGACGCCGACGGCAATCCGGTGCAAGCCGCGACGGTTCGACTCGTCGCGCCCGGCCCGCCCTACGCGCTGTACCGCGCCACCGCGACCGATGCTGCAGGCGCGTTCCTCCTCCCGTGTGGTCCTGCTCGACGCGCGCGCGTCGTTGCCGACCGTGACCCCGAAGGCGTCGTGACCAGCGCGGAGCTGGCGATCGCCGGGGACCAGACCCTCGAACTTACGCTCGTCCTTGCGGCGGCGAGCATCGTTCGGGGCACCGTCGTCGACGGCAACGATCGCCCCATCGAAGGCGCCACGCTCTCGGTCACGAGCGCGACGTCGATATCGCGCCACGCCACGAGCGACGCGGCGGGTGGCTTTCGCCTCACGGCGGTGCCGCTGGACGCGACCACGCTCGTCGGGGCAGCGCGCGGGTTCAAGAGCGAGCACCTCGCGCTCGCGGAGCGCGTCGACGGGAGCGAGGTCGCCGTGCGCGTCCGTCTCGTCGCCGGGCCCGAGGTGGACGGCGACGTCGTGGACGACGACGGAAACCCGGTCAAGGCGCGCGTCGTCGCGTGCCAGGGGCAAGCCGTCGAGGCGAGCACGACGTCCGCAGCCGATGGGACATTCCGGCTCCCGGCCTCGACCATCGGGTGCGATGCAGTCGCCGAGCACGACGAATACGGGGCGAGCGATGCCGTGACGATCCTGGAGGGGCGTCGCCTCTCGCTGCGCCTCAGGCCCGGCGGATCGATCGAAGGTGTGGTGGTCGACGATCGCGGTCGCGGCGTGCCGCGGTTCGACGTCGGCGTCGAGGCCTTCACCACCGCCCGTGGCAAAACTCTGCGCGGAGGTGCGCGCCGCTCATTCGAGGACGGCCGCGGCTCTTTCATGTGGGACAAGCTCGCCCCCGGCACGTATGTCCTCACGGCGTCTGCGCCGGGGAGGCCGCCGACGCGGTCGACCTCCATCACCGTGCCCGCCGGCGCGGCCGCGCGAGGGGTACGCATCGTGCTGCCGCTCGGCGGCGTCGTCACCGGGCACGTGTACGACCAGAATCGCCGTCCGCTCGGCGGAGTCGATCTTCGCTTCGACGCCGTGAGCAGCGTCCTCGATAGCGCGGCCATGGCCAAGACCGACGAATCGGGGGGCTACCGCCTCGAAGGAGCGCCCGTTGGTCCCCTGACCCTTCGCGTGCAGAAGGACGGCTTTCGCGTTCGAATGATCTCGGGCCTTCGCGTCCCGCCGAACGGCGAGATGGCCCAGGACGTCGCGCTGACGGCACTCGACGGCACCGCGACCTTCGAGTTCGGCGGCATCGGCGCGAGCCTGCAGCAGTCTCCCGACGGGATCGCCTTCGGTGCGGTCTTTCCCGGCAACCCGGCCGCGCGTGCCGGTCTGCTGGGCGGCGATCGCATCGTCGCCATCGACGGGCAGGACATCGGCGGGCTGTCGGTCGCCGACGTACTCCAGCTCCTGCGCGGGCCGGAGGGGACGACGGTGGGGATCACCGTTCACCGACCGGGGAGCGGCCAGGATCTGGACGCCTTCATCGAGCGCGCCGCCATCGTTCGCTGACGCGCTCGCCCGTTGCCGTCGCGCTTCCCGGCAATGGAGCTCGAACGTTCGTCGTTTTGGTCTTCCCTTGTCGTACGTCGCCTCCCAGCGGAGGAAGAGAGGGGACGCCGCCCACCCGTCCGCACGGGCGCGCGCTCGACGCCGCACCGAGAGCCAGGGAGAGCGGCGCGGGCTGGCGCGCGCTCCCTTTCCGGCGGGCGCAGGTGCGAAGACTGCTGGCGACTCCCTTCGCTCGTCTTCGCGTTCCGGCCGCGTGCGGCGTGCGACGCCGCGCCGGAAGTAAATTCTCTATCTTTACTCTCGATTCCTTTTCCAGCGATGCGGTGTTCCTCACGAGCGAAAAGTTCCCGATGCAGTGCACACTCCAGAGTTCGCCCCTATTCGAGGGACCCCCTTAGGTTGCAATCGCGCCGGCAGCAGATATTAATTCTCTTCGTTCTCGTCCCAGCGCGTGGCGCCGGTCGCGGAAGCGAATCGCCCGAATCGATTTGCACAACGAACGCGGATACGCACGCAAGGTCGGACGGGATTACGCGGAGCATCATGACGACCCTCGAACGTTTCCTGGTCATGTCCGGCGTTGCCGCGTTCGTTTTCGGAGCGACGTGCGTCGTGGCCGAGGGCGAAAGCCGAGCGCAGTCCACCGTGCCGAAGACGTCGACGGTCAAGGTGTACGTGCACATGATGCCCTGGTTCGAAAACCCCACGACGTCGGGCACCGGCGCCTGGGGCATACACTGGACGATGTCCAACCAGAACCCGAACGTCGTCGACGGTTCGGGTCGGCGCCAGATCGCGTCCTACTACTATCCGCTGATCGGTCCCTACGGATCGAGCGATCACGACGTGATCGAATACCAGCTCCTACTCATGAAGTACGCCGGGATCGACGGCGTCCTCATCGACTGGCCGGGCACGATCAACGCGTTCGACTATCCGAAGAACAAACAGAACGCCGAGGCGATCATGGCCATGGTCCCGAAGATGGGCCTGCAGTTCGGGGTCGTTTACGAGGACAACAACGTCAATAATGCGTTCACCGCAAACAAGATCAGCGACAAGATTGGCGCCGGCAAGGCGGATTTGTCGTATGTCCGAGACAACTATTTTACGAATTCAAGTTACATACAGGTCAACGGCGCCCCGCTGCTCCTCGACTTCGGCCCGCAGACGTTCACCCAGTCGAGCGACTGGGACACCCTCTTTTCGGTCTTCTCGACCAAGCCGACCTTCTTGACGCTCTGGTACGAGTCCAACAGCGCGGGCGCGAACGCGGCCGGCGAGTTCGCCTGGGTGGCCATGGACTACACGACGGGGCTCAGCAGCTTCTACCAGAATCGGCCGCTCTACGTCCGGTTCGGCGCCGCGTACCCCGGGTACAATTCGTTCTATGCAGCGGGTGGCTGGGGGACGTCCGCGTGGACGATCCCGGTGGCGGTCGACACCTTCAACACGACGCTCGGCATGGCTCTGAGCAACGTTTCGTCCGTCCAGATCGCCACGTGGAACGACTACGGCGAAGGGACGATGATCGAGCCTACGGTCGAGTTCCAGTACGGCTACCTGACGGCCCTCCAGCAGACCCTGGGTGTCCAGGGGTATTCGATGTACGAACTTCAGTTGATCGCCACTCTCTTTCAGCAACGAAAGATGTACGCGGGGGACGCGGGGAGGCAGGCGCAGCTGGACCAGGCGTCCACCGATCTCGCCAACCTCGCGGTGAACCAGGCGGCCACCATTCTCGGTGCTCCGGTGAGCAGCAGCAGCGGGAGCGGAGGAGGAAGCACCAGCAGCGGGAGCAGCAGCAGCGGGTCTTCCGGCAGCGGCGGGTCGACGAGCGGCGGCTCGACCGGCGGCGGCTCGACCGGCGGGGGCTCGACGAGCGGAGGGAGCGCGCCCGGTGGCAGCACGAGCAGCGGCGGGAGCGGCGGCTCGGGATCGGGCGGCAACAGCAGCGGCGGATCCACCGGGTCCGGGAGCGGCGGGCAGGGCCCCGGGGTCGACGGTGGCCAGGGGGACCTTGGCGACTCGGGCACCGGGTCGAACGGCGACAACCTCATCGGCCCCGACAGTGGATGCAGCTGCCGCGCATCGGGTGCCCCCGGCAACGACCGGGCGGCGTTCGTCGTGCTGAGCCTATGCGCCGGAATCGGCGCACGCCGTCGAAGGACGCGCGCCGCGTCACTGCCCCACTGACCCTTCCGGGGCGCGTGCGCCCCTCATCGGGCGGGATCCGGGGTCGTCGCGAACAGCTCCGCGATGCGAAGCGCCAGGCCTCCCCGGTGAACGGTTTCGCGAGAACAGGGAAAGGCAGAGTCGCGTCGCCGGTGCCGGGCACGAAGCCGGTGATCAGCAGAATTCACGCGTCCGGGAAGCGGCCCGCGAGATCGCGCGCGAGCGCCACGCCGTCGTCGCGTCCAAGCACTACGTCGGTCAGGATCAGATCGATGCGCGCCGGAAATCCCGCGGCGAGCTGCAGCGACTCGTCGGCCGATCCTGCCCCCATCGCCGCGTGTCCCTGCCATTCCAGCTCGTGCACGATGCTTCCGCGCACGGCGGCGTCGTCGTCGATCAGCAGGATCGTCAGCTGTCGTGCCAGCGTGGGGGGCGCGACGCGGCCCTCGACGGGGAGCGGCTCCACACTCCGCAGCAAGAGGACGGAGAAGCGGCTTCCCGCGCCCGGCGCGACCCCGACGAGCCGGCGCAGCAGCCCTCTCCACGTCGGCGAGCACGCGCTCGGGCTGAAGAACGCGTGGTGACAGCGGCTGCCGCCGCAAGAAAGCGAGCAGCTGGCGGGCCAGGGCGCCAGCGCGTGGTACCGCGGCTTCGATGCCGTCGAGCCCCCGTTGTCGCTTCACCCGTCGGAAACCGACCGATAGCGCGCGACAGGCCCCGTTTATAGGCGCGTATGCACGGTGATGGGCGGGAGGTCTTCAGTGTGCACGGCCGCGCGCAGGCTCTCGAGCACGCGCGCGGGGCGTCCGTAGGATCGAGCGCGCCGACCAAGGCGGCTACGTCGACGGCGCCGTCCGGGATCTCCAAGAACTCGATCAGCCCCCTCGCATTCCGGCGCTCACCGAATCCAGCACCAGCCAGCCAACGCATGACGTCGCGACAACCGCCTCCCGCTCTTCCCGCGTCCCGGCCTCGCGCTCTGCTTCGCCCAGCATCGCGCGATTGTACAGCGACCGGCCTTGGAGCTGGACGCAGGCCCGCGAGTCCCGCATATTGGCTGACGCCCGTGCGTGGGCGGAGGGCTCGATGCGTCGACAGACCTTTGACTTCGCTGCGCTATGCGCCGCCGCGTTTGTGACGGCGTGCGGGACGGACGCAACGTCGTCGGGAAACGCAGATTCAGGTATCGACGTCGGTGCAGGCAGCGGAAGCAGCGGCGGCACCTCGAGCGGCGGAGGCAGCAATAGCTCCACCGGCAGTGGCAGCGGCGGCAGCGGCGGCAGCAGTGGCAGCAGCGCCAGCGGCGGCAGCAGCGGCGGCGCAAGCAGCGGAAGCCGTGATGGGGGAGACACGGTCGACGGAAGCACTCCGCCGATTGACGCCGGCGTTCCCATGGATGCGGCGGCGGAGGCAGGAGACGCCGGCGGAGGCAACCGTTTCGTCTGTCCGAAGGGGCCGTTCCCCCCTCCGTCCGCGGGGACGAGCCAGCCGGTGTGCAGCAATTTTTCGTTCAACTACGACCTGCAAGACGGTCCGACGTGGGTCACGAGCGAGCAGGCGTTCTTCTTTTCCAATTACGTCCGCGGCGCTGCCGGGCCGGGAGACATCATCAAATACACGCCCGGGGGGCAGTGCGAGACGTGGCTCGCAAACGTCGGCTGCAACGGTCTGACGTCGGCATACGACGGCACTCTGGTCGCGGTCTGCCAGGCGTCGCGGTCGGTTATTTCGTTCGATCTGCGCACGAAGCAGCCAACGACCCTCGCGAGCATGTACCAGGGAAAGCTCCTGGATTCGCCCAACGACGTCGTCGCGCATAGCAGCGGGGCCATCTTCTTCACGAATCCGACCTACGAGCTCGGACAGCGCCCCTCGGGCGTGGGCCCCGCGGAGTTCTATATCGATGCCAAGGGCTCCTTGAATCTGATCGCGATGCCCCCCGCGGGCCAGCAGCCGAACGGAATCGCGCTCTCACCGGACGAAAAGCGCTTGTACGTCGAACAAGACTCCACTGGAGTGGTGGTCTACGACCTCGACGCCAACGGCGCCCCGACCTCGAGCGCTCGCCCTTTTGCCGGGACGACCGACGGGATTTCCGTCGACTGCGCCGGAAATCTCTACTTGTCCGGCGGAACCATCGTCGACCCCACGGGCGCGCAGATCGGCAGCTTCCCCGGCGGTGGCAGCATGGCCGCCTTCGGCGGCGCAGACGGCCAGACGCTGCTCGTCGTCGGCGCGGGAAGCGGGACCTCGGTGTCCACCATGCAGATGAACGTCCCGGGTCCACCTCACTAGAGCGATCGGGAGCGAGGACGTTGGCGGCGGCGGCGCGTTGTGGCGTTTGCGATGCAGACCAGTGCAAGCGCTCACTTCGTCACGCCGGTTTGCCTTTCTGGAAACGGCCCGGAGATGCCGGGCGAGAGCTCGACCGAAGCCCTGCGGCTTCGAGTGCGGTGAGAAGGCAAAAATTCCGTGCCGCCGATCGCCTCGACGCTCAGGCGTGCGACTCGATTCGGTCTCGTTTGCGCAACCCCATGCATGCGCTGAAGAAATGGGTATTCGGTTTCAGGGGGCCGTCATCTGGGGACGTGCTACGCCAGGCGACGCCGAAGGTCAGCGCGGATGCCGAACGCCAGGACAAAGCCTTCCCATCGGCCGGACCCGCGAGGGGCGTCGCGCGCGCCGTCGTCGCAGCCGCCGCGATCGTCGATCGCGCGCCTCAACGAAGCGCTCGCAGACGCGGAGAAAATGGCCCGGCGGGTCGATCGTATCCTCGAGGAGGATCCCTTCGCGGCTTCGCTCCTGGCGCGCGAGTACCTTTCGCTGGTCGAGGAGCTGGACGTGAACCCGCTCAATCAGCGCGGCCGCACGGACGCCTGGACGTCCGCGTTCGTTCGCCTGCGCTTCGCGGCCAAGCTGCTCAACAATCACGACCTGCGCGGCGACGGTGAGGCCTACCTCGTCGCACGGGCCGAGGAGCGGCGCCTGTTCACGCTGTTCGGGACCGCGCCGCGCGCCCAGCTCACGACGGTTCGCGGCGAAGTGCGCAGAAGGCGAGCGCAGGGGCGCGCGCTCCGGATCGGCGCGTGGCTGTCGATCGCGGGGGCGCTCGCCGTGCTCGGCGTCGCGTTCGTGCTCGGCCACGTCTGGATCGCCATCGCCGGCGCCGCGGCCGGTGGGCTCGCGGCCATGGGAGCCTTCACCGCGGCCGACTCCGTCGGGCGCGCTCTCGGGGAAGCGACGCAGCGCGCGGCCAAGCTAGAACGCGGAATTTCCGGACTCGCGGCCTTCGAGAAGAGCGACACGGGACGCGGGATTCTCCAGCGGATCCAGCGCGAGCACCCGCTCCTCGTGCGCACGTCGCTCGGCGAGGTCAGCTCGGCGCCGCCGCCGGCGAGCGGATCCGTGCGTCGCGCACCTTGAGTGTGCGCCGGCGCCGGAACGCTAGTTCTCGTTCAACCAGGCCTCGTACGCTTTGAAATCGTAGTCCCGTCCGAGAAAGTCCTTCACCAGGATCGCCGCGTCCTTGCTTCCTCCGGGCGCGAGCACGAGATCGCGGTACCTGCGATCCGTCGCAGGGTCCATCAGGCCGCTCGTCTTGAACGCCGTCAGCAGGTCCTTGGCGATGACGAGCGACCACATGTACGTGTAGTAGGAGGCCCCGTACCCGTTCAGGTGCCCGAAATTGTCGTGAAAGTGGGTGCCCTCCACGAGGGGGAACAGAGCATACGTCGCCTGCAAGGCCTTGGTGTATGCCGAGAACTCGAGCTTCGCCGGATCGCGCTCCTGGTGCAGGCCGAGCGACAGCGCAGCGTAGAACATCTGCTGGCGCGCATCCGAGCCCTTCCCGAACTCGTGGGCGCTGCGCATCTTGCCGACGAGCTCCGCGGGGATCGGCTGCTTCGTCTCCTTGTGTTTTGCAAACGTCGCGAGCACCGTCGGGTCCCATGCCCACTCCTCGAACATCTGCGAGGGGGCCTCGACGAAGTCCCACTCCGTTGCGACGCCCGAGAAGGCCGCCCAGCGCTGCTTGCCTCCGAAGATGTGGTGCATCAGGTGCCCGAACTCGTGGAACATGGTCACGACGTCCTCGTGGCTCATGAGCGCTTCGCCCTTCTTCGGATCGGGGAAGTTGCACACGAGCGCGCTTTCGGGGAGTTGGACGCCCGCGATCCCCGAGGCGATCGCGAACTGCGCGGCGTGCTTGTACTTCCCCTCGCGGGGGTGAAGATCGAGGTAAATGCGCCCGAGTTTGTCGTCGCCTTGGATCACGTCGTAGACGTCGACGGACGCATGCCAGCGCGGCGCGTCGGGGGCCGGCCGGTACGAGATGCCGTACATCCTCGCCGTGATTGCGAGCAGGCCATCGAGCGTCTGTGTGAACCCGAAGTAGGGCCTCACCGCCTGCGAGTCGAACGCGTGCTTCTCCCGCTTGACCTTCTCGGCGTAATACCACTTCTCCCAGTCCTCCACGTTCTGGGCGTCCGGGTCGTCCCTGCGCTTGCGCGCGAGCAGCTCGGCGTGATCGCGGCGCGCCCGCTCATCGGCCGCGCGCGTGATCTTCTCGATGAAGTCGCGCGCTCCGCGGCCGGTGCGGATCATGCGCGGCTCTGTGTCGTAGTCCGCCCAGTCGTCGTACCCGAGCGTCGTCGCGAGCTCCTTGCGTTGCGCGAGGAGTTGCCGGAGCACCTCGTCGTTGCTCGGGTAGCCTCGGTTGAGGAAGGCCAGGTAGAGCGCCTTGCGCGCCCCGGCGTCCTCCGCGTAAGCGCGGAACGGCTTGCAATCCGGGTAGTCGGTCGTAATCGTGATCTTGCCGTCGGGACCCGGCGGGTGCGCACGGACGTAGTCATCGGGCAGCCCCTCGAGCTGCGCCGGATCGAGCTTCACCGAGCGCACGTCTTCGCGGATGTTCTTGTCGAATTCGAGGCCGGTCGCGGTCATCGCATCCGACAGCGCCTTCACGCGGTCGCGTGTCGCCTCGTCCTTGTCCACGCCGGCGCGGCGAAAATCGCGAAGCGTGTGCGAGACCATGCGGCGGGTGACCTCGTCGGCGTGCGAGACGTCTACCGCGGAGAGCGCCGCGTAGAGCGCCGGGTTCTGGCTGACCTCGGTCTGGTACGAGGACACCTCCTTCACGCATCGCTCTGCCCCCGCGCGAAAGGTGGGGTCGGGGTGGACCTCGGAGAGCAGCGCGGCCTTCTGGCCGGCGTTGCCGAGGTGGATCGCGAGCGTGTTGTACGGCTCGAGTGTATTGGCCACGGTACGCGGCCCGCCGGCGGCGAGGACCTGCGCGAGGAGACCTTTCGCTGCGTCGATACGACCGCGGCACTCGTGGAGAAGTTCGTCGACGGGGGTGCTCATAGCAGGGCGCGCTCTAGCTCGAAGAGCAAGCGTAGCTCGCGAACGCTCGCTCCAGCGCTGCGGCTTCAGCTTCTTCATAGCAGGTCGCATTCCCGAAGACTCAGGTCGTCGCGGCGACCGTGCGCCGGCCGCTCACGAGAACCTCTTCCCGACCGTCGTCGTCGACGTGCCGCACGAGGCGATAGGTCGTGTTCCCGTCGGCGCGCGCGACCTCGGGGGCAGCAATCAGGAGCTGCAGATCGAGCGCTTGGCACAAGTCGAACAGGACGGCGAGGTTATCCTGCGACAAACGGTTCGCTTCGTCGAGAAAGAGAAAGCGGAGCGAGCCGCTCCCGCTCTTTTTCCGCAAAAGTTTTGCGTCGCGTTCCCACTCGGTCAGGATCACCATCATCAGCGCAGCGCCGACGCCTATGGCCTCCCCCGTCGACAGACGAGCAGGCGACGCAGTCTCCCACTCTTCGCCGTGTACCTGCCTGCGAATCTCGACCGCGAGCTCGACGTATTCTCGATAGTCGAGGACGCGGTTGGCGCCGCCGGCGCGCCCTCCTCCGTAACGTCGGAAAATCTCGTCGAGCGCATCTTCGATTGGCATCGTTGGCCGAAAGAGCAGCTCCTGAACGGCGCCCTCCCGCAGAGCCGCCAGAACTTGCGCCATCCGCTCGACGCGGCGTGCCTGCACTCGAATGCCGGTGATGCTTCCGAACCGAACACCGTCGAGGTGCTGGTTCAGCCGGCGTACTTGCTGGCCCGCCCGCCGAAGTTGTACTTCGATCCCTCGCGCGACGTCGGCGGATGCCCCGCGCAGGTCGCCGTCCTGGCGATCGAGCCGCTCCTCCAGCATCTGCAACTCATGACGCAACCGATCGAGCGCCTCCAGCGGTTCGGGGACCTCCCCGAGCTGCGCCGGCAGCCGCAGCTTGATCCAGTCGCGCACGGCCAGCCAGGCTTCGACGAGTGCCTCCGTCGAGGCTGCGCTCCTGGCCTCGCGGACGGTGGCGGCGCACTCGGCTCCGCCTGGCGACCCGACGAGCCGATCTACGAGGACTTCGGCACGGCTGCGAGCCTCGGCGAGGAGCGCCACGCTCGTTCGTCCCTCGTACGCCGTTGCGGCACGCGCGAGCAGAGCCTCGCGAAGCACGCCTGCGGTCTCGGCACGGTGCCTCGCGTGCTCCCACCGTTCTGCGGTGGGCCGCGCGGCCTGCTCCTCCGCGGCCAGCGCGCGAGCCGCAAACTCCGCCGCTCGCAAGGCGGCGACGTGCCGCTCCGCGACGAGGGCGCCCTCGGTCGCCAGAGCGCGCTCCAGTCCCTCGAGGGCCTCGTGCTCCGCGCGATGGCGCGCGACCTCGTGCTGGAAGGCCGCTACCGACGACTCCGATACCTCCGCCGGCCCGTCCGGCGCGAGCTCGCCCTGGAGGCGCGCGACCTGCGCCTCGATTGCCTGGCGCGCCGCCTCGGCCTGCTGTGCCGCCGCGGTTGCTCGCTCCCACTCCGCCTCTGCTGCGCGCAGGGCCGACTCTCCCTCGTGCAGCAATTGGCGTGCGCGGGCGAGCTGGAGCTCCAGCGCCGGGACGATCGCGCCGCGCTCGGTGAGCGCGCCCTCCAGACTTCGGAAGGAGAGCGCGCCTCGGCTGGCCGAGAACTCCTGGAGCGCTTCGCACGCATGAAAGAGGCGCTCGCGTTCGCGATCGAGCCCCTCGCGGGCTGCAGCACGCGAGGAGAGGTCGTCTTCGCCGGGTGGCGCTGCGCGAAGCGAGTCGATGAGCAGCGCGAGCTCCCGCCGGGGTACCTCGGTGCGCGCCAGCTCGTCGCGCGCTTGCGCCGCGCGATTCAGTCGGTCCGAGAGTTCGCGCGCGCGCGCGGCGTAGTCCGGCGGCTCGAGCAAGAACGCCTCCCCGAGGAGCTTGCGAAGAGTCTCGACGCGCACGCGGAGCGCCGCCGCGTGCTTCCGGGCATCGCGCGCCGATTCCAGGGACGCGACCTCGGTCGCCTCCGCAACCTCCATATCGGCACGGGCGGCGGCCAGGGCTTCTGCCGGTGAACCGGCATCGAGCGCTCTGCCTTCTTCGAGGAGGCGATCCGCGTCGCGCGACAGAGCCTCGATCGCGCGCAGCGCGTCGGTCGCGGCATCAAGCTCCGAGGCGAGAGCGTCCGCGTGCGCGCGCACGTCCATGGCCCGCTGCTCGCGCGCCCGTCGCCCCAGCGTCGGACGCTCCGGCAGTCTCGTCACGCGGACCGCACGGCCCTCGTGCACGAGGCTGCCGGAGCGTCCGACGCTGGGGCGACGGGCGCGCGAGCAGCGGGCCATGGACGTGCGCGCGCACGCGGACGCTCTCGCCTCGGAGCTTGATGCCGCGACCGACGCGCTGCGCGCGAT
>Ga0102924_1004474_pt1 | contig 14087 bp, 12 predicted proteins | sample PaiPotPPM11metaG_FD_80116 | JGI IMG/M metagenome (GOLD analysis project Ga0102924, IMG submission 80116) | Iron sulfur acid spring bacterial and archeal communities from Banff, Canada, to study Microbial Dark Matter (Phase II) - Paint Pots PPM... ... | reverse complement strand
GGCAAGCAACGTGTTCATCGCATTGATGGCGCGGGTTTCGGCATCGGGCAGACGGTCGAGTTCGGCGGCGCCGGCCAAAGCCAGGGCATCGGCGCCGTCTTGCAGCTGTGTCTGCAGGCTCATCAAGCGGGCGCCGTCGATCGCAAGAACCGCAACGCCGACAATCACCACCAGCATCACCGTGACATAGGGCAGGATGATGCCGTCCTCGTCGCGCCAGAGAGCGCGCGCGCGACGACCGATCTTCTTGTTTTCAAACGACCCTAGCCACATCACGAAAGTTCAGAACGGCAATGTCGCAGGCGGCGTAGCAGCACTCGATGACGGTGCCTGCGGCGGCGGAGCCCCGGGCGCGGCCGGCGCGCCTTGTGGAGAGGCCGTGCCCGCAGCGCCGCCCAATGCCGGCGGCGACCGATAGCGCTGCACGGCGCCGCTCAGCCGTTCGCCGTTGCCCGGAATACGGCGATTGCCGACATGGCGCGGCCACGGATCGATGATCTGGAGCGCCGAATTGACGTCCTGGGCGTCGCCGGCACTCGTTGTGATCGTGTCGGTGCGATTGAGATATCCCTGGGCGCACGCCTGCCAACAGCCGGAAGCGATGAGGACCAAAGGCGAGAGCAGGATTGTTCGCGCGATAGGCATGAGTTGTCCTCTACTTGACCACGGGGACGTCCGACGTCGGCTCGACACGGATGATGTGTCCGTAAGGCCCGGCCACGCCGCCGCCTGTCGTGACATAATCGGAATACCTGTTCGGTACTTCCGTCTTACCGTTCAAGAAGAAGTCGACATCGTTGCTGGGCAGGCTCTTATCCAACGGCGACGCCAGGTGTTGTCCCGGACCCGTCGGCTGAACGAGATGCGGCGTCACGATGATGACCAAGTCGGTTTCGTTCTTCTGATAGCTGTTGCTCGAGAACAGGGCGCCGAGCACCGGCACCGAGCCGAGCCAGGGGATTTGATTGCGATTGCGCGAGTTGTTGGCGAGCAGGAGGCCGGCAATGGCAAAGCTCTGGCCGTCGCGCAGTTCAACCGTTGTGTCGGCATCGCGTTTGATCACTGACGGGACGGTCGTGCCCGAAATCGACACCGCATTGGCGAAATCGAGCTCGCTCACCGCCGGCTGGACGCGCAGATTGATGATGCCATCCTGCAGCACGGTGGGCGTAAACGACAGCTGGACGCCGAACGGCTTGAACTCGATGGTCGGCGTGACAATGCCGCTCGCCGACGTCGCCGCAATCGGCACCGGGAATTCGCCGCCCGCGAGAAACCGTGCCGAATCGCCGGACAGCGCCATCAGATTTGGCTCGGCCAGCCGCCGCACCAGCCCTTGCGTTTCGAGGGCCGTGATGAGCGCATCGACGCTGTTGCCACCATTGATCATCTGCGCCAGCACCACGCCAAAAGGCGCGGCGCCGGATGGCAGGGTCCCGGCAGCTTGAAACAACGGCGCCAGCACCGGGAACGTGGTGGTGTTCGAGCCGCCGCCACCCGCAGTCGTTGTGCCGTTGGTACCAACGACCTGACCGAGACCGCTGGTGGCACCGGCTGTTCCGGATGCGTTGCTGCCGAACCAGTTCACACCCAGCTGGCGGCCGGCCTCGCGGCTCGCTTCCAGGAATCTGACCTTGAGAAGGACCTGCTGCGACGGCGCAATGCTCATGGCATTGATGATACCGGTCGCGCCGACGCTCTGGACGATGCTGACGGCGCGATCGCTGACCACGGCATTGGGCGCGATTCCGGTCAGAATGACCTGTCCGTTGCTGCTCGAGACGCGGATGCTGCTAGTGCCGGTGCCAAGGCGGATCTTGTTCCGCAGGCTTTGCGTATCGATCGCCACTTCGACGTCGATCACACCCATCAGCTTGTTGTTGGTATCGAAGACGGAGACATTGGTCGTACCGATCTTCTTGCCCTGAACGTAGAGCGTCCGGTCGTTCATCGGCAGAGCATCGGCGATTTCCGGCGCGCCGACCACCGCGGTGCTGAACGGCTGACCGAGCTGAAAAGTGCGCGACTTGTTGACGGTCACGACGACATGACGGACCGGCTGGCCCTCACTTTGAAAATCGGGCGACTGGGCACGGGCGGATTGCATGTCGGTTGGATGCGCGAGCAGAAGCGCAAACATCGCCAAAGCGGCAAACACGAGAGGACGCCGCCATCGACCGCGCAACACGCTTTGAGCCTCCGGCGGCCGTTCGGCACCGGGGCTTGGACAATTCGCTCCGCTCCACAACATCACGCAGCCCCTTCACGCGCACAAAGATCTTCGTCCGGCGTGCCCCACTGACATTCAGCTCAATTGGCCGAGGTTCGTTTCACCTTGTATTCCTCGCGCTTGGTTCCCCGCACGATGGCGACGGTTACGGTATCGGTTGGCGGCGGCTTCACCGCCGGGGGCGGCGCCGGTTGGGCGGGCGTCGCAGCGACGTGGACCGGCTCGGCCGGCGGCATGTTGCCGAGATCCTTTTCCGTCACGCGGCGGTCCGGTGATGGATTGAGATCGCCCGGTTGCCGCAGCACCAGCGAAAGCTTCCCGACATTGCTGGCCAGCAGAAGCTTTTGCGCTTCTTGCGGCGTGACTTCCACAGTGACCGCTTTGGCGACTGTGGGATGCTCTTGCCGCTCGCTGGCTAATTGGTCGATCGCGAGCACTTTGACATGCTGCAGCAGCGTCTCGGAATAACCTTCGTGCCGGATTGAGGAATCGTCCCCAATTAAGATGATGTCGACAAAATCGCCGGGCAGAATGAAGCCGGCGACGCCGCGCACATCGTCGACGCGAACGGTCACAGCGCGCATCCCATCCTTCACCAGGGACGACAGCGAGCCGCGCTGGCCGGGCTCGGTGATCTTGGAACGCAAGACAGGCTCGCCGGTGTCGAGCGATGCCAGGACGACGCGACCGCCGTCCTTGAGGATATCGTGCGTCGTCGCATAGGCGCCTTCAGGCAGCCGCGCACCTGCCCAGGCAATCTCGTGGACATTGTCCCCGGTGAGCGCAGTTCCGAACGAGAGCGGCCGTTCTGCGACGACGATCGTGCCGACCTTGGCCGCCGAGGCGGAGCCAGCGTGCGTAATCAGCCAGTGACGGGACAGCAATGCCGCCGCCAAGCCCATAACAACCGCGAACGCCAAAATGATCGCGTTGTTTCTACGCACTGTCCGCCTCCCCGTCGCTGCTCCCGGCTATGGCTTGCCGGTTCGAGCTGCACGCCTGCGGAACCAAGCCACCATTAAATCCTAAGAAAGGGTATGGCGCCATACGTTCCGAAGCTGCAGGGCGGTTGAAGCTCGTATGTTGCCAAATAGATACACCCAATTCACGCTGCGCGAATTGTTGAACCGACGCCTGCAACGTCTCGGTGCCGCGGATGGTCCGGCACCCAATCATCACTTCAGCCGCCCGGGCTAACGACCCCGGGCGCGTGCGTTCACTGATTGCTCTGCAGCACGGCCCAAAGCGCCGACCACTTCGCATTCACCCAGCCGCCGACCATGACGACCGTCGAAATGACGGTCACCAACATCACGCCCAGGAGCACAGTGTATTCCACCAGCGCGGCGCCTTGTTCGTCTTTGCCTAATTTGTGCGCCATCGAGAGAATTGTATTCGTCGCCCAATTATTTGCCGCCGGCTTGTCGATTGTCTTGTCTTCCATGGCCTGTTTCCTCACCGCCTGAAGCTTCCCCGCTTTCGAAATCTCGTGCGCAGATACTGCTGCACAGCCCGAAAGCGCTCGAGTTGGTGTGTTGTCCCACCTTCCCCCACGGGCATTTGACTAAACTTCTAAGGATCGCGCTAGTTCCATTTTGGGCGGCCCAAATTGGTTCGACCCGCAACGACTTCGCTAGGCCGGATGCATGCAGCCCAAGAGGAAGCTTCCGATCAGCGCGGCCGCGATCGAAGGCGCAAACGCAATACGAGCCCGTTTATCGTCGGGGCTGTTTTGGAACCGAACCCAATTCAGTTTGGCGGCGAGGCCGTGTATCGATGCGAAAACGCAAAGCAGAACTGCGAACAGAAGGGCGCAATCGCTGCCGATCCAGAGGAACGCGGCGGTCAGCATCTTGACGTCGCCGCCGCCCATCCACGAGCGCGAATAGAAATAGAGCTGGACCGTGAGGAGAAGAGACGCAATTCCGACATTCCAGGCCAGAACGCTCCATCGCCCCGTGACGGCCGTGTAGCCGAGAAACAGCACGGCGAGTGCCAAGATCTGGATATTGCTGATCGTGTATCGCCCGAGATCGACGATCGCGACGTAGAGCAGGACCCCGGCGGTCACGGCGAGAATGATATTTGCGGGACTGAGATACGGCGCCATGCAAGAGGGACCGGCAAGCGGGACCGCCGCCGCTATCTCGGGGAGGTCCCGCGCGGATCGGGCTCGCGTTCGATATACTTGGTGCTCGAGTTCAAAAGCTTGATGTTGTTGATAATGGTCGGATTGTTCGGCTCGCGTTCGTAAGCCTTGAGAAATTTAGCGCGGGCATGCGGGAGATCGCCCCGCAACATGTACGAATAGCCCTGATTATTGAGGATATCGGTCGTTTCGCCGACCAGGTGGATCGCCTGCGCATAGGCGCGATCGGCCAGGTCGAAACGGCCGATGCGGTCGTAGCTTGCCGCGAGCCCGACCCAGGCCGTTGCGTCATTTGGCGATTTCTCGGTCGCATCCTGGAAATAGCGCTGCGCCAGGCCGTAATTGCCGCGGTCGAAAGACTCCATGGCAAGTTTCAGCGGCTGGTCGGACGGGTAGTATTTGACGTCCAGTGGATCCTGAACGGTCGGGGTCGGGGCGGTGAATTCGGGGGGCTGGGTAACGTTCAGAGTGCTGTCGCAGCCGGCGAGGCTTATCGCCAACACGCAGGCAGTTGCGGCCGCTACTCCCGGCACTCCCCCCATCGGACCCCACAGACTACTCACTGCCGCGAGCCGGCATCGTGGAACCGGCGTCCCCAAAAATGATGATAGCAGGACAGGGAGTTGTCTGGAATGGGGTCTGGTGGGAACCCAGCGCCGACGGATACACGCCGTCGAAGGCTATTCGACGACCGAGCTTATCCGAGCTGAGCGCCGCAACTCAGGTCGTGCCATGGAGGATGAAAATCATAAAGCACTTTACGGTCTGACGTTGCGCTCATGCAATTTGCACAATGCTGCTCACGAATTCGGCATAGTTTGAAATATCAAAGATCGATGTTCGGCAATGACGAGCCGAAACAATTCAGTTCCGATCAATCTGTTCCCGATGCGACTATTCGACACTATTGACTTGTATTCGCACGAAATTTGTCTCGATGCGCCGCATAAATTTTCTTTGCATCGGGGCGCGCCTCTCGCCGACGGCTGCGCGCTTCAGCGCACGAGTGATCGCGAGCGAATGGTCTGCCTTTCAGATTCTGCTTTTCTTGCGGGAACGAACTGAGACGCCTAACGTTTCAACCGCGCTTTAGTCTCTTTCTATTCAATTCAACGAGACAGCTAGGGAGGCAGTTATGCAGGGACGGGTCAAATTATTGGCCTCGGTCATCGGCCTACTCGTGCCGGTGATGTTTACAGCCAAAATGGTGTCGGCTGACGAGACTTTCACAGCAACAACGGCGATTTCACTACCGAGCGGACAACAAATTAAGTCGTTCGACATCAGCTTCGTCGATCCAAGGACTGGCAACTATTTCCTGGCCGATCGCACCAACAAGTCGATCGACATCGTCGATACGTCCACGAATACGGTGGCGGCGCAATACCAGGATAATTTTGCGGGTTTCACCGGCAACAACGATACGTCGGGACCCGATGGCGTCCTCGTCACCGACCACAATCGGATCTGGGTGGGTGACGGCGGCAGCCAGGTGAAAGTGCTCGATCTCGGCACCGGCAAAGAGCTTGCCAACATCAACACCGGCGGCAAGAATCGTGCCGACGAACTCTGCTTCGATGCCAGAAATCGTATCATCGTGATGGCGAACGACGCTGAATCGCCGTTCCCGTTCATCAGCTTCATCGATGCCGACAGCTACACGGTCCTGGGCAAGATGACGATGGACGGCACGAAAGGCACACCGAAGGCCACCAACGGCATCGAGCAGTGCCAGTGGAGCCCGCGGACCCACAAAGTCTATCTCAACATCCCGGAAGTGAACGGGCCGGGCAATGACAGCGTACCGGGCGCGGTTCTCGTGATCGACGCGCGCGAACAGGAAATCGAGCAGACCTTCACCATCCCGCTCGCGAGCTGCGCCGGGCCGCAAGGCATGGCGCTTGGCCCGCACGGCCAGATCCTCCTCGGCTGTAATGCTCCCGGACCGTCCGGAAACGCCCCTACGGCGGTCATCAATGAGCGCACCGGTGAGGTCGTCGCCACGCTCAATAATGAATCCGGCTCGGATGAAGTCGACTACAACCCGGCTGACAATCACTACTTCCTAGCCGAATCCGGTCATGTGCCGAACCAGGCACTGGGCGTCGCTGATGCCGGCCCGCCTGCCCGAGGGGATGCAAGCGTTACCACGGCTCCCAAAACAGGCGGCGGCGCGATTGGATCGAATCACTCGGTTGCCTCCGATCCAGTCACCGGTCACGTCTATGTTCCAATCTCGGCCACTTCCGGAAGCTCGGTCTGCTCGTCGGCCGGCGGCAGCGACACGCAAGGCTGTATCGCCGTATTCACCACCCCGAACGACGACTGCTTTGCCCAAGGAATGCCGGTGCGAGACTTCGACGAAGACGGCAACGCGCGGTTTGAGCATGAAGGCTGCCGTGATCACGATCATCACGAAGCCAGTAACGACTGACGCGTAGAGTAAATCCAGATCGAACGCCATGGGCGCGGGCCGCGCGAGAAGCGCGGCCCGCGTCTGCATTGCGTACAGTTGAAGTTCAACTCAACGGGGGTAGCTGCCGTTATTGACGTCGACAGTCGATCCGTTGACGTATTCGGGACAAGTGCTGCCGAGCCAAATGATTGTCTCGGCGACCTCTTCCGGTTGGCAAACACGTTTGGCGTAGACAGCGCGCATCACGTCGTCCCGGCGGGGCTGCGGCAATTGCTCGTACATGCGCGTCTCGGTCGGTCCGGGCGCGACCGCGTTCACCAAAATCCCATGGGGACCGAGCGCCCGAGCCCAGGATTTTGTGAGGTTCAATAGGCCGGCCTTTGTAATCCCGTACCAAAGATCGGGATGACCGGTGAATGCAGCAACCGAGCTCACATTGACGATGCGGCCGCTGCGGCGCGCTTTCATGCCGGGCACCACGGCTGCAATCAGCGCTGCCGGAGCTTCAAGATTGACCGCTAAAATCTCCGATCGATGAGTCTCCAGAATGGCATCGATTGGGTCGCAATGCAGCACCCCCGCGTTGTTGACCAACGTGTCCAATTCACCGGCGGAGGCGATCAGCGACGGAATTTCAGAAATGTGCGTCAGGTCGAATTTGACGCGTTCGCCTATAACTTCGGACCCGAACTCCTTGTCGAGCGAAAGCACGTGCCAACCCGCGGCCGCAAACCGGCGCGCTGTGGCCAATCCGATTCCGCGGGCAGCCCCCGTTATGAGAACTTTCTTCACAGCCTACTCCTCGGCTATCGATTCAATTCAACCGCGCTCCAATCAATCAGCGCGGCGAGCGATGGACTTTCCGTCAGGGTGATAGATCGATCTATAATGACGGCAAAGAGCTTTTTTGCTGCCGGCGTGTCGATCCGATCTATTGCTGCAGGCGGGTTTGACACGTGTTCGGATTTTGCACTTAAGTCGCCCCGGTGCCGCACTGGCCCAGACAATATTCGGGGAGACGCCGGATGCCACGGAGCTTTCGGCAGATCATCAACGCGGCTGTGACGGAGAAGCGCTTTCTTGTCGTGCCGGGCGCGCACGACGCGCTGAGCGCGCGCTTGATCGAGAAGGTCGGTTTCGAGACCTATTTCATCGGCGGCTTCCCGGCGGTCGGCGCGCGCTACGGCGTGCCCGATATCGGCCTGAAAGGTTTCGGCGAAATCTCGGCTTGCGTGCGCGACATCACGGCGGCCTGCGATCTGCCGGTCTTTGTCGACGGTGATGACGGCTATGGCGACGTCAAGAACGTGGTGCACACCGTGCAAAGCTACGAGAACATGGGGGTAAGCGCGATCCTGATCGAGGATCAGCAATGGCCCAAGCGCTGCGGCCACATGGTGGGCAAGAAAGTCGTGCCGATCGAATTGGCCGAAGCCAAAATTCGAGCGGCTTGCGCGGAGCGCCTCAATCCCGAGACATGGATCTTGGCGCGAACCGATGCGCGCGCGGTCTACGACCTGGATGAGGCCATGCGGCGCGCCGAGCGCTATGTCCGCGCCGGCGCCGACGGCATCTTCATCGAGGCGCCGCGCAGCGTGAGGGAGCTGGAGATCATTGGCAACGCTTTCGACGTGCCGCAAGTCTGCAATCCGCTGATGGGCGGCCACACGCCGATCCTCGGCATGGAGGACATGGCGGCGCTTGGTTTCAACTGCGCGGTGCTCGGGCTCGATACGATCATGCATGCCGCCAAGGCGATCGAGGCCGTTCTCGTCGACATGAAAACGGGCAAATTCGCACGTCGCAACGACGGTATGGATTTCGAGGACTACAAAACCCTCGTCGGCTACCACAAATGGGAAAGCATCGATGCGCAGTTTGCGCCGCAGTAATAGCGCAGACTGCCGGCCGGCATACGCCGCGCGTCACGCCATCGCCGGCTCGCGCTCTCCTTTTGCCGGCACCGGATCTTTCAGTCCGAGAACGCGCCGCGCGTTATCGTAAAATAGCTTCTGCTTCACGGCGTCCGACAGTTCGATCTCATCGATTAATTTGAGGCACGGGACCGGATCCCAGCACGGATAATCGGTGCCGTACATGACGTTGTCGATGCCGTAATAGTCGATCGCAAATTTGATGCCGGCAGAGTGCGGGGATACCGTGTCGGTGAACATCCGCTTCATATAGGCCGTCACCGGCTTCGGCAGTTTCGCCGCCTTGGAGTTCTTGTCCATGCGGCCGGCCTGGTACGGCAGGCTGCCGCCGGTGTGCGACATCACGATCTTAAGCTTGGGGTGCCGCTCCATCGTGCCGGAGAGAATGAGCCGCATCGCCGCGACGCTGACTTCAATAACGCGGCCCAGGCTCAAATGCAGCGCGCCGTCATAACCGTCGAGCATGTCCTGGAAAATCACGTCGGTCGGATGCAGGAATAAGGGCAAGCCAAGCTTTTCGACATGCGCGTAAAACGGCTCGAGCCTTTCCGAGTCAATGCGGGCATCGTCGCCGACGCTGCCGGGCAGATTGACGCCCATCAACCCCAGACGATTGACCGCGTCATCGACAACTTCGATCGCTGCGCGGGTGTCCTGGAGCGGTACTGCCGCGCTCGCCCATAGCCGGCCGGGATATTTCCTTTGCACGCCGGCCATTTCCTCGTTCCACATCACGGCGTAGTCACGGCCTTCGTCGAGCGGCATGTCGGAGAACGCCACTGAGAAAGGCCCGATCGAGCACACCACGTCGACCTGGTGGCCGAGGCTGTCCATGTATTCGAACTGCTTATCGAGATCGAACCATTCGGCCCAGGAATTGAGATGCTGGCTGCTGCCGGCACGCCGCGTATAGTTGTAGCCGCCGATTGCGTTCACTGCGGCATTGGGAAAATTTTTGCGCTTGCACAGTTTCTCGAAAACGGACCTGGGCCACCAATGGAAATGTGAGTCGATGATATGCATGATAACCTCCGGCAAAGGGCCGATTGTAGCAGCAGATCATAGCAAACTTAGTGAGCGGCGCTGGTTCGGTCAACGCCGTATGAGCCTATCGCATGGCAACCGGCGGTGATTTCTGCGATGATTTCACCAAGCTCCAGCCATCATATGGGGCCAATGGAGGAGACGATGAGGCCACTTTTTCCCGCCACCATGCGCCTTGCTTGTGGGATGCTTGGCGCAGTGGCGTTAACGGCGGCGCTTGCGACGACGTCTCTCGCCGCCGAAAGCCTTCGCGTCGCCAAGGTGGTGCCGTTCGCGTGGAGTTTCACGCCGCTCGATATCGGTATCGAGACCGGCATCTTTGCCAAGCACGGTCTCGACATCGAGGTGTCGGCCTCTAGCGGCGATGCCAAGCTGCAGCAATTGCTGGTCTCCGACAGCATCGACATCGGCATCGGCAGCGGGCCGGGCATGGCCTTTAGCGCCAAAGGCGTACCCGCGAAGGCGGTGGCGGCCATGTTCGGCCTGCCGCGAAACATGGCAGCGATGGTCGGCTACGATTCAGACGTCAAAACCGTTGATGACCTCAAAGGCAAAAAGCTCGGCGTCACCACCGTCGGCTCGCTCACCGCGTGGGTCGGCCAACGCATCAACGAGAAGAAAGGCTGGGACGGCAACGGTATTGAGGTCGTTCCGATCGGCGGCATGCCGCCGGCGCGGGCCGCGATCAAAACCCATCAGATCGACGGCTATATCGGCGCGCTTGAATTCGGTTACGCACTTGAAGAGGCCAAGGAGTGGCGCGTCATTACCACCGCAACCCCGTTCGTCGATCATTTTATCACGCACGTCATTTTCGCGCGCGATGAATTAATTGCGCAGCGGCCGCAAGCAGTGCGCGCCTTTCTCGAGGCCTGGTTCGACACCATCGCCTTCATGAAGAATAACAAGGACAAATCGGTCGAGATTTCGGCGAAGGTGATCGGCGTCAGCCCGGCAGTGGCAGCGCGCGTTTATGATGAGCAGATGGACTATTTTTCGACCGATGGCACGTTCGATCCGCAGGCGGTCGTCGTTCTCAAACAATCCTACATCGAGATGGGCTTGCTCAAAGAGATTCCCGACGACAAGACGCTGTTCACGACGCAGTTCGTGCCGGTCAAAACCGGAATGTGACGGATTGCCAGGGAGCCGGTGTGGAAATTGATGGATTGGTTTCGATGAACATTGTCGGGGTTGATATTGGCGGAACGTTCACAGACTTGGTTGGGGTCATCGACGGCGAGGTGGTGACGTCGAAGACCTCGACCGTGCCAGCCGATCCGACCGCGGGCGTTGCCGAGAGCCTGCGCCTCGCGCATTGCGACCCGCGCCGGCTCGCCGAAGTGCTGCACGGCTCGACCATCGCCATCAATACAGTGCTCGAACGCAAGGGCGCGCAGACCGCGCTGCTGACGACCAGGGGCTTTCGTGACGTCTACGGTATCGGCCGCAGCAACCGCATCGAGGCGTTCAATCTGTTCTTTCATCGGCCGAAGCCGCTGACCCGGCGAGAAATGACATTCGAGGTCGACGAGCGTCTCAATGCCGCTGGCGAAGTGATCCGTCCGCTCGACGAGCAGCAGGTCGAAGCCATCGCGCGGCGATTGCCCGAGCGGGGGGTCGAAGCGGTCGCCGTCTGCTTCCTGCATTCCTATGCCAATCCGGCGCACGAGCAACTCGCCGGCGAAGTGCTGCGCCGCATCAATCCCGATACGTTCGTCACGCTGTCGCACGAGATTCTGCGCGAGTTCCGCGAATATGAGCGGACCTCGACCACGGTGCTGAACGCCTATGTCGGACCGCGCGTGCGCGACTATCTCGGCACGCTCGAGACCTATCTGCGCCGGGAAAATTTCGGCGGTAAAGTGCACATGATGCGCTCGAACGGCGGCGTCATGTCGATCCGCAAGGCGCAGGAGGAGCCGGTCTCGATGATGGAGTCAGGTCCCGTCGCCGGCATGATCGGCGCTGGCCGGCTCGCCTCGCATCTCCGCATCGCCCGCTGCATCGGCTTCGACATGGGCGGCACGACGGCGAAGGCGAGCCTGATCACCGACGGCATGCCCGCGGTTGAGGAGGGCTATGTGATCGGCACGGCGGCGAGTGGCCAACCGATGCAGTTGCCGGTGGTCGACATCGTCGAAGTCGGCGCCGGCGGCGGCTCGATCGCCTGGGTCGATCACACGGGCGGTCTGCATGTCGGTCCGAAAAGCGCGGGGGCCGATCCGGGTCCCGCCTGCTATGGCAAGGGTTCGTCCGATCCGGTGGTGACCGACGCCGATCTGGTGCTCGGCCGCATCAATCCGGAGCGCTTCCTCAACGGCGGCATGAAGCTCGACGTGGCGGCGGCGCGCAACGCCGTCCATGAAAAAATCGCCAAGCCGCTCGGGCTTTCGATCGAAGAAGCCGCGCTCGGCATCGCCACCATCGCCGACAGCGCGATGTCGCTTGCGGTGCGCGCGGTGTCCGTCAACAAAGGCGTCGATCCGCGCGAGACGACGATGATCGCCTTCGGCGGCGCCGGTCCCCTGCATGCGGTCAACATCGCCCGGCAGATTTTCATTCCGCGCGTCGTCGTGCCGAAAGTGCCGGGCACGTTTTCGGCGCTCGGCATGCTGATGGCGTCATGGCGTCAGGATTTCGTCCGCACTTTCATTGGCCGCATCGGCTCGCTCGATGCTGCGGCAGCCGAGCGCGTGCTGGCTGAACTTGCCGACGAAGGCCGCACTCAACTCAAGCGCGACGGTGTGTCAGAGCAGGGCGCCGATTTCCGCTTTTTTGCCGATCTGCGCTACATCGGCCAGGAACACACACTGCCGATCCGGATCGCCGATGCCGGCATGCTGACCGGCGACGCGTCGGTGCTGCGCGAATTGTTTCATGTCGAGCACGACAAGCGCTACGGACAGGCCGCTCTCGACGAACAGCTCGAGATCGTCAACCTCCGCCTGGTCCTGACCTCGGCCCGCGCCGACACCATCGCCGAAGAATGGATGGCGCAGAAATGGTGGCCGACCGAACCCGCCGCCGAGGCCAGCCGCAAGGTGATTTTTGCCGATGCCGCTGCACCGGTCGAATCCCGCGTGCTGTGGCGGCCCGCCATGAAGCCGGGCGACGTCGTCGTCGGTCCCGCGGTGATCGAAGAGCCGAACTCGACCATCCTGATCCATCCCGGCGATCGCGTGACCATGACCCCGACCGGTCACCTCGTCATCGATCTGACCTTCGAGGATTGAGAAGCATGCGCAGTAACGAAGCCCATCCCATAACCGTCGAGGTCGTGCGCAACGCGATCGTCGCCTATGCCGACGAAATGGCCAATGCGTTGTGCAAGGCCGCCTACAATATGATGATCTATGAAGTCCGCGATTACTGCTGCGGCCTGATCGACGTTCAGGGCCGCATGATCTCGCAGAACCGCGGTGGATTGCCGATTTTCCTGGCCGATCTCGGCGTCGCCGTCGAAGACGGCATCGCGCGCTGGAGTCTGGACGGCGTCAAGCCGGGCGACGTGATGATCATGAATCACGGCCAGACTTGCGGGCAGCACCTCAACAATGTCGTGATCTATTGCCCGGTCTTCCACAACGGCGCGATCGTCGCTTTCACCGCCAACCGAGCGCATTGGGTCGATATCGGCGGCGCCCGCATCGGCTTCGGCTCGTCGGCGACGACCGAGATTTACGCCGAAGGCATTCAGATGCGCTCGCTCAAGATCTATGAGCAGGGCCGGCGCAACGAGACGCTGTGGCAGATCATTCAGGATAATGTGCGTTTTCCCGATTCCTGCCTCGGCGATCTGCGCGCGCAGATCGCTTCGTGCCAGCTCGGCGCGCGGCGCTATTGCGAACTGCTCGACCGCTACGGAAGGGCGACGGTCGAGGCCTGCATCTCCAAGATTTGGGATCAGGCCGACAGTGCCGTGCGGCAGGTGGTCGAAGGCATCCGTGATGGGGTCTACAGCGCCGAGAGCCGGCTCGACAATGATGGGCGCAATCTCGACAAGCCGCTGCGCATCAAGGTGCGTGTCGAGGTAAGGGGCGCGAAGCTCACAGTCGATTTTTCCGAGATGAATCCGCAGACCCAGAGCCCGATCAATTGCGGGCGCTCCGGCGGGATCGCGGCGGCGCGCGTGGCATTCAAATGCCTCACCTCACCCGACCTCGACGTCAACGAGGGTTGCTTTCGCGCGCTCGACGTCGTCTTGCCGGACGGCACCATGCTGAGCGCCCGGCCGCCGGCGGCGCTCGGGCTCTGGAGCATCGCGCTGCCGACCGTGATCGACACCATTCTCAAGGCGCTGGCGCCGGCGGC